>Ga0207708_10000401_pt1 | contig 34234 bp, 32 predicted proteins | sample KBSK5101metaG_FD_184340 | JGI IMG/M metagenome (GOLD analysis project Ga0207708, IMG submission 184340) | Corn, switchgrass and miscanthus rhizosphere microbial communities from Kellogg Biological Station, Michigan, USA - KBS K5-10-1 metaG... | ecosystem: Host-associated > Plants > Roots >... | reverse complement strand
CCTCCGCCGCGACGCCCTCCGCAAGCTCTTTCGTGTACGCGTCGAGCTCACCCTCGTACAGCGATGCGAGAGGCTGCCCGGTCACGTCCCACTGGTAGAGCACGAAAAGGGCCGCACGCCTGGCCCCGCGTCGTCCGGTGCTCATGCCGCGCCCCCGCGCAGCGACTCGAGCGACGGAGCCGCGTCGGCAAGAAAGGACGTCGTGTAGTCGCCGCTTCCGAACTCCTCGCTCGAAACGATGTCGAGGGCAAGCTCACGGGTGGTCGGCACGCCGTCGAGCTCGAGCTCCGACAGCGCGCGCCGGCCACGGGCGATGGCGACCTCGCGATTCTCGCCCCAGACGATTACCTTGGCGATCAGCGAGTCGTAGAACGGCGGGATCGCGTAGCCCTCCTCGACGTGCGTGTCGACCCGAACGCCTGGGCCGAGCGGCGGGCGGAAGCGGGAGACGACGCCGGGGGCCGGCCGGAAATCCTTGGCAGGGTCTTCCGCGTTGATCCGAAACTCGATCGCGTGGCCGTGCAGGCTCACACGGCCCTCCTGCGGAAGGCCCTCCCCCGCCGCGACCGCGAGCTGTGCATGGGCGAGGTCGAAACCGGTCACGAGCTCGGTCACCGGGTGCTCCACCTGCAGGCGGGTGTTCATCTCGATGAAATAGAACCGGCCGTCCGCGTCGAGCAGGAACTCGATCGTCCCGGCGCCGAGGTACCGGAGCGCCTCGCAGGCGCGCTGGGCCGCGTCCTCCATCTCGGCACGGATCTCGTCGGTGACCGCGGGCGAGGGCGATTCCTCGACGAGCTTCTGGTGCCGACGCTGGATCGAGCAGTCGCGCTCGCCGAGCGTGAGCACCGCACCCTTTCCGTCACCCAGAACCTGAATCTCGACATGGCGTGCACCGACGACCGCCTTCTCGACGTAAAGAGACCCGTCTCCGAAGGCCGACTGCGCCTCCGAGGAGGCCGTGTGGTAGGCGGCGTCCAGCTCGTCTGCGGAATCGACGAGGCGCATGCCGCGCCCGCCGCCGCCCGCGGAGGCCTTGAGAAGGACCGGGAAGCCCACTTCGGAAGCGATCTCCCGGGCCTGCTCGAAGTCGACGGCGCCCTCGGAGCCCGGCACGAGAGGCACGCCCGCCTCGGCCATGGCCTCCTTGGCCGCGATCTTGTCGCCCATCGTCTCGATCGTCTCGGCGCGGGGCCCGATGAAGACGAGGTCGTTGTCTTCGCACGCGAGGGCGAAGGCAGCGTTCTCGGCGAGGAAGCCCCAGCCCGGGTGAACGGCGTCACACTCCGTGGTGGTCGCGGCGGCGACGAGAGAGGGAATCCGCAGGTAGCTCTCTGCTGGGAGCGGCGGCCCGATATGGACGGCACGGTCGGCCAGCTTGACGTGCAAGCTGTCGCGGTCGGCGGTCGAGTAGACCGCAACTGCCTCGACGCCGAGCTCGCGGCAGGCCCGGATGATGCGGACGGCGACCTCGCCGCGGTTCGCGATCAGGACGCGCTTGAACATCGTCTCTCTCGTGCCGAAGACCGCTCATTCCGCGCGCCACACGCGCGCGTTCCGGCGATAGGCTGAAATTGGAGGGAGGCCCGCGGCGGCCCCGAGATTTCCTCGGCCGGAAACGACACTAGAGGGCGTCGAGCGGGCGGCCGTTCAGCGGCTCGAGCTCGAAGAGAACCTGCCCGTACTCGACCGGCTGGGCGTTCTCGACACAGACCTTGCGTACGACCGCCTCGATGTCCGCCTTCACCTCGTTCATGAGCTTCATCGCCTCGAGGATGCAAAGCGTCTGCCCGGGCGCGACCGGATCGCCCTCCTCCACGAACGGCTCGGCGCCCGGCTCCGGCGCGCGGTAGAACGTCCCGACCATCGGCGACTCGACCCTGATCGTCCCGTCGGCCGGCGGGGCGATCGGCGCCTCCACCTCTCCGGCCGTCGTCGCGCCAGGGGCCGCGACTCCCAGAGCAGGAACCGCCGCCGTCTCGTCGCTTCGACGCACGGTCACACGCGTCTCGCCTTCCTCGATGGTGACCTCTCCGATCCCGGACTCCTGCACGATGCGGATGAGCTCGCGGATCCGGTCCGCCTCGTCCTGCTCGAGGCCTGCGCGTGCTAGACCCTCCGCGTCGCCGCCTCGGCTGCGGATCGACCGCAGAAGGGGCTCCGCCTCTTCTCCGAACAACGCGAGCAGGAGCAAGTCCTCATCGCTGGACGCAAGCCCGTCAGCAGCGTCGCGGACATCGTCGAGCTCGACCGGCTCTTCCTCGCGGCCGGCACCCTCGCCGATCAGCTGCACCGCCCTGCGGACAACCGGGTCGATCTCGGCCGGCGGCGAGCCCAACCGCCCCTCGATCAGGTCGCGCAACTCGTCGACGACGATCTGCCAGCGCTGCGCCGAGAGCACATGGAGGACGGCCTGCGATCCGAGGATCTGCCCGATCGGCGAGGCGAGCGGCGGCCAGCCGCATTCTCGGCGGAGCTCCGTGAGCTCCGCAAGCACCTCGTCGAGCCGGTCGGAAAAGCTATGCGCGCGCAGGTTCGCATCCAGCTCTGCGACGAGCCCGGCGGGAAGGCTGTGCTCTGCGGCCCGCACCGCAACGCGGGGCGAGAGCGGCGGAACGGGAACGTCTCCGAGCGCGTCGTCCACGAGCTCCGAGCCCCGCCAGAGCGTCTCCAGGTCGACGCCGGAGTCCACGCCGAGGCCCGCCAGCGACTTCGTGAGCGATTCGGCCGACACGCGATGCAGCGAGAGCGCGATGGGATAGAGGGCGCAGGCGATCACGCCCGCGCCCGCGCGCGCCGCCTCGAGCGACGCGGCCAGCGCCGCCCCACCCGCCCCCTGGCAGTGCAGGCCGACCGACAGCCCGCTCGCCTCACCGATGCGCTCGACCAGCTCGCGCGCGTTCGCCGGGTCGAGCGACCCAGATGGGTCATGGATGAGGACGCGCGACGCGCCGAGCTCGCCGAGGTGATTCGCCCGCTCGAGGAGGATGTCGGTGTCGCCGCTCGGGCCGGGGCTGTGCACGAGGCCGACGGTGAGCTCCTTCTTCGCCGCGTGGATCGCTTCCGCCGCGTCTTGCAGATTCGCCAGGTCGTTCAGCGGGTCGTGGATCCGGAAGATGTCGATGCCGCTTTCGGCCGCGCTCGCCACGAAGCGCGAGACCAGGTCGCGGGAGAGCGGACGCGAGCCGACCAGAAGCCGTCCCCGCAGCGCCATGGCGAGCGGCGTCGAGCAGCGCGACCGAATGGCGCGGATCCGCTCCCAGGGGCTTTCGACACCGCGGCGCACCGCCGAGTCGAAACAGCCGCCGCCCGAAATCTCGAGGTACGCGAAGCCGGCGTTGTCGAGGATCTCCGCGAGCTCCAGGACCCGGGAGGACTGCATCTGCTGGGCAAGGGGCTCCTGCGAGAGGAGCCGGATGCTGGTGTCGACGAGAGCGGGCACGCCTAGGCCCGTGAGATGTAGCGCGCCTCGCGCGTGTCGACCTTGATGCGGTCGCCGACGTTCACGAACAGCGGCACCTGGACGACCGCGCCGGTCTCGAGCGTGGCGGGCTTGGTCACGTTGGAGACGGTGTCCCCTTTGACGCCGGGCTCGGTCTCGACGACGGCGAGCTCGACCGAGGCGGGCAGGTCGACCGCGGACGGCCGGCCGTTGACGAGGAGGAGCATCACCTCGCTGGACGGCTGCATGTACGGGAGCTGGCCCTCGAGCTCGGCGTGCGGGAGCGAGATCTGCTCGTAGTTGCCGGTGTCCATGAAGACGACCTCGTCGCCCGCGTCGTAGAGGTACTGGACGCTCTTCGTCTCGGTGCGGACGCGCGGCATCTTCTCACCCGCGCGAAACGTGCGGTCGACGACCGAGCCCGAGTCGAGGTTCTTGAGCTTCGTGCGCACGAACGCGCCGCCCTTCCCGGGCTTCACGTGCTGGAACTCCACGATCCGCCACACCTGCCCGTCGAGCTCGACGTGCATGCCGTTCTTGAACTGGTTGGTCGAGACTGTTTCGGCCAAAGCGCAGCCAGTCTAGTTGAGTGTCACCAGATCCTTGGTGTAGTTGCTGAGGACTTCCGGCCCGCCGTCGCCCACGACAACGAGGTCCTCGATGCGCACGCCGCCGAGGCCGGCGAGGTAGACACCCGGCTCGATCGTGACGACGTTTCCGGTGGCCAGGGGGCCCGCGGCGGTCTGGCGAAGCACCGGAAGCTCGTGCACCTCGAGGCCGACGCCGTGCCCGAGGCCGTGGAGGACGTCATGGCCTGCCGCCTCGATCTCCATCCGCGCAATCGCGTCGAGACCACGCGAGTCCGCACCGGACCGCACCTCGTCCAGCGCCGCGCCCTGCGCGCCCCGGCAAACGGCGTAGGCCTCCCGCAGGGCCTCGGGCAGCTCGCCCGTCGCAAACGTCCTCGTGCAGTCGGAGCAGTAGCCGTCCACTTTCGCCCCGAGGTCGACGACGACGGTCTCGCCGGCGCCGAGCTCGCGCTCGCCCGGGTGGTGGTGCGGCAGGGCTGCATTGGGGCCCGAGGCGACGATCGGCGTGAAGGAGACGTCATCGGCGCCCTCGTCGTGGATCGCCCGGACGATCCACCACGCGACGTCCGCCTCGGTCATCCCCACGACACTCTCCTCGGCAAGCCTGGCGAGGACGCGGTCGACGACCTGCGCCGCCCGACGAATCGCGTCCAGCTCGCCGGGCTCCTTGACCGCGCGCAGCACGAGCGGCACGGCCGTGATCGGGACGAGGTCCATCCCAGTCGAGAGAAGCTCGGCGTGCCGGGCAACCGTGAGGTGATCGGACTCGAACCCGACCGGCGCGCGCCCTATCTCGCCGAGCCGCCTGGCGAGGCCCGGCAGGAAGTCTCGCTCGACGATCTGGACGTCGACACCCTCGACCGCGCGGGCCGCCTCGGCGTAGCGACCGTCCGTCATGAGCACGACCTCGTCCGGCCGGACGAGCACGAACGCGTTCGAGCTCTCGAACCCGGTCAGATAGCGGACGTTCACCGGGTTGGAAACCAGGAACGACGCGACCTCAAGGCGGTCGAGCTCCTCCCGGAGGCGCTCGATGCGGCCGTTCAAGAGGTGTCCTTTTGGCCGTGAGTGAGAAACACAAGGGCCTCGTGGTACCCGTCCGGGCCCTTGCCGATCACGCGATGGTCGACGACGTCCTCGATCACGGAGACCCGGCGCCAGTCCTCCCGCGACGTGATGTCGGAGAGGTGCACTTCGACCACCGGGACGGTGAAGAGCTCGAGCGCGTCGCGGATCGCATAGCTGTAGTGCGTCCACGCGCCCGGGTTGACGATGACGCCGTCCGCCCACGACCGGGCCTCGTGGCACGTGTCGATGAACTCCCCTTCGTCGTTCGTCTGGACGCACCGCACCGAGCAGCGACACTCCTTCGCCCACTGATAGATGCGGGTCTCGAGCTCGGGGTAGGCCATACCGCCGTAGAGGGCGGCATCGCGCTCGGCAAGCGCGTTCAGGTTGACCCCGTTCAGCACCAGGAGCTGCACCGGGCGAGTCTACTTCCGGATCAGCGCATCGAGAGCCCGCCGCGCGTCGCCGTCGGAGACGGTCGTGACGACAGGGCGGCCGGGTGCCTCGAGGAGCACGAAGACGCCTTCGCCCTTCTTGTCGCGCTTGAGCGCGGCCCAGGCGGCGTCGCGATCTGCCGCGACGGGCTCGGGTCGCAGGACCTCCTCGACCACAGTCGCTTCGAGACCCGAGAGGCGCAACGCTGCAAGGAGCCCGAGGGCGACCGCCTCGCCGTGCTTGACGGTGTAACCGGAGCCGGTCTCGAGCGCGTGCGCGAACGTGTGGCCGAGGTTGAGGATCGTGCGCCGCCCCTCGAGCTCGAACGGATCCGAGAGAACGACTCCGGCCTTGTACGCCGCGCAGGCGCGGATCATCGCCTCCTCTCCGAAGCTCCAGACATCCTCTCCGGCGAGAAGGCCGGTTTTGACCACCTCGGCCATCCCGGCGTGGCGCTCCTCGGCCGGAAGAGTGGCGAGGTAGGCCCGGTCGACGAACACTGCCGACGGAAAGCTGAAGGCGCCCGCGAGGTTCTTTCCCTCCTCGGTGTTGATTCCGGTCTTGCCGCCGATCGCAGCGTCGACCATGCCTGTGAGCGTCGTGGGAATCGCCGTCCATCTCAGCCCACGCTTGTACGTGGCTGCCGCGAACCCGGCGACATCGGTCGTCGAACCGCCTCCGAAGGCAAGAAGCCAGCTTGATCGTTCAGCGTCGATCTCCTTCCAGAGCCGCTCGACGACGGCGAGCGTCTTGGCCGCCTCACCTGCAGGGACGGCAAGGGTACGCCCCTCGACCGGGGGCGAATGGAGCTGAAGCACCTTCTCGTCCGCGACGACGACGCACGGGCCGGCCACGGTCCACGAGCCTTCGCCCAAGCCGATGCGCAACGCGCCGAGGAGGACATCCTCCGGATCGTTCGCCGTCCACTGCGACGAGGCCCCGTAGATCTCCTGCCGGTCTTCGAAGAGCCGCCTGAAAGCGTCGGCGTCCCGGGCAAGCGGCCGGTTCGAGCCCCTGACGCGTTCCCAGGCGTCGTCGACGTCGACCTCGATCAGAACCGTGTACGCGTGGGCGGAGAGTCGCTCACGCGTCTTCTCCGAGAGCACGGCTCCGCCGCCGAGGGCGATCACGGCAGGCGGCCCGGCGAGAGCCTCCGCGACGACCTGCTCCTCGAGGCGGCGAAACTCGGCCTCCCCGCGCTCGAAGAGCTCCGGGATCGACCCGTGCAGACGCTCGATCTCCTCGTCGGTGTCCACGAAGGGACGAGCCGTGCGCTCGGCTACGTCGCGCCCGACCGTCGACTTCCCAGCCCCCATGAAGCCGATGAGGGCGAGGTGCTTACCTAGCGCGCCGACCAGGGGATCCGCTCCAGGTAGGCCCGCCACGCGCTGACGAAGTCCCCTACCGAGTCCCCGCCGAACTTCTCCCGAGCCGTCCGCGCAAGCTCGAAGGCGACACACGCCTCGGTGACGACGGCCAGCGCCTCGACAGCAGCGACATCGGATCGCTCGACGAGCGCCTGGGCCGGCTCGCCCGTCTCGAGGTCGGCCGAGCGCAGCGGCTTCATGAGGGTCGGCAACGGCTTCATCGCGGCGCGGACGACGATCTCCTCGCCGTTCGACACGCCGGCTTCCAGACCACCGGCCCGATTCGTCTCACGCCTGTAGCCGCCTTCGTCGCGGAGGATCTCGTCGTGGGCCTCGGAGCCGCGCAGGCCGGAGAGGGAGAAGCCGTCTCCGATCTCCACGCCCTTCACCGCCTGGGTGCCCATCAGCGTCCAGGCGAGGCGCGCGTCGAGCCTGTCCTCCTTCGTCGCGTACGAGCCCAGCCCCGGGGGAACGCCCTGAGCACGCACCTCGACGATGCCGCCGACGGTGTCGCGGTCGGCCCGCGCCGCGTCGATCCGGCTCTCGAGGTCGTCGCCGACCACCGCGCCGGACACTTCGATGCCGATCTGCGCCAGCAGCGCCTTGGCGACCGACCCGCCGGCGACGATCGCCGCCGTATGACGCGCGCTCGCACGTTCGAGCGCATCGCGCGCGTCGGAGAGCTCGTACTTCATCACGCCCGCAAGATCTGCGTGGCCCGGCCTCGGGAGCGTCACCGGCTCCTTGCCCTTCCCGTCCGGATCGCCCTCCGGAGGCCACGGGCTCATGCCCCACTCCCAGTTCTTGTGGTCGCGGTTGTGCACCAGGAAGGCCAGCGGCGTGCCGAGGGTTCGTCCATGGCGAAGCCCTGCGAGCACCTCGATGGTGTCCGTCTCGATCTGCTGCCTCGGGCTGCGCCCGTAGCCTTGCTGGCGGCGGCGGAGGTCTGCCTCGATGGCAGCCCGCTCGAGCTCGAGCCCCGCGGGCAGTCCGGTGACGATGCCCACGAGCGCGGGGCCATGGGACTCGCCGGCTGTCGTCAGCGTGAGCGCCACCGCCAAAGCCTATGGCTCAGGCTTCGAGGAGGCGATCCCGAGCTCGTGTGCGTGCCACGGTCCGCCACCGCGGGCCCTCTCCATCTCTCAGCGAGCGAGCGCCGCCCGCATGACGCCGATCGGTGCATCGAGGCTGGTCCAGCGCTCGAAGGAAGCGGCGCCCTGCGCCAGGAGAACCTCGAGGCCGTCGACGACGCGCGTGCACCCTGCCTCCCGTCCCGCCCGCACCAGCGCGGTCTCGGATCGGTCTTGCCTGTACGCGAGATCGACCACCTGGTGCTCCGCCGATGGCTGGAAGGGAACCTCGTCCCGGAGTGGCGTCGCGTTGACGAGCAGGGTCGCGTCCCCGGCGCGCGGGGGCCATTCGCTCTCGGCCGAGACCTCCCTCTCCGGAAAGAGCGTGCGCAGCCGGACGGCGAGCGCGTGCGCACGCTCCGGGTCGCGCGCCGCGATCGTGATCGACTCCGCGCCCGCGTCGCCCAGCGACGTCGCCACGGCCTGTGCTCCCCCACCCGCGCCAAGCACGAGAACGCGGGCTCCCGCCGCCTCGACGAGGCCGACGACGGCCGGCCCGTCGGTGCTCGACCCGAGCACGCGCCCGTCCCGGACGACGAGCGTGTTCACCGACCCGGCGCGTGCCGCGACGTCGTCGAGCTCGTCGCAGAAGCCCACGACCGCGGTCTTGTGCGGAATGGTGACGTTGGCTCCCGCGAACCCGAGGGCCTCGAGGCCGGCGACGGCCTCCTCCAGGCGCTCGCGCTTCACCGGCAGCGGCACGTAGGCCCAGTCGAGCGCGACCGCGGCAAACGCGGCGTTCTGCATGAGCGGCGACAGCGAGTGCTCGACCGGATCGCCGATCAGGCCCACGAGCCGTGTGGCGCCGCCGATCGTCAACCGCAGTTCAGCCCGCCGCGCGGGTAGTTGTCGAACTCCTGCTGGCTGGCCGTGAAGAAGTGGCTCTTGCAGTCCGCCTTTCGCACGAAGAAGAGGTAGTCGACCTTGGCCGGATGCGCGGCCGCCTGCATGGAGGCGAGGCCGGGGTTCGCGATCGGCGTCGGCGGAAGCCCCGGACAGCAACGCGTGTTGTACGGCGAAGGAGTGTCCAGCTGGCTCTGCAGGATCGCCTGCGTCGGCGGGATGTTGAGGCCGTAGCGAATGGTCGCGTCGATGCCGAGCGGCATGTTGACGTGCAGGCGGTTGTAGATGACCGCAGCGACGAGCGGACGCTCCTTCGGCACCTGCACCTCCTTCTCGATCATCGACGCGATGATGAGCACGTCGTAGGGCGTCAGGTTCTTCGAGTCGGCGTACTTGAGGTCGATCTGGGCCCAGTTGCGGTCGAAGGCCTCGAGCTGGTCGCCGACCAGCTCCTTCGTCGTCGTGTCCTCCGTGAAGTCGTACGTCGCCGGGAAGAGGAAGCCCTCGAGATTGGGCACGTTCTTCGGGAAGCCCGCGGGAGGATCCGTCGTCTTGGTCAGGCTCAGGTACTCGCGCTCCGAAAGCTTGGGCGTGATGTGACGCTTCTCCTCGGCGATCTTGTTCACCGCCGTGATGCGGTTGGCCATCTCGACGCGCGTGAACCCCTCCGGGAAGACGATGCGGAGGACGGGCTTCGGCGGCGGGCCGGTTGTCGTGTCCTGCGTGGCCGGGCCGGCACTTGCACCGCTGTCCCGGCCGAGGACCGCGAAGGCGATCGCGGCGAGGACGCCGACTCCGAGGATGATGCCGCCGAGCGCAGCCAGGGCACGCGTCGCGGGGGACGTCTGCCGGTGCCGTCTTATCTCGGGAGGGCGCTCTGCCATTCCAGGTACGTCGACAACAGGTGGGCCGCGGCAACCGCGTCCGGAGGAGCCTCTGACGGCTGCGCCTCCGCGAGCTTCGTGGTGAAGCGCTCGTCGAAACTCTCTATCGGCACCTCGGTAACGCCCCGCAACGCGGAGACGAAAGCCTCCGTCTCCTCCGCCTGCGCGCCGCGCTCGCCGCGCAGCGTCACGGGCAGTCCGACGACGATCCGCTCGACCTCCTCGCGCTCGACCAGTTCGGCGAGATGCCGCAGGCCCGCGGGAGCCGAAGCGTTCTCGACGACTTCGAGCGGTCTCGCCAGGGTCCCGGTCGGATCCGATACGGCGACGCCGGTCCGCGCCGAACCGTAATCGAGGGCGAGCACCTTCACAGGCGGGCCAGTCTAGTTGGAGAGCGCGGCGATCAGCGCCTTCTCCGCCTGGGCCAGCGCGTCGGGCAGCTTCTCCGGGTCGCGGCCGCCCGCGCGCGCCATCGTCGGCCGGCCTCCGCCACCACCGCCCATGAGCGCCGCCGCCTCACGCACGAGCGCGACGGCGTCGAGCCCGCGTTCCTCGAGCGAGCGGTCGAGATTGACGACGAGATGGACGCGCCCGTTCTCGCGCGCGCCGACGACAACGGCAGCCGGTGCGTGCTGCTGCTTCAGGCGGTCGGAGAGCTCGAGCATGTCGTCCGGCGTCGCCTCGCCGAGCTCCATGACGATCACCTCCACGCCGCCCGCCTGGTTCCGCCGCTCCGCGACGATCTCCGGCCCCGACGTGGAGTCGGGCCTCTTCTTCGCGTCCTTGCGCGCCTGCTCGAGCTCCGAGCGCAGCTCGCGGGCCTCGGCCGCCTGCGCATGAAGGTAGGCGAAAGCCTCTCCGGACGTGACGGCCTCGATGCGGCGCACGCCTGAACCGACCGAGCCCTCGGAGAGGATCGCGAACGGCCCGATCTCGGCCGTCGAGCGCACATGGGTGCCGCCGCAGAGCTCGCGCGAGAAGCCCGGGATCTCGACGACACGTACGACCTCTCCGTACTTCTCGCCGAAGAGCATCATGGCCCCGAGCTTCCTGGCCTCCTCGATCGGTGTCAGGAACGTGTGCACGGGCAGGTTCTCGAAGACACGCTCGTTGACGATCCGCTCGACGCGCTCGCGCTCCTCGGCCGTCAGCGCCTGCGGGTGGCTGAAGTCGAAGCGCAGCTTGTCGGGGCGAACGGCCGAGCCGGCCTGGCGCACGTGGTCGCCAAGGACCTCCTGGAGCGCCTTGTGCAGGAGATGCGTCGCCGTGTGATTTGCCATTGTCGGGAAGCGGACCTTCCATGGCACGCAGGCTTTCACCCGCTCGCCGACGCTGAACCCCTCGCCGCGGAGGAGAACCGCCTGGTCCTCGCCGAAGCGAAACGCGGCCGCGAGCTCCGCCCGCTTGCCGTCCGCCTCGATCCAGCCCTGGTCCGAGACCTGGCCACCTCCGTCGGGATAGAACGGCGACTCGCGCAGCTTGGCGAGAAAGGTGCCGTCGCCGACCTCCTCGAGCGCGCCGATCTGCGTCAGCACTTCCGTCTTCTCCCAGCCGACGAACTCCGTTTCGAAGCCTGCGTCGCGGGCGAAGTCACCCGCGCGCTGGAGCTCGCTCTTCTCGCCTCCGGCACGCGAGATCTCGCGATGCTCCTCCATCAGCCCCTTGAAGCCGTCCTCGTCGACGGGGAGCCCCCGCTCGCGCGCGAGCTCGACTGTCAACTCGATCGGGAAGCCGTACGTCGCCGTGAGAGTGAAGGCGTCCTCGCCGGAGATGCCGCCGCGGGCCGCGACGTCTTCGAAGAGCTTCATGCCGCGGGCGAGCGTCTCGGAAAAGCGTTCCTCCTCCGCGCGCAGCGCGTCGCGGATGCTGTCGCGATTCGCCTCGAGCTCCGGATACCACTGGCCCATCTGCTCGACGACGACATCGGAGATGCGCCAGAGGTCTTCGAGCCCGATCTTCCGCGCCTGCTGGACCGCGCGGCGGATGACCCGGCGCAGCACGTAGCCCCGGCCCTCGTTGGACGGCACGACGCCGTCGCCGACGAGGCACGTCATCCCGCGCCCGTGGTCGGCCAGCACGCGGTGGGCCTTGGTGGCGACCTCGTTCGCGTCCCAGGCCACTCCGCTCTCCTCCTCGATCCAGGCCATGATCGCCTGGTAGCCGTCCGTTTCGTAGACGGAGCGCGACGGGACGCGCTGAACGATCGCCGCGAGCCGCTCGAGGCCCATCCCGGTGTCGACGTTCTGCTGCGGGAGCGGCGTCAGCGTGCCGTCCGGCTTCAACTCGTACTCCATGAAGACGAGGTTCCAGAACTCGAGGAAGCGGTCGCAGCGCGGACACGCGGGCGCGCACCCGGGATCGCCGCAGCCGAACTCCTCTCCCCAGTCGAAGTAGATCTCGGAGTCGGGCCCACATGGCCCCGGGCCGCCGACCGACCAGAAGTTCTCGCTACTCGGGAGGGCGACGATCCGCTCGCGGGGGACGCCGACCTCGAGCCAGTGGCCGATCGCGACCTCGTCCTCGCCGAGACCGAGCTGCGGGTCGCCCGCATGGACGGTCGCCCAGATGCGCTCCCACTCGAGCTTCAGGTGATCCTGGATGAACTCGGTCGCGTACTCGATCGCGCCCTGCTTGAAGTACTGGCCGAACGAGAAGTTGCCGAGCATCTCGAAGAACGTCAGGTGATGGCCGTCGAGCCCGACCTCGTCGATATCGGGCGTGCGGAAACACTTCTGCGCCGTCGCGGTCAGGAGCGCCGGCGGCTCCTCGCGACCGAGGAAGTACGGCATCTGCGGCTGCATCCCCGCCGACGTGAGCAGGGTCGAGGTGTCCTCCGGCCGCGGAACGAGCGGCCAGGACGGCAGGCGCCTGTGGCCATTGGACTCGAAGAAGGAGAGGAAGCCCTCCCGGAGCTCCGCGGAGGTGCGCATGGGCCCGATTCTACGCAGGACTACCGGCGGCTCTCGGAGGCCCGCTGGGGCTCTTCCTCGGTCACGATCTCGTCGCGCATCTTCTCGAGCGACCGGCGGATGAGACGTGAGACGTGCATCTGCGAGATCCCGACCTGCTGGGCGATCTGCGATTGGGTCAGGCCTTCGAAGAAGCGCAGGTGGAGGATCCGGCGCTCGCGCTCGTCGAGCGCGGCCAGGCCGGGCGCGAGAACGGCGCGGTCCTCGCTCACCTCGTACTCGTGCTCGATCGTCCCGAGCGACTCGAGCGGGTCGAGGTCGGAGTCGTCGTCTCCCCCGCTCGGCGCAGAGAGCGACAGCGTCGCGTACGCCTGCCCGCTCTCGAGCGCCTCGAGCACGTCCTCCTCGTCGACGCCCGCCGCCTTCGCCAGCTCGGGGATGGTCGGCGAGCGCTCGTACTGGACGGTCAGCTCCTCCAGGAGATTCGAAAGCCGCACGTTGAGCTCCTGCAGGCCGCGCGGCACGCGGATCGCCCAACCCTTGTCCCGGAAATGCCGCTTGATCTCGCCGATGATGTTCGGCGTCGCATACGTCGTCAGCTCGACGCCGCGGTCGACATCGAAGCGGTCGATCGCCTTGATGAGCCCGATGCAGCCCACCTGGACGAGGTCCTCGAGCTGTTCGCCTCGGTAGGAGTAGCGGCGGGCGAGCGAGCGGACGAGCGGCAGATACTGCTCGATCAGCTGCTCTCGCGCTCGCGTGTCGCCGCGCTCGTGGTACCTGCGGAGCAGTTCCTTGTCGTTCCTTTCCTCAGGCATTGGTCCCGGCCGGTTTGACTCCGGGGACGCGCTTGGCAAGTCGAAGCCAGTCGCCGTCCTCGCGCGCTTCGACCGCCGCGTCCTCGACGAGGGTAGTAAGAAGACGCCCGAGCCCCAGGTCGCCGTCGGACGACTGCTCCAGGTCTGCCCGGACAGCGTCGCCGTTCAGCGGCCCGATCGCCATCGTGATCGCGTCGTCCGAGATATCGAGCTCGACGTTGATCTCGTCCGCCGCCGCGTATCCGTCCCCCTCGAGGACCGTGACGAGCGCGAGCTGCAGGTCCTCGAGCGCCTCGTAGGAGAGGTTGTGACGCGCGGCGAGACCGCCGACGACCAGCCGCGCCACCCCGTGGAAGGGGCGCTCGTTCGGGATGCGGAGCTCGACTCCCTGAGTCACGGTCCCTCAGCGCCGTGCTCGAGCTCTTCCGCGATCTCCTGTTCGCGCCGTGCAGCGGCTTTGCGGGCAGCGTCTCTCGCCTGCCGCGGGTCCCGGGAGACCCGGAAGGCGGCGATGCCGTGAGAGACGCCCTCGAACAGCCCGGAAAGCTTCTGCACCGGCCGTGTAATGGCGAGCGAGACGGCCCGCACGGCCGTGTCGACGCTGTCTGCAGCATCGACGGCGCTGTCGGTGACGCGATCTACCTTGTCCAGCTGAGCATTCACGCGGTCGACGGTTCCTCCGGCCTTGTTGATCACGGGAAGGACTTCTTTTTCCAGCCCTTGGATGAACGAAGTAAGGCGCCGAACGGTTCCGCTCAGATTGAACAGGACGAGCGCGAGCCCGAGGCCCACGACGACCAGGAACGCGCTGAGTGCGATCCAGAGGATGTCGAGAGTGCTCAGGTCGGCGAGAGGCAAGAAGACGATCCTAGTTAACGCGACGCCGAGATGAGGCCGGCGCCGATGACGGCGTCGTCCTCGTAGAGCACGGCGGCCTGGCCGACTGCGACGCCGTAGGCGGGCTCGTCGAGCGTGAGTCGGAAGCCGCGCGCAAGCGGAGCGACGGTCGCCGCGGTTGCGGGCGAGCGGTAGCGGAGCTTCGCCTCCACGCGCTCGGCGGGGACGAACAGGCGGCCGGTGCCCGAGCTGACCTCGTGACGGGCGAGCGATTCGCGCGAGCCGACGAAGACGGCGTTCATGCGCGGATCTGTTCGCACGGCGTAGACCGGCTCCCCGGTGGCGACCCCGAGGCCGCGCCGCTGGCCCGGCGTGAAGCGCCAGAAACCGTCGTGTCGCCCAACCTCTCGCCCCTCCGAGTCGAGGACCGGCCCCTCCCGGTTCTCGAGGCCGTGGCGTGTGAGGAAGTCGCGGTAGTCGCCTCCGGCCAGGAAGCAGGCCTCCTGGCTCTCGGGCCGCGTGGCCGCAGCAAGACCCGCAGCGCTCGCCTCGGCGCGCGTCTCCTCCTTGCCCTGCTCGCCGAGCGGGAACCAGAGGCGAGGCATGAAGCGTGGATCGAGGCGGGCAAGCATGTAGGACTGGTCCTTGGCGGGATCGGCGCCGCGGGCGAGAAGGAGGCGGCCGCGGTGTTCCGCGATCCGGGCGTAGTGGCCCGTCGCGAGCCGCGAGGCGCCGATCCGCTTCGCGAACGCGAGCAGGGCGCCGAACCGGAAGCCGCCGTTGCAGCGGATGCAGGGGTTGGGCGTCTCGCCGCGCGCATAGCCCTCGACGAACGGGTCGACGACAGCCTTGCGAAAAGGCTCGCGCAGGTCGAGGGTGACGTGGGGGAACCCGAGCGCCTGGCAGGCCTCGCGCGCCGCCACGACCGCGGCCGGCGAGCAGCAGACGCGCTCGGAGTCCTTCCCGGCGGGGTCGGTCCAGAGACGCAGCGTCACCCCGACCGGCTCGTGGCCGCCGTCGCGCGCGCGGAGTAGGGCCACCGCGCTGTCGACCCCGCCGCTCATGGCGACGGCCACGCGGTCGTCCCGGGGCGCGGCCGCGACGGCCGGCCCCAGAGCGTCGTGGAGCGCGTCGGCGGCGAGGCGCTCGCCCGGGACCGACGCGGCGTCGAGCAACGTGCATCCCTTGACTTCGCGGAGAAGGTCGCCTATCCCGGAGCCTTCGCCCGTCGCCCCCTCGATCCGCTGCCCGCGCACAGAGAGGCGCACCCAGGCGAGATCCCCGTCCCGGGCGGCGTTTCCGATCAGTTCGCGCGTGCCGGCCATGAAGGAATGGTGCCGTACCGGGCGCCGGCTCGCCGCTACTGTGGATCGGAGTGACAAATCCTCTCGACCGCCTGACCAGCCGCGTCCCGGAGCCGTGGAGAGGCGTCCTCGACTGGACGCTCTCCATCGTCCTCGCTGTGGTCGTCGTCCTCGCCGTCAAGGTCGAGGTGGCCAACCCGTACCGTGTGCCGTCCGCCTCGATGGAGCCGACCCTCCACTGCGCACGGCCGGCCGATAGCTGCCTGGCCGGCCATTCGGACCGGGTCGTGGCCAACCGCTTCATCTACCGGTTCCGCGACCCAGAGCGCGGCGAGATCGTCGTCTTCGACGCGCCCGCGAAGACGCAACAGGCCTGCAACGAGAGCGGCACCTTCGTAAAGCGGATCGTCGGCCTCCCGGGCGAGGTCGTCTCGGAGCGGAACGGCGTCGTCTATATCGACGGGCGCAGGCTCGACGAGCCCTACGTCGTCCCATCCTTGCGCGACAAGGTGACTCAGGAGTGGCCTCGCATCCCGCCGGACCACTACTTCATGATGGGCGACAACCGGACCCATTCGTGCGACTCGCGCGAATGGGGAACCGTGCCTCGCGACAGCCTCATCGGCCCGGTGTTCCTCACCTACTGGCCCCTCGACCGGGTCGGGACTCCGTAGGGCATCAGCCCGCGAATCGCCAGCGTATCGTGGTTGGCTCCTCGACCCCCAGCTCGCCCGCGAGCGCCGGGGTGAGATCGAATTGGCTCTCCGGCCCGACGTTCCCGCGCTCGATCACCTCAGTCCGGACTTCCCGCCCCCGATAGGCGACCACGAGGTCGACTCCGCACGGAAGGACGGGGTGCGCCACGCCGAGGGTCTGGTCGGTGAGCGGCGTGCCACACGCCGTCGTGTCGCCGAGCCGGGAGCCTCCGAAGATCCCGACCGTCGCGGTCTCCCATTGCGCCCGGGCAACGGGCGGCGGCGCGGTCGCCTGGATCTCCCCGGTGGACCGGTCGAGGATCACGACCAGGAGCACAGCCAGAAGCGCCGCGCCCGCGAGCGCGGCCTGGCGCTGCAGTGCGGCTGGGCTCATCGACTCGGCTGGCGTTCGAGCAAGCCGCCGAACGACTCTCTGACGAGCGAGTCGAACTCGGTCGGGAGCACGCCGTCCGCGTTCGCAAACTGGCGGAGGTGCACGAACAGGAAAGCCCACTCGTCGCGCTGCTCGGGATGCTCAGGCGCCTCTGCGCGGGCGAGCCGCTCGAGATCCCAGATGTTCCACTGGCGCGGCGCGTAGCTCCGCTGCGGCAGCGAGACGACCTGAGGGCCTTCCTGCGGCGCGGCCACGGCAAGCGGCGGTCCGGCAGGCGCGGGCTCCGGCGGCGGCGTCGGCACCGCCCGGAGACGCTTGCGCCGCGCCCAGCGCGACTGCTGCGCCTCGGAAAGCGGCTCCTCCGGCTCGGGGGCGGGCGGGGTCTCGTCGAGCAGAGGTGGCTCGGGCTCAGGTTCCGGCGTGGGCTCGGCCTTGGGCGGTTCAGGTTCCGGTTCAGCTTCCGGCTCAGGTGCCGGAGGCGCAGGTTCCGGTTCGGGCTCGACAACCTCGGGCTCGGTTTCGGGCTCGGGCTCGGGCGGAGCCGGCTGGACAATGGTCTGTTCCACTGGCGGCGCTTCCATGACCGGCTCCGGCTCGGGCTCGGCTTGCTGGACGGGGACGGGCGGTGGGACCGCTGCAGCGGCCGGCACGCCGGTCTCCACGACGGCCACGGTGCCGCGCGCCGAGCGCCAGGCGAGGTACTCGATCGCCGCCGCGATCAGCCACGCGAGGGCGACGAGCGGCAGCGCGACCGCGAGGCGAAGATCGGCAAGCCAGACCGCCACCGCGACGAGCGCGATGAAGATCATGAGCGCAACGAGGCGCAGAGTCGAGACGATCGGCGGCACGCTTCGGTGCCGAAAAGCCTACGTGCTGCTCGGCGGGTTGTCGTCCGGCCGCTCGTCGTCCGCGGCCTCGGCCGCGGCTGAGGGGCTCCCCGGAGACGAAGGCTCCTCGGTGTCTTCCTCGGACGCCTCCTCGGGCTCGGGCTCGCTCGGCTCCGGGATCTCGACCGGTGCGCTCGCGGTCACCCCGCTCGGCTTCGGCACCGACGACTGGGCGGCGCGGACGATCGCGTCGACCGCCTCCTGGATCGCCGCCTCGCCGTGGCCGGCTGCGGACAGAAGCTGCTCGGCGCCCATGCGCGCCCGCTGAACGATGACGTCGGCCTGCGCGCGGGCCCATTCCAGGGTCTGCTCGACCTCGGCGCGGGCGGAGTTCGTGAGCTCGGTCGCCTGGTGGCGCGACTGCTCGAGGAGCCGGTTGCCGCGCGTCTCGGCGTCGTGGAGCTCCGAGCTCGAGTCGCGGTTGGCCTTCGTGAGGATCTCGCGGGCTTCGTTGCGAGCCGCGTTCAGGATCTCACCGCGCTGGCGCTCCGTCTCTTGCCGGATGCGGGCGATCTCGGCCTCGCGCTGCTGAAGCTCCATCTGCGACTCGCGGATCTCCACTTCGGCCTTGCCCACCTGCTTGGCGGCCGCCTCCTGCGCGTCGCGCTCGATCGTGTCCGCGAACTCGGCAGCCGAGCGGATGAGGTGCAGCGCGTCCATGCGGACGGCGTGCCCCGACGGCTCGGTGATCGCGCTGCGCGGCGCGGCCTGCAGCACTCGCAGCTGCGCCTGCAACGCGGTCATCTGCTTGCGGAAGGCCTCGAAGGCCTCGCCGACCTTGTCGCGGTCGTAGCCCTCGCCCGCGCGCGGCAGGTCCTCCAGCCGTGGCAGCGGCGTGAGGGCATGCCCTCCTGCGCGACCTGGATCTTGACTCGACATCTGCTCTACGCCTCCACTCCCCCGTGCACCACGGGTCTCGCCAGAAAGTATGACTAGCTCATCGGCCGGTTGGCCCGCTTTCTTGACGGGCTTCGGGGCGAAGCTGAATTCCGAGCTCGCGCAGCTGTTCCTCCTCCACCTCGGAAGGGGCACCGCTCATCGGGTCGGCCCCGGCCTGGTTCTTGGGGAACGCGATCACGTCGCGCAGGTTCGGTTCGCGGGCGAGCACCATCATCATGCGGTCGATCCCGAAGGCGATCCCACCGTGCGGCGGCGCTCCCATCGCGAGCGCGTCGAGGAGGAAGCCGAACTTCGTCCGCTGCTCCTCCGGCGAGAGCTGAAGCAGCGAGAACACGCGCGCCTGGATCTCGGCCTCATGGATCCTGAAGGAGCCTCCGCCCAGCTCCTGCCCGTTGCCGACGAGGTCGTAGGCGTGGGCGAGGGCGTTCGCCGGGTCCGCGTCGAAGCTCTCCTCGAAGCCCGGCGCCGGCCGCGTGAACGGATGGTGGACGGCGGCCCAGCGCTCGTCCTCCTCCGACCACTCGAACATCGGGAAGTCGGTGATCCAGACCCACTTCCAGGACTCCTCGTCGATCAGGCCGAGCTCGCGGCCGAGGTGCAACCGGAGCGCGCCGAGCACACGAGAGACCTTGGCCGGCTCGTCGGCCGCGAAGAGCACCGTGTACCCGGGGTCGCAGCGGAAGCCGGCGAGCTCGTCCTCGGACAAGAACTTCGCGATCGGGGAACGCACCTCGCCCTCTTCATCCCAGACGAGATAGGCAAGCCCCTTCGCGCCCCACTCCTTCGCCACCTCTTCCAGGCGCTCGAGCTCCGCCCGCGAGAAGGCCTGCGGCACGCGGATGAAGCGCACGCACGGCGCGGCCGCGAAGACGCCGAACTCGGAGGAGCGCGTCTGCCCGGTCGCGTCCTCGATCTCCAGCCCGAAGCGGAGGTCTGGCTTGTCCGAGCCGTAGCGCGCATCGGCATCCGCCCACGTCAGGCGTGAGAACGGCGTCTCGAGCTCGACTTCCAGGCAGTCGCGCCAGACGGTCTGGATCATCTGCTCCATCAAGGCGAACAGGAACTCCTGATCTGGAAAGGCCATCTCGACGTCCAGCTGCGTGATCTCCTGCACCCGGTCGGCGCGCAGGTCCTCGTCGCGGAAGCAGCGCGCAATCTGGAAGTAGCGGTCGAAGCCGCCGATCACGAGGAGCTGCTTCAGGATCTGCGGCGACTGGGGCAGTGCGAAGAAACGGCCGGGCTGAAGACGGCTGGGGACGATGAAGTCGCGCGCGCCCTCGGGTGTCGGCTTGAAGAGGATCGGCGTCTCGATCTCGAGGAAGCCTCCCCCCTCCATCGTCCGCCTGATCGCCGACACCATCCTGCTGCGAAGACCGATGTTGCGCTGCATCTTCGTGCGGCGAAGGTCGAGCCAGCGATAGCGAAGGCGCAGCGTCTCGTCGACGTTCTCCTCGTCGAGCTGGAACGGAAGCGGCGTCGACGACGAGAGGATCTCCAGGCTGTCGACCTGAAGCTCGACCTCGCCCGTCGGGATGTTCGGGTTGACGGCCTCCGGCGCGCGGCGGACGACCTCGCCCTCGGCGCGCAGCACGAACTCGTTGCGGATCGCGTGACCCTTCTCGGCGGCTTCGGGGGCGCGCTCGGGGTTGAGGACGAGCTGGCAGATGCCCGTGCGGTCGCGGAGGTCGATGAACACGAGTCCGCCGTGGTCGCGCCGGGAATCCGCCCAGCCGGCGAGCGCGAGCCGCTGGCCCACGTGCTCGGGCCGCACATCGCCGCACATGAGGTCGCGCCAGTTCACGCGGTCACCGCGGAAAGATCGGTGTCGGCGCCGACGACGACGACTCGGTCCGCGCCGAGACGGCCCGCCTGCGTGTGCTGGCCCTTGACCGAGCGGCCCGCGTAGTCGGCATCCGCCCGGACGCCTGCTGAGCGAAGCTCGATCACCTTCGCGAGCACGGCGACACGGTCGGCGCCCTCCTCGCAGATGAAGAACACGTCGACGCCTTCCTCGGCCGGAGGCTCGACTCCCGCGTCCTCCAGGGCGAGGAGCAGCCTCTCGATCCCCGCGCCGAACCCGACGCCCGGAGTGTGCGGGCCGCCGAGCTCCTCCGCGAGGCCGTCGTAGCGTCCGCCGCCGCTGAGGGTGCTCTGCGACCCGCCTTCGGGGCCGACGAACTCCCAGGTCGTGCGCGTGTAGTAGTCGAGGCCGCGGACGAGGGTCGGGACGACCTCGTAGCGCACGCCGAAGGCGTCGAGATAGCGCCTCACCTCCTCGAAGTGCTCGCGGCACGCCTCGCAGAGGGAATCCCCGATCGTCGGCGCCTGCCGGAGAACCTCCTGGACCGCGGACGGCTTGGCGGCGATGTTGTCGAGCGCGCGGAGCGGGTTGCGCGCAGCCTGCTCGCGCGTTGCCTCGTCGAGCTCGCCCGCGTTCTCCTCGAGCCACGGGCGCAGCTTCTCCAGGTACGCGGGGCGGCACTCCGCGTCGCCGATGGAATTCAGCTCGAGCCGGTACTCCGTCACGCCGAGGCGCCGGAGGAGCGTGTCGTAGAGCTGGATCACCTCGGCGTCGAGCGCGGGATCCTCAGAGCCGATCGCCTCGACGTCCAGCTGCCAGTGCTCGCGGTAGCGGCCCTTCTGCGGGCGCCCGTAGCGGTAGATCGTCTCGTGCGTGTAGAGCTTCTGCGGCTGGGGCTCGCGGTGGAGCCCGTTCTCGAGGTACGCGCGCACGATCGGCGCCGTCGCCTCGGCACGGAGGGTCAACGAACGGCCGCCGCGATCCTCGAATGTGTACATCTCCTTCGTGACGACGTCCGAGCCCTGGCCCGACGTGCGTGCGAAGAGCTCGGTGTCCTCGAAGACAGGCGTGTCGATGCGGCGGTAACCGTAGAGGTGGCAGAGGCGCTCGAACTCCCCGAGCACGTGCCGCCAGCGCGGCTGCTCGGAGGGGAGGATGTCGTGGGTGCCGCGCGCAGCCTCGAACTTCACGCGCGGAGCTCTGCGAGGAAAGGATTGCGTGCCAGCTCGTCCCCGAGCGTCGTCGGCGGGCCGTGGCCTGAATAGACGACGGTCTCGGGCGGGAAGCGCTCGAGCAGCCGGCGGATCGAGTCGAGCAGCGTGTCCCAGTCGCCGTCCGGCCGGTCGGTACGCCCCACCGAGCCGGCGAAGAGAACGTCTCCGGAGAAGAGCGCGCCGTCGGAATAGAAGGCGAGGTGGCCCAGGAGGTGGCCCGGGACTTTGAGCGTTTCGAACCCGATCCCGGCGAGGTCGAGTTGCTCGTCCCCCTGCAGGAGGACGTCCGGCGCAAACTCCTCGAACGTCACCCCCGACTCGGGATAGAGCTCGTTGATGCGCTGCGCGCGCTCGCTGTCGACCTTGGCCATGTGCACGGGGGCCCCGGTCGAACGCTGGAGCTCGGCGACGCCGCCGATGTGGTCGATATCCGCGTGCGTGATGAGGATCGCGGCGCAGCGCGCGTCTCCGAGCGCCTCCTCGATCCGTGCGGTCTCGCCCGGCCAGCCGGGGTCCACGACGACGGCTTCGTCGCCGTCGGGGCGCCTGACGACGTAGCAGTTCATCCCGAACGGGCTCAGCTCGAGCCGCTTGACGTCGAGACTCATCGGGCGCTGAGTCTAGCGGGGCACCCCGGTTACACTGGCGCGCGATGGAGAGCTGGCGGCTCCCCGAGATCCCGACTCCCGAAGGCACCCGCTCGCCGGTCGTTCTGAAGAGCGAGGACGAGGCCCGCGCCGTCCTCATCGCGCTCGATCCGGGCCAGTCGCTCGGCGACCACCAGGTCAAGGAGCACGCCTGGCTCCTCGTGGTCGAGGGAACCGCCCGGATCGCGAGCGCCGACGGCCAGATCGAGGCTCCCGCCGGCACGCTCGCCCACTTCGAGCCCGACGAGCGCCACTCGGTGGCGAGCGACGAGGGCGCGAAGCTCCTGCTCCTCCTGGCGCCCTGGCCCGGCCCCGGGCATTTCCGCGGCAGCGGCTAGCCGTTCCCGGTGGCGGGCTAGCGCTCGAAGAGGAAGAGGCCGAACCCGAGCGTTTCCCGGCCGCCGAGCTCGCGGTAGCGCGCGCGGCCGTTCGCGATCCACTCGCGCAGCTCGTCGACTCCCTCCTCGTCCTCGTGCGCGTCCGCGTAGCGCTCGCCGTTTCGTGCCCAGGCGTCCTCGTAGGCATCCCAGTCTTCGATGCTGCTCGTGACGGCGCGCTTGAGATCGAGGCCCGCCTCGACTGCCGCCTGGATCGTCCCCTCGTAGTCCTTGAGCTCCTCCCGGGCTGCGCCGAGGGCGACGAGATACTCGGCGCTCGGCTCCTCGCGCCAGTAGCCCTCGCCGAAGAGGAGCTTGCCGCCTGAGGCGACGAATCCGGCGAGGACTGCAAGCGTCCCTCCCACACCGCCGCGAAAGGCCACGCCGCCGGTGCTGACGACGAGGTCGAAGGAGCCCGGCTCGGGCGCGTACTCGCGCACGTCCTGCTCGAGGAGGACGACCTTGGCCTCGGGCACCCGGCTCTCCGCCTGCCGGCGCGCTTCGGCGAGGATCGCCGGAGAGTTGTCGAGCCCGGTGGCGCGGACGTCGGGAAAGCGCTCGACGATCCGCAGGAGGATCTCGGCCTTCCCGCAGCCCAGGTCGAGAACGTGCGCGTTCGGCTCGAGCTCGAGCGCCTCGATCATCTCGTCGACATCCTCCTCGGCGAGCGGGTTCATGAACGCGAGCCCCTCGTGGGCGATCGCGGTGAAGTCGTCGCCGTCCAACTACCCGGAGTTCTGCCGCCGCGAATAGACGCGGTACATGATCGAGTCGACCATGTAGCTGAACGGGATGAAGAACGCGATCAGCGTCACACCCGTGAAGATCTTCGAGGCCGTCGTCGAGTCGCCCCCCGTCCAGAAGACGACGATCAGGATCAGCGGGGCGAAGATGGCCGTGCGCTTGAAGACCCGAGCCATCGAAGGCTTCGGGATCTCGCGGCCGCCTCGCTTCACCGCCGGCCGCGCCGAGGCCTTCCCCTCGGGCTTCGTTCGCTCCACAGGCTTCTCGACCTGGATCACCTCGCCTTCCTCGGTCTCGATCACGTACTCGTACTCGTGGCGCTGGAGCTTTTCGCGGCGACGTCGCTGCTTACGGCTGGGCATGGGCCGATTATGCCGTGGGCACCCCGCCCTGGATGACCTGAGCGATGTGATTGCCGCCCAGGTGATAGGCGAGGTAGCGCCAGTCGGAGGCGTCGAGGAGGACGATGTCGGCGGCATAGCCGGGAGCGAGCCGACCGACACGGTCCGCGCGGCCGAGCACGTGCGCAGCGTTGACGGTGCACGCGGCGAGTGCTTCCGCGGGGCTCATGTGCATCTGCGTGCAGGCGAGCGCGCACACGACCGCCAGGCTCTCGCAGAAGGCGCTCCCCGGGTTGAAGTCGGTGGCGAGTGCGACGACGGCACCCTCGTCGATCAGCGTGCGCGCGGGCGGCATCAGGCGGCCGAGGAAGAGTGCCGCGACCGGGAGCACCACGGCGGCGACGTCGGTCCGCGCGAGGTCGCGCGCGCCTTCCTCGCCGGTCGCCTCGAGGTGGTCGACGCTCACCGCACCGAGGTCGATCGCAAGCGGCACGCCTCCGCCTTCCGTGAACTGGTCCGCGTGGAGGCGCAGACGAAGGCCGGCCGCGCGGCACGCCTCGAGATAGCGCCGCGCCTGAGCAGCGTCGAACGCGCCGCGCTCGACGAACACATCTGTCGCTTCGGCGATCTCGGCCGCCTCGGGGAGGACCTCCGCCAGAGCGAAGTCGAGGTAGGCGTCGGCATCCGCGAACTCGGGCGGGACGGCGTGCGCGCCGAGCCACGTCGGGACACCTCCCGCATCGCGGACGACGCGCAGCATGGCGAGCTCGGTGTCGCGGTCGAGGCCGTACCCGGACTTCGCCTCGAACGTGGTCGTGCCGGAGGCGAGCATCCAGCTCCGGTGGACGGCGAGCGCGTCGCGGAGGCCCTCCTCCCCCGCGGCTCGGGTCGCGCGGACCGTCGAGACGATCCCCCCTCCGGCCGCGTGGAGCTCCTCGTACGTCGCACCGCCCGAGCGGAGCTCGAATTCCTGCGCCCTCGAACCCGCGAAGACGGCATGCGTGTGGCAGTCCACGAGCCCAGGGACGGCGGCGCAGCTGCTCCCGTCGAGCTCTTCGACTTCCTCCCCGAGAGGCTGCAGGTCCCGCATGCGGCCGACCGAGGCGATCCGCCCCGCGTCGCAGAGCACGAACGCGTCGTCGACGACTTCCACCGCGCGCATTGCCTCTCGCCCGCGCAGCGGCGCCTCCGTTCCCGCGGGCGAGACGGCCTGCGCGAGGTCGCGGATGAGCAGCTTGGTCACGCGGCGGCTAGGAGCCCGGGACTTCGAGGCCGTGCTGGCGCGCGGCCTCCTTCGCCTCGTCGTAGCCGGCGTCGAGGTGGCGGAGCACACCTGTTCCCGGATCCGTGGTCAGGACCCGCTCGAGCCGCTCGGCAGCGTCGTCCGTGCCGTCGGCAACGACGACCATGCCCGCGTGGATGGAGTTGCCAATGCCCACGCCGCCGCCGTGGTGGACACTGACCCACGTCGCGCCTGCTGCCGTGTTCAGGAGCGCGTTCAGGATCGGCCAGTCCGCGATTGCGTCGGAGCCGTCGACCATCGCCTCGGTCTCCCGGTACGGAGACGCCACCGAGCCCGAATCGAGGTGGTCGCGGCCGATGACGACCGGCGCCGACACCTGTCCGGAGCGAACGAGGTCGTTGATCGCCAGGCCAGCCTTGGCGCGGTCGCCGTAGCCGAACCAGCAGATCCGTGCGGGCAGGCCCTGGAATGCCACGCGCTCCGGAGCCAGGTCGAGCCAGCGCTGGAGGAGACGGTCGTCCGGGAAGAGACTTCGCAGCGTCCCGTCGATCGCTGCGATGTCCTCCGGATCGCCCGAGAGCACGGCCCAGCGGAAAGGCCCGATCCCGCGGCAGAAGAGCGGCCGAATATAGGCCGGGACAAAGCCCGGGTATGAGAAAGCGTCCTCTACGCCTGCCTGCTGCGCCTCCCCTCTGAGGTTGTTGCCATAATCGAAAACATAGCTCCCGGCTCGGACGTACTCGAGCATGCCTTCCACGTGGCGCGCGATCGACTCGGCCGCGCGGCGCAGGTACTCATCCGGGTCGTCAACCCGCAGACGATCGGCTTCCTCCACGGAGAGCCCCACCGGCACATAGCCGTTGAGGGGGTCGTGCGCGGCGGTCTGATCGGTGACGAAATCGAAGTGCTCGCCGCGGGCCGCCAGCTCGGGCACGAGCTCGGCCGCGTTCCCGAGCAGCCCGACCGACAGCGCGCGTCCTTCGCCTGCCGCGGCGCGCACTCGTGCGAGCGCGTCCTCGAGCGAGTCGGCAGCCTCGTCGAGGTAGCGCGTCTCGAGCCGGCGCTCGATGCGGTGAGGGTCGATCTCGATGCAGAGGATCGCGGCCCCCGCCATCGTCGCGGCGAGGGGCTGCGCGCCTCCCATTCCGCCAAGCCCGGCGGTGAGGATCGTCTTCCCGCTCAGGTCGGGCGAGCCGAAGTGCTTCTCCCCGGCCGCGGCGAAGGTCTGGTACGTGCCCTGGAGGATTCCCTGGGTGCCGATGTAGATCCAGCTCCCGGCAGTCATCTGCCCGAACATCGTCAGTCCGAGCGCTTCGAGCCGCCGGAACTCTTCCCAGGTCGCCCAGCGCGGGACGAGGAGCGAGTTCGCGATGAGGACGCGCGGCGCACCGGGGTGCGTGCGGAAGACGCCGACCGGCTTGCCGCTCTGGACGAGCAGGGTCTCGTCCTCCCCGAGAGCGAGGAGGGAGCGGACGAGCGCCTTGAGCGCCTCGTGGTTCCGCGCCGCCTTGCCCGAGCCGCCGTAGACGATCAGCTCCTCCGGCTTCTCCGCGACCTCGCGGTCGAGGTTGTTGAGAAGCATCCGCAGCGGCGCCTCCGTCTGCCACGAGCGGGCGTTCAGCGTCTGCCCACGCGGGGCGCGAATCGTCCGGAGGTCGCCGCACAGCTCCTCGACGACCGCGTCGACCTCGCGAACGCTCACGCGAGCTCACCCACTTCGGCCTCGACCGCAGCTACGAGCTCGCCGGAGCAGATCGCCGTCGCGACCAGCTCGATGTCGGGCGCCAGTGTCCTGTCCTCCATGACCGTGGGCGAGAGCGAGCGGACGAAGTCGTGGGCTGCCCGGGCGCCCGCCCCGGGCTCGAGCGGCGCGAGGAACTCGACGCCCTGCGCCGCGGCGAGAAGCTCGATCGCGAGGACTCGCTCGACGTTGCCGAGCACGGCCCAGCACTTCAGGCCGGCCGCGTTTCCCATCGAGACGTGATCCTCCTGCCCTGCGCTCGTCGGGATCGAGTCCACGGAGGCGGGATGGCAAAGCACCTTGTTCTCGCTGACGAGGGCGGCGGCCACGTACTGCGGGATCATGAACCCCGAGTTGAGGCCGCCGTCGTGGGTGAGGAACGCGGGCAGGCCGTCGGACAGCGACGGGTTGACGAGCCGCTCGACGCGCCGCTCAGAGATCGAGGCGAGCTCGGCCACCGCGAGCGCCATCGAGTCGAGAGCGAGCGCGACGGGCTGGCCGTGGAAGTTCCCATTCGAAACGAGCTCGCCCCTGTCCACGAGCACGAGTGGGTTGTCCGTCGCCGCATTGACCTCGACAGCCACCGTCTGGTCGGCGTAGGCCAGGAGGTCGCGGCTCGCGCCGTGCACCTGCGGCGCGCAGCGGAGCGAGTAGGCGTCCTGCACCTTGTCGCACCAGCGGTGCGCCTCGATGATCGCCGAGCCGTCGAGAAGCCGCAGGACGTTGGCCGCCGCGGCTGCCTGGCCGGCGAGCGGGCGAAGGGCCTGGATCTCGGGGATGAAGCTGACGCGAGATCCCTGCAGCGCTTCGAGGGAAAGGGCACAGGCGATGTCCGCCGTCTTGGCGATCCGCCGCGCACGCACGAGCCCGAGGGCGCCGACGGCGCCCATGAACTGCGTCCCGTTGACGAGAGAGAGCCCCTCCTTCGCCTGCAGACGGACCGGCTCGAGCCCGGCGCGCGCGAGCGCGTCCGCACCGGTGAGGAGCTCGCCCTCATAGCTTGCCGACCCTTCGCCCACGAGAGGAAGCGCGAGGTGCGCAAGCGGCGCGAGATCGCCGGACGCGCCCACCGAGCCGCGACTCGGCACGAGGGGAAGCACCCCTCTGTTCAGGCAGTCGAGCAGGAGCTCGACGGTCTCGATGCGCGCTCCCGAGAAGCCCTTCGCCAACGCGTTCGCGCGGAGCACCATCGCGGCGCGGACGACCTCGTCGGGATATGGCTCCCCCACGCCACAGGCGTGGCTGCGCAGGAGGCGAAGCTGGAGCTCCTCCGAGAGCTCCGGGGGGATCGCTTTCGAGACGAAGCGGCCGAAGCCGGTGTTGATGCCGTAGGTGTGCTCGCCGGAGGACTCCGAAGCGGCGCGGTCGACGAGCTCGCGGGCGGCCGCCATTCGCGAGCGGCCGTCGTCGGAGAGTGCGGCGGCCACGCCTTCGACGGCGACCGACCAAACATCGTCGATCGTGAGATCGTCCCCGTTCAAGAGTACTGCGGTGGCGACTGCCATCGCGAGCAAGTCTAGAACGCGCCGGACCAAGAATCCGGCTCGGCGAAAGGAGACAGATGCGGGTCCATGTGATCAGCGACATCGAAGGGGTCTCGGGCGTCGTCAAGTCCCAGCAGGGCGACGGGGGCGAGTCGCTCTTCGAGGAAGCGCGCCGCCTGTATACGGAGGAGATCAACGCAGCAGTGCGAGGAGCCTTCGCGGGCGGGGCAACCGAGGTCGTCGTCATGGACTGCCACGGTGCCGGCAAGGGCTGGAACTTCAACTCGCTCTTGCCGGAGGCGCTCGACCCGCGCTGCGAGTGGGTCGTGCAGAGCGAGTGGACGGAGTACACGGGCTTCCTCGAGGAGGGCTGTGACGCGGCGCTCTTCATCGGCATGCATGCGCGGGCAGGCGTCGCCGACGGCGTCCTCAACCACACGATCTCGGGCTCCGACATCTTCGAGCTCCGGTTCAACGGCACGCCGGTCGGCGAAACGGGGATCAACGCTGCGCTCTGCGGCACCTTCGGATGCCCGGTGCTGCTCGTCACCGGTGACAACGCCGTCTGCCGTGAGAGCCGTGAGCTTTTCGGCGAGGGCCTCACCACTGTCGCCGTTAAGGAGGGGCTCGGGCGCACCAGTGCCCGCAATATTGCCCCTCAGCGCGCGCGGGAGATGATCGAGGACGGCGCCACGCAGGCGCTTGCAGACCTGAATGCGGTGGCCCCTTACGACCCAGGACATCCCTGCGAGATCGAGGTCGACCTGATGGGATCGCACCTCGTCGAGCCCTACCGCTCCCGTCACGGCATCGAGATCCTGGACGGGCGGCGGCTCGTCTCGAGGGCCGACGACTGGTGGACGGCCTGGAGGCAGTTCTGGCCGATGCCCTGACCGCCGAGCCCGAGGAATCGCTTCCGCACGCTCGTCGGGAGCCGTCCCGGGGCGCGCTTCATCTCCTTCGTCGCCGGGACTTCCGGCTGACGTACGCGGCCATCGCGACGAGCGAGCTCGGCTTCGCCTTCCAGTACATCGCGCTCATGTGGTTCGCCCTCGAGGTCGCGGGCCCGGCCGGCGTGCTCGTCGTCCGGCTCGCCGACAGCGTCCCGGCGCTCCTCTTCGGCTTGCACGGCGGCCTCCTCGCCGACCGGCTCGAGAGGCGTCGGACGATGATCGCGGCCGACCTCTTCCGCGGAGCGGTCCTGATCCCGGTCGCAATCGCGGGGCTCGCCGGCGATCTCCCGCTCTGGGGACTGGTCTTGGCGGCCTTCCTGCTCACCGCGGCAACGAGCTACTTCGACCCCGCCTACGGCGCCCTCCTTCCGGCACTCGTGGGCCGCGCCCACGTCCAAGAGGCGAACGCGCTCGTCCGCGCCAGCGCCGATGCCATCAACGTCGGCGGCTGGGCCCTGGCCGCGGGCCTCCTCCTCGTCATGCCGTTGAGCGCCCTCTTCGCCGTCAACGCCGCCACGTTCTTCGTGTCGGCGGCGCTCATCGCGCGGATCCACCCGCGACCGGCGCCGAGCGCAGTTGAGGCAACCGCGTGGGCACAGATCAAGGAGGGCATGCAGGGCCTGGCCCGGCTGCCGGTCCTCGCGGTGGCGGTGGCCGCGCTGGGGCTTGCGGTCACGATCGAGTCCGGCACGTGGATGGTCGGCGTACCCGAGCTCGTCCGAAGCGAGCTCGCACACGGGGCAGGCGGCTTCTCGCTCGTGATGGTCGGCTACGCCGCCGGCTCGATCGCGGGCGGCATCTATCTCGCACGCCGTCCCGTCAGGCGCAAGGCCTATGCAAGCCTCCTCGCCTGGACGCTGTACCTGCCGGCCTATCTCCTCATGGGGCTCGCGGGCACGCTCGCGGTCGCCATCCTCGGGGCGCTCTGCGCGGGGGTCGGACAGGGCTCGTCCATCGTCCTCCTCAACTCGGCCGCGCAGGAGCAGGTCCCGGACCGGGTGCTCGGCCGAGTGATGGGCCTCATCGGCCTCGTCCATCGCGGCGCTCACGCGACCGGGCTCATCTTCGTGTCGCCACTCTTCGCGTTCTTCTCGCCCAGGCCGATCTTCGTTGCAGCGGCCCTTGCGGGCCCGCTCGTCGGCATCGGCGGAGCGGCCTCCGCGCTCGTGCTCAGTCGTCGAGAAGCCGGAGCTCGAGGACGTGGCGCGAGTCGAAGCCCTCGATCCTGAGCAGGGTGCCTGCGGCCTCGACGGCCGCGCCCGCCGGCATGAGCCCGACGAGCTCGCTGCCCGCCACCTCGGCCCCCCGCGTCTCCGCCTCGGACACGATCGTCGCCACGATCGTGTGGAGCGGCGCGGCCTCCCAGTCGGTCACGTTCATGCTCACCTGGACGAGGCCGGCCTTCGGTAGGTCGAGACCGAGCGCGCGAACCCCCGGAAAGCCGCCGTCGCGCTCGCGCACAATCGCGGCAATCTCCCGCGCCGTCTCCACCGTCGCCCCGCGCAGGTTGACGTTGAATGCGATCAGCGGCCGGCGGACACCGATGAGAACGCCGCCGGCTGTCGGGTGCAGGGTCGTGGGCCCGCGGTCGGGCGCCAGCTCCCCGGAGTCGATCCGCCGCTGGAGCTCCTCCGGGCCCCCGCGGCGGAAGAACGCGGGCTCGCGGCGATCCTCCGTGAGCCGCGCGTAGAGGAAGACGGGCAGCTCGAGCTCGGAGCCGACCCGGTCGGCCAGGGCGAGCGCAGCCTCCCGCGCGGCCGGCTCGTCCTCGGACCGCAACGGGACGAGCGGGACGACGTCCGCTGCCCCGATCCGAGGGTGCGCTCCCTCGTGCTCGTGCAGGTCGATCCTCTCCGCCGCCGTGGCGATCCCCGCGAGCAGCGTCTCGACGAGCTCGTCCCCCGAGCCCACGATCGTGAACACGGAGCGATGGTGGTCCCAGTCCGTGTGGATGTCGAGGAGCCGCCCCGGCCGGGAAAGCGCCCGCTCGAGCGCGGCGATGACCTCCGCGTCGCGGCCCTCGGAGAAGTTCGGCACGGATTCGAGCGGCAAGGCCATCGGTGCAGGATAAAAGCGGGCGGGAAGGCCGTGGATACACTCGGCGTTGGGGTCATCTGTGGACCGCGAAAAGCACCCGAACCTGCACACGTTCGCCCGTTTGCTCGGGTTCCTGCGCCCCTACCGGTGGTCCCTCGTCATCTCGATCGTCCTCGCCGCCCTCGGGCAGGCCGCCGCGATCGCCCTGGTCCGCATCAGCCAGAGCGTGATCGACCTGGCAATCCGCCCGCGCGACGAGCAGGTGCTCTGGGAGCTGATCGCGCTGATCGTCGTCGTCGGGCTCGCCAAGGCAATCCTCATGGTCGGCCGTCGCTTCATCTCCGGCCGGCAGGCATTAGGGGTCGAGTTCGACATGAGGAACGCGATGTACGCGCATCTCCTGCGCCTCTCGTTCGGCTTCTACGACCGCCACCAGACCGGGCAGCTCATGTCGAGGGCCACGGTCGACCTGCAGGCCGTGCGCTTCTTCCTCGGCTACGGCCTCATCTTCTTCTTCCAGCACGTGCTCACGATCGTCGGCGTCACGGCGATCATGCTCTGGACTGACTGGCGGCTCGCGCTCGTCGCGCTCGCGATCACCCCGTTCGTAGTCGTGCTCGCATACCGGTACTCGAAGGTCTCGCACCCGGTTCTCCGCGACGTCCAGCAGAAGATGGCCGACGTCGCCACGGTCGCCGAGGAGAACATCGTCGGCGTCCACGTCGTCAAGTCGTTCGCGCAGGAGGAGCAGGAGCAGGCGAAGTTCCAGCAGCGCTCGAACGCGGTCTTCGAGCAGACCGTCCTCGCGAACCGGCAGCGCTCCCTCTACGTGCCGGTGCTCAGCTTCATCCCCCTGCTGGCCCAGGCCGCGATCCTGCTCGTCGGCGGCTGGATGGTCACGAACGGGAACCTCACCGTCGGCCAGTTCTTCGCCTTCAACCTCTACGTGACGATGCTGATCATGCCGCTGCGGATGCTCGGCATGTGGATCGGGCAATCGCAGCGCGCGACCGCCTCGGGTGAGCGGATCTTCGAGGTTCTCGACGAGCCCGAGGAGGTGGCCGAGAAGCCGGGCGCTGCGCCGCTGCCGGCCGGCCCCGGGCGGATCCAGTTCGAAGGCGTCTCCTTCGGCTACGACGCGGAGCGGCCGGTGCTCCATGGAGTCGACCTCAGCATCGCGCCCGACCAGAACGTCGCCGTCATCGGCCACACCGGATCCGGGAAGACGACGCTGACCGCCCTCGTGCCGCGGTTCTACGACGTCACCGAAGGCAGCGTGCTGATCGACGGCGTCGATGTGCGCGATGTCTCGCTCGCGTCGCTCCGCTCGCAGATCGCGGTCATCTCGCAGGATCCGTTCCTCTTCTCGACGACCGTGCGCGAGAACATCGCCTTCGGCGCTCCGGACGCAACGGACGAGGAGGTCGAGTCCGCCGCGCGCCTCGCCCAGGCGGACGACTTCATCGCCGAGCTGCCGGACGGCTACGACACGATCATTGGCGAGCGGGGAATCACGCTTTCGGGCGGCCAGCGCCAGCGAATCGCCATCGCGCGTGCGATCGCCATGAACCCGCGCATCCTCGTCCTCGACGATGCGACCGCGGCCGTCGACGCGACGACGGAGGCGCGCATCCGCCTCGGCCTTCGCGAGGCGATGAAGGGCCGGACGACGCTGATCATCGCCCATCGGCTGTCCACCATCTCGCTCGCGGACGAGGTCGTCGTCCTCGACCACGGAAACGTGGTCGCGCGGGGGACGCAGGCCGAGCTCACCGAGTCGAGCCCCGTCTACCGGGAGATCTACGAGCACGGCCTCGTCGACCGCGAGCTGGCCGCGCGGCTGGAGGCGACGGCGTGAAGGTCTGGCAGCCCGGATCCCACCTCAGCATGCAGCGCGGCGCCGAGGTCGACGACTGGTCCTGGCGGCGAACGGCGCACCGCATCGCGACGCTCGCGCGCCTTGCCGCCAACTACAAGCTGCGGACGACGCTCGCGATCGTCACGCTCCTCGCGGCGACGCTCACGTCCCTCGCCCCGCCCTACCTCGCCAAGCTCGCGCTCGACGACGGCATCCGCGCCGACGACTACCGGCGGCTCGTCGACGTCGTCATCCTTTTTGTGGCGGCCGGCCTTCTCAACTGGGCGGCGAGCAGCGCCCAGACGTACTTCACCGGCTGGACGGGGGAGCGGATCCTCGCCGACCTCCGCGACAAGCTCTTCCGCCACCTGCAGCGGCTGTCGCTCGGCTTCTACGAGCGCAACCGGGCCGGCGTCCTCATCAGCCGCCTGACCAACGACGTCGAGGCTCTGGACCAGCTCGTCACCGACGGCGTCACGAGCCTCTTCCAGAACACGCTCATCCTCGTCGGCTCGGCCGCGATTCTCTTCGCCCTCGACTGGAAGCTCGCGCTCGCCACCCTGGCCGTTCTCCCGTTCATGGCGGTCGCGACGGCGATCTTCCGCCTCTACTCGGCGCGTGCCTACAGGGCCGTCCGGGAGCGTCTCGGCCATGTCACGGCGACCCTCGCCGAGGACATCGCCGGGATGCGCATCGTCCAGGCCTTCAATCGCCAGTCCGCCAACGAGCGCCACTTCCGGGAAGTGAACGAGCACTACCGGGAGGCCAACCACGTCACGGTCGTGACCAACGGCCTCTACTTCCCGTTCGTCGACTTCCTCTCGACGGCCGCGACGGCGATCGTCCTCGGCTACGGCGGCTACCGCTACTTCGGGAACGACCTGACGATCGGCACGCTCCTCGCCTTCATGCTCTACCTCTCGAACTTCTTCGACCCGGTTCAGCAGCTGTCGCAGCTCTACAACACGTTTCTCGCCGCGGTCGCCGCGCTGGACAAGATCACCGAAGTGCTGGACGAACAGCCCGAGATTCTGGACGCCGACGGCGCCCGCGATCTCCCGCCGATCCAGGGTCACGTGCGCTTCGAGGACGTCCGTTTCGGCTACGGCCAGGGAGTCGAGGTCCTGCACGGGATCGACCTGGACGTGCCGGCGGGAACGACGGTCGCGCTCGTCGGCCACACCGGCGCCGGGAAGTCGACGATCGCAAAGCTCCTCGCCCGGTTCTACGACCCGCGTGAAGGGCGGATCACCATCGACGGCCACGATCTCCGGACCGTCACGCAGGAGAG
>Ga0207708_10000399_pt1 | contig 34275 bp, 52 predicted proteins | sample KBSK5101metaG_FD_184340 | JGI IMG/M metagenome (GOLD analysis project Ga0207708, IMG submission 184340) | Corn, switchgrass and miscanthus rhizosphere microbial communities from Kellogg Biological Station, Michigan, USA - KBS K5-10-1 metaG... | ecosystem: Host-associated > Plants > Roots >... | reverse complement strand
ACCGCGCTCATCCGCGAACGGGTTTTCTGAATCGCCTTGGCACAATGGTTGGTACAAAGCGGGCCCAGTGGATATTTATGGGCCCCTTTCCCTGCATAGGGTGGCAAGTTTGACCGTTTGGCTACTGGCGCAAACGCGAACCCGTATCGTGATTCCGCCGGGCGGATATGCACGCTGAGCTGATCGCGAGTCTTCAAAGTTCGGGTGTCCGGCGCGCCGATTATGCACCGGGAACGCTTGCTGTGGCGTGAAGGGTTGAGTGCATGGACTCTCTACGGGTCGGATCGTTGTGTTCCGGTTATGGTGGTCTGGAAATGGGCGCGGAAGCGGTATTCGGTCCGCTGGAGTACGTCTGGCACGGTGAGAACGACCCGGCGCCAGCGAAGGTGCTCGCCGCCCATTGGCCTGGTGTGCCGAATCTGGGCGACATCGCCGCGATCACGGCAGGCAGCAGCGACCACGGCACCTGGTCAGACCAGGCGCCGATCGACTTCCTCTGTGCCGGCTATCCGTGTCAGGGTGAATCCAATATCGGACTTCGGCGAGGTGAAGATGATCCCCGATGGCGCTGGCCCGATGTATGGGCGGCCATTCGCGCGTTACGACCCCGACTCGTCTTCTTGGAGAATGTTCGCGGCCATCTCAACCGGTCTTTTCCCCGGGTCGCCGCCGATCTTTCCGCCATCGGGTATGTGTTCCGGTGGCTGTGCGTGCGAGCTTCCGACGTGGGGGCGGCTCACCAGCGTGAACGTCTCTTCATTGTTGGCTGGCCCGAGGAAGAAGCCGCTCCGTGGCTGCGAGGAACGGACGCTCTGGGACTGGTCGACGATCTGACCTTGCTGCCGACGCCGCGCACTTCAGATGCCAACGGGATGGGGCGGCACGACGATGGCGGGCTGGACCTGCGGACGGCTGTGACGTTGCTGCCCACTCCCATCGCGCGCGACGCGACACGTGGGGCTGGCTGGGGCGACCAGCCGGGTCGGCCACTGTCCGAAACCGTCCACCGACTGTTGCCCACCCTGCGCGCCAGTGACGGCGACAACAAGGGCGGACCGAACCAGCGCGGCAGTGCCGGGGATCTCGCGTTGTCGGCCGCCGTGCAACCCGGCCGGTGGGGCGCCTACGCGCCCGCCATCGCTCGCTGGGAACATGTGATCGGGCGGTCTGCTCCCGAGCCGACCATCCCCGGCCGTAACCGTCGGCAGCTTTCGCCCCGGTTTGCCGAGTGGCTGATGGGCTTGCCTACTGGGTGGGTCACCGACGTACTCGGCAAGCGCATCGACGCGCTGCGGGTGCTTGGCAACGGCGTGGTGCCTCAGGCTGCGGCTCTCGCGCTTCGGCAGTTGCTCATTGAGCCAGTCGCAGTAGATTTCGTGCAGCCTGAACTATTCGACGCTTTCACGTAGAGGGCTCATAATTTATCGGCGCCGTTCGTAAAGCTTCTTTCAGGATCATCGAGCTGTAGCTGCTTTGTGCCAACGTTTTGGTGACGGCCAGGACGAGATGCCCAATCCCCGCGGGCCGTTTAGAGGCGTCCGCCACGGTGCTACCGGTGTGAGCCTTGATCGCTTGTGAGCCCCACAGGTAGGCCACCTGAGCGAGACTGCCTGCCCGGTCCTGGTAGTCGTCGGTGTCGATGAGGGGTTCGAGGCTTGCCGTGTCGGGTCGTTGCCGGTCGATCAGGAGTTTGATCAGGTCGCGGCCTGGCGGTGCGGATTGTTGGTCGTCTGTGTCGGTCATGTCGATCAGTGTCCCGGAGATCTGGTGGTGTCCGCTAACCACGATCGGGTGAGTCGCTGGGGCCCCGGGGCGGCACTCACCGTTCTTGAGTACGCCGGAAAGTCTCGATCGCTTCCCCACCAACAGCACCCGGACCAGGGCGAACCGTGCCACGCTCAAGCGCGGCTAACAGTTCGGCACCATGCAAGACGCAGCCGGCTACTTCCGTGCCGTGCTGGTCATCGATCAGTACGGCATTTTGGGTCCCTTCGCATGGCCGGTCATCTTCCGGATGTGCGGCCTGACACCGCATAGAAACAAGCTTCAACAAACCCACACTCCTTCACCATCAGTCATGTCAAGTCATTTGTCCTTGTTGTCTACAGGGGATCCGATGCTGTGCAGGGCGGCGGCAAGTGCGGCTGTCCGGCCGGAGAGTAGCTGTGGCACGGTGATCCCGTAGTGCGCGGCTATCCGGTCGCAGTCGGCGAGCGTCCAGTCAGATTTCCCGGCTTGTTTGCGCGAGATTTGGCCCTGGGTGAGATTCAGCGCGGTGCCGAGGGTGGTCTGGTTGTCGCCTCCGGTGCGCATCAGTATGGCGACTGTTGCTCTTAGCTCGTGTTGGGTGCCCATCCGGACAGTATACCAGAGGCTCATAATTTATGAGCTGGGCTCATGGCCCCTGAGAATGGGGAGGGATCATCCCATGAAGGCCGCGAAGCGTAACAAGTTGAAAGCGAGTTCGTTTGCCTATCCGAAGACGCGTACGTATCCGATTGACACGAAAGGGCGCGCTAAGAATGCGCTGTCGCGTGCCGCGCAGTCGGGTACGGCCGGTAGTTACACCCATGTTGCTAAGGCGGTGCGCGCCAAGTGGGGTGACGCGGTGGCGAGTGTGGGCCGTAAGCGTGGCACTGTCAGCGCGCCGGGCTACCGCCACTGATTCAGGCGGTAGCCTCCGTCCTGCGGACTCCCTGGCTGAATTTGCGAAGGGTGCGAAATCGGGCCGGTCCTCTAAAGCGGGGGATATGGGACCTGGTCGGCGGTCGGGTCGGCGACCCGTTGAAGGGGAAGCACCCCGTCGACCCGGGGGCCGTTGCATCGCACGCACGGGTCTTGCAGCCGCCACAGTGCGAGGATCACCCCTCCGCGCTTGATCAAGCTGTGTAGATGCTGGGCCACAAAGTGTTCCTCGTGTAGCACGTTCCGGAGGGTCTTGCCGTCCGGGCCCCGGTACTCAATCACATACGCCATGATGGACACCGTAAACGACTGGGCTCCGCATGCGTAGGGCCTACGCCTGGTGGGGTGGGGTCATCGGCGCCATCTCCTCGATGATTATCGCGATGACGTTTGCGCCAGCGTGAAGATCGGGCAGGAGATTAGCAGAGCAGGAAAGGCGATGGCCTATGACCAGGAGACCGAAGCCGGAGGCCGACCCTGGGGCGTTTATCACCGCACTAGCCGCGGGCATGATCGAACTCCATGAGATGTTCCGCGCGGCTGTCGGCGCAGGGTTCAGCGAAGAACAGGCGATGAAGATCGTTCTAGAGGCGATCCGCGGTGCTACGGCGAACGGCCCGCCGTGATCTGCCCTAGCTGCGCTCAAGCGGCCGACAGGCGATCGTCTAGGCCACCGCGCGGGTTCTGGCGGTCCATCCTGGGCCCCATCGACCTCGAGGTGCCGCCGACCGCCCACCAGTGCGCGTGGAACGGATGCACATGCCAGCACCGGGGCACCGCCACTCCTCAAACAGCAGCGCACAGGGAGGGCGGGAAGTAAGTCACCCCTCACGGATTCCCGTGAGGGGTGACTTATGTCGCCAGGGCTGGCGTTCAGCCTAATCCCTTTATCGTCGCCGCGTGGTCGAAAGGCTCACTATCACGACACCCCACCACCATCTGAGAGGGAGGCCGCTGTCATGGGCAAACGAGGACCAGCACCCAAACCCACCGTGCTACGGCTATTGCACGGTGACCGGCCTAATCGCATCAACCATGACGAGCCGACCCCGGCCGACGGTCCACCCGACTGCCCCGACGACGCGTCGGACGACGTGCGCGAAGTGTGGGAATACACCCTGTCACAGCTCATCGTCATGGGCATCGCCACCGCGGCGGACCGGGATGCGCTCCGCTGCTACTGCGAGGCAGTAGTCACCCATCGGAAAGCCTCAGCGCTACTGAAGACGCCAGCATCGGTGCTCATCCCCGGGGCGATCAAAGGCACCGTTGTCACCAACCCCGCCGTCCGTGTCCAACGTGACGCCGCAACTCTTGTTCGGGCGTTTGCGCAAGAGTTCGGCTTCACGCCATCGGCGCGCAGCGAGATCCATAAAGGCGGGGCTAGCCATGGCCCGGCAACCGCGCGTTACCTCAACGGATAACGGTCCACCCGGCTGTGACTACACCTTTGACGGCATCCAATGCGGCGAGCGGGGCGAGCATTGGTGCCTGCCTCGTGTTGTCAAGGTTGTCGGGTTCTTCCGCGAAGTCCTGTGCCACACCAAGGGAACATGGGCGCGTAAGCCCTTCGAACTGGCCGACTGGCAAGCGGACGACATTGTCGGCCCGGTGTTCGGTACCGTCCGATGGGACCCGGAACACCAGACTTACGTGCGTCGATACCGCATTGTCTTCATCGAGCTCGGTAGGAAAAACGGGAAGTCAGAAATCCTCGCCGGCATAGCCATCTACTTGCTCATTGCCGACGACGGTGAGGAGGGCGCGGAAATCTATGGATGCGCGCTCGACCGCGACCAGGCGCGCAAAGTGTTCGACGTGGCGGAACGCATGGTGCGGCTCTCCCCGGTGCTACGGAAACGACTGAAGATATACACGCAAGCTAAGCGCATCGTTGACGAACGCACCGGGTCGTATTACGAGATTGTGGCTGCGGACGCGGCCGGCAACTTGGGTCATAATCCACATGGGATCGTCTTCGACGAACTGATCACCCAAAAGGACGGCAAACTGTGGTCCGCGATGCGCACCGCCATGGGCGCACGGCTGCAACCCCTCATGGTGGCCGCCACCACCGCCGGCGCCGATGAGCGGTCATTCGCCGCTACCGAACACGCGGAAATGGAGAAGATCGCGGAAGACCCGGACCGGGCACCGCACGTATTCGCCTACATCCGCAACACACCCCGGGGCGCGGACCCCTGGCTAGAGAAGAACTGGTATCACGCCAACCCGGCGCTAGGCACGTTCCTATCCATTCAGGCACTCCGGGATGAAGCCCTCGAGGCACGCAACGACCCGGGGAAAGAAAACGCGTTCCGGCAATTCCGCCTCAACCAATGGGTGTCCCAGTCGCACCGGTGGATGCCGATGCATCTGTGGCATGCATCCACCGGGAACCTCTGGCTCAACCCCCATGCTGGGCGGCGCCAGCTCGCCGGCCGAGTCGCCTATGCGGGCCTCGACCTAGCGGCGAAATTCGACCTCAGCGCGTTTTGCCTGCTGTTCCCCGGGGATGACGATGCCGACCCCGTGGAGGTACTGTGGCGCTTTTGGCTACCCGAGGGCGGAGTCGAAAGGCTCGACAAATTCCACGACGGCGTCTTTACACAATGGGCATCGCAAGGATGGCTCACCGTCACCCCCGGCGGCGTCATCGACTACGACCGCGTGATAGAGGACATCGGCATCGACGGCGCCGAATTCCGCATTGCCGCGCTCGACTCCGACGAATGGTCCATGTGGCCGATCATCAACCGGGTCGCGGCAGCATGCGGCCTGGACGAATCCAGCGGCGCCGTGACCGCATACAGAAACACGTACGACCGGATGAGCCCCGGCCTCGATGACATCATGGCGCTGGTTCGCGACAAACGGTTGCATCACCACGGGAACCCGATAGCCCGGTTCTGTTTCGAATCCTGTGAGGTGCGTAGCGCACCCTACGACGCCAACCTCAAACGACCCGACAAACCGGACCGGGCGACGTCGCGGAAACGGATCGACGCCGTACCGACAACAGCCATGGCAGCGAACGCGTGGCGCGCCGCCATCGAAAACGAACGTCTCGGGTCGGCCTACGACGACCATCCACTCATCGTTGTATAAAGGGGAGGCCCGCTGTGGGATGGCGACGATGGCCTATCTGCAAACACGTGCTTGTCAACCTGGACGACGGGCGCGCATTCTCGGGCATTCTGTACAGCCGGCGTGGGCCGCTGCTCATCCTCCGTCAGGCGCAACTGATCGAGCCGGGAAGTGCCCCGGTCGCGGTGGATGGTGAGGTCATTGTCGAACGCTGCCGGGTGTCGTTCATCCAAGTGCAGCCGTAGCGGATGGCGGGGAGCGGGTGAATCATGGCTTTTGTTGTTACAGCCGGGCAGATGACCGCCATCCAGCGCGCCGACTATTACACCGGACAGTGGTGGGGGCCGCGCCAGGCGGTGGCACTGGCACCCAACTACTCGATGACGTACCAGCAGATATGGCGGGCGCAACCTCAGCTACGCACGGTGGTGGCGTTCCTGGCCCGTAACGTGGCTCAGCTTGGCGTCGATGTGTACCGGCGGGTGTCGGACACCGATCGAGTCAAGCTGACGGACCATCCTGTCGCCCGGATGCTGGAACGCCCCATGCCGGAAACCAAGCTGACCAAATACCGGCTCTTGAACGGCATCATGCACGACCTGTGTATCTACGACGACGCGTATCTGTTGAAGCTGAGACTCACCGATGGGCTTGGGTTGGCGCCGATCTGTCCGGCGTACGTCAGCCCTGTCGGCTCGTCGTGGGCGAATGCCGAGAAATACCGCATCCGCGGTGACAGCAAAGATCTCACCGTCGGCGCCGACGACATCGTCCACATCTTTGGCTACAACCCCGACGACATGCGCCAGGGATCATCGCCGATCGAAACGCTCCGGCAAATCCTGGCAGAGGAATACTCGGCCACAATGTACCGCGAGCAGTTATGGCGTAATGGTGCCCGGGTCGCCGGATATCTCAAGCGCCCGAAAGACTCGCCTCGCTGGACCGACCCCGCCCGGGAACGGTTCACCGCAGCGTGGCAGGCCCAATACGCCGGGGAAGGACCGCAGACGGGCGGGACACCCATCCTCGAGGATGGGATGGAGTTCGTGGCGTCGGGGGTGTCACCGAAAGACGCACAGTACGTCGAGAGTCGGCGCCTCACCCGGGAAGAGGTCGCAGTCGCCTATCATGTATCTCCATCAATGGTTGGCATGACCGAGGGCACCAACTTTTCCAGCATCCAAGAGATCCACCGGATGCTGTACCAGGACACCCTCGCCCCGTATCTGGCGCAGATCTCGCAGGACATCGAAAACCAGGTCCTCAACGACGTGGACCCGACATCGCGTGACGGCTCCACGTACATTGAGTTCAACCTGGCCGAAAAGCTGCGCGGTAGTTTCGCCGAGCAAACCGCCGCACTACAAAGTGCTGTGGGCGCCCCGTGGATGACCCGCAACGAGGCACGTGGCGCGCTCAACCTGACGTCGCTGCCCGAGGGCGACGATCTGATCGTGCCACTCAACGTGGTCGCTGGCGGGCTAGCCGCCCCGAACGACACGGCGCCGATCAACCCGAGCCACGAGGGCAACCCCAAAGCACGGGAGACCCGAATCAGCATCGATCCCCCAACGGCATTCGATGCGCTATTCGCCGAACGTCTCGAACGTCTCGCCCGCAACGGTCACGATCTTTCGCTATAGGGAGGCAGCGTGAAAGTCAAAAGCGCACCCGCCCGCCTCAAGGCGGACGGCATGGATATCGATGCCTCCGGCGAATTTGAGGCGATCGTTAGCGTGTTCGGCAACGTCGATAGCTGGGGGGACGTCGTTCAGCCCGGCGCTTTCGCCGACTCCATCGACCATTGGAAGACATCCGCTAACACCCTGCCGGTTCTGTGGTCGCACCGCATGGACGATCCCACCTTCAACATCGGCGAAGTCCTGGACATCGCCGAACTCGAACCGGGAAGGCAATTGCCGGAATGGGTGGATCCGCATGTCACGCAGCACGGAGGGCTGTGGGTCAAGGGTCGCATCGACACCGGCGACGACGCCTCACCGGTGGCGAAACAGGCGCTGCGTTTGATGAAAGCTCGCCGCGTCACACAGTTCTCTTACGCCTATGACGAACTTGAGTCCGGGTGGGCCAAAGTCGACGGACGCGAAGTGTGGGAACTGCGGAAGCTGAAACTGTACGAGATCAGCCCCACCCAGATCGGCGCCAACGAATTGACCGAGCTTTTGGCAGCTAAAGCCCTCGGGACAAAGGCGGGCCGCGCGCTGTCCCAGCAAAACGAGGACCGCATCCGGCAAGCGTCCGACCTGCTCGATGAGGTATTGCAGTCCATCACCAGCGACGACGACGGAAGCGACAAAGCCAAAAGTGACGGAACCCAGGTCCCGCCGCTGCGGACATCGCCGGAGTCCAGTCGCCTACTTGGGAGGGCAGTGCGCGCAGCTATCGCTCTCCGGTTCATCGATTGACAAAGGGAGAGTAAGGATCATGAGGCGAAGCACACGGGACGCCATCCTGGTTGAACTTAAGGCCGCCGAAGCGATCGCTGATGCCGCTGAGAAGCAAGACCGGGACCTCACCGGCGAGGAACGGGGGAAGATCACCGCGCACCTCGACAAGGCCGACACGTTGCAGAAACAAGCCGAAGAGGCGGGCGCCGCACTCAAGATGCTCGCCGACCTCGGGCATGGTGTCCAGACGCCGGCCGGCGACGACGACCAGGAACGGGAAACGCCATCACAGTTTCACCCCGTGAAGCGCGGCACAACGGTGGGGCAAGCCTACGTGGGCAGTCCCGAATACAAGGCGATGCTGGCGGCCGTGCCCGATGGCCGGTTCGGTGAGAAGAGCCGGGTGACATCGGCGCCGTATGGTGTGAAGTCTCTTATCACCGGCCTGGCCGATAGCAGCGCGGGCGCCCTGGTGGCGCCGGAGGCGTACGGCATCGTGCCGCAGCCCGAACCGTTCCCGGCCCGGCCGCTGACGGTCCGGCAACTCTTTTCGCCGGGCACGACAGGCAGCGACAGTGTCGAATACGTTCGGGTTTTGGCGCAGACGAACAACGCCAAAGCGGTACCGGAGGCACTGTCTAGCGCGACCGTCGGTGACGGCACCGGAGGCACGGCAACAATTACCACGGGCGGGGTGAAGCCCGAATCCGGGTTCACCTTCGAGAAGCAATCGACGACGGTAAAGACCATCGCCCACTGGATCCCGGCGACGAAGCGATCCCTATCCGACGCCGCGCAAGTGCGGACCCTGATCGACACGTTCCTCCGCTACGGCCTCGAAGAGGAATTCGAGGACCAATTGATCACCGGCGATGGCACCGGTGAAAATTTCCTTGGGCTGAATGCCACGAGCGGCATACAGCTACAAGCGGGCCCGATCGCGGGTGAGGATAACTTCACGGTGACGCGCCGGGGGCGCCGGAAGGTGCGCATCGGTGGGCGGGCCATGCCCACCGCGTACGTCCTCAACCCTATCGATTGGGAAAACATTGAGCTCAAGCGTGATGGCAATGAACGATTCTACGGAGGCGGTCCGTTCGCGCTGACGCCTAACACGCTATGGGGCCTTCCCGTTGTCGAATCGGAGGCGGTACCGCAGGGTACCGGATGGGTGGCCGATTGGCGTATGGGCATCGTCTGGGACCGCGAGCAGGCGTCGATACAGGCCACCGATGCCCACGCCGATTTCTTCATCCGTAACCTTGTTGCCATTCTGGCCGAAATGCGCGCCGCTTTCGCCGTCCTGCGCCCAGCGGCGTTCGTCAAGATCACGCTTGCCTGACTTCCGGCAACGTGACACAGCCGGAGGGGGAGCCGCCCGCCCATCTGGGGGGGCCATGAAGCGCGGGCGCTCCCTCTCCCCCGCGAAGAAAGGGATGAGAACCATGCCCCACCTGAACGAATACGAGATCACCGGAGAAAACGGCATCGTCACCAGGGTCCAGATGACCGACGACGACGCCAAAAAGTTTCCGAACGCGAAGAAGGTCGGCAGCGGCGAACACGACGCCCCGAAGGCCACCGAAACCAAAGCCGACGCCCCGGCCGCCGACGCACCCGTCACCGGTCACCAGCACGACCAGGTGTCGAACCGGTCTCGCAAAACGGGATAAGGTCCCATGGTCGACAATGTGCAAATCGGGCCCATGTCCGGGGGCGACGTCATCGCCGCCGATGACATTGCCGGGGTCAAAGTGCAGCGCGTCAAGGTCGGCTACGGCACAGATGGTTCCTTTACCGATGTGCACGAGGGGGTGCCGCTACCCACTTCGGTGGTCAGTGGCACCATTGTCGGCAGTGACCGGGTAACAGTGCTGACTGCCGGGGTACCCGTCGCGTTGCCCGCACATTCACGCGTCTGCGGGCTGACCGTTCGGGCCCTGATCGGAAACGACAGCCTGATCTATGTGGGCGGACCGTTCGTGTCGGCTGAAACCGGGTTCGAGCTAGCCCCGGGCGAAGCGGTCAGCCTCGATGTCGCGAATAGCGCCAACGTTTGTATCGACGCCGCAGCATCCGGCGATGGCGTCTGTCTGTTATGGGTGAGCGCATGAGGACATCATTTGCAGGTACCGCGTTACGAGGACCCCAGGGTGTCCCCGGCCCACCGGGGTCCTCGTCGTCGGTCTACGAATACACGTTCAGCACCGCGAATGAACCTCCGCCCAGCTCGGGACAGATCCGCGCGGACGCGACAGCCATAGACACCACCCGGATCTGGCTGTCCTACGACACCGTCGCGGGTTCGATGGTGCCGCTACTGCGCAACATCACCCAGGGCGACGGGCTGACGGTCCAGGACAAAACCGATCCGACCCAATACGTGGAGTACGTTGCCGTCGATAACGCCATCGACTACCCGGACCAGTCGTACGTGGAGATTCCGGTAGCGTTCGTAGCCAAGAATGGGGCGGCGGCGAAGTCGAATCAGCGCATCCTTGTTTTCCATTCGATGGTGGGTGCCGCCGGACCGCCGGGTCCCCCTGGGCTCAAGGGCGACCCCGGTGTCCCCGGGCCCCCTGGGCTCAAGGGCGATCCTGGGGACCCTGGGCTCAAGGGCGACCCCGGCCTCAAGGGCGACCCTGGCTTGAAAGGCGACCCCGGCGTCCAGGGTGTGCCACCCGTCGGCTACCAGCACTACTACACACCCGGCCGCTACTACGACCAGGCGCTGACCGGCGGAGGATTGGGAACCCTGGCTACCGCCCTTAACCGGCTCTACCTGGTCCCGGCCATCATCTACTCACCGATCACCGTGCAAAGCTTCCACGTCAACGTGACAACGGCGGCCGGCGCCGGCGGAGTGGGACGTATCGGGGTGTGGACCGTCGACACCGCCACCGGACTCCCCGCCAACCTTGTCTACGGTTCAGGCCCCTTCGTCACTACAGCACTCGGCCTTGCCGGACCCACCGGTCTCACGGCGGCCCTGCCTACAGGGCAGTACTACTTCGGCTACGTGTCACAGGTGGCGGTGGCAACCGTGTCCGGGCACAACGGCACCTACCGATTCGCCGGATACCGCCGTGCCCCGACCTGGACAACAACCGGCGCGGAAACCGGAGAGATCGTCGACAACGTTGCTGGCGCACTCACCTCTAACCCCGTGCCATTGGCGACAAGCCCATTCTTCGGCACCACATTGGCTGTCATCTTCCGGACCGCCGTTCAGCTCGGAGAGTAGGGCGGCGCGCCCTTAAGTTTCTGCGACCAGGACGGGGTCCGACGATGCTCCTGCTTTTCGTCTCCGGCGTACGCACCTTCACGACCACCGTTACTCGCCCGGGGTTCGCTGTCACTGTGCCGCGCCCCGCTGACGCTCCTGACACCGTGCCACGTCCTGGTGGCGGCACCGTGCCCCGTCCCGATGCCGCGGTGATGGGGGTGCCATGGAGCCGCTGACCACCCCGGAGGAACTGGCCGGATATCTCCAACGCGAAATCGACCGCTACTCGGCAGAGCTGGCGGTGCGCGGCGCCTCCGGCATCATCCGGAGCATCTGCGGATGGGACCTCACCAGGGTCACCGAGACATTGACCGTCGACTCCAACGGCGCCGCCGCCGTCAAGCTGCCCACTCTGAAGATCAACGACATCATGTCGGTCACCCTTGACGGAACAACGGTCGTCGACACTGCCGAATACCTGTGGAGCCCGAACGGGATCCTCGTGGCACGCTCTTACTGGCCAACAGGGCGGCTGATAGCCGCTGAGGTTGATCACGGATACGAGCCCATTCCCGATGATGTTCGCATCATCGCGTGTGCCATCGCTTCCCGCCTGTACGGCAACCCCGAGGGGCTAGCTATGCGCGTCGCTGGCGATTCCACGCGAACATTCGGCCAACTGCTATCCCCAGTGGAGATGCGCATCATCTCCCGGTATGCGCTCACCTAATCCCGGATTGGCGGATCGTGGGCAAGCGCGTGTTGATCACGGGGTCACGGACATGGACGGACCGGCAGGCCATCCAAGCCGCACTGATCGCGGTGTGGGAGCCGAGTGCCGTCCTGGTGTCCGGGGCATGCCCAACGGGGGCCGACAGGCTGTGCGAGGAATGCTGGCAACTTTGGGGTGGCGCAGTCGAGCGATACCCGGCGGACTGGCGCCAGTTTGGGCGTAGTGCGGGCCCCCGGCGGAATGCGGAGATGGTGCGGACCGGCGCCGATGTGTGCTTGGCATTCATCCGAGACGGCTCGATCGGGGCACGCCAGACTGCCGAGCTAGCGCGACGTGCCGGTATCCCGACGAGAAGAACGGAGGGACGTAGCCATGGGCCGATTGAAAGAAGTTCGGGCGAAACTCATGACCGATCTAGCGGTGCTCGACATCCCCGTGATGGACGACTGGTCAATCCGAGCCGACCCGCCATGCATCTTTCTGGCACCCCCACAGGGGACCGACTACTTGACTGCCGGTGATGAATTCGCGCTGTGTTTCGTCATGAACCTTGACGTGGTCATCCTGGTCGAGGCGCGCCCACCGAACGAGGGCCGCGAGGAACTCGAAGATCTGCTAGAAGACGTGCTTCGGAACACCGTCGACTGGGCTTTCGAGGGCGCTGACTCGCCCGGCATAGCGTCAAAAAGCGACAGCACCGTTGAGTTCTTGGGAACCGTTGTCCACCTCGCCAAAAAGCTATACCTGTAAACGCTGCAAGGGGAAAGGGGCACCATGGCCGCCATCGGCACACGCAAGTTGAAGATTCAGGTGGGCACCCCGCCTATTGAGTACAACACCGACGTATCCCGGGTAGAGGTCACCTCCGGCGAGACAGATTCGGATTTCGTTTCGTTCGCCGATGCGGCGGCCGGAGGCGGCCGGGACTATACGCTGGAATTCACTGCGGTACAGGACGCCTCGAATGCGTCGCTGTGGGATGAGGTGTGGACCAATGCGGGCGGGGAACTAGACGTGACCGTTGTGCCATACGGCAACGAGGTCCCCACCGTCATGGAGCCGCATTTCACCATGACCGCCGTGGTATCCGAACCGGACGGCACCCTGCTCGGTGGCGAAGCCGACGCCAGCACCACCGCGAAATTCACGTTCGAATGTGCATGGAAGCTGACGGAAAAGCCGACCCGAGTGACGACCGGGACATGACCATCCGAATAACCGGGCTCTCCGAACTGAGGCGCGACCTCAAAACACTCGGCGTTGACCTGGAAGACCTCAAAGTGGCAATGGCGAAGCTCGCCGACATGGGGGCGCAAGCTGCGATCGGGCACGTCCCTAAACGCTCCGGCGCTCTGGCCGGATCAATCCGTGGTAACCGTGCTAAGTCGAAAGCGGTCGTTACCGCCGGCCGGGGTCGAACTAGCCAGTACGCGGGCATCATTAACTACGGCAGTCCCGGGCGTGGCATTGCCGCGCAACCCTTCATGCAACAAGCCGATCGGGACGTGGCACCTAAAGTGGTGCCCACACTGACCGCCGACATTGACAGGCTCATCCGGCAGAGGGGGCTGTGATGACTCCATCGCGCTACCAGCCGCGCTCACCGCTAACCCAGCAAGAGGCCATCGAATCGATCACCCGGCGTGAGCTGCGAGCGGTCAAGGAGAAGTTTGGCGTCGCGCTTGTTCAGGACTTCTCGGATTCGTCCAAATTGGAAGAGTGTATGTGGGCCATGGTGTGGCTCTTCGAACGCCGGGCAGACCGGACATTCTCCGATGACCAGCTCGACAATTTCGAGCTCGGCACTGTGATGAACTATTTCACCGAGCCGCCGTTCACCGGAGACGAAACCGAAGCGGGAAAAGCGCCCGGATCGAAGCCGACGAACTCGCCGAATGGTGCGTTGTCACCGGGTTTGGGCCAGCCATCCGTGACGACCTGACACTCCGCGAAGCGGAGGCCTTCTACAAAGCGGCGATCCGCGTCAAGGGACTCAAACTTAAGTAGAGGGGCGGTCATGGCCGGACCTATCCGCATTTCGATCCTGGCGAACGCCGCACCCGCCATGCAGGGCATGAGGCAAGTCGAAAGCGCGGCCGGCAGCATGGGTCAGCGCGTGAGCGGTGTCGGCCGAAGGATGGCGGGCGCCTTCGCTGTCGTTGGCCCGGCCATAGCCGTCGGTGTTGGTGCCGGGTTCAAGGTGGCTATCGACCAGGCTGCCTCATTATCCGCAGCCATCGGCACCACTAAGTCGATCTTTGGTTCGGCCGCTCAGGGCATGCTCGACTGGTCAAAGACGGCATCGACCACGCTAGGCCTGTCGCAGTCTGAGGCCTTGAACGCGACCAAAGTGTTCGGCGGGTTCTTCACTGGCGTGGGGATCGGCAGTCAGAAGGCCGCAGACATGTCGAAGAACTGGACAACCATGGCGGCCAACATGGCTGCTTTCGGTGACATACCTGTCGCGGACTCCCTAGAGGCTGTCAAGAGTGCGCTGATCGGTGAATACGATCCGATTCAGAAACTGATCCCTACGCTATCGGCGGCGTCGTTGCAGCAGAAGGCGATGGAGCTGTCCGGGAAGAAGAACGCCAAAGCGCTCACCGACCAGGACAAAGCCGCCGCACTCAACGCCATCATGATGGACTCGATGGCCAACAAGGTCGGCGCAGCCGAGCGCTCACAAGGCGGCTACGCAGTCCAGATGGACCGGCTGAAAGCACAGATGAAGGATGGGGCAGCGGCGATCGGCGGGCTGTTCCTCCCGGCACTCACTACCGGCATGTCCTTCATCAACAGCACCGCCATCCCGGCGATCAAAGGACTGGCAGAAAAGTTCGGGCCAAAGCTGAAGGAATTCTTCGGCAGTATCGGCGGGTTCAAACCACCGAAAGCGATCGTCGACCTTGCCCAATCCGCACAGGTCGGATCGATAATCACGAACCTCAAAACCGGGGTGATGTCGCTAGGCCCTCTCTTCTCCGGCGCCATCGCCGCCATCGCGCCGATCCTCTCATCGATCGGAACCACCCTGTCGGGGGCATTTACCAAGGCGCTACCTCAGATCCAAGCTATTCTTGGCACGCTCGGAACAATCGTCGGGCAGGCCTTTGAGTACGTCAAGCTGGTATGGACTGGTGCAATTGCGTTCCTCCAAATGGCGTGGCAGCAATTCGGCGGAAACATCCTCGCATTCATTTCGTCTGCATTCGCGTCAGTTGTGAGCGCCCTGCAAGGCGCCTTTACGATGATAAAGGGTGCGTGGGACGTCATAATCGGCCTGCTCACCGGCGATTGGGGCCGGGCATGGGACGGCGTGAAATCAATTGTGTCCGGCGCCTGGCAATTCCTGTCCGGCATCTTCGGCCTGATCAGCGCCAACGTGACCCTGCTCGGTCAATTTGTAGTCGGCGCCCTATCGATGGCGTGGAACGCGGTCAAAGCAGCAACGGCGGCAATATGGTCCGGCATTGTCTCACTCCTTTCATCTGCATGGGCCGGGATACGCTCGGCAATATCGGCCGGAGTATCCGGGGTAACGTCGTTCGTGGCGTCCGGATGGAATGCGGTAAAGTCCGCCACATCGGCCGCCTGGAATGCGGTGAGATCTGCTACATCGGATGCCTGGAATGCGCTTAAGGCTCTCGTATCGTCTGCGATAAGCGGCGTGAGAAGCGCCGTCAGCTCCGGCGCATCCGCTGTCGTCAGCGCCCTTTCCTCAGCATGGAATGCTGCCAAATCGGCAACAGCCACAGCATGGGCCGCGCTCAAATCCGCCGTCACCACCGGCGTATCAAACGTGATCAGCACCGTGAAAGGCATGCCCGGCAAAATCCTCAGCGCCCTATCGAACCTAGGCGGGCTACTCCGTAGCGCTGGCGCCGACCTCATCCGGGGCATGATAGGCGGTATCAGTGACATGGCCGGTGAGCTTGCAGCGAAAGCCAAGGCCGTTGTCTCCGGCGCTATCAACGCCGCGAAAGGCGTGCTAGGGATTGGCTCCCCTTCGAAAGTGTTCATGCGGCTAGGCGAACAAAGCGTAGCGGGCCTCATCGACGGATTGGAAACTGGCAAGGACGACATCAAACGCACTGTTGACAACCTGATTGGCTCCGTTGTCAAGGCATTCCCCGAATCGATAAAGAAGACCTTTGCCAAGGGGACCAAGCTTTCCGTCATCGAGAAATGGAAAGAAGCCGAACAGGCCGCAGGCAAGAAGCGAGCCCAAACCAAGAACGAGTTGCTTACCCGGATCAAGGGCGACAACGCCAAGCTGCTCGAACTCGCGGCAGAGCGGGATACTGTCGCCGACAAATACAAGGCTGCAAACGACCACCTCACCGAACTTCAACAGGCGCGAGCCAACGTCGTGTCGTCGGTGGCGGGAGTGTTCGAAAGCAGCTTCAAGCTGATCAACGATGCTGCGGACGCTGGCGTGGCATCCATCTATGACGTGCTACAGCGATCCCGCGACGCGGTACTCCAGGCGCAAGACTTCGCCGACCAACTCAAAGCACTCGCCACGAAAGGCGTCGACCCGAAAATCCTCCAAGAGCTCGCCATGGCCGGGCCGAAAGCAGGCCTGGACACCGCGCGCGCCCTCATGGAAAGCAGCGCCGACCAGGTCAAAGAACTCAACGAGAACTACAAGAAGATTGCGGAGATGGGCAAGGCTGCCGGTGAGCTCGTCGCCGGCCACATGCACGACGTAGGTATAGCTGAAGCAAAATCCATCGCTGCGGGATTCGCCAGCGAACAGGCCAACCTAGAGGCGTCCATACTCCAGATGATCGACGACCTCAACAAGAAGATCGCCGGTGCGGTGAAAGCGGTCACCCCGAAGAAGCCGACCGTCGAGCTCAACAAACCGATCCCGATCGCTAAACCCAAACCCGTCAAGGGCGTCAAGGGCGGCAAAGCGGTCCCGCCTCAAAAAGCGATGCCACCGATCACGGCGGCACCGGTCACCGTCACCGTCAATACCGGTGCGGTCGTCGATAAGCGCGGCATGGTCGACGCCATCAGTAGCGCGTTTAACGAAGTCAGCACCGCACTCGGACGGCCCATCTCGATGAATGTGGCGAAGTGATGACTTACGATCCGAAGCTACTGGAATTCATGAGGGTGATCCCCGGGTCGGTGATCGGGCTCACCCTCGTTGTCGGTAGGTCCCTGCTCGGCGAAGACCGGCGCGACCTGGAAGACGTCCCCGGCATCTCCTCGATCGAGCTCACCGACGGCTACAACATCGGGCAGGGCGGCGAGCTCAGCATTGACCCACTCACCGGGACAGCGCATTTCGCCGAACGGATCCGCGCCACCCCCGGAACCCCCGTACAGGCGATGACGCAGCAACACGAGCTGTACACCGGGACAGCGTGGGAACTGCGGTACAGCGGCACTATCGTGGCACAGGGGAGGGTCACCCGGGTCGAGTCGTCCGTTACCGCGGAGGGCCCGTACTGGACCAAGAAAACGCAGTACATCCTCGCCGGGGTCGCGTCGACCATGCTCGATACGTCGGTGACATGGACGGGTACGCTTCCCGAAGAGGGCGCCTTGACGCGGCTCCGACGTTTTTTCGCGGTGGACACGTCGCCATGCCGATCGATCCACGTCACGTATTTCGATGCTGTCAAGGCGCCCTCCACGCTGGCCGGCACGTCCACCCTGTTGGACATCGCCCGCAATTTCACCGCGCAAACCCGGTTTCCGGTGCGGACGGAGAACACCCATGCGAGCCTGCCCGGGCTCACCGTGATCCCCGCGGTCACGTTCCAGGGGAGTCCGCCGCCCCCGCTCATCCTCCCACCGGCGGAGCAATGGACCAGCGCGGCCGACTTCCTATCCGATGCTCTCAAACCCGCCTTCTCCGTCCCGGCCGAGAAGACCCAAAGCGTGGACGTCATCAAAGATTTCGATACGTTCATTGCCGGGGTCGGGAAGCGGGCACTCGAAACAGGCACCCTCGGATCGACATTCCGCCTCAGCCAATCCCGACTAGCGTGGACCGACGAGGCGGGCGGCCCGTTGGATGTCGGCGTTCGTGCCCCCGTGGCCATCGACTTCTTCGGTGATATCAAAATCGTCGCCCAGATCAACCATGCGTTCACCGGCCCCCATTACCGGAGCTCGCTCGAACTCGCGACCCCGGCGGAGGTGACACCCTAATGGTAAAAGCATTCACCAACGGGCAAGTGTTCTACTCCGAAGATATGGACAGCCTGGTTCTCTCATCGAACATGCGATTCCCCACCGCCGCAGCCCGCGATGCAACACTGACCGGGTCACTTGCCCCCGCGAATGGCATCGTATCGGTCCTAGCCGACGAGCAGGTGACATATCGCTATCGGTCCGGGTGGCAGCCACAACCCGGCACGGTCATGTTCAGCTACGCCCGCACCTCTACGGTATCTATTAGCCCAAGTTCCGTTCAAGACATCACCGGGTTCAACGTCGATCAGCTAGGTTCACGCAATTTTGGCAACCGATTCGATCCAGTAACGGGACTATTCACACCGCCTGTCAACGGCTACTACGAATTCAGCGGCAGTGCTTGCTTTGCACAAGTCTCCGACACCGGCGGGTATCGCGTCGCTGGAACTCGATGCGGCTCCGCGGGCACGTACTTTCATCCGGAGCAATGCCAGATGTGGAGCGGCACCTATGGCGTTAACTCAACCCTACTGTTCGCCGTTTTCACCGGCGTTGTGTCACTACAGACCACTCAGAAGGCGTCGCTATTCGTGTTCCTAAGCGGCTCTTCCGCCGTGAATGTCGGACCGTGCTACTTCAGCGCTAGATTCATGGGGGCCACCTAATGGCAATCAGGGATTGGTCCGATGGCGAACTACTCACCGCTGCTGCCATGACTGAACTTACCGGCAGCATGAACATGCGATTCCCTAACGCCGCCGCCCGCGACGCGACACTTACCGGAGGGCTATCCCCGGTCCCCGGCATGACCGTCTTCATGCTGGACTCTAACATCGCGCTGACGTACACCGCCGCTGGCTATTGGGCGCCGCCCGCCGAAAGCCTGTGCTTCTTCGGCAATCAGGCGGCTACTCAATCACTTGCACTTAACACCTTCACGGCGATAACCGGGTTTACGCTGACGAACCACGGCAACCGAAATCTCAACGGTTGGTTCGATCCGGTGACAGGCCGATTCACACCCAAGGTGCCCGGCATATACGAGTTCTTTGGCGGACTCAGCATGACCTCTGGGCCGGTAGGCTTGACCTATTCCCACCGGGGTGGCTTCCGCGCTAACGGCACCGGAAACACCACGTACATTGCCGCAACCGAATACCGGCATACGATCACCACGAACGTTTCCGCCAGTTTCAATCTGCGCCGATTCTGGTATGCCATGAACGGGACGACCGATTACATGGAAATTGTGGCATGGGCGGCCAATGCCACCAACACCGGTACCGGCGCCCAAGCGCCCACATTCGGCGCCAAATACGTGGGCCCATGAAAGGCGCACATTATGAAACAATGGGCTGACGGTGACAAGATTTACGCGTCCGACCTTAACGAACTAGTGTCATCCGGAAATCTAGTGTTCGCCAACGCCGCCGCGCGAGACGCATTCCTGGTCAACGAACTGGCGCCCACCCCCGGCGTAACTGTAAACATGCAAGACGATCAGATCACCTATCGGCGCATCGCCGTAGCAGGCACAAACTACTGGGCCCCGGTCTCCGGCACCCATTTGGTATGCGTCACCATGCAAACCGCCGTCAACATGACCAACAATACGGCCACTCAAATAACCAACATGACAACGATCAAGACGCGTAACACGGGGAACATGTGGGCAAACAACCGGTTCACCCCCACCATCCCCGGATGGTACGAATTCGACGCACACGTCATTTACTCTAATAACCTAGCAGGAGACGGATACAGGGCCGCATGGCTATCGCTTAACGGGGCCAGCACAGCTACCGCCATCCCCGGATCCTGGAATCAGATCTATCCCGTCAATGCGCCGGGCTCGGCTCTTACCGTAGCCACCCGCAATATTAGCTACTACTTCACTGGCATCGATGGCGCGTACGTCACCCTCATGGGGATGCACAACTCGACTACCGCATCGTTCCCCTTGTCTGTGTACGCCGGGACCAGCACAAACCCCGCTTATGCGACGTCGTTCTCCGCCAAATACCTAGGCACGTGAAGGGCGAAGATGGATGCAATCGGCCCGGTCAACGCCAACGACATGACATTCGCGTTCCTGATACTTCCGCCGATCATCGCCGTCATCAACCAAAAGACCTGGTCGCGTGAAGTCCGCGGCCTGGTGGCGCTCGGTGTCTGCCTGCTGTACTCAACCCTGATAGCGGTGCTGGTCGCCGACCTGGATTGGCACCAATGGCGCAACGTCGTGCTTCAAGTCCTGGTAGTGACATTCGCCGCGCACAAACTCTTTTGGCAACCAAGTCACCTCACCGGCAAGATCGAGGATGCCACACAGCTCACGCATCCGAAACCGCCGGACAGCGAAGCGAACCCTGCCGACGAGAGCCCGGAGCAGTACGACACCGGACCGCCAAAGGTGGCACCACCACCCTGAACGACCATGCCTGAACAGCACGACACGCGCGGGGGCCGACTCCTCACCCGGGGAGCTGGCCCCCGTTTTCGTGTTGAGTCCGCCGCCGTTGGGCCCCCCGGCAGCGCGGTAGGTCGCCTAGTAGGGACTCTCAGACAGTGAAATGTGTCACTGAATGCCCGTAATAATTCGAGATTTTCAGACAATGGGGCATATCCGGGCATACCGGATGCGCCTTCGCCGTGACCTGGGTAAACGCATGTGTCCTCTGTGACTGGAGTAAACGGTCATAATGGGGTGGCGGCGTTGATATCTCCACGTTGATGACCGCTGTCGAGCGGGTAAAACAGCAGGTCAGACATGGTGTACCCGGTTGCAACCCTCCCACTCCCGTAATATTCTCGCCCAATGGCGAAGCGCAAGGAACCAATAACGCTCGATCACGTGACACTCCCACCCCTCGCGGTGTCATGGCTCCTGAACGTCGAAGCCGCGGGGAGGTCGGCCAACACTCTCCGGGCCTACAGCGCCGCACTCCGGCAGTTCTTCGGACACCTGGGGCACGACGACATCGAGTCCCTGGACGGGGACACGATCCGCAGATGGATCATCGCGATGCGCAAAGAAGGGTACGGCGAGCTTTCGCAGCGCATCGGATACCGCGTGGTTCGTCGATTCCTGAAGTGGTGCACCGCGGAGAAGGCGATCCCGGCCAACCCGACGGACAACGTCGACCCTCCGGCGGTCGGGAAAGTCCGGGTTATCAGAACGCTGTCCACTGATCAGATACGAGACCTGCTCAACATTCCCGGGCGCGACTTCCAGTCGCTGCGAGACCTGTCAATCCTCTCGGTCCTGCTCGACACCGGGATCCGTCGGATGGAGTGCGCCAACCTCAGCATCTCCGCCGTGAATCTGTCCCTGGGCACGGTGACTGTCATCGGTAAGGGCCATGGGCGGTCGCGGACAGTGCCGATCGGGGTCAAGACTCGTGTGACTGTCGACCGCTATCTGAGGGCCCGCGCGCGGCACAACTACGCCCATAGAGAAGACATATGGCTAGGGCAACAGGGCGCGCTCACGTACTCAGGGTACGAATGGGTATTCCACAGGCACGGACTTCGTATCGGGGTGCCGGGGCTGCACCCGCACATGCTCCGCCACACATGGGCTTCCCGGGCACGGATGGCTGGCATGTCCGAAGGCAATTTGATGATCCTGGGCGGATGGGAGTCTCGGGACATGCTCGATTTATACGGGGCTTTTGAAGCTGCGGACCGTGCCGAAGAGGCGTACCGGAAAAACAGCGTGCTCGACAGTATGAGGTAAAGAGGCGGGCTGCGGGGGTGGTTGCCGACCCGGCAGCGGTACAGATAGAACGGGTGCCCCTAGTGTCGTAAAGCATGGGTAGGCATCGTGGGGGGCGAGGGGGCCGGAGGCGCTATGAAGCGCCGTCCGGCCCTCTCTTGCATATAGAGGTTCGGTTCGTCTGCACGGGCCGTGGAGCACATCCGGCCATGCTCCTCTGCCGGGTGGGGGTGTTGCCGACGGTGGCGCCGCCGATGCTCCCGATGGTGGCCTATCCCGGCCGGAGCCGGTGGCTGTGCCGCGGGTGTGGCAGAGATTTTCAGCTTGGCGAATCGGCAATTGCGAAACTCGCGGTGGGCGCGTACTTGTCCTGTCATGCGTCGGCGGACGTCAGCGAGGTTTGCTAGCGTCCTAAGCAATAGCCGGGCACCGAACCGCGCGGGGTTGAGCTACCCGTCAGAAGTCGGAACTTGTCAAGGCCGGTCCGCCGCGTGGGGCCGCAGACTTGATGCGCGGGTAGAGGCACCTCAGCCGGGTGCAGAATGCTCTACTCGGAAGCCGACCTCATGAGTTGGACTGTTACGCGCGCCCAGTTGGCCGCGACCCGCCGCCATTACCCGGACACCGACACCAGCGACCTGAAACGCCGGCTGTGTGTCGAGTGCCTGGCCGAATCCATTACCCGGACCCTCGCCAAGTCTCCGCCCCTTACCGGCGACGAGCGGCGCCGACTGGCGGCCATGTTCGGTATGCCGGGTGATGCCGCATGAACGCCGACCAGCACACCGGGGGAAAGGCGGTGGCGGAGGCGCGGGTCGACGCGTATGTGCGCCAGCTCGTCGGCCGGTTCCGGCCGCTCACCGCCGACGAACTGACCTGGCTTGCCCCGCTGTGGCGCCCCGGTGTTATCAGCGTGGCACGGCGCCGCCAAGGACTCCCGCCACCGTCCCCGGGATTGCGCCAGGACGGTCACCGGGAATTGCCGCGCCCCGCCGCGGGAGCGACCCTATGACCGCCGACAACACCGACCCGGTCCTCGTCGACCCGGAGGATTTGGCCGCCGAACTGGACGACGACCCGGACCCTGATCTGATCGAGGACGACAGCGGCGCCGACGATTACCAGACGTTTGACGGGCCAGTACACGGCGGCCCCTGGGATGGCCGGCATGTGCAGAGCCGCTACCCGAGCGGGTTCCTGCTCGTCGACAGACCACACCAGCAAGTCTGGATCTATGACCGGGTGGCTGACGGGTCATTCATCGCCCGCGGTGATAGTCCGAAGGGACTTGACGACGGCAAACGCTGGATAACGGCGGACCAGGGGGATTACGACATCCTGGTGCCGGGTGCTGAAATGGGCCAGCCATGAGCGGCACCGTCAGCTATCGGGAGATGCGGGAGTTCGCTGAGGGCATCGAGAAGATATTCCCGTCCGCCGTGTGCAGCGGAATAGTGGGGGACGCCCGGCATCGCGGTGGCTATCACATCGGCCGCGAGTTTCAGCCGCCGACGAATTACAGCGTGGTCCGCCCCGACGACCGGGCCGGGCAAGGGCCCGACGATGGTGCTAGCGCCGTTGATATGACCATGAACGCCCGGGACATGAGGCTGGCGACAGCCCGCCTAGCCATTGCCTACCGGGACAAAGCCGACCCGCGCCGCAAATACATTAACGCTTTCAACGGGTGGGACGGTGGCCCGGACGCCACCCGATACGACTGTTACGCATGCAAGGCCTACCGGGCGACACCGGACCATAAAAGCCATCTCCATTTAGAGCAGCGGCGCCGATACATCACGGATCCCATCGCCAACGAGGCGATCTGGTCCATTCTGCGCGGCGAATCGGTGGCTGCATGGTTGAAGAGCCGGGGCATCGCAGTGAAGCTCCATCCGGCAGCGGGGAAGCGACCGGAGCCAGCAGTGGTGACGCTGAAGCCACCGCCGTACCCGGGGCGGGTCCTGCGCCGCAACGACCAGGCGACGAGACCCGATCCTGCGGTACGCCAATGGCAGCAGCGGATGCGTGAGCGGGGCTGGACATCGATCGGGAAAGCGGATGGATTGCCTGACCGGGACTTTGAACGGGTCGTGAAGGCATGGCAGAAAACAATCGGATTGAAGGTGGACGGGCTGGTCGGGCCGAAGACGTGGCCGACACCCTGGACGCGACGCATCGTCGGGTAAAAACGCCGGAGGGGTGCGGGCCGGAAAGAGACAGGTTCGTTCCGGAAACTCTCTCCGACCCGCACAACCCGACGTTAGTCAATCGCCTCACAGAGCCGTTTACACAGCCTCACCCTGTCACCCATTCGGGTGACGCCAATGTTTCACGTTTCGCCGGAAAACCCCTCCGAAATCTTCGCAACATGCCTAAGTTCGGCGTAACCCGATTTATCCACCGGGGACTCTCATGCACGTTCTGCTAGAGGCCGTCCGGGCCACCTGGAAAGCGATCCTGTCGTTTTACTGGGGACCCGTCACGCCCTCTCAACCGGCACCATCCGACCAGCCGGCCGAAATCGCCGGGCTGTCGATTTTCGGCGCCCGGAAACAGTGCGCCCACCCCACTCTTCGGCCCCATCGACGTATCAGGGAGAAGCAATGACCCTCGTTCGGCGCAACTGCGGTACCGGGCACACGTACACCCTGGACGACAAGAAGGTTAAGGGCGTCACCACCCTGATCAAGCTGGGCTATCCGGCGCCCGGGCTGATCGGCTGGACCGGCAAGGTCGTCGCCCAGTTCGTGGCCGACACCGATGAATCCGAGCTTGCCGCACTGCGCACCCTCGGACGCGACCCGATGATCGCCGCATTGCGGGCACTCCCGTTCGCTGACCGCAACAAGGCTGCCCGGCGGGGGAGCACCGTCCACACTCTCGCCGAACGTCTCGCCCGGGGCGAACAGTTGGTCTATGGCGTCGACATCGACCCGGAACTAGAGGGCCACGTCGAATCGGTGGCTGCGTTCCTGGACCAGTGGCACCCGCGGCCCGTGCTCACCGAAACGGTGATCGGTAACCGGTGGGTTCCATACGCGGGGACCCTGGACATGGTCGCTGACGTTCCTGGGCATGGCCGGGTCCTGCTCGACTACAAGACCGGTGACTCTGGCATCTGGCCGGAAACGGTGCTCCAGCTAGCCGCGTATCGGTACGCCGATTTCTACGTCGGCACCGACGGCACCACCGAGATACCCATGACTGAGGTCGGGATCGAGCGCACCTACGCGGTATGGGTCCGCGCCGACGGATACGACGTGATCCCGCTCGACACCGGCCCGGACCGCGATACCTCGCCAGCGTTCACGGCGTTCCGCGGCGCGGCGTATACCGCCCGGCGCGTCGATGACATCCCCGGTCTCATCGGGCCGCCGCTGTTAACGCCGACGGTGGTAGCGGCATGAGCGCAGACATCGAATTGCGCGGCGATACGGCCAGCATGGCGCCGGTTGTTGACCGGGGGTGGGCGGACGGGTTGATGGCGTGGGCCGCCGCCGCGCAGAAAGCGCACGAGATCGCCAGCATCTTGTGTGAAACATCGTTCGTGCCGAAGAGCATGGCGCACCGGCCAGGCGAGGTGACCGGAGCGATCCTCACCGGCATGGAATTGGGTGTACCGATCATGTGGGCGCTCAACAATATCGATCTCATCGATGGCAGCCCAGCGATCCGGGCGAAAGGCCTGCGGGCACTCGCGCTCCGCCACGGGCACGAGATGTGGACCGAAGAAACGACATCCACCAGGGCCATCGTCTGTGGGCGCCGCAAAGGAACCGCGCGCGTTGAACGGTCCACCTGGACCATGGACCGAGCCAAGAAAGCAGGACTGGCCGGCAAGAAAACATGGCTGGCCTACCCGAACGACATGCTCCTCAACCGGGCCACCGCCGAAGTCGTCCGGCTGATCGCCCCCGACGCCCTGATCGGGGTCTCCCACACCATCGATGAGATGGGCGGCGACGAAACCCCCGGCCCCCTGCTCGCGTCAGCGGAGGAACGCGAGGAAGCATCCCCGCCGGCGAAACGGCGCACCGTGCAACGGCGCCCCGAACCGGCTGAGGTTGCCCCGCCACCCGACATGCCCGACCCGCCGATAGACCCGCCCCCGGACACCTGCGATACGAACATGCCGCACGACCCGCAGTACGGATCGCCGTACGGCTGTCCCCCCCGCTGTCCCACCCGCCTAGTCCCGCGAGTCGTCACGGAAGCGGATGCGGCGGCCATCATGGGCGCGGCCGGGTTCGAGGTCATGGACGTCATGGACGTCATCGACAACCTGGGCGAGCCGGCCGACCAACAGCAGGACGACCAGCAAGAGGCCACCACGCCGCCCGAGCCCACCCCGGATGCCAACGCCGAACCAGCACCACCCAACGGCGACGACGACCCATCCGACCCGGGCGGACAACCCATGACAATGCCGCAACGTAAACGCATCGGCGCCGAAATGCGCCGCGCCGGGCTCACCGAACGCGGCGAACGACTGTCCTTCGTCGTCGACGCCATCGGCCGGCACATCGAATCATCCAACGAACTGACAGTGCGGGAAGCCTCCGCCGTCATCCAAGCACTCGCCGATCTCGACAACACGATCAACGAAGGCCTCCGCCGCGCGGAAGCCGCGAAACATCAAAGGAGTACCGATGTCGGTGACATCGAGTAAGCGCAGAGGTGCCGCGACACAACAAGCCGTTGCCGGATATCTCGCCCAGCACGGGTGGCCGTATGCCTGTGACGCCGGGGCAGGCCGCAACGGTGCCGACATCCTCAACACCCCCGGCCTGTCGTGGGAAGTCAAGGCACGCGCCGACTTTTCCCCCCTCGCCTGGATACGCGAAGCGGCAAGCCGGGGCGGGGTGCCGATGTGCGTTCACCGGCCGAAGGGCATGGGAGTGATGACCGTCGGGATGTGGCCGGTCACGATGCGCCTGGAAGACCTGGTGATCGTCCTCCGCCAAGCTGGCTACGGAGACCCGCTGTGATGGACCGTCAACTTCCCCTCTTTGACTCGCCGGCCTCCCCGGTGCGTCGTACCTTTCCCGCGCCCCGCTCGTCACCCGTGCAATACACGCGCATCGCCCGAGCCCGGACACGGCGGCGAAGCATGTGCGACGACTGCTGCCGCGACATCTATGAACTGGGCCAGCTACTCGCATTCCCTCCCCGGATTGCAACATGGCGGCGCACCGACGACACCACCACCGTCATGCTCTGCCAAGCCCATAAAGACAAAAGACACAACAATGACAGCCCGTAGATGGTGTCCCGGCTGCCGCATGGTCAGATCACCCCGGGGTGACCCGTGCCGGGAATGCTGGGAACGGATACCACCATCGATCAAACGCTCCTATACCAACGCTTACCGGGCGCGAGTGCAACAGCCTTTGCGCTACCAGGAAGAGACGATCAACCTCCTGCAATGGTGCCGTAACCACCGATTCGGGTGATCGACAATGGGCAGCGAAGATACCGACGGACTGTGGTCGTCAATGACATACGGCGGCCACATCCGGGACGACCGTTGGAAACGCGCCGCTGCCACCGGTGAGGTTGTCGGCACCTGCTTTGTGTGCGGCGGCTATCTCATCCCGGACGACCCGGGGTGGGCTCGCGCGTCGGTGATTCAATGGTTTGTCGCCCGATGTTTGGACTGCGGGCATGAGGTGGCCGCCCCCGGCGGAAGGCTTAACGTCCGCAAGCGGGGCCGCTATGGGCCATGAGAAATACACGCCCACCTGGGCGCAACGGTTTGTCGACCGGGTGTGGGCGGCGCCGCCCGGTGAGCTGACGTCGGTGGAAATGCTGATCTTGCTCGCGTATGCCCGGCATGCCCGGCGCGGTGACAGTGCTTGGGTGACCCAACGCCGGTTGATGGATCAATGCAAGGTGGTGAGTATGTCGACGCTCGTTGCCGCCCGCCGGGCGGTGGTCAAAAAGGGGTGGTTGGAGCCGATCGGGACGGTGTCGCTCCGGGGTGGGAAGGCCACCGTTTACCGCCTGTGTCTCCCTTTCGGCGATATGACTGACGTTTCACCGGGGGGCGAAAGCGATACAGCTACCGTATCGCTTTCGTCGGAAAGCGATACAGAGCGCGTATCGCTTGCAGATGCAAGCGATACAGAGCGCGTATCGCTTTCGCCCGGAAAGCGATACACCGTCCACAGTGAAGCGATACAGTTGAAACGTTCAAGCGATACAGCAGCTGTATCGGGACCCTTAGACTCTGCATCCCCCGGAGGGGGGATGCATGCGGGTGCCCGCGCGGACGCAGGCGCGCGCGAGCGCACACGCGAGGCCGCCACCCTCCGGGCGGCCTCGAACAACCCCGCATCGACAGACGAAAGATCCGCCCGGGCTGAGGCACTCGCCTCGATGCGGGAAACCGCCGAACGCGCCGAACGGTGGTACCGGACATGACCCGGTGCGCCTGGTGCCCCCGGCCGGCCGACGACGACGGGCCGCTGTGCGCGGACTGCCGATGGCTGACCCGGCAGGAACTCGCCGCACTCGCGTACGACGTCCGGGACCTGGCCCTGCTCGCGCCCCCGATGCTCGGCCCGCGACAGCGGGTGTCCGGCACCCATGCCCCCTCGGTGCCGATCGATTTGGGCGCGGACGCGCTGATCCGGGCCATCGTGTGGCGGCTCGGTGTCTGGGAGCCCCCGGTCCGCGAGGCCGCTGGTCTGCCCCCGGCGCCCGAGTCCGGGATCCGGCCGGTGCGTCTCGCTGACAGGGCCGCAAAGGTCCTCAGCAACCACGTAGGCGAGTTTTTGGGGCTAGGCCCGATAGAGGGGTACCCCGACGGCCCCGAGGCGCCCTGCGTGGCCCGTAGCGGCCTCTACGGGGCTGCGAGCCTGCGACGCCTCCACACCCGGTCGCTGGCCGCCCTGGACCGGGCCCCCGCCGCGATCTGCCTCCCGGGCCTGTGCGGATCCTGCGGCGCCCCCGCGCTAACCCAATTGCCAGGAACCGCCCGAATTGACTGCGGTCACTGCGGGGCGGCTATCTCCAGGCAGGATTACCAAGACAACATTCTCCTGTGTAATCACCTAATCGAGTGAAACCCGATGCGTGGCACCCCGCCATATCATCACGCACATGTCACAGTCCAGACCCGACCCCAGAAAGGACACATGATGCCATTCCTGAAAGACCACGTACTCATACCGAGCAGGCACCCTAACACGCCGATCTACCGCAGCATCCACACCCCCGCCGCAATCCACCAACCGCAATGGACCCTGCACCGGACCGACTGCTTTTACGCCGCCCGCACCCTCACATTCGCCAAAACGAACGCACCACTCCGGCAATCCCCGAACACCGTCCCCTGCACCACTTGCCAACCCGACTACCAGGAAGCGAAACCATGACCACCAGCGCCAGCCACCGAAAGCAAACCCTCATCGCCGGCCGAGCCCGCCGCATCGGATGGGGTGTCGAAACCGACGACCAAGGCCGTGAATGGCTGTACCGCATCCGCCGCCCCGACGGTAAACGCGTCATCCTCACCAAAAGCCCGTCCGACGTGAACTGGGAGGCGGCCGTACTGAAGCGGCTCAACGGCCCCGAACGGCTCTTCGACCAGGCCGAAGCCGCATGGCAGGAACAACGCCAGGCAACACGCCGGAGAAAACTCGCCGCCGACAAAGCCGCCGCCGACAAAGCCGTTGCCAAAGCCACCCGAGCCGCGGAAGCCATCACCAGGGCCGCCGGACCCTACGCCATCCGAGACGCCGACCCGGCATGGCTACTCACCCCCCACAACCAACCCGAAACAAAACTCGTCATCATCGGCCCCGAACTCGCACAGAAAACGCTCGATGCGGTCAACGGCGGCAACCGTCCCTTCCGGCAGCACCGCGCCGACGAATTCGCCCAGATCATCCGCGATGGCGAATGGGCGGTAACCCACCAGGGTGCGGCGATCGACAACACCGGGACACTTCAAGACGGACAACACCGCTTCGCGGCAATCGCTCAAACCGGGGAGCCGCAACACATCCTCGTCAGCGTCGGCATGCCCCCCGAAAACTTCACCCGCCTCGACACCCCCCTTGTCCGGACCGCCCGGGACGCACTCGGCATGCGCGGCGAAAAAGACGTCACCACCCTCACGTCCACCGCCCGGCTCATCATCAACTTCGATCGCAACGGCAGAGACCTATACGCACGCAAAGGCCAAACAAAGATCACCATCGCAACCATCGACAAATTCGTCACCGCCGACGCCGACAACCTCCGCCACGCCGTCCGCCGAACCCGCGAAATCCGCAACGAAATCAAAATCATCGCATCGCCACTCGCCGCCAGCATCTACCTCATCGGCCGCGCCGCCGGCCACCAACACCCCGACGTCCACCGCTACTTCGACCACCTCGCCACCGGAATCGGCATCGACAAAGACGACCCGATCTATCTCCTCCGGCGCCACCTCCTGCGCCGCGACGCCAGCCGCCCCCGGCAATACGCAACCCTCGCCTACATCCTCAAAACCTGGAACTACCGCGCCGCCGGACGCAAACCCAAACACCTCACCTGGGGCCCCGACGACGGATTCCCCGCAACCATCATCGTGCCCCCGCCCACAGACACCCCCCGACGATGACCACTGAGCCCACCCGGTGCGACAACACCGACACCGGACCCTGCCCCCAGCAAGCCGCCGCCACCCTCGCCGTACACATCGGCACCCGCCCCGACGCCACGATCGTCACCATGATGAGTCTCTGCATATCCCACCTGCTGACCACATTGATAAGTAACGGCACACCCCCACACAAAGCCGCGATTATCATCGGTGAAATCGGGCAAAGCATCGCCCGGGACATTCTGGACGACCAGCGACGCGAAAGGTCCGCAGAAAGGCCACCAGCATGAAAACGGTCACCACCCTCATCACCGACGATTTCACCGGGGCGTCCGGCGCTCAAACCCTGACATTCGCCGTTGACGGACAGACATACGAAATCGACCTGTGTGAACCCAACGCAGAGAAGATGCTCGCCGTTCTCACCCCCTACATGGAGAAAGGACGCCGCATCCGGGCCGACAACCACCCCACCCCCCGCAAACGCGCCACAACGGCGGCCTCCCACGGCACCCCCACCGACGTACGCCAATGGTGGAAAGACCACCCCGACACCCTGCCCCCCTGGCAAACCCGCGGCGCCATCCCCCACGCCGTACTCCGCGCCTACCAACAGGCCACCGGATGACCTGGATCTACCCCGGAGACTCCCAGGTCGTCATCGCGCGCCGGGTCGCCTGGGCATACCGCCAACGACTCGCCGAACTCGCCCCGAAACACTGCGAACAACTCGACACCGTCATGCGCCAACTCGGACAACACTGGGCCGTACCCCGCCCCATCCCACCCGACCCCGACACCTGGATAACCGCCACCGACGCCGCCAACCTCGCCGGCGTCAACATCAAAACCATCGGCGAACTCCGCCGCGCCGGGCGCCTCACCGGACGACGCAAATCCCCCGGCCGATGGGAATACCAGATCTGGGAGATCATGAATCTCGCCACGCGACCCCGCCGCCGACACCGGAAAACCCCGGAAACGGTAGAAACACCAAAACGCCAGGGATAGACTTTCGACCGTTGGCAGGGGTGCGCCCCCGAGAAGAACCGGGCACGCGCCATCCTCCGCCCGGCTGGCCGGAGAATGCACAGCCCCGGACAACCCCGGAAACACGCACCCCTGCCACCCCGCCGGAATTGAGGGCACCGGCCCGCGCCGCCCCGCACCCGTAATGCGGGGCGGCGCCATTCCCGAAGGAGGACACATGCCCTCCCACCCCCTCCAACCCTGCGCCACCCCCGGATGCCCCCGCCGCACCACCACCGGCCGATGCGACCAATGCCGCGACACCCGGCAAACCAACCCGCGACTACGCGTCGAAACCACCGCCGAACGCGGATACGGCTCCCCCTGGCGGCGCCGCCGGCTCGACTACCTCGAACAGCACCCGTACTGCACCCTCTGCCCCCGCCTCGCCGACATCCCCGACCACTACCCGATCAGTCGACGCCAACTCGTCGCCCAGGGCGACCCCGACCCCGACGCCGGCGAGCACCTCCGCCCGCTGTGCCGACGCTGCCACGACCGGGAAACAGCCCGCCACCAACCCGGCGGATGGTGGCAACAAACCATGCCATAACCGCAGCACGGGTAAAGGATGACAATGCAAAACCCCGCAGACATTGCCACCATCGTCCGGCAGCTAGAAGAGACCACCCAACGTCTCGACGCGCTACTCCTCACCGCATGCCCCGGACCGCACAAGTTCATACAACACCGCGACAACCGGCCACCCTGGTGCAACACCTGTCGATACCAAATCAACGGCCAACCCGTCGGACCCCCGCAGAACCAAGGCCGGACACCATGACGACAGACCACATCACCCCCAGTCAAATCCACCAATACGACCAAGGCCACGCCACACGCAGCCACCAAATCGATACCCTCGTGGACGCCCTCCGGACCAGCGCCGCCACATGCCGGCCAGAATGCGCCGTCATCGGCATCGCCCACTACCTCGCCGAAGAAATAGACATCGGCACATGCTCGGAACTACTGGCCTGCGCACTCGAACGCATCGCCACCACCACCCCCGAACCACCCCGATACATCCCCCTCCGCGACGTCCCCCTCACCCCACCGAGCGACACCCCCAGCGAGCCACCCCCCACCAGCGACCACACCCCCTAGCATCGGCAAACGCAATGCGAAGGTTCCCCGGGCACGGAACCCAACACCTTCGGCACCCATGCCCGAGAACCCGAGCCCACCCGCGTGAGGCGCCCCAACGGAGGGGTACCGGACGGGCGCCTCACGCCACCCCACCCGGCGGAGACCAGCCCGTGAATCGACACCACGACGCACGCCGCAAACTCGCCGACCTGTACGCGCAGATCCCCGACGTCGGATGCCGCGGAAAATGCACAGAATTCTGCACCAGCTTCGCCCTGCCGCGCCTAGAGAAACGACTCATCCGCCGCGCCACCGGCGTCGACCTCGGACCCACACACAACAAACCCGGCACCCCATGCCCGCTCCTTACCGCCGACGGCCAATGCAGCGCCTACGACGTGCGGCCCCTCATCTGCCGCATCTGGGGAGCCTCACGCCTCTACCCCTGCCCCCACGGATGCCGGCCGGCCGGGCCACCCCTCAGCCTGCGCGACACATACCGCCTATTAGCAGAGGCCTACAGCATCAGCGGGCAAGGCGTCACCGCACGCATCGTCGGTGCCGTAGCAGGCCTAGACGACGACACCCTAGAACGCATCGCTCCAACCGTCCTCGGATTCATCTACGGGACAACTCACCGACGATGAGGCACGGCGACGAATCGCGATAGAAGCGATCGATAAGTAAGCAACCCCCGTAAGCCGCTAACGACCCCGCTTACCTCTGCCCTTGCCTTTCCCTTTGCCCTTGCCCACAGCGGCGTTACTGATCTTCGCCGCCCTGGTCTTACTCATCCCCTCACGCTTCAACGCCTCATACACGCGCGGATTCTTAATGCTGCTCCCATGCTGATGACCAGGCACCATCACCACCCCCTCACCCTTTGAACCATGCCGCGCCAACAGCCGGCACAACAACAAGGGGTAGGGGGTATCCCCGCGCCGCACACCCCCCAAAAGAGAAGGGGTGGGGGGTAGCAGACGTCCCCAACCCCCGCAACCCCACACCCCCCGGCACCGGGGCGGTAGACCCTCCCCCAACACTCGGGCCTACCGCCCCCTCACCCCGGGTGCTCCTCCGCCTCCGCCCGCCACAACTCCCGCAACGCCACACCCGCCGACGTCAACCGGTAATACCGGCGCCGCGCCCGCGCCCCCTGATGCCGACTCGTCTCCCTCGTCGGCCCCATCTCCGCCTCGCCGCGCTCCTCAAGCTGTGACACCGCACACCCCTCACCCGCCAACGCGCGCAAGATCTTCGATACAGTGCTCGAATCCAATCCAGTCGCCGCGGTCACGTCAGAGCCACAACGCCAACGCGTCTCATCCAAAAAAGACAACACAAAAACAGCGCGATTCGTACGACGCACAACACACCCCCAATACCCTCACGCCTCCTACTCTGGCGCACTGATCCGCGCTGTGACGCGCATGACAGGCGCAACACGCGCCGATCAACCGATCGAGGACGGGGAAACGCGGCGCGTCGTTCGGATTGACGGTAAGGGTGTCAAGATCTGTCGATGTCAGGCCGCTCCGTGAC
>Ga0207708_10000398_pt1 | contig 34302 bp, 34 predicted proteins | sample KBSK5101metaG_FD_184340 | JGI IMG/M metagenome (GOLD analysis project Ga0207708, IMG submission 184340) | Corn, switchgrass and miscanthus rhizosphere microbial communities from Kellogg Biological Station, Michigan, USA - KBS K5-10-1 metaG... | ecosystem: Host-associated > Plants > Roots >... | reverse complement strand
CGGGCCTGCGCGCGCTGGCGACGCACGAAGCGCCCCACCGCGGCGGGCGCGATGACCGCGGTCAGGCCGCCGACGTAGGCGGGGAAGATCTCGTCGTTGAGCGCCGAGCTGAGGACCGTCATCGCGACGGCCCAGCCCACCACGGCGAGCACGACGCGCCCGTCGTCGATGAACGCGCCCGCGCCGTAGAGCAGGAAGAACACGGCGATGTACCCGACGATCACGTACTGGCGGTCGGTGGGGACGATCCAGGGCACGGTGCCCACGAGCGCGGCCGCGACCGGGTGCGGGCGGCGCCAGGCGATCGGCAGGGTGCTGGCCAGCGCGATGACCACGCCGAGCGGGCGCGAGGTGATCGGGAACGCGAGCACCTGGAACAGCGCGATGGCGGCCAGGACGCCGGCCACCACGGCGTCGACGCGGCGGGGATGGGCGGCCAGCGCGGCCCGGATGCGGTGCACGAGGGTCATCGGCGTGCGGCGACCGTAACCCACGCGGTGGAGCCCGTCATCAGCCCCAGGGCTGACCCGGTTGCGCCCTCGGGGCGATGGCAGGGCGCCGGCCCGGCCGTAGGTTCGCTCGCGTCAACGCAACCCACGGAGGAACCCCATGTCCCGCATCCGCACCCCTCTCGCCTTCACCGCCGTCGGCGTACTCGCCGTCAGCGTGGTCGGCGCGCTCGTCGCCGACGCCGACGGCATCGCGAGCTTCGCGTCCGCCGTCGGCCCGTCCGGCAGCAAGCTGTCCGTGCCCCTGCCCGTGCTCCTCGTCGAGGTCGGCGGGGCGCTCGGAGCCGCCTTCGCGCGCCTCCCCGTCGTCCGCTATGCGTGCGGAATCCCGTCCCTGCTGGCCTCGCTGCTGAGCGTCGCCGCCTTCGCCGCCGACGGCGACCTCGGCGCGGCCGGCCTGACCTCGGCCCAGGTCGGCTACCAGGCGCTGATCGGCGTGGCCACGTTGGCCCTGCTCGTGCTGACCGCCGCCCGGCTCTACGAGAGCCGACGCGCCCTGACGGCGGTGCCGTAGGCGCAGATCTCGGTCCAGGTCGTGCCGAGCTCCGACGTGTCGAAGCGGAAGGCGAGGATGGCGTTCGCGCCCTTGCCTTCCGCTTCCTCGATCAGGCGCTCGGTGGCGTGGGCGCGGCCCTCGGCCAGCATCTTCGTCATCCCGCGCAGCTCGCCGCCCACGAGCGACTTGAACGACGCGCCGATCTGCGAGCCCACGTTGCGGGAGCGCACGGTCAGGCCGAACACCTCGCCCAGGACCTCGTCGATCTCCCAGCCCGGGAGGTCGTTCATGGTCGAGATCAGCATGCGGGAGGTCGACGGCGCGTCCCCCGCGCCCCGGTCGTCGGCCGTCGGAGTCGTCATGCGCGCGAGGCTACTCCTCGATCGCCCGCTCCGCCCACGCCGCCACGCGCGCCACCGCCTCGCGGCTGCCATGCACCGCGACGGGCGCGTCCAGCGCCTCGCCCGAGAGCCAGCGGTAGAGGGCCAGCGTGGGCATGGCCACGGTCGCCTCCGGGGGGTCGCCGGGCGCGCCGGAGCGCACCGCGCTGCCCTGCACGGTGAATTCGGCGCGCACCGGCCCCGACAGTGAGACCGCAACCGCCGGGTTATCGGCGTCGCCCGCGGCCCGGGCGGCCACGGCGCGAGCCAGCAGCACCGGGTCCAGCCACACGCCGGCGCGGGCGAGGTCGGCGGGGCTGCGGGTGGCCCCGCCGAGCGCGGCCAGGTGCCGGCGGGCCAGGCGCCGGTCGCCCTCGATCCCCGCGCGCCCGCGCGCGGGGCGGGCGCCGTCGAGCAGCTCGGCCAGGCCGAGCGCGTCGGTGCGCACGCGGAAGCGCGGCGCCGCGCCCTCGGGCCCGGCGGCGAGGTCGCCCTGGCCCGCGACGGCGACCGCGAAGGCCAGCGGCTCGCCCGCGACGAGGTCGGAGATCGGCAGCAGCGCGCCCAGCGTGCGCAGCACGGTCTCGGGCTCGGACGCGGCCAGCGCGCGCAGGGCGCTCGGCAGCCACGGCCGCGGCGGCCAGGGGGCGCCGCGGCCGCGCAGGGCGGCGCGCAGGCGCTCGGTCCCGCCGCGGGTGAGCGGGCCCGCGTGCGCCAGCGGAGCGGGCATGCGCCGGGTGGCGCCGGCCACGAGCGCGTCGACGCGGCGCTCGAGCGCGCCGACGCGCTCGTCGTGCTCGCGCCGGTCGCTGGCCTCGCGCAGCCGCCGCGTCTCCTCCGTCGTGGCGTGGGCCGCGGCCTCGAGCCCGTGCAGCCGCTCCGAGAACGCCTCCGCCGCGGCCTCGAGCGCCGCCACGCGGCCCTCGGCGGCGTCGATGCGGAGCTCGCGCTCGTCGCCGCCGGCCAGCAGCTCGGCCTGCTCGACCCGCAGCGTCTCGGCCAGCTTGGCCAGCTCGGCGATGCGGTCGGAGGCGCGCAGGTCGTCGATCGCGGCGTTGGCGTCGTCGATCGCCGCCGCGCGCTGGGCGAGCTCCGCGGTGAGCCGGCCGAGGTCGCGGTCCACGACCGAGCGCCAGGTCTCCACCGGGCCCAGCGCGTCGCCGAGGCGGCCGAGCTCGTCCCCCAGACGCTCGTGTGCGCGCACCTCGGCGGCCTCGGCGCGCTCGAGCCGCTGGCGCAGCGCGGCGACGTCCTGGCGCAGGCGCTCGAGCTCGGCGCGCAGCGCGCGCTCGGCCGGCTGGGCCTCCGCCCCGGTCCGCTCCGCCCCAGGCACGCGGCGATGCTACCGGTAGGGTCGACGTCGCGGCCTTCGCGTTCGTCAGCCCGATCGCGGGCCGAGCCGCACCGCCGCCGACCAGGCGCCGTCGCCGTCGGGCGGCGTGACGTCGGCGTCGACCACGGCGACGCCGTCGCTCCACACCGCCACCTCGCGCGCGCCGTTGGCGGCGGACGCGGACACGCGCAGCGCGCTCAGGCCGGGCTCGACCGTGCCGCCGGCCGCGTGGGCGCGGACCGGCGCGCGCCCGGCGTAGGTGAGCTCGGCCTCGACCGGCAGCGCCCGTCCGCCGGCCACCACGGCCCAGCGACCGTCGACGAGCTCGACCACGGCCCGGCGGCGGAACGCGCCCGCGCGCCCCGCCCAGACCACGGTGACCGCGCCGAGCACGGCCATGGCGAGGGCGGCGGTGCGCGAGCCCCAGTCGTCCCACACGAACAGGCCCACCACGACCAGCGACGCCAGCGACACGGCCACGATGGCCCAGGCCAGCGGCGCCCAGCCCAGCCAGCGCCAGACGCGCGGCGGCACGAGCTCGGCCCGGCGCCGCGCCGCGACGATCAGCAGCATCGGGATCGCCGCCCCCACGAGCACGTTGGTGACGACGCCGGAGATGGTCAGGACGCTGGAGAACGACGCGTCGCCGAGGTCGAGCGTGGTTTCCGCGACCGCGAAGATGAGCAGGACCGGTGCCAGCGCCGCGATCGACCGCCAGCGCCTCGGCACCCGGGTGACGCGCTCCAGCGTGAGCGCGTGCACGGCCACCGCGGTGCGGTTGATGTTCATCCCCAGCAGCAGCACCGACGTGATCCCGCCCAGTACGGCCATGGCCGGCCCGAGCTGGTCAGCCAGCGGGCCGATGGCGGTGCCGTTGGTCGCGTGCAGGTCGGCGGCGGGCACGGCGGCGCTGACCGCCACGAGGAACAGACCCACGATCACGGTCACGATCACCGTGCCCACGACCGCGCCGGAGGCCAGGGTCGCGGAGCCGGGGTCGCGGGCGGCGGCCTCGCGGTGGATGCCGATGAGGTACACGGAGCCGATGAACTGCATGAGGACCACGCCGAGCGCGGCGCCCACCGTCGCGTCCAGCGCCGCGTTGCCGCCCCCGAGCGGCACGTCGGCGTGGCTCAGGTCCCCGGCGCCGGCGTTCAGGAACGTCACCAGCGTCACCACCAGCACGAGCACGGTCGTGAGCACGCCGACGATGGCCACCGTGCCCAGCGCCAGCTTGGCCCCGCGCGTGAGCATGAGGATCACGACCACGAGCAGCAGCACGGCCCAGATCCCGCGCGGCGTGTGCGTGACCTCGGCCACGGTGATCGACAGCCCGATCCAGCCCGCCAGCAGGCTGAGCCCGGTGCGCACCCCGCCGGTTCCGGTGAGCACGATCGACGCCCGCCCACCGATGAGCTTCGTGGCCAGCCCGCCCAGGAAGGCGTGCCGGTAGCGCACGTCGGCGCTGCGCGCGATCGCCTCGCCCAAGGCGCCCATGGCGATCGACATGACCAGGCCGACGACGGCCAGCAGCACGAGCGCCGGCAGCGCCCCCATGGCGCTGGCGGCGATGGGCAGGCCGAGCATGCTCACGGGCAGGCTGACGGTGACGGTGAGCACCACGGTCAGCCAGAACGGCGGCAGGCGTTCAAGCGCCGTCGTCAGGGCGTGCACGGCCCAGCGCAAGCGGTCGCCCGCGCCCAGCCGGGTGGTGAAGAGGTCGTCCAGCGGCCGGCCGTAGCGGTGCTCGTAGGCGGCGCGCACGGCGGGGTCGTCGAGGTGCAGCGCTGCCCGCAGCCCGGGGACGCGGTCGCGCGGGAGCCGGTGGCGGCCGGCGATCGCGTGCGCGAGCTGCGCCCGCTCGTCGGGCGGCGCGGGCACGAGCTCGGCCCAGTCGCGCGCATAGCGCTCGAGGTCGTGGACGCGCGGACGGCGCGGCGGTGACCGGTGCTCGCGGAACGCCTCCACGTAGGCGCGGTCGCGCGCCCGGGCCGCCAGGCCGGCGGCGCGGCGCTCGATCGCGGCGAGATGGTGCGCGGCGGCCAGGCGGCAAAGCTAAGCGAACCGTCAGGCGGCGACCGCGTCGCCGATGCGGCCGACGGCGACGTCGAGCGCGCCGGCGCTCAGGAGCGCGCCGGTGGCCTGGGCGAGGATGCGGCCGCCGAGGCCCTTGCCGCCACCGACCGAGACCTCGGCCTCGAGCTCGGCGCCCTCGGGCACCGGGCGCACGCGGTAGGCGACGTCGATGTCGATGGGCCCGGAGGCGGCCAGGGCGAGGCCCTTGGCGTCGGCGCGCTGGACGTCGACGTCGAAGCCGACCTCGCGGCCGGCCAGGCGCCCGCTCACGCGGGCGGTCGCGCCGGCTTCCAGCCGGTCGGAGGCAAGGCCCTCGACGTCGAAGTCGACGGGCGCCCAGTCGCGGATCGCGTCGGGCTCGGTGAGGACCCGGGCGATCCTCGAGGGGGTCGTGGTGACCGTGGTGTTTGCCGTCCATGTGCGCATGGCCCGCATCTTCTGCGCTGCGTCCGCCGCTGTCGTCGGCCTGCGTGCGGATTTCGCCTCATCCTTGGGGATGACGCGGAATCGGGCGTGTGGACGATGCCGCACCCCTTCGGCGCCGGTACGGTCACCCGCATCAGGCGCCTGCGCTCCCTCTACCGCTCGCTCGATCCCGTGCGCGTCGACGCGGTCTTCGCCGCCGTCCTGCTGTTGGCCGGAGTCCTCGCCGCCGTGTTCGGCGAGGACAAGGCGCGTGGGGCCCAGCTCATCAGCATGGTCGGCGTGACGGTGCCCGTGGCGTTCCGGCGCCGCCGCCCCATCGCCGCGACGGTGACCATGGCCCTGGCCCTGCTGCTCGCCACGGCGCTCGGCGGCGCCCCGACCCAGGCGACGGGCATCGTCGCGCTCATCGCGCTGGTCTCGGGCGCGTACATGCTCGGCGCGCGCACGCAGGGACGGGTGCTGGCCGCGGGCACGATCGCGCTCATCGTCGCGCTGGCCGTCGACGCCATCGTCGAGGAGTCCCAGACCGTCAGCGCGCTGCTGTTCTTCACCTTCTTCGTGGTCGGGCTGCCCGTGGCGGCGGGACAGGCAACGCGCAGCCGCGCTCAGCTCGCCGACGAGCTCGCCGACCGCGCCGTCGCCCTCGAGCGCGCCCGCGAGGGCGAGGCCCAGGCGGCGGTGCAGGAGGAGCGCGCGCGCATCGCCCGCGAGCTGCACGACGTGGTCGCCCACGACGTCTCGGTCATGGTCGTGCAGGCGGCCGCGGCCAAGCGCATCGTCGAGCGCGAGCCCGACCGGGCCGAGGAGGCGATCGTCTCGATCGAGGGCACGGGCCGCGAGGCGCTGGCGGAGATGCGGCGCCTGCTCGGCGTGCTGCGCCGCGGGGACGAGGACCTCGCGCTCGCGCCCCAGCCCAGCCTCAGCCGCGTCGACGCGCTGCTCGCGCGCACGCGCGCAGCCGGACTCGACGTGGCGCTCGAGCGCTCCGGCGACGACGCGCCGCTGCCCGCCGGCGTCGACCTCGCCGCCTACCGCGTCGTTCAGGAGGCGCTGGCCAACGTGGTCCGCCACGCCGGCGCCGAGCACGCCACCGTGCGCCTGACCTACGACCCGCGCGCGGTCGTGGTCGAGGTCGTCGACGACGGCCGCGGCGCGGCCGACGGCGGCGGCAAGGCCGGCCACGGCCTGATCGGCCTGCGCGAGCGCGTCGACCTCTACGGCGGGGACTTCGAGGCCGGCCCGCGCGCCGAAGGCGGGTTCGGCGTACGGGCGCGCCTGCCGGTGGCGGGGGTCGCCGCGTGAACCCGCGCCGGCTCGACGCGCTGATCGCGGGCGCGCTGTTCGCGGGCCTGACCGCCGAGACCCTGACCTCGAGCCACCTGCACGGCCCGGTGGCGCTCAACGTGCTCGCCTCCGCGGGCGCGTCGCTCCCGTTCGCGTGGCGCCGCGTCTACCCCGTCGCGGTCGTGGCGGTGGTGATCACGTCGGCGGGGCTGGAGGCGGCCTTCCTTACCGACTTCACCGATCTGACCACCGCGCTCGTCGTCCCGCTCCTGGCCGCGTACACGCTGGGCGAGCAGCTCGAGCGCCGCGCCTCCTACGTCGCGCTCGCCGCGACCTACGTGGGCGCGATGGCGGTCGAGGTCATCGATCACGGCCTCCGCCCCAACGAGGTCGTCCTGATCGCCTTCTACCTCCTGGCCGCATGGTTCGTCGGACGCAGCCTGCGCGCGCGCAACGCGCTCAACCAGGCGCTGCGCGAGAAGACGCTGCGCCTCGACGCCGAGCGCGAGGAGACCGCCCGCGCGGAGGTCCGGGCCGAGCGCGCCCGGGTGGCGCGCGAGCTCCACGATGTCGTCGCGCACGGCGTCAGCGTGATGGTGGTCCAGGCCGGCGGCGCGCGCCGCATGGTGCGGGCCGACCCGGAGCGGGCGCGCGAGGCGCTGGACGCGATCGAGGCGTCCGGCCGCCAGGCGCTGGACGAGATGCGCCGCCTGGTCGGCGTCATGCGCCCCGGCGAGGCGGAGGCCGACCGCGCCCCGGCCCCGGGTCTGGACCGGCTCGACGATCTCGTCACCCGCGCGCGCGAGGCGGGCCTGCCGGTGCAGGTCCACGTCGCCGGCGCCCCGACGCGCCTCACCGCGGGGCTCGACCTCGCCGCCTACCGCGTCATCCAGGAGGCGCTGACCAACACGATCAAGCACGCCAGCGCCGCCCAGGCCGACGTCACCATCCGCTACGCACCCGACGCCGTCGAGCTCGAGGTGGCCGACGACGGGCACGGCGAGGGCAAGGCGCTGCCCGCCGGCGGCCACGGGCTGGTGGGCATGCGCGAGCGCGTGTCCATGTACGGCGGCGAGCTGGAGACCGGCGCGCGCGCGGGCGGCGGCTACGCGGTGCATGCGAGGCTGCCGCTGTGAGCGCTGTGCGCGTCCTGCTCGCCGACGACCAGGCGCTCGTGCGCGCCGGCTTCCGCATGATCCTCGACGCCGAGGAGGACATCGAGGTGGTGGGCGAGGCCAAGGACGGCGCCGAGGCGGTGCGCGCGGCGCGCGCGCTGCGCCCCGACGTCGTCCTCATGGACATCCGCATGCCCAACCTCGACGGTCTCGAGGCCACGCGCCAGGTGATGGCCGAGCGCGCGGGCGAGGTCCGGGTGCTGATCCTGACGACCTTCGACCTCAACGAGTACGTCTACGAGGCCCTGCGCTCGGGCGCCAGCGGCTTCCTGCTCAAGGACGCTCCCGCCGAGTCGCTGATCGCCGGCATCCGCGTCGTCGCCGACGGCGAGGCGCTGCTGGCGCCCTCGATCACGCGCCGGCTGATCGAGGAGTTCGCCCGCGGCGGCGGCCCGGCCGCACCGCCGCCGGGCCTGGACGAGCTCACGCCGCGCGAGCTCGACGTCTTCAAGCAGGTCGCGCGCGGGCTCTCCAACGCCGAGATCGCCAGCGAGCTCATCGTCTCCGAGACCACGGTCAAGACCCACGTCGCGCGCATGCTGATGAAGCTCGGGTTGCGCGACCGCGTCCAGGCCGTCGTGCTCGCCTACGAGGCGGGCATCGTCACCCCGGGCGCCGAGGCCTAGCCGCCGCGCGCGTCCGTCCGCGCTGGTCGCAACCCTTGCGGCGTGGACGCGCGCCGTCGTCGCTTCCTGTTCCGCGCCGTGGGGGGCGTCGCGCTCCTGCTCATCCTGGCCGGCTCGATCACCGACGTCGCCGTGACGATGTTCTGGGACCGCAACGCGATGCTCACGAGCGTGCTCGCCGACGTGCTCGTGCTGGTCGTCGGCGTGGCGGTGGTCAACGAGTGGCTCGACATCCGCTCGGCGGAGCGCTGGCGCACCGTCGCCTACTACGCGCTCGTCGAGCTGCTCGAGGCCTCGCGCGACACCTGGATCCGGCTCAGCCACGAGCTCGACGTGGCCGGGGGCGAGCCGATGACGGTGATGCAGCTCAGCGACCGCGTGCTCGCCGACGGCGGCGCGGCCATGCTGCGCGACCGCGCCGCCGCCGCGCTCGCTGACCCCGAGGCGCGGGCGCGCCTGCTCAAGCTCGTGGTGGCGGTGAGCGAGGGGACCCGCACGGCGCTGACCAACTGGGCGCCGATCATGATCACCACCGCCCCCTCGGCGGCCGCCATCAACCGGTTCACCGATCTGCACGGCCGCCTCGTGCGCCTGCGCTACGTCCTCCAGGAGGACATCCAGGGCTACACGATCGACAGCATCGAGGTCGGCGACGACGCCTGGGCGGCGCGCCGGATCGCGACCGTGATCCGGCTCGGCGCCGAGCTGGCAAAGGCCTACCGCGAAGAGTCCTACGCGATCGTCTCGCTCGAGGAATGGTCAGACGAAGCCTTTGTCCCCGGATAAGGGTTGCCCGCTACCTTCTGACCATGACTACGAAGGTGAACAGGAGCGACGCCGAGTGGCGCGCGGGCCTGAGCCCCGAGCAGTACGACGTGCTGCGGAAGAAGGGCACCGAGCGTCCGTTCACCGGCGTCTACAACGATTGCAAGGACCCCGGGATCTACCGCTGCGCCGGCTGCGGAGCCGAGCTGTTCCGCTCCGACGACAAGTTCGAGTCCGGGACGGGGTGGCCGAGCTTCACTCAGCCGGCCGAAGGCGAGAGCGTCGACACCGAGGAGGACCGGAGCTTCTTCATGCGCCGGACCGAGGTGATGTGCTCGAGCTGCGGCGGGCATCTGGGCCACGTGTTCGACGACGGTCCCCAGCCCACCGGGATGCGCTACTGCATCAACTCGGCGGCGCTGGAGCTGGACCGGACGCCGAGCGAGGACTGAGGCTCCACCCTCCGGGCCGGGTCATCGCCTCGGCCCCGCACTGCGCGCCCCTGGCGACTGCTTCCTCGATGGGCCGGCCTTCGCCCAGCGCGAAGGTCGTGCCCGCCGCGAAGCAGTCGCCGGCGCCGTAGGAGTCGGCCGCGGCGGCCGGAAGCGGGGCGGCGTGGAACGCGTCCGTGCGCCCTTCGGCCGCGGTCCAGTGCCCGCCCTTGGCGCCCTCCGTGGAGACCACGTAGCGCGCCCGCGGCTCGAGCTCCTTGGCCGCCGCGGCCTCGCCGGGATCGTCGGCCGAGAAGATCAGCGCGTCGAGCTCGACCCCGCTCTCACGTAGGGCCGGCCCTACGCGCGGCGTGGCGGTCAGCACCTGAGCCCGGCGCGCGAGCCGCAGCGCCGCCGCGTCGGCTCCGGTGACGTAGACGGCGTCGGCGCCCTCGAGCTCGTCCCAGGGCAGGTCGTCGGCGCCCGTCGGCACGAGCCGGTCCCCGAGCACGGTGATCGTGCGCTCGGCGGCCGCGTCCAGATAGGTGAAGGCGCGCCGCTGGGGCTTGTGGCGCCAGGCGGCGCGGACGCGCAGTCCGAACCGCTCGAGCTCGTCGTGGGCGCGGTGGCCGAGCACGTCGTCGCCCAGCGCGGTGAAGAAGCTCGCGTCGCCGGCCAGGCGCGCGAGCTGCACCGCCGCCATCGCCCCGCCGCCGCCCGGCTCCTCCCAGCCCTCGCTGGCGTGGACGATCTCCCCGGCGCGCGGCAGGTGGTCGACGCGCACGAACTCCAGCCACTCGACGTGACCGACGCAGGCGGCCCTCAACGGGGGCGCAGGCCGTCGAGGATGACCTTCAGCAGGCTGTCCCGGGCGGCCCTGCCGCCGTTGCTCACGACCGTGGACATGGCGCCGAACACGCTGCCCACGTCCTCGATGCCGAAGTCGCTGCGCAGCACACCGGCCTGCTTGGCCCGCTCGAGCACCTTGGTGGTGGGGTCCCGCAGCTCGGCCGGCGGCTCCTGCGGCCCCGGCAGTCCGAGCGCCTGGCACCACCCGAGGTCGTCGAGCTGCAGGTCGGTCCCCTCGGTGAAGAGCTGCTCCACCGCGCCCCAAGGGTCGGGGTTCAGGGCGGCGCGCTCGGCGACGTCGATGACCCGCCGGCGCTTCTCGTCCCACAGGGCCTCCTGCAGCGCCTGCTTGGTCGGGAAGTTGCGGTAGATCGTGCCGACCCCCACCCCGGCCGCCCGCGCGATGTCCTCCATCTGGACGTCGATCCCGCGGGCGCCGATCTCCTTGGCCGCGGCCTTGAGGATGCGCTCGCGGTTGCGCCGGGCGTCGGCGCGCTGTGGGCGCGGGGCAGTGACGTCGACGTTCGGGGCCACGACCGCGTCCTGGGGATGTTTGAGAGGGGTTGACAAACGGAATCTTGCTTCCGTATCATGTGGAACCGGAACTCAGCTTCCGATTCTAACCGACAGAGACCAAGTCTTTCAAGGAGCACCGATGGACGCCACCACTGCCCGAGACCGCCGCTGGATCGCGCTCATCCTTCTGTGCGCGGCGCAGTTCGTGGTGGTCCTCGACGCCTCGATCGTCAACGTCGCGCTGCCGTCGATCCAGCGCGACCTGCACTTCAGCCAGGAGGACCTGCAGTGGGTGGTCAACGCCTACGTCCTCATGTTCGGCGGCTTCATGCTGCTGGGCGGCCGCGCCGCCGACCTGCTCGGGCGTCGGCGCGTGTTCATGTTCGGCCTCGTCCTGTTCTCGCTGGCCTCGCTGGCGGGCGGTCTGGCCGGGAGTCAGGGCGTGCTGATCGCCGCGCGCGCCGTGCAGGGCCTCGGCGCCGCCATCCTCGCCCCCGCCGCGCTGTCCATCATCGTCGTGACCTTCGCCGAGGGCGCTGAGCGCAACAAGGCGCTCGGGGTCTGGGGCGCCGTCGCCGGCTCCGGCGGCGCCGCCGGCGTGCTGCTCGGCGGCATCCTCACCCAGAGCCTCGGCTGGCAGTGGGTCCTGTTCGTCAACGTCCCCATCGGCATCGCCGCCGCCGCGCTCTCCCCCATGCTGCTGCGCGAGAGCCGCCGCGAGGGCGTCGAGCGCAACTTCGACGTCGCCGGCGCCATCACCAGCACCGCCGGCCTCGTGCTGCTCGTCTACGCGGTGGTCAAGGCCGTCGAAAACGGCTGGGGGTCGGCCACCACGATCGCCCTGCTCGCGATTGCGGCGCTGCTGCTCGTCACCTTCGCGGTCGTCGAGACGCGTGCCCGCCAGCCGCTCGTGCCCTTCCGGGTGTTCCGGATCGGGTCGATCGCCGGCGCCAACCTCACCGGCCTGCTCATGGGCGCGGCGCTGTTCTCGATGTTCTTCTTCATCTCGCTGTACATGCAGCAGATCCTTGGGTTCGACGCGCTGGAGGCGGGGCTGGCGTACCTGCCCCTGGCCGGCAGCATCGTGGTCGCGGCCGGCGTGGCCTCGCAGCTGACGAACCGCCTGGGCGCGCGTCCGGTGCTCGTGGGCGGCATGGTGCTCGTGGCCATCGGCCTGGTCTGGTTCTCGCAGGTCTCGGTGGGCGGCAGCTATGTCGCCGACGTGCTCGGCCCGTCGTTGCTGGCCGGCTGGGGCCTCGGGCTGGCCTTCGTGCCGGTGACCATCGCCTCGCAGGGCGGCATCGCCGAGCGCGACGCCGGCCTGGCCAGCGGCCTGATCAACACCGCCCAGCAGGTCGGCGGGGCGCTCGGGCTGGCCGTACTCGCCACCGTCGCGAGCTCGACCACGAACGCGGACATGACCGCGGCCCACGGGGCCCACGCGGCGCTGCCGGCCGCGCTCACCGACGGCTTCGGCGACGCCTTCCTGGTCGGCGCCGGGATCGCGGTGGTCGGGGTGCTCGTGGCGGCGCTGACCATCCGGGGCGGGACGCAGGCCGAGCCCGAGCCCGCGCCGGAGGTCGAGGGCGAGCTCGTCGCCGGTCCCGCCTAGCCGACGTCGCGCTGGCAGATCGGCAGGTGCCGCTCCGCGACCCTTACCCGGCGCTCGCGGGCGCGGACGCCTGCGCGATGAAGTCGGTCACGAGCGCGTTGAACTCCTCGGCGCGCTCGAGGTTCACGCCGTGCGGAGCGCGCGGCACGATGGTCAGCTGAGCCCCGGGCACGAGCTCGGCGATCTCCTGCGACTTCCACGGGGGCACGAGCAGGTCGCGCTCGGCCCCGATGACGTGCAGCGGCATCTCCAGCGTCCCCAGCCGGTCGCGCGTGTCGTGCCGCGAGCTGGCGTCGAGCTGGCGGATGAACGCGTCGCGCGGTTGCGGGTACGGGTTGGCCAGGAGCATGTTGCGGAGGTACTCGATCGCCTGCTCGTTCTCGTAGAACTCCTGCGAGACCGACTGCAGCAGCAGCCAGTCCAAGTGCTCCTCGTCCGTGCGCTGCGCGGCGGCGCGGCTCCACAGGCGGGCGAAGTCGCGGGCCCAGCGCCCGCCCCAGGCGAAGGTCACGACCAGGGTCAGCGTGCGCACCCGCTCGGGCGCGGCCAGCGCGACCTCCTGGGCGATGGTGCCGCCCATGGACATGCCGACGAGGTGGAACCGCTCGAGCCCGAGCCCGTCGACCAGGGCGAGCGTGTCCTGGGCCATGTCGGCGACCTCGTAGGGGCCGTCGGCGCGGAAGGACTGCCCCACGTCGCGGTTGTCGAACACGATGGTCTTGAAGCTCTGGCTCCAGGGCGGGACCTGCAGCGTCCAGGCGAAGTGGTCCGCGGACAGGCCGGTCACGCACAGCAGCGGGTCGCCGTCGCCCTGGACCTCGTAGTACAGGCGGCGGCCGTCGTTCTCGAACACGGGCATGGCGCGGCAGGCTACCCGAGCTGGCCGCGCAGCCAGGCAAGCCTGGCGGGCAGGCGCGCGCGTTTGTCGCCGGCCGCCGCGGCCAGGCCCGACCAGGCCACGACCTGCAGGCCGCGGGCGCGGACGAACAGCTCGGGCAGCGGCGCGCCGTAGGCGGCCAGGGCGGCCTCGGCCACGTCGCGGCGCTCGCCGGTCACGCGTGCGCTCGTGACCAGGCAGGCCAGGTCCCACTCCACCGGCCCGACCACGGCGTCCTCCCAGTCGTTCCACAGCGGGCCGGCGAGCGCGTTGCCCAGGCCGGCGTCGCCGTGCAGCGGCTGGGCCGGGGCGGCAAAGGCCTCGATCGCCTCGGACGCCGCGGCGAGGCCGTCGCGCACGAGCGCGGCGTCGGCGCGACCGAGCGCGCCGCGCGCGAGCACCGACGCGGCCTCGTCGAGCAACGAGCGCAGCGGCGGCAGCGGGCCGCCGTAGGCGCGCAGCGCCGCGTGACAGGCCCGCAGCGTTGCGCCGATCGCCGCTCCGTCCTCGGCCAGGCCGCCGGGCGCGAGCGCCCACAGCGTGATCAGCCGCCCGTCGTGCTCGTGCGGGCCGGCGGGCGCGAACGGCGCCACCACCGGCGCACCCGCCGCCGCCAGCGCCCGCGCCACCGCGACCTCGCGCGTGCGGTGGGCGCGGTTGTCGCGCACCACCGCGGTCAGCCCGGCCACGCGCGCGACCGGCCCGCCCGGGGCGAGCAGCACGATCACGCTCGAGGACTCCCGCAGCACGGCGGGGTCGCGTACCGGCACGCCCAGGCGCTCGGCCACGGCCACCGCGCTCGTGACCGCGGCGGTCACGTCAGCGCGCGCGTCACCGCCGCGGCCACGGCGGCCACCACGATCACGACGAGGATCGGCGCCCGCAGCACGATCGCCACCACGGCCGCGGCCATCCCCGCCACGCGCGCGTCGATCACCAGCGCGGTTCCGGTCGCGAACGTGTTGGTGACGATCAGCGCCGCCAGCAGCGTGGGCGCCAGCAGCGAGACCACGCCGGTGAGCCGGTCGGGCACGCGCCGACCGCCGAGCACGAGCGGGCCGACGCCCTTGAGCGCGACCGTGCCCAAGCCCACGATGGCGACCAGCAGCCACTCGGTCACGGCAGCCCGTCCTCGGCTGCCGGGTCGTCTTCGGGCGTGGCCGGCGGCGCGGGGCGCCGCAGCCCGATCAGGCACCCGAGGCTGGCCGCGATGATCGGCACGCCGGCCGGCGTGAGCGGCACCAGCACGAGCGCGATCGCGCCGCCGAGCAGCGCCGCGACGAGCGCCCGCCGATCGTGCACCTGGCCCACGAGCAGGGCCAGGAACAGGGCCGGGAAGGCGGCGTCCAGCCCGAGGTCCTCGGGCTTGCCCAGGAAGCCGCCGCCGGCCACGCCGATCGCCGTGCCGACGAGCCAGGCCGCGTAGAGCAGGAGCCCGGCCCCGACCAGCTTGCGCGGGTCGAAGCGGCCGCCGCCCTCGTTCGAGATCACCCACGACTCGTCGACCGTGATCTGGCCGATCAACAGCCGCCGCCACCACGGCCCGGTCAGCCACGGCGCCACCGAAGCGCCGATCGGCGCGTAGCGCGCGTTGAGCAGCAGCGCCGCCACGACGGCGGCCACGAGCGAGCCGCCGCTCGACAACACCGACACCGCCGCGAACTGGGCCGAGCCCGCGAACGTGGTGGCCGAGAACACGAGCGTCACGACGACCGAGAACCCCGCCGCGCGCGCCAGCAGCCCGAAGGCCACGCCGAACGCGAACACGGCTACGGCCAGCGGCGCGGCGCGGCGGACGCCCTCGGCGTAGCCCGCCGGCAGCGTTCTTCGCTTCTCCTTCATGACCTGTCCAGCGCCGAGCAGGAGGGCCTGCGGACGCCGAAGAGCCAGGGAAGAAACCGCCGCCTCAGGCGGCGACTTCCTCGAGCTTCTCGTCGCCCAGGAACAGCGCGTGCGGGATGTTCCCGCGCGTCGCGCGCGAGTACGGGCAGCCCTTGTCGGCCGAGCGGATCAGCTTGCGTGCCGTCGCCTCGTCCACGCCGGGGAGGTCGACGTGGAGCTCGACGCTGATGCCCATGCCGCCGGCGTCGTCGGGGCCGAGGCCGACGCGCGCCGTCACGGTCGAGTCGGAGATGTCGATCTCCCGCCGGGCGGCGAAGAACAGCAGCGAGGAGCCGAAGCAGGCGGCGTACCCGGCGGCGAAGAGCTGCTCGGGGTTGGTCCCGCTGCCCGGACCGCCGAGCTCGGTGGGCGGATGGACCTCGAGGTCGAGAATGCCGTCCGAGGACTTCACGGCGCCGTCGCGGCCGTGGTAGGCGGTGGCCTGCGCGGTGTAGAGCGGGTCGGCCACGGCTAGGAGTCCATCGCGTCGTAGGCGTCGGCGAGGATCACGTCGAGCGCCTCGTCGGTGGGGACGGCGTCGGGCTTGTGCTCCTGGTAGTGCCGGCGGACGGCGGCGCGCAGCTCCTCCTCGTTGGCCGCGGTGAGGAGCTCGCCGTCGATGGGGCTTTCGATCACTCGCATCAGGGCAGCATTGCACGCGCCGCGTCCAGCGCAGGCTTGTAGGTCGGGTCGCGCAGCAGGGCCTGGCGCACGCCCTGGCCGAGGATCCCGCCCTCGCCACGCGAGGCGCCCAGGACCTTCCACGTGTGCTCGGAGCCGTCGGTCTCGCGCCGGTGCTCGGTCAGGCCGCCGGCGGCGCGGTCGAGCGAGATCGACAGCCCGCTGGCCGTCTCCACGGTCACCCCGGCCAGCCCGGGCACGTCCTGCTCGGGATGGTGCTGGAGGTGCAGCTCGACCTCCTGCCGGCGCGCGCGGGCGTGGCCGTGCAGGCCGTTGCCGCTGCCCGCCAGCTTGCCGACCCGCCAGCCCAGGCGCGAGGCCAGCCAGCCCACGTACAGGAACGCCGAGGCCTCCGAGTCGGGGCGGTAGCGCACGGTCACCCCGCTGATGTGCCGCAACGCCTCGCGCATGCCGCGCGGGTCGAACGTGGCCGCCACGCGCTCGCGCCACGGGGTCGAGCGCAGCCAGGCGAGGTCGACGATGTAGGCCTGCTCGGAGAGCTCCTCGACCCGGTGCAGCGCCTCCTCGGGGTCGGGGTCCACGACCGAGTCGACGAGGATCACGTCGACGATGCGGCGCAGCAGGGCGTCGACCGCGTCGTCGTGGCCGTGCGGCGACCACAGCACGGTTAGCAGCTCCGGCACCACGACCGGGTCGACGACGGTGTCGAGCACGGGCAGGTGCTGCGGGCCGACGTCGATCTCGATCTGCTCGCGCACCGGCGCGATCTGCCCCGGCGGCGGCCTGGTGTCGGGCGCGGTCATGCGAGCCCACGCGGTGATGTGGTCGCGGCCCTGCTCGACCACGCACATGATCGTGCGCGAGGCGCTGTAGCGGCCGACCTGTTCGAGCCGGTTGGCGATCTCGCCGCGCCATTCGCGGTCGACGATGACGATGAGGTTGAGCACGCGCGCGGGTGCGTAGACGCCGCCGCTCTCGGTTGCACGCTGGCTGAGCAGGCCCCGCAGCGCCTCCTCGATGTCGGTCGGCGTGCAGTTCTCCTGGCTCCAGATGTCGTCGCTCAGAGCTGCCTCCAGTGGTGCCCGGGCTCGAGCAGCGCGTTGGCCTCCTCCGGCCCGTCGGTCCCGGCCGGATACTGCGGAAGCGCATCGGCCGCGTTGTGCCAGGCCTCGAGGACCGGGTCGTAGATCGACCACTGCGCCTCGACCTCGTCGTTGCGGGTGAACAGCGAGGCGTCGCCGCGCATGGCGTCGAGGATCAGGCGCTCGTAGGCCTCGGGCGACTGCGACAGGAACGCCGTGCCGTAATGGAACTCCATGTTCACCGGCCGGATGCGCATGAGGTTGCCGGGGATCTTGGCCCCGAGCGAGAGCGACACGCCCTCGTCGGGCTGCACGGTGAGGATGAGCTGGTTGGGCTGCACCCCGAGCGACCCGGTCTCGCGGAAGGCCAGGTGCGGCACCGGCTTCAGCGTGATCGCGATCTCGGTGACCTTGCGCGCCAGGCGCTTGCCCGTGCGCAGGTAGAAGGGCACGCCGGCCCAGCGCCAGTTCTGCACGTGCAGCCGCAGCGCGGCGTAGGTCTCCGTGCGCGAGTGCGCCGGCACGCCGTCCTCCTCCAGGTACCCGGTCACCCGTTCGCCGCCCACCGTCCCCGGGCCGTACTGCGCGTGCACCGCCATCGCCCTGACCTGCTCGAGCGTCGGCGGCTCGATCGCCCGCAGCACCTTGACCTTCTCGTCGCGCAGCGGGTTGGCGCCGATCGACGCGGGCACCTCCATGCACAGCAGCGCCAGCAACTGCGACATGTGGTTCTGGATCAGGTCGCGCAGCGCGCCGGACTGGTCGTAGTAGCCGGCGCGACCGCCGATGCCGAGGTCCTCGGCGGCGGTGATCTGGACGTAGTCGATGTAGTTGCGGTTCCAGATCGGCTCGAAGAACGTGTTCGCGAACCGGAAGGCCAGCAGGTTCTGGACCGTCTCCTTGCCCAGGTAGTGGTCGATGCGGAAGACCTGGGACTCGCGGAACTCGCGCAGGACGCTGCGGTTGAGCTTCTTGGCCGAGGCCAGGTCGGTGCCGAACGGCTTCTCGATGACGATCCGCACCTCGGCGCCCTTGATGCGGTCCATCTTCTTCTGGCCCAGCTGCTCCACGATCACGGGGAAGAACTGCGGCGCGGTCGAGAGGTAGAAGATGCGGTTGAAGACGATCCCGGCGCGGTCGTCGAACCACTGCGCGCACTGCTGGAGCTGGTCGTAGGCCTCGGAGTCGTCGAACGAGCCCGAGATGTAGCGGACGTTCTCGAGCAGCGCGTCGAGCACCTCGAGGTTGGGCTCGGTGCGCGAGTAGCGCCGGATCGAGTCCCGCATCGTCTTCTGGTACTCCTCGTGCGGCATCTCGCTGCGCGCCATCGCGATGAGGTTGAAGCGCTCGGGGAGCTGGCCCTCGTGGGCCAGGTTGTAGATCGCCGGCAGGAGCTTGCGGTGGGCGAGGTCGCCGGTACCCCCGAAGATCACCAGCGTCGTCGGGTGGACCGGCAGGCGCTCGAGGCCCTCGACCAGCGGGTTCTCCTGGGTGACGGTGGCCATCTAGAGCAGCTCCTCGAGCTTGGCGGTCAACGCTCGCAGCGCCTCGGCCGGGTCGCCCTCCAGCCGCACGCGCCCGGCCGGCAGGCCATGGTCGCGCAGCGTCTGCAGGTCGCCGGTGGCGGCGGCGTTCTTCAGTGTGCCGAAGGTGTACCCGGCGCCCGGCACGTCCACATCCTCGTCGCCGTCGTGCACGAGCTGCAGGAACACCCCGGTCTTCGGCCCGCCCTTGTGGTACTGGCCGGTGGAGTGCTGGAAGCGGGGCCCGTAGCCGAACGTGGTCGCGCACCCGGTCTTGCGCCGCAGCACGTCGCGGAGGTCGGCCACGGCGGCGTCGAACGCCTCCGACTCCTGCAGGTAGCCGAGCACGGCGACGTAGTGCGGCGGCGCCTTGCCCGACAGCAGCGCCCGCAGCGCGTCGTCGTCGGCCTCGGCGACGTCGGGCAGCGTGCCCGACTCGGCGTAGGCCGTCAGCACCCTGTTGGTGTTGTCCTTGGCCTCCTGCACGTTGGGCTGGTCGAACGGGTTGATCTCCAGCACCCAGCCGGCCACCGCGATCGCGAACTCGGCGAAGAAGAAGATCCGGCCCAGATCGATCGGCCCGTGCACCGACAGCGTGACGGCGGGATGGCCGGCGTCGGCCAGCGCCTTGACCTTCGCGTCGAGGTCGGCGTCGGGGTCCTCGACGCGGCGCAGGTAGGCAAACACGCGGTCGTCGCCGTAGGCCTCCGGCGACCCGACCGGCTCGCCGGCGACGGGCAGGATCCCGCGCCCCTCCTTGCCGGTGGACTCGGCCACGAGCTGCTCAATCCACAGCCCGAACGAGTCGACCGGCTCAGAGACGACGAACGTCGCCTTGTCGCGCCCCTGGCGCGCGAGCTCGCCCACCACCAGCCCCAGCCACAGGCCCGCGTTGGACGCGCTCGAGTCGAACGCCGCGCACGCCGCCTCGGCCACCTGGGCGCGGTGCAGCAGCGCGTCCGCGGCGATGCCCATGAGCGCCGCGGGCACGAGGCCGAAGTACGACAGCACGCTGTAGCGCCCGCCGATGTTCGGGTCGTTCTCGAACACGCGGCGGAACCCGTTGCGGCGACCGAGGTCGGCCAGCGTCGAGCCGGGGTCGGTGACGGCCACGAAGTGGGCGCCGTCGGGCTGCTGAGACGAGAAATACCGATAGTGCGAGAGCGTCTCGATCGTCGCGCCGGACTTCGACGAGACGATGAACAGCGTCTTGTCGAGATCGATCGACCGCTCCACGGCCAGCACCTCCGCCGGGTCGGTGGAGTCGAGCACCTGCAGCCGCAGCGCGCCGTCGATCGTGCCGAACGACCGCCGCAGGACCTCCGGGCCCAGCGACGAGCCGCCCATGCCCAGCAGCACGACGTCGGTATAGCCCGCGGCCTTGACCTCCTCGACGAAGGCGAGCAGCTCGTCGAGGTGCTCGAGCATGGGCTCGGTGATGGTCAGCCAACCCAGCCGGTTCTCGATCTCGGGCTTGTCGGGGCCGCCCCACAGGCGCGGGTCCTTGCGCCAGACGCGCTGGGCCACGCCCTCGGCCTGGGCGGCCTTGACCCGCTGGGCCACGACGGCCTCGAGGTCGGCGGGGATGTGGGCCTGGATCGTGGGCGGCGCTCCGAGCGCGACGGCCTCGCGCTGCTGCTCGACGCCGTCGACGAGCTGGTTCATCGCGACCACGAACTGCTCGATGCCGGCGTCGAGGACCACGCGGGTCACGTCGGCCATGTCGATGCCGGCGTCGGCGAGCTTCTGCAGGTCCTCGCTCGGGTCCTGGTCGGCGGTGGGCCCGGTGATCTCGGCCTTCTCGGCCGCCGCCAGCAGCGTGGCCATCGGCATCGTGTTGACCGTGTCCGGCGCCACGAGGTCGTCGACGTACATGGTCTCCGGATAGGCCGGGTCCTTCACGCTGGTCGAGGCCCAGAGCGGGCGCTGCACGACGGCGCCGGCCGCGGCGAGCCTGTCCCAGCGCTCGCCGGCGAAGATCGCCTTGAAGCGCTGGTAGGCCGCGCGGGCGTTGGCGACGGCCGCAATGCCGTGCAGCTCGGGGTGGCCGTCGCCGAGGCGCTTGTCGACCTCCGTGTCCACGCGCGAGACGAAGAACGACGCCACCGAGTGGACGTCGAGCGGCTTGCCCTCCTCGTGACGGCGCTCGAGGCCGCGGATGTAGGCCTCGGCCACCTTCTCGTAGGCCTCGACGGCGAACAACAGCGTCACGTTGACGTTGATGCCCTCGTAGATCGCCTGCTCGATCGCGGGCACGCCCTCATCGGTGCCGGGGATCTTGATGAGCAGGTTGGGCCGGTCGACGCGCTCCCAATACGAGCGTGCCGAGCGCAGCGTGCCCTCGGTGTCGCGCGCGAGCTCGGGCTGGACCTCCAGCGAGACGAAGCCGTCGGCGTGGTCGAACCTCTCCCAGGTCGGGCGCAGGACGTCGAGGCCCATCTGCACGTCCTTGATCGCGATGGCGTCGTAGATCTCCTTCGCGGACTTGCCCTCCTTGGCCATGGCCGCGAGGTCGTCGTCGTAGTCGGATGAGCCGAGGATCGCCTTCTCGAAGATGGACGGGTTCGAGGTCACGCCGCGCAGCGAGTCCTCGTCGATCAGGCGCTGCAACTCACCGCTCTGGATCAGCTTGCGGCGGATCTGGTCCAGCCAGGGGGCGGTTCCCGCGGCCGCCAGTGCGGCGAGGCGCGGGTTGACCGAGGTCTCGACGCTCATCAGGCGCTCCTTGTGGTCTTCAGGACGGCTCGTGCGCTGTCGGCGACGCGTTCGGGCACGAACCCGAAGTGCTCGTAGAGCGCCTTGGCCGGGGCCGAGGCGCCGAAGCCGGCCATCCCGATCGCCTCGCCGGCGTCGCCGACCCAGCGGTCCCAACCCAGGGTGGCGGCGGCCTCCACCGATACGCGCGCGCGCACCTCGGGCGGGAGCACCGTGCCCTGGTAGGCGGCGTCCTGACGCGCGAACCGGTCCAGGCAGGGCATGGAGACGACGCGCGTGGCGATGCCGTCGGCCTCGAGCAGGTCGGCCGCACGCGTGCAGATGTGCACCTCGGAGCCGGTGGCCATGAGGATCACGTCGGGCAGGTCGGGCTCCTTGAAGCTGTCGCGCAGCACGTAGGCGCCGCGCTCGATCGCGTCGTCGGGCACGCCGGCCGGGTTCCACACCGGCAGCCCCTGGCGCGAGAGCGCCAGCGCCGTCGGCGTGCCGCGCTGCTCGATGGCGAACTTCCACGCCAGCGCGACCTCGTTCGCGCCCGCGGGGCGCACCACGTTCAGGTTGGGCACCGCGCGCAGGTGCGCGAGCTGCTCGATGGGCTGGTGCGTGGGGCCGTCCTCGCCCACGCCGATGGAGTCGTGGGTGAACACGAAGATCGAGCCCACGCCCATGATCGCCGCAAGCCGAATCGACCCCTTCATGTAGTCCGAGAAGGTGAAGAAGGTCGAGCCGTAGGCCCGCAGGTAGTGGAGGTTCATCGCGTTGACGATCGCCCCCATGCCGTGCTCGCGAATGCCGAAGTGCAGGTTGCGACCGCCGTAGGCGCCGGGCTGGTCGACGTTGTCGGCGCCGTCGATCAGGGTCAGCGTGCTCGGCGCCAGGTCGGCGGAGCCGCCGACGAGCTCGGGGACCTGCGCAGCCGCCCACTGCAGCACCTTGTTGCCCGCCTTGCGCGTGGCGATCATGCCTTCGCCGGCGTGGAAGCGCGGCGGCTCGGCGTCGGCGAAGCCGTCGGGCAGGCGGCCCGCGAACAGGCGCTGGAGCTCCGCGCCCTCGTCCGGGTACGCGTCCCGGTAGGCGGCGAAGCGCTCCTCCCACTCGGCCTGCTTTTCCTTGCCGCGGTCGATGGCCGAGCGGAAGTGCTGCAGCGCCTCGTCGGGCACGAAGAAGGGCTCGAGCGACGGGTAGCCGTAGGACTCCTTGGTGAGCCGGATCTCCTCCTCGCCCAGCGGCGAGCCGTGCGCGGCTGCGGTGTCCTGCTTGTGCGGCGCGCCCGGCGCGATATGGGTGCGGCAGACGATGAGGCTGGGCCGGTCCTCGACCTCCTGGGCCACGGCCACCGCCTCCTCGAGGCGGTCGAGCTCGATCTCCTCGCCGAGGTTCTGCACGTGCCAGCCGTACGCCTCATAGCGCGCCGGCCGGTCCTCGGTGAAGGCGATCCTCGTGTCGCCCTCGATCGAGATGTGGTTGTCGTCGTAGAAGCCGATCAGGTGGCCGAGCCCGAGGTGGCCGGCGATCGACGACGCCTCGCCCGAGACGCCCTCCTCGAGGTCGCCGTCCGAGCAGATGAAGTACGTGTGGTGGTCGACGATGTCGTGGCCGTCGCGGTTGAAGCGGGCGGCGAGCATGCGCTCGGCGAGCGCGAAGCCGACCGCGTTGGAGATGCCCTGGCCCAGCGGCCCGGTGGTGACCTCGACGCCCTTGGTGTGCCCGTACTCGGGGTGCCCGGGGGTGAGCGAGCCGAGCTGGCGGAACTGCTGGAGGTCTCCGAGCTCCAGTCCGTAGCCCGTGAGGTAGAGGACCGAGTACAGGAGCATCGAGGCGTGCCCGCACGAGAGCACGAACCGGTCGCGGTCCGGCCACTGCGGGTCGGCCGGGCTGTGGTTCATCGCCCGCGTGAAGAGGAGGTAGGCGATGGGCGCCAGCGCCATCGGGGTCCCCGGATGACCGGAGTTGGCCTTCTGGACGCCGTCCATCGCGAGCACGCGGATCGCGTCGATGCAGAGCTTGTCGAGCGCGGTCGACGGCGTGGTGGTCGTCATGGAGCCGGACGTTATACGCCCAACCGTTTTCCGATGTGAATTCGTGACATCATGCCGCCGCCATGGCGACAGTCCAGGCTCTGGAGTCGGTGCAGATCGGCGCGCTGCCCTTCGACAAGTTCGAGGACATCCTCGAACCGGGGCAGTGGAGACAGGTGTCCGACGCCGCCGATCGCGCGCGCGATCTGTTCGCCGGGCGGGTCATCTGGAACGTGAACTCGACCTCGCGCGGCGGCGGCGTCGCGGAGATGCTCGTGTCACTCCTCGCCTACGCGCGCGGCGTCGGGGTGAACACGCGCTGGGAGGTCATCTCCGGCAACCCGGACTTCTTCGCGTTGACCAAGCGCATCCACAACAACCTCCACGGCGCGCCCGGCGACGGCGGCGACCTGGGCGAGCGCGAGCGCGGCATCTACGCCGCCGCGCTCGAGCCCAATATCCGCCAGTTCACCGGCATGGTGTCGCCGCGCGACGTGGTCATCGTGCACGACCCCCAGCCCGCCGGGCTCGTCGGCCCGCTGGTCGACATGGGCGTGCCGGTCATCTGGCGCTGCCACGTCGGCCTCGACGCGCCCAACGAGCTGACGCGCAAGGCCTGGAGCTTCCTGCGCCCCTACGTCGCGAAGGCCAACGCGCTCGTGTTCTCGCGCAAGGCGTTCGTGTGGGAGGACCTGCCCGACGACCGCATCTCCATCATCGCCCCGTCGATCGACGCGTTCTCGCCCAAGAACCAGGAGCTCCCGGCCGAGAACGTCAAGGCGATCCTCGAGGCCGCCGGCATCTACGAGGACGGCCACGAGATCGGGGACGCCCTGTTCACGCGCGTGGACGGCAGCCCGGCGCGCGTGGCCGCCAGGGCCCAGCTCTGGCAGGGCGGGCCGCTGTCCGACGACGACCGCTACGTGCTCCAGGTCTCGCGCTGGGACCGGCTGAAGGACCCGCTCGGGGTCATCCGGGGCTTCGTCGACCACATCGCGCCGGAGACCGACGCGCACCTGGTCTACGCCGGGCCGGCGGTCGAGGCGGTCTCCGACGATCCCGAGGGCGAGGAGGTGCTCTCCGAGGCCCGGGACCTGTTCGACCGCCTCGACCCCGACATGCAGAAACGCGTCCACCTCGCTGCGCTGCCGATGGGCGACCTCGAGGAGAACGCCGCCATCGTCAACGCCCTGCAGCGCGACGCCGCCGTCGTGGTGCAGAAGAGCCTGGCCGAGGGCTTCGGGCTGACCGTGGCCGAGGGCATGTGGAAGGCCCGGCCGGTGGCGGCATCGCGCATCGGTGGGATCCAGGACCAGATCGTCGATGGGGTCAGCGGCGTGCTGATCGATGACCCCACCGACCTGGCCGAGTACGGCAGCAAGGTCACGGCGCTGCTCAACGAGCCCGACCGGGCCGACGAGATCGGCCGCAACGCCATGGAGCGGGTGCGCGAGGACTTCCTCGGCGTGCGCTCCCTGCTGCAGTACTTCGAGCTGATCCATCCGCTGCTCCGGGACTAGACGGACTTCTGATAGGCCCGGAACGCGCGCGTCGCGAAGGCGCCGCACACGATCGCCAGCGCGAGCAGGAACCCGGCGCGCGAGGCGACGAAGGCCCAGTCGGTGCCCGCCGAGACGGCCTCCCGGCCGGCCTCGATGGCCCAGTTGACCGGGTTGGCATCGGACACCACGCGCATCCACCCCGGCATCAGGCTCTTCTGCATGAACGCCGTCGACAGGAAGGTCAGCGGCAGCGTGATGCCGGTGACGATCGCGATCAGGGTCTCCTCGTGCCGGACGATCAGCGCCATCCCGATCGACAGCGAGCCGAAGATCGTGCCCAGGAGCGTGGCGAGCACGAACAGCGCCAGCACGCCCTGCACGCCGCCGGGGAACGTGGCGCCGACGATCAGGGCCAGCACCACGATGATCACCGACTGGATCAGCATGCTGATCGCGCCCTGGGCCAGCCGGCCCGTGATCAGCGAGCCGCGCCGCACCGGGGTGACCAGGAAGCGGTCCATGACGCCGCGCTCCAGGTCCTCGATGACCGGCATCCCTGCCCAGCCGGACGCGAACAGCGCGGTCATCACCACGACCCCCGGCGCCAGGAAGGTGAGGTAGTTGTCGCTGGTGAAGCCGGGGATCTCGACGACCTTCTCGAACAGCGCCCCGAACAGCAGCAGCCAGATGATCGGCTGCATCAGGGTCACGACGATCCACCACGGCTGGCGCCACAGGGCGCGCAGGTGGCGGACGGTCTGGTCGCGCGAGTCGCGCGCGTAGACAAGAGCGGCGCTCATCGGTTCTCCTCCATCTGCTTGGTCTCGGTTTCGTGCTCGGCCGCGTCGAAGGTGCGGCCGGCATGGCGCAGGTACACGTCGTCGAGGGACGGGCGTGCCACGGTCACCGAGGTGACCTGCACGCCGCCGGCCTCGAGCGCCTGCAACACGTGCGGCACGGCGCGCGCGCCGTCGTCGCTGCGGGCGCGCAGCGCGGTGCCCTCGACGCTGATCTCGCGCAGGCCGTCAACGCGGTCCAGCGCGCGGGTGACCTCGCCGTTGTAGGCGCGCTCGAGCTCCACCACGACGGCGTCGCCGTGCAGGTCGCCCTTGAGCTCCTCGGGCGTGCCGCGCGCCACCACCGTGCCCCGGTCGACGATCGCCAGCTGCTTGGCCAGGCGATCGGCCTCCTCGAGGTAGTGCGTGGTCAGCAGCACGGTGATGCCGTGGTCGGAGCTCAGGCGCTCGATCTCGCGCCACATGTCGGCGCGGACCTCGGGGTCCAGGCCGGTGGTGGGCTCGTCGAGGAAGAGCACGCTGGGGCGGTGCACGAGCGCCATGGCGATGTCCAGGCGCCGCTGCATCCCGCCCGAGTACGTGCGCCCGATGAGGTCGGCGGCCTCGGTCAGGCCGAAGCGCTCCAGCAGCTCGTCGATCCGCTGCTCGAGCGCGCGGCCGCGCATGCCGTAGACCTGGCCCTGCAGGCGCAGGTTCTCGCGGCCCGTGGCCTCGCGGTCGACGCCGGCCTTCTGGGCCACGACGCCGATGGCGCGGCGCACCGCGTCGGGATCGCGCACGACGTCATGGCCGGCCACCGTGGCCGTGCCTGCGTCGGCCAGCGTCAGCGTGGTGAGGATCTTCACCGTCGTCGACTTGCCGGCCCCGTTGGGCCCCAGCAGGCCGAACACGGTGCCCGGCTCCACGGCGAAGTCGAGCCCGTCCAGGGCGCGCACGTCGCCGGGGTACGTCTTGCGCAGGTCCCGGGCTTCGATTGCGTAGTCCATGTGGGTCTCCGGTTGAGGTACACTCTGCTTGATGAGTAAGTATCTTAGAGATCGAGAGGCTTAGTTGTCAAGACGTTCTCGCGATGACGTGCTGACCGACATCGGCTTCCAGTTCCGGGCCATGCAGACCGAGTTCGAGGACCACGACGCCGCGGTCTGCGACGTGCTCGGGCTGAACCGCACCGACATGCGCGTGCTCGACTTCCTCGGCCGCACCGGCGACCCCAGCTCGTTCGAGGGCGCCCCGATCACGGCCGGCGACCTGGCCCGCGCCAGCGGCCTGACCACCGGCGCCGTCACCGCGGTGGTCGACCGGCTCGAGAAGGGCGGCTGGGTCCGCCGCCGGGCCGACCCCGCCGACCGCCGCCGCGTCGTCGTCGAGCTCACCGACAAGGCGGTGCAGATGACGTGGGACATCTACGGGCCGCTGAAGGACCGCGGGGAGGTCAAGCTCAAGGGCTACACGGTGGCCGAGCTGGAGTTCCTGCTCGACGTGCTGCGGCGCTCGCGCGAGGTCACGATCGAGCACACCGAGGAGCTGCGCGAGCGGGCGCGGCAGCGTAAGGGCGACGCTGCCTGAACGCGGGTTCAGATAGTCAACTTTGACCATCCGGACATATTCAACCTTGACTAACGGACGGGGTCAAGTCTTTCTTCTTGCGGGCCCCTAAGCCGCCGGCGCGTCGCGCGCGGAGAGCGGCGCGTCCTTCTCGCCCGCGAACGCCATCGCCCCCGACCGCACCCGCTTGAGCAGGTCGCGGGTCCAGCGCAGCTCGCCCTGCTGCCAGGCGTCGGCCAGGCGCGCCAGCTCGGCGATGTGGTTGGGCGTGTCGGCGTCGGCGACGATCTCCTGCACGCGGAAGCGGTTGGTGCGGTGCGAGGCCTCGAGCTGGGCCACCCGGCTCTCCAGCGTCGCCACCACCTCCTCGCGGCTGAGCGCGAACGCGAAGCTCATGGCGGCGAAGGTGCGGTCGGGCGCGAACGGGTCGACGGTGCGCAGCGCGTCGCGCAGCAGGTGCAGGAACTCGGTCTCGCCGTCGTTGGTCAGCGCGTAGGTCGTGCGCGCCGGGCGACCGGCGTCGGACTCGGTTGCGACCTCCTCCAGCAGCCCCTCGCGGGTCAGCGTGCGCAGGGCGTTGTAGATCGAGCCGGGGTTGAGGTGGGCCCACTCGTCGACGTGCCAGCTCTGCAGCTCGCGCCGCACGAAGTAGCCGTGCACAGGCTGGAAGATCCGCACCGCGCCGAGGATCAACAGCCGGGTTGCCGACACGGGTGGAGTCTAGGCGCGAGGATGTCGAAGTGGCCGCCCCCGCCGCCCACCTGCCCGCCGTTCCGGGGCTGACCGAGGCCAACCGCCGCTGGTGGACGCTCGTCGGCACCTGCATGGGCCTGTTCGTGCTCATGCTCGACTCGACCGTCATCAACATCGCCCTGACGCCGATCGCCCGCGACATCGGAGCCACCACAGCCGGGTTGCAGTGGGTGGTCAACGGCTACCTGCTCGTGCTCGCCTCCACCGTGGTCACCGCCGGCCGGCTCGGCGACATGTTCGGGCGGCGGCGCATCTTCCTGATCGGCATGGGTCTCTTCGCGCTGGGCTCGGCGGTCTGCGCGACCTCGAGCCAGGAGGAGGTGCTGGTCGTCGGCCGGCTGATCCAGGGCCTCGGCGCCGCGCCGCTGCTGGGGCTGTCGCTCGCCATCGTCTCCTCGGTCTTCCCCACCGCCGAGCGCCCGCGGGCGCTGGGCATCTGGGCCGGCGTCTCGGCCCTGGCCCTGGGCATCGGGCCGCTGCTCGGCGGCGCGCTGCTCGAGGTGGTCAGCTGGCGCTGGATCTTCTGGGTCAACCTGCCCTTCTGCCTGCTCGGCGTCGTGCTCGTGGTCGTCTCGACCAGCGAGCAGCGCGACCCCGCCGCCGGCAAGCGCATCGACGTGCCCGGCCTGCTCACGATCGGGCTCGGGCTGGCGCTCGTCGTGCTCGCGCTGGTCGAGGGCAAGACCTGGGGCTGGGGCTCGGCGCGGACGCTGGGCGCGTTCGGCCTCGGCGTCGCTCTGCTCGTGGCCTTCTGGTTCATCGAGCACCGGGTGCGGCACCCGATCGTCGAGTTCGACCTCTTCCGCAACCGCCCGTACTTCGGCGCCAGCGCGGCCGGCTTCTGCCTCGTCGGCTGCTACTGGGGGGTGATGTTCCTGCAGCCGCAGTACCTGCAGACCGCGCTGGGCGACAGCGCGCTGAAGACGGGCGTCCTGGTGCTGCCGATCACGGCGCCGATGATCGTGCTCTCGCCGCTCGGCGGCCGGCTGATGGCGTTCTTCGGCACGCGGCCGCTGATGACCGCGGGCATGGCCTTCGGCACCATCGGGCTGGTGGTCCTGGCGCTCGTCGGGCCGACCTCGGGCTACGCCGTGCTCTTCGTGGGCTACCTGCTGTTCGGGATAGCGCTCGGCTGCGTGTACGCGCCCATGTCGGCCGCGGCGATGATGGCCATGCCCCAGGAGAAGGCGGGCATCGCGGCCGGTGTGCTGGCCATGAACCGCGTGCTGGCCGGGGCGCTGACCCTGGCCGTGGCGGGGGCGGTGTTCCAGCACGTGCTCGTCGACGACACCAACGCCCACCAGACGACGCTCGTCGCCTACACGTCGGCCCAGTCGGCGGCGGACTGGGTGCTCGTGGGCCTGTGCGCGATCGGGACCGTGCTGACCTGGGCCTTCGTGAGCGACGCCGACCCCGCGTCGCACCGGCACCACCACCGCCACACGCACCTGCTCTAGCCGCGCGGCGTCATGAACGCGACCGCGGTGGAGATGCCCGGCGTCTCGCGCAGCGTCGCGATGCGGCGCCCGGGCTGGACGGCATCGCGCGGCTCGCCCAGGTGCGGCGCCAGCGCCGGCGCGACGTCGTCGACGCTGGGCAGGACGGCGACGAGGCCCCACAGCCGCGGCGCTTCGGCGGCGGGCGCGCCGACGAGCTCGAGCACGGCGGGCCCGACGCGGAAGAACGCCATCCGCGCGTCGCGCACGTCGTCGCGCTCGCGGCGCAGGTCGAGACCGGAAGCCACGAGCGCGTCGCGCGTGCGCTCGTAGTAGGGCGTGCGCAGCACCACGTGGTCGAGGGCGAGCGCGCGGTTGGGGTGCTGCACGGCGGGGGCGTCGGCTTTCGGGCCGAGCTCCCAGTCGACGATCCCCTCGCCGCGCTCGCGGCCGGCCAGCGCGATCCGCACGCCGCCGAGCGCGAAGGCGCCGTCGGCCACCGCGAAGCCGATCTCCGCCCACGCCTCCGGAGCGTCGGCGATGGTGAGCCCGACGAGCTCAGGCACCGCGCAGGACCGCCGCCGCACGGCGCGCGGTGTCGGCGTCGGTCCAGGCCTCGCCCAGCGGGTCGACGTCCCCCGCCTGCAGGCGCGCGGCGACCGCGAGCACGCCCGCGCGCAGCCGCCGCTTGGTCGCCGCGTAGGCGCCGCCCGGGAGCGCGGCGAGGTCCGCGGCCACGGCGAGGGCGCGGTCGAGCACGTCGTCGGGCGGGACGACCTCGTCGAAGGCGCCGAGCTCGCGCAGGTCGGCGGCGTCGACGAGGTCGGCGCGCAGCACGAGCCGGCGCGCAGCCGGGGCGGCGAGCTCGGCCGCGACCACCTCGAGCGCCATCGTGGGGTAAGGCACCCCGGCGCGCAGCTCGGTCAGGCCGTAGCGGCCCTCGGTGGCCGCGACCCGGTAGTCGCCGCACAGGGCCAGCACGAGGCCGCCGGCGATGGCGTGGCCGTTGACCGCGCACACCACCGGGTGCGGCAGCCCGTACCAGGCGCTGCACATGCGGTTGATCCCGCCGACCATGGCCTTCTGGCCAGCGGCGTCGAGCGTCGGCACGAGCTTGAGGTCGGCCCCGGCGGAGAAGAACCCGGGCCGGCCGGTGAGCACGATCGCGCCGGGCGCCTCCGCCGTCAGCGCCTCGGCCGCGCTGCTTACGTCGTCCAGCAGCACCGGGTCCATCGCGTTGGCCGGGGGCCGGTCCAGCGCGACCACCGCGACGTCCCCGCGGCGCTCGATCGTGGCGTGGTCCATGGCGGAGATTCTCGCCTACAACGACGCGGGCGTGACCGAGGCCAGGTGCGCCCACAGGGCCAGCAGCGCAAGCGTGATCACGACCGCGATGCCGCCCACCACCTTCGGCTTCGGCACCAGCCGCACGAGGGCCAGCGCCCCGAACAGGGCGAAGCCGGGCACCTCGGGGTGCAGGTAGCGGGGCGCGAACAGGTTCCAGTTCGCGATCACGAACGAGGCCAGCATGGCCAGGAGGCCGATGAGCAGCGGAGCCGCGAGGATCCCCCACGCGCGCCCGCGCTCGCCCCGGCGCAGCGGCGCGAAGCCGCCGAGCGCGAGCGGCACGACGAGGAAGGCCGGGACGATGATGTCGCGCGCGACCCGCCACGCGCTGGAGAGGAAGACCACCCACCACTCGTCGGGCAGGATCCCGTTCAGCATCGCCGCAGCGTCGGTCTTGAGGTCGGAGAGCCCGAGGCGGCGCCCGGTCGGGTTGACCACCGCCTCCTGCTGGTGCCGGGCCGCCTCGGTCGGCGTCAGCGCGTTGTAGTGGTCGAGGTTGAACACCGCCCAGGGCACGAGCAGCGCCACCGGCAGCGCCGCCGCGGCCGCCAGCGACCACAGCGGGAAGCGCTTGGGGCCGCGCACGGCGCCGACGACCGCCACCCCGATCGCCACCGGCACCAGGTAGGCCAGGGTCAGCCGGGTCAGCAGCCCGAGCCCGACCAGCGCGCCCGCGGCCACGAGCCAGCCCGCCCGTCGCTCGCCCGCCGCCCGCCACAGCGCGTAGACGATGGCCACGCCGATGAACAGCTCCAACCCCTCGTTGGAGATCGTGACCCCCCGCACGACGATCGCGGGCCACAGGAACACGGTCAGGGCCAGCGCGGTCCCGGCCAGCGCCGCGTCGCCGCGACCGAGCACCTCGCGGCACAGGGCGAGGAACACGGCGATGGCGCCGAGCAGGAAGAGGACGTCGAACGCGCGGATGACCCGGGCCTTGGTCTTGTAGTCCGACCCGCCGACGGCGAACGCGGGCACCGCGAGCAGGTAGTAGAGCGGCGGCTGCTGGGCCTCGTAGGAGCGGCCGCCGAGCCCGATCTTGGCCGGGTCCTTGCGCGGCGGCGCGGGATAGACGTGCTCGGCGATCGCCTCGACCTGGGGCGAGACGAGGTCGGTGACCACCGGCAGGCGCCCGTCGTCGGCGATCGACTGGACGTAGTCGAAGTGCGCGCCCTCGTCGACCAGGGTCCACAGCGGGTAGCGCGCGACGGTGATCGCGGCGAGCACGGCGACGGCGAGGATCTGGGCGGCGATGAGGAGGCGGAGCCACACGGTGAGTCGGGCATTCTCGTTATCGTCGCGCCGGAATGGAGGCTGCCGCCGCCACGACCCCCGCGCAGGGCACCGACCGGATCGATCGCGGGACCGTCATGGCGCTCGTCGCCATGGCCTGCGCGATCTTCGTGATCGCCAACGACTTCACCGCGCTGAGCATCGCCCTGCCCGCGATGGAGAAGGACTTCGACGCCGACGTCAGCACGGTCCAGTGGGTCATCAACGGCTACGCGCTCGTCTTCGGCGTGCTCATCGTCACCGGCGGGCGGCTGGCCGACATGTTCGGCCGCAAGCGCATCTTCTTCGTCGGCGCGGGCTTCTTCGCCGGGTTCTCGGTGCTCTGCGGCGCGGCCCAGTCGGCCGACTGGCTGATCATCTGCCGGGCGCTGCAGGGCATCGGCGGCGCACTGATGTGGCCCGCGATCCTGGGCATGGTCTACGGCATCCTGCCCGACTCCAAGCAGGGGCTCGCCGGCGGCCTGGTCCTCGGCGTGGCGGGGGTGGGCAACGCCTTCGGCCCCATCCTCGGCGGCGCCCTGACCGAGGCGAGCTGGCGCTGGATCTTCTTCCTCAACCTGCCGGTGACGCTGATCGCCGTGGTCGTCACCTATCTCAAGGTCCACGACGTCGGCGACGCGCCGGGCGGGCAGAAGGTCGACTACGCCGGGGTGGCGACGCTCAGCCTGAGCCTCGTGGCGTTGCTCGTCGCCCTCGACCAGTCGTCCCTGTGGGGCTGGGGCGACCCGCGCATCATCGGCTTGGTCGTCGCGGGCGTGGTGCTGTTCGCGGCCTTCCTGCTGGTCGAGCGGCGCGCCGGCCCCAACGCGCTCGTCCCCGCCGACGTGATGCGCAATCGCGAGTTCACGGCCGCCTCGCTGTCGGTGCTGATGATGTCCGCGACCTTCTTCGCGATCCTCGTCTACGTGCCCCAGTTCCTGGTCAAGGTGCTGGGGTACGGCTCGCTGAAGTCGGGGATCGGGTTCCTGCCCCTGATGGGCACGTTTGCCGTCGTCTCGTTCGTTGCCGGCGCGCTCTACAACCGGCTCGGGGCCAAGCCCATCCTCATCGTCGGCGCCGCCTGCGTGACCGCGGCGCCGTTCCTGCTCTCGACCGTGGGCGCCGACTCCGGCTACCTCGCGCTCGTGCCCGGCATGGTGGTCATGGGCTTCGGGATCGGGCTGTTCTACTCGACCGTCACCACCGCGGGGGTGGGCGCGCTGGACAAGTCGCGCACGAGCCTGGCCGGCGGCATCATCTACATGTGCCAGATCGCCGGCGGCTCGGTGGGCCTCGGGCTCACGACGGCGATCGTCACCTCGGTCGCGGCCAACCACGTGAGTGCCAGCGCCGTGGCCGACAGGCTGACCCACAACCAGGAGCTCGCCGTCAGCAAGGTCCTGGCCGGGACCGACAGCGGCCAGTCGCTGCTGCACCAGTTCCCGGCCATGGCCAACGAGCTCATGTCGCTGGCCAAGGACGCGCTCGTCGCCGGCATGTCGGCGGGCTACGTCGTGGTGGGCTCGCTCGCCTTCGTGGGGTTCCTCATCGCCACGTTCGGGGTGGGGACATGGCGCCGCAAGAAGGCGGCGGCGTGACGGAGCGCGTCTCGATCAAGCGCGCCACCGCGGCGCTCTCCGGCCGCGACCCCGTCCTCGACGGCCTGATCGCCGAAGCCGGGCCGGTGCGCCTGCGCCACGCGCGCATGACCCACTTCGGCTCGCTCGTCCAGGCCATCGTCTACCAGCAGCTCGCCGGCGCGGCCGCCCGCGCCATCCACGGGCGGCTGCTCGCGGCCATGGGCGGCGACCCGCAGCCCGAGGCGCTGCTCGCGCTCGACGACCCGACGCTGCGCACGGTCGGCCTGTCGGCGGCCAAGGTGCGCTCGCTGCGCGACCTCGCGACCAAGGTGCTCGACGGCACCGTCGTGCTCGAGCCGCGCGCCCTCGGCCGGCTCTCCGACGACGAGGTCACGGCGCGCCTCACCACCGTGCGCGGCATCGGCCCGTGGTCGGCCGACATGTTCCTGCTCTTCCAGCTGCGCCGGCTCGACGTGTGGCCGGTCGGCGACCTCGGCGTGCGCCAGGGCTACGCGCTGGCCTGGGAGGTCCCGCGACCGACCCCGCGCGAGCTCGAGCCGCTCGGCGAGCCCTTCCGTCCCTACCGCACCATCCTGACCTGGTACTGCTGGCGCGCGGCCGAGCTGCGCGCCGGCGCCGCGCAGAGCGCGCTGACGGGCTAGGGCTAGGCCTCCACCCCGCGCCAGACCACCGGGAAGACGAGGTCGAGGATGACGATCGGGTTGCCCGCGCCGGGCAACCCGCGCAGGCTGCTCAGATCCTCGTAGCCGCCCTGGATGGCCGGGAACAGCGCGCCGGCCATCACCACGGCGGCCAGCGTGCCGGGATGCACGTCCGTCCGTATCTCCCCGCGC
>Ga0207708_10000397_pt1 | contig 34318 bp, 51 predicted proteins | sample KBSK5101metaG_FD_184340 | JGI IMG/M metagenome (GOLD analysis project Ga0207708, IMG submission 184340) | Corn, switchgrass and miscanthus rhizosphere microbial communities from Kellogg Biological Station, Michigan, USA - KBS K5-10-1 metaG... | ecosystem: Host-associated > Plants > Roots >... | reverse complement strand
CCCATCGTCGGGATAGAGAGATTCGAACTCCCAACCCCCTGCTCCCAAAGCAGGTGCCCTGCCAAGTTGGGCCATATCCCGTTGGCGCTGGGGACAGGCTACCCTACCTGTCCCCAGCTGAAATGATATCGACTGCGGATTTGACCCCGCGACATCCGGTTTTCGCAGACCGGCGCTCTGCAACTGAGCTAAGTCGGTTACCCGTTTGCTCCTCCACCGCCGCCACTTGACCACAGATCATTTGCTGATGCATTGCCGCTCTGCCGTTGAGCTAGCGGCCCATGATTGGAGGGCCGCCCAGGATTCGAACCCGGATCTGCTGGTGCGCCGCCTGTGGTTCATCGATGCGGTTTCGTGCTGGGCTGAGTCATTCTGGAGCAAGAACTTGATCGGCATTGGCTGCCTCTGCCTATTGGGCTACCGGGGCATGTGAACCCCGGCCAGGCCTCGAACCTGGACTGTCACCTCGTTGCCTTAAGTCTTAGCCTCAGCTTGAACTTCAGCTTGTGCTCACCCTGCATAAGCAGGGAGTCTGTGTGGTCTACCAGTCGATGTCGAACACGTATCCGAGGATCTCGGAAGTGTTCAGGTCTTCGACGATGACCGTGTTCGCGGCTTCCCGTGCCTTCTTGACCGCCTGCAAAAGTTCGGACACGCGGGTCAGCATCTTGCGCTGCGCGGTGACCGGCATCGCGCCGGACAGACGCACCGTGCTCCAGTAGCCGACGACTTCGTCTCTCTCGTCTTTGGCCACTTGGGCTGGGTGCTTGTCGGTGGCCTGGACGACGACCTTGAATTCGGTGACCTTCTGGGTGCGGTGTGTCTGCACCCGCGGTGTCTCACGCAGGCCGGTGTCTTCGTTGAGCACCCACTCCGCTGTTGGGTCAAGGGTCGGCAGCTTGGACACGAAGCTGTGCAGGTCGGTCAGCTGCTTCTCCAGGAACAGCAGGTGCGGCACGGGCACGCCAGCAAAGAGAGTGGTGTCGCCGATGACGATGTCGCCGGTGGCGAGCTGGTTGGTGTGCGAGATCGCGCCGTCGATGTCGATCAGTCGGCCCATTGCCCGGCGGAAGTCCGCCAGAAGATCAGGAACGGTGTGCTGTACCCGCTGCGATTCCGATGGAAGTGTGACTCCATCTTCAGCCTTTGGCTGGTAGGTGCGGATGACACCGTTGAAAAGTGCTGGCTTTTGCGCCAGGTGGTAGGCCGCGGTGACCTGGTCGTTTGCGTCCTTGCGCGCGGTTTTCGCAGCGGCAAGTAGCTGGGCGAGTCTCGCCACAGTGCTCTCCTCTTTGACGTGTGGTGCGGTCCACGTGCTTCATGGTGGCCGCACCCCGCTTTAGTTATTCAAAGAACGGCGGCTTCCCTGCCGCCGTGGCGGTTGGGGTGGTGCCGCCCCCCAGTGCGGGGTGGTGGTGCGTGTACGAGTATGGCTGTTCTGGGGCGTTGCCGTCAAGCGGTTACCCGCAAAACTTTAGAACCGCTGGTCACCTTATGCAACAGGCTTCTTGCCCTTGCTGTGCCGTGGTTTTCCATGTACGGCACAGCGCCGATCCTTCTCCCGCAACGTCCAGACGGTCACCGGATCCCCAGCCCAGAACTCTACTTCCCCCACCCACAGGCAGCTACAGTCCACCGGTCCCGGTTGGGTCAGCGTCATGATCTCTCCCCTCTCAATGACCTAAGTTGATATAGTTGCTTCGTGGGTAAGTCGATCAAGAGGATCCTCGCCGAGATGCCGGAGCGCGAGCGAGCCGATCTCCTTGAGTCCCTTGATGTTGACACCCTCGAACAGATGGGCCGCGACGAGTGGTGGTACATCAGTCGCCCCGAGCAAAACCCTCCCGAAGGCGACTGGTCCGTCCATTGCTACCTGGCCGGGCGTGGCTGCGGCAAGACCCGCTCCGGCGCCGAATGGCTCGTTGATCGCGCTATCCGTTTCCCGTTCGACGCCTCCGGCTTCCCCACCGAACGCCTCGTCATGGCCTACAACCTGTCCGACACACGCACGGTCTGCATCGAAGGCGCCTCCGGTGTCCTGCGTGTTCTGAACCGGCGTGGTTTCGAGGAGGTCACCAACTACTTCGTCGGGGACATGACCGGCAAATACCACTACACCAAGTCGCCTAAGCCGCACATCACCCTCCTCGAAACTGAATCTAAGATCCACTTCACGGGCGCCAACGCCGACGCGGCCCGTGGCTACAACCTGGCCGACGTCTGGATGGACGAGCCATGCAAGTGGCTAGAGGCAGCCGACATCGTGTGGAAAGAAGGCGTACGCCCCGCACTTCGCGCAGACGTGCCGGGGGACAAACCCCGCGCCTTCGTCACCACCACGCCCAAGCCCATTCGCCTGCTGCATGAGTGGCTGGCCAAGACCGACGGGTCGATCTCCTGGGCTCGCGGTTCCACCTTCGACAATTCCGACAATCTCTCGGACGACTTCCTCCGCGAGGTTCAGGAAATGTATGGGGACTCCGCCCTCGGGCGGCAGGAACTGTACGGAGAGATGATCGATGCGCTCGAAGGGGCGCTGTTCAGCTGGGCATCGATTAACAACCATCGGGTATCGATCGGGCCTGAGAGCGTCGCACACCGCACAGTCGGGATAGACCCTGGCCTGACCGGGGCAGAAGACGGCGACGAAATGGGCGTAGTCGTGGCCATCAGGGACGTGAACGATCACATCTACGTCGTGGCCGACGAAACCACAAAGGCGGCTGGCCGTGATGCCGCCCTGCACGCGTGGAGGGTGTTTGAACGGTATGGGTCCGACACGCTGGTGTATGAGAGCAACCTGGGCAAGGCGTGGATGCATGAAGTATTCACAGACGCCTTCAAGGAACTCCAGCGAGCCGGAGTATTCCCGGCGGAGGTACAGGTTCCACCCCTGGTGCCGGTCTTCTCGAACCAAGGGAAAAAGCTTCGCGCTGAACCCGTCGCCATGCGTTACTCGCAAGGGCGCGTACACCATATAGGAACCTTCGATCTCCTAGAACGACAGATGTTGATGTTCGACCCGATCTCGCCGAAGGCCTCGCCGGACCGCCTGGACGCCTTGGTCCACGCCTGCCGCCACTTGATCAACGGTGAGAAGCGCCGGTCACGGATCATCTCACCGGCCCACTACGAGATCGCGATACTCAACCCTTCACGTGTCCGCTGAGCCACTGCTATCATCCCAGGCCTCGCGGATGCTAACTTAGTCGATGTGATCACCCTTGCTGCCCTAATCGTCCTAGTCCTGGCCACGGCCAGATTGACCCGGGCGGTCAGCATCGACGACATCACTTTGCCGCTTCGGCTGTCTATCGGCAAGCGTTTCGGTGGCGCATCGAAGATCTACGAACTTGTCGTCTGCTACTGGTGCTCAGGCTGGTGGGTCTCCGCCCTGACAACTGGCTACACGTTGATCACGCTTGCCGCGATAGGTCAGATCCCGTGGATTGCCTTGCTGTCCTACCCGCTGCTGTTCCCCGCCGTCGCATACGCCGCCTCATGGATCTTGGACAAAGAGGGTAGAGAGGTGAGCTAGCCGATGGCGTTCCGCGCGAAGAAGGTCATCGAACCACCGGCCATCGATGATGGCCCAAGCCTGATCGCCTCCGCCGTGCGCATGGGGCTATCCGACGAGGCGTGGCGTGGATACCGGTTCACTGACGAAGCATGGCAGAAACAGGCCTGGGACTTCTATGACACGAACCCGCAACTCCACAACGCCATCGACTACATCGGCGCGGCCTGTTCCATGGTGCGCATCTTCGTGGCCGAAGTCGACGACAACGGTGTCCGGCAAGGCGAAGTCGAAGACGACGAAGAGATTGGGGCGCTCGCTGAAACCCTATTCGGCGGTCCCGCTAACAAAGCCGAGATCCTCCGCGCCATAGGCGAATCGCTATCGGTGGCGGGGGAGTGTTTCATCCTCGGACGCGCGGCGAAAACCGACGACCCGTTCGACCGGTGGTGGGTAGCCGCCCCGTCTGAGGTCCGCCGTCAAGGCGAAACTGTCTACGTCCAAATGGGCCGTGCCGCACGCGAAGAACTCAACCCTGGACGCGACATCGTCATCCGGGTATGGACTCCGCACCCACGCCGCGCGTTCCTGGCCGATTCCCCGGTGCGGGCGTTGCTGTCGTTGCTGTTCGAGATGGAACAGATGCAGATGTTCATCCGGTCACAGATGAACTCGCGCATCGCCAACGCCACTATCCTGCCCGTCCCGTCAACGCTGGCCGCGCCGAAGGCCGACTCCCAAGCCGTCGGAACAGACGACATCTACCAGCAGCTGTTCGAGGTCATCACCTCCAACCTGGAAGGCAAAGGCACCGCCGCGCAGGTCGCTCCGATCCTTTGGCAGATGCCACTGGCTGAGCTGCAGGCCATGGCCAACGTTCAGCCGATCCGTTTCGACTCACCGCTTTCCGACCAAGCCATCATGCTGCGCAAAGAGCAGCAGGAGAAGCTGGCCATCGGCATCAACGTGCCCGTCGAAATTCAGGTCGGCGGGCAGGAAATGAACCACTGGTCGATCTGGTGGGCTGGCGAAGAGTTCATCATCAAGACCATCATGCCGTTGATGAATCGCATTGTGGATGCGATCACCACCGCATACCTGATCCCTGCGCTTAAAGCGCTGGGCAAGGACCCGCGCAAGTACACGTACTGGTACGACACGGCGCCGCTGGCCAACTCCGCCAACAAGCTGGCCGACGCACTGAACCTTTACAACACCACCCCGGGCATCGTGTCCGCGGCCACGGTGCGCCGGGAAGGCAACTACACCGACGCCGACGCACCTACCGAAGAGGAAGACAACAAGCGCTTCATCCAGCAGGTCATCCTGCGTGACCCAACCCTGTTTGCGTCGCAGGCGGTGCGCGAATACCTCGGCATCGACATTCCAGATGTGATGCCACAGTTGACGACACCACCACCGCCACCTCCGGCACCCGGCCGTCTACCGACGGCACCCGAACCTGGGCAGATGCCGGAACAGCCTGCGATCACCGACCAGGCCGCCGAACAGTCAGACCTGATTGCATCCATCGTGCAGGCTTCGCCGATCGTGATGGCCGCCAATGGCATTGTGGTGCGGGCGCTGGAGATCGCCGGGAAGAAGATGCTGACACCGACGCATCGCGGCATGTTCCCCGACACCCCGGCGCATCAGCTTCACACAAAGATTCGTGTTGCCTCCGACGCGCATGCCGAGACTTTGCTGGCGGGTGCGTGGGACCACGCCGACTTGTACTTCGAAGGGACCACTGCCGATGTCCGGGCGTTGACAAGCACGTTGCACGCGTACACGAAAGGGTTGCTGCGTCGCTCCATCGAGCACCGGCCCAGCCTACTTGCCGCTCTGCTTTCGGAGCGTGATCTGCAATGACACAGCCGCAGCCGCAGCCGCAGCCGCTGCCTCCTGTCCAGACGGTTCCCGCGCAGGAGCCGATGCCTACCGGTGTGACGGTGGGCTTGCTTGCGTTCGAGGCAACGATCGCCGCGCTGGTGCTTTCGATGTTGGGCGCGTGGCTTGCGACGGTGACCGCGGTGGTGCTGGCGTCGTGGCTGAAGTTCGGTTCATCGCCTGACCCGACGGCATTGTGGTCCACGGTGCCGCAGTGGGAACGTTCCGTGGACCGGTTGATGGATGCGCTGCGGCGCATAGCGCAAACCGGCTGGGAGGAAACCGCTTCGCAACTCGGTCTGCACGATCTGCCTTTCAACCCCAACGATTCAATTCTGATGGACCAGCTGCAGCGGACCCGTAATCTGATGGTGCGTACACCCGACGAGGTGTACCGCATGGTTGTTGACGAGTTGGGCAAAGGACACGCGTTGGGCGAATCGAACGCTCAACTGGCACAGCGGGTCCGTGGGGTACTGGATGTCACGGGCACCGAGAACTGGCCTGCACGGGCGCAGACTGTGGCAGTGACCGAAGTCCATCGCGCCTACAACTTCGGTGCGCTGGCCGCCGCGCAGCGGGCGCAGATGCGCGAGTTCGTGTTGCTGATGAAGAAGTGGGTGTCCAAGCACGACTCGCGGGTACGTGTGGCACACCTGGCCGCTGACGGGCATCCGGCGATCCCGGTGGGACAGCCGTTCATCGTTGGTGGTGAACCTCTTTGGGCACCCGGTGACCCGGCTGGTTCGCCGAGCAATGTCATCAACTGCCGGTGCAAGGTGCGATTCCACAGGGGGAACAGTGGCCGTCAATAGCTCAACGTGGCGCAAGCTGCCGATCGCCCCGCGCGATACACCATTCAACGCCGACCACGCCATCGCCCGCCTGCAGACGTGGGCCGCCGGGTCCACGGGGCAGTTCAGCTCTGCGTTCCTGTGGCGCAACAGCAACGCCCCGGCCAACAACAAAAACAGCTACCGGCTGCCGATCGCCGACGTCATCAACGGCAGGCTGACAATGATCCCGCACGCGGTGTTCACCGCTGCGTCGATCCTGTCCGGCGCGCACGGCGGCTTGGAAGGTGTCCTCGGCGAGGAAGAGAAAACCCAGATCAAGCGCGTCATCACTGAAATCTATGACGTGCTCCAGAAGGCCTACGGCGACCCACGGGTTGTGCCGCCGTGGCTTCGAGGAGGCAATAAGGAGGAACAAGTGCTCGCCTCACTCACTGCCGCTGTGAACAGCAGCGTCGCATCACTGCCGCTGGCCGACACTGACCGGACCTGGGACGCAGGCGCAGCGCGTTCCCGCCTATGGGCTTGGGCTGGCGGCGACTACCGCAAATACCGCAAGGGCTTCCTGTGGTGGGATTCGGCCAACCCGGAGCAGAAGGGCAGCTACAAGCTGCCGGTAGCTGACGTCATCGACGGCAAGTTGACATTGGTGCCTCGCGCTGTCAACGCGGTCGCATCCGTACTGGGCGGCGGGCGCGGTGGTGTTGACATCCCCGACGCTGACGCCTCAAAGATTCAAGGGTTGGTGGATCGCATGCAGAAACGATTCGGTTCTGAAACTGCGCAGGAGATGAACGATTCAACTCCTGATGATTCAACGACTGCATCATCTCAGGTCCCGATTCGTCCACCGGCTGAATGGTTCTCCGACCCAATGCTTCAAGGCCCGACGCCTTTGGCGATCACCGCGGATGGGCAGGTCACCGGCCATCTGGCGTTGTGGAACGTCTGCCATTTCGGTATCCGCGACGTGTGCCGCATGGCCCCGAAGTCTCGTTCAGGCTACAAATACTTCATGGACGGAACCGTTCTCACGGCAGACGGTTCAGAGCAAAAGGTAGGAAAGATCACCGTTGGGACTGGGCACGCGAACCTGAGACTGGGCTACGTCCCGGCAGCTGACCACTACGACAACACCGGCAACGCGGTCGCTATTGTTGCCGCTGGCGAGGACCGGTTCGGTATCTGGGTTCATGGTGCCCTCACGGCAGACGCATCAGAAACCCGGGTGGCGGAGCTGCGCCGGTCCCCGCTTTCAGGTGACTGGCGGCCAACACCGGACGGCCTGGAACTGGTTGCCGCGCTGGCTGTCAACAGCCCCGGCTTCCCGATCGTCGGGTTCACCGCGTCGGGCGAAATCCAGTCTCTGGTCGCCGCGGGCATGGTGCTCTCCGAGGAGGAGATTGCGGCGCTGGCGCCGGAGCAGGTGGCACCCGACGACGAGGTCATGCTGCAGCGCATCAACGCCTACGACCAGAAGGTGGCAGGCCTGGAGCAGAAGCTTCGCGGCACCCGCCTGCGCAATATCCTGACCGGGTTGAATGGAGGAAAGTAATGGGATGCCAGTCATGCTCGGATCGGGCGAAGGCGTCGGCGCAGCAGTATCCGTATGAGGCAGTGATGCCGGACGGGTCGAAGGTGATGGTGTCTTCATCTGCGGATTTGCGGGTGCAGACCCAGAACGTTCAGGCCCGCATGCGACGTGAGGCCGCCGAAAAGGGCTACACTGTCACGCGCAGATAGTTTGCTGCTGGCAAGCAGAAGCCCCGGTCGTTGTGGGTTCGACCGGGGCTTCATTTTGTTCAGTGGATGATGCGGGCGATGACTGAAAGTCCGAGGCTGAACAGGACGGCGAACGATACGAAGTCAACGATCTTGACGACTGTCTTCATGCGAGCCACCAGTTGGCCAGGTAGCCCAGGCCGGTGATCAGTGTTCCGAATCCGGCCAGTGCCCAGATCAGGCAGGGGCCACCACCACCGTCGTCGCCGCCGTCGTTCGGGGTTTTCCCAGTACCTGCGCCACCCTTGGAGGGTGCGCCGCCGCGTGAGACGGAGTCCCCGCGGTTGAGGAATTGGCCAAGCCAGCCGCCTTCCTCGCCTGGTCCGCGTTGCTTGGGAATCTTGCTCATGCCCGAATACTACCTTACTCTGACTTGCCTGTCACATGATAGACATAGCTACCTAGATCGGCTATCATCGTCTACCAGGTGATGCGCTGTGAGCCTGCCGACACGAATGCTTCTACGTGCCGGAAGGACACAGAATGTTCAAGCCACCGACAGTTGACCAGTTCAAGAACTTCAGCGCCCAGGGCCTGCGTGAACTGGCAGCTTTGGCCGAAGTCGAGCTGACCGCGCTTACCGCGTCAGTATCCGAGGAAACCGTCACCGACGAACAGCTCGGGCAGATGGAAGAACTCAAGAGCTTCGTCGCCGCCGCCGCCGCGGAACTCACAGCCCGCGCTGCCCGTGGCGACCGGTTCAAGAACGCCTCAACGATCCCCGTCATCCCCGAGGAAACCCCAGCCGAACCGGACGCTGAGCCAGTTGTTGCTGCGACCGACCCGGGCTTCGACGAGGAAGGCAACAAGGACGTCGCCCCAACCACACCTGCGCCCACCACGGACGCAGCGGTTGTCGAAGCGACCATCACCGCAGCCGGAGCCACGCAGAACGCGCCACGCCGCAGCGTACAAATCGCCGACGCCGCCGTTCACTCTCCAGCACCTGAGGTGATCGAAGGCGACAACAACTACACCATCGTCGCCGCAGCCGACATCGCCTCCTTCCCAACGGGCTCCGTACTCACCTGGGAATCAGTCGGCAGAGCGTTCGAGGAACGCGCCCGTGCATACCCTCAAGGTTCTGCTCGGGGCACCAAGACGCGCATGCAGCACGCGCTCGCGCGCATCCAGCGCAACTTCCCGGCCGGACAGGTCGTCGACGCCACCGACGGACACGAGACAGCTTTCGCGAAGCTGAAGGCGACCGCGGACGCGGCGGGCAAAGACGGTGCACTTGTCGCCGCCAACGGCTGGTGCGCTCCGTCCGAGCCTGACTACAGCATCTGCTCGCCGATCACCACCGACGGTCTGTTCAACGCGCCTGAGATGGTTCTGCGTCGCGGTGGCCTGCTCCACAACCAGGGCCTGGACTTCGCTGACTTCTTCGGCAACGACCTCGTTCTTCCCATCCCAGGGTTCAACATCCTGACGGAAGCTCAGGTCATCGCCGACACCGCCAAGACCTGTGTCGAGATTCCCTGCCCCACCTTCGTCGACGACCGGCTCAACGTCGCCGCGCTCTGCTTGACCAGCTCCCTGCTGCAGAACCGTGGCTACCCAGAGTTCGTCTCCGAATTCGTGCAGGGTGCAACAGCGGCCATGGCGCACCTGGTATCACGCGAAATCGTCAACGAGATCGAGACGAACTCAACCGCGATCCTTCTGTCGACACTGGACCCATGGGTCTCAGACGGCAGCGTCTGGTCGCAGCTGATGGGCGCTATCGACATGGTGGCGATGAACGTGCGCTACGCCTACCGCACCTCGCGCACGCAGATGGTCGAAATGGTCTTCCCGTACTGGGTACGTACAGCGCTGCGCTCAGACTGGCTGCGCCGCAACGCAACCCACACCGAGGAACTCACCGACCAGATGATCGACGCCGCGCTTGCACGGCGCTACGTCCGCGTTCAGTGGATCTACAACTGGCAGGACGCGTTCGACCCAACCAACGGCGCAGGCGCCATCGACGTCAACCACCAGTTCGGTAACCCTGCCGGACCGATCGCGGCGGCCCTGTTCAACAACCCAACCTCAGTGACGTTCCTGGTCTACCTGCCAGGCACATGGGTTGTCGGACGTCAGGACGTCATCCGCCTCGACACCGTCTACGACTCAACGAACCTGCAGCAGAACCTCGTGACGCAGCTGTTCATGGAAGACGGCTTCAAGCCGATGAAGATGTGCCAGTTCTCCTGGGCCTACACCATCAACATCTGCGCGAACGGCTCAACCGGTGCACAGCGCGCAGTCACCTGCACGGACGTGACTCCATAAGCGATCAGGTAGGGGAGGGTCAAACCTTGGCCCTCCCTTCCACAAGTCGCTGAAGGAGGTGACTGATGGTAGCGACAACCCCGCCAGTACCAGTTGCAAAGCCGACACCGTCGATGCCGCTGCGCTACGGCATCCTCCAGGCTGCCGTCGGGCCGTTGGACATTCCGCCGCACGGGCAGACGGGCGGCGTCCGCTACAACACCGCATTGTGCGGCAAGGCAAACGCGTACGAGGTGAAGTGTGCGGCCCCGCACGACTCGAAGGCCGCGTTCTGGAACCTCAACGGCACCACCAGCGTTGTCGGGGCACCGTTCCTGATTACCGCCACGCTGCAATGTGGTGCCGCGGGTTTCAGTTATGAAGAGGACAGGGCGTTCGTCATCGAACGCCTCAAAGGCGTTGAGCAGTCAGCGGTTGAAGACGTCTTCTCCACTTCAGGTTTCGGCCAGTCGCCGGGCCTGATCACAGGCGACGGCATCGAAACCGTCGTAGGCGCAGGAGACAACGTCGTTGACGTGCTCTCCGAGCTTGAGCGTGCACGCTACTGCGGCACCGCGGCCAACCCCATCCAGTACGGGGTACCCGGTTATCTGCACGTGGCGATCCCGGTACTGAACTATCTCAAGCGCGAGCACCTCATAGAGTTCGACGGCACCCGCTGGCGCACGCCGATGGGCACCGTGGTCTCCGCCGGTTGCTACGCCAACCATGACCCTGCGGGCGCTGTGCCAGCCGACGGTGTGTTCTGGATGTACCTCACGGGGCAGACCACGATCTGGCGTACCCCAGACAACGGGGTGCTCATAGCGCCGGTCGAAGGTTCCCTGGATCGCACCACAAACCAGATGAAACTGATCGCCGAACGCGAGTACGTGGTGACTTACGAATGCGGCGGTTTCGCGAAGGCGGTGACCCTGTGGACGTAGTGATCATCACACCGGAACCCGGGCAGCATAAGGACGTGGGGCAACGGCTGCTGGCCGTCATCGAAGACATGGGTCTACCCGGCAACACGCTGCAATGGGTGACCTGGCCGACGACCGGCTTCGCTGTCCCGCTAGAGGTTTATGCGCGCTTCGAAACCGACGAGGAAGACGACGACGGCGACGAAGCGGCGGAGGCAAAGCCTAAGAAGCGTGGCCGCCCGCGCAAGAAGCAACCCGTGCAGGGCACGGACAACGAGATAAAGGAGGAGTAAATGCCATCGGTATGCCACTCCGTTGTCCGTGCACCAGCCGCACGGGTCACACGCCTTGGACCCTGTGGTGAAGTACCGGACGGAACCTCGAACGGTTGTGACTACGCCGTCACCGAATCGTTCGTCGACATCGCGTTGACGAAGGTGCTGCAGGAACGTCAGGACGCGTTGCAGCTCAACGCCAACGGTGACATCTGTGTGGACAAGCCGAAGGCTCCGATCCTGCGCTGGTACGAGGTGACTGTCACCTTCTGCAACGTGGACCCGGAACTGTTCAACATCGTCTCTGCGGAGCCGCTGATCTACAACGACGCGGTCACACCGCAAGCGGTCGGCTGGTGCACAATTCCGGACTCACCCGAGGCCGCAAACTTCGCGCTGGAGTTCTGGACCAACACCGAAGACGAGTGCACCGACGAAGATGTCACCTACGGCTACGGCCTGCTGCCACGCATCACACAGGGCATGATCGGCGACGTCACTATCAACAACGGTGTCGTCAACTTCACCGTCACCGGCATCACCCGCGGCGGCAACCAGTGGAGCACCGGCCCATATAACGTCATCGTTCACGAGTCCGGACCTGACATCGGGCTGCCGGACGTGTTGCTGGTGGCCGTTGACCCACGCGCACACAAGTGTTTCCAGTGGACAACGCTGGCACCTCCGCCTGGGCAGTGCGGCTGCCAGGACCTGACGCCAGTGTTCGCGGTCGCGCCGACTTCCGGCCTGGCCTCAGTACCCCGCATCGGCACCTTCCCGCTGGACGCCAACGGCGACCCGATCCTTCCAGCAACCATCGACTGGGGTGACCTGACCGTGGAAACGGTCACCACGGGCACCACCAAGAGCCACTCGTACGTGGCAGGTACCTACACGGCGACGTTTACACCAACCGGCTACTCATCGCCGACGTACCGTTCCGCAACGATCACTGTCACATAGGAGGGTTCACTGTGGCTGGCGGCTCTTTGACAATCACCGTCCCGACTTACGCTATGTTGCAGTCGGTTGCCCAGCGCGTCCAGTGCTGGGCTGGCGGTGTCGCCAATCGCGACAACAACAACAAAATCCGCATCCTGTCAACGACTCCGCAGCCGTCGATCTGGATTCCGGAAGAACTGTTCTCCATCGGTGCGCTGGCGCTGGAGCCCAGCGGTGCGGACCTGTTGTCCGGCTACGTGGCAGGCACCAACATCACGTTCGCTGCGAACAACGGCACCGTCGCATTCAAGGATCCCAACACTTGCGCTGCCGACAACGCTCAGTCGCCAACGATTTCCACGATCACCATGAACGTTGGCGGCAACCCGCTGGCGATCACGCTGAACTACGCGAACTTCGCTGGCAACGGCACCGTCAACATCACGTGGGGCGACGGCACCTCAACCAACGGTGCCGCTGAATCCGGTGCCTCCAACCACACCTACCCATACCGGCCGGGCACGTTCACCATCCGTGTCACGGACGCGTCGGTGACAACGGTGTGGACGGAGCAACAGATTTTCGTCCCGTAACCTAGTAGACAAGGAGCCCGGGTTGGGCAGAGCAACAGGGAGGTAAGACATGGCAGCCCCATGCGGGTGGACCATCCCCGATCCGATCTGTTGTGACACCTGGTCCGGGCTTGACCCTGCCGTCCAGGTCGCGAGCAAAGAATTCGCAGCGCTCTTCATGTGGGCGGCAACAGGCCGCATGTACGGGTTGTGCGACGTGACTGTGCGCCCCTGCGGTTTGAAACGCTGCCAGGACGGTCTCGGCGAATTCTGGGGTTACGACTGGTCCGGCGGAACGTGGGTGCCTTACATCTTCAACGGCACCTGGTTCAACTGCGCCTGCGCGGGGATCTGTTGCTGCGATCCTCGCTGCCAGCTGCGGCTGATGGGTCCTGTGGATTCGGTAACGCAGGTAACCATCGGCGGTGTTGTCGTCGACCCTGGAACATATCGTGTCGACGACAACCACTGGCTGGTGCGTACCGGCGGGGAATGCTGGCCGGTCTGCGCGGACATGGACACCGACGACGGCGCCAACGTCCTCGTTGTCACCTACAAGCGCGGCGACCCGATACCGACCCCGCTGCTCACAGCTTCTTCAACGCTGGCGTGTGAGTTCGGGAAAGCTTGCACACCGGGTGCGGAATGCAGGCTGTCTTCCCGCGTGACATCGCTGGCGCGTAACGGCATCACCATCGACATGCTTGACCCAACCGAGATCCTCGAAGGCGGCCTGACAGGTATGTGGGAAGTCGACATGGTGATCACAGCCCTCAACCCCTATCGGCTCAAGCAGCGGCTGCGCATCTACGCCCCTGAGCTGAATGTCCCGCGGACGGTGACTAGCCCATAATGGCCGACGAGACAACGCTTATCCCGATGGCGAACCAGCTTCTCACCTGTCTGTGTGACTTGCTGGACACCTACCCGAATCCTCCCGCCAACTGCTGCCTGCGTACAGGCGACCTCACCATTCAGGACGTGGACGCCGACAGTGCCTTGGACAAGGTGTGCTGTCCCGGCTTGGCCTACGTGCGCATCGGCAACATGTACCCGTCGTCGACATTCCCGTTGCCGGACACCGAGCCAGCCAAAGGCAACGGCTGTTTCCCGGTGGCATGGGCAGTCGAGTTGACTTTGGGTGTGGTGCGATGCGTTCCCGGCATGGGAACCCACGCAGGTCCGTCGTGCACGGATTGGACGGTGGCGGCGCAGACCGACGCCAACGACATGGAGGCAATGCGCAAAGCATTGTGCTGCTGGGGTCCGCTGCTACCGCGCGGGCGCCTGTGGCTGGCGGGCACATCAACAGTGAATCTGACCGCCGACTGCATCGAACGTTCGATGCCTGTCCTGGTGGGTTTGCCGCGCTGCTGTTAAGTTCGTTTTATGGACGCAGTTGGCTGGGTCCTGTTGGGCCTGCTAGCTTTCCTGGCCGTGGTGTGGTTGTGGGAATGGATCGACCGCGGAAGGGACGGCGATGGCAAGGGTAGTGCTTGACTACCCGGCGGTGTATTCGACGGCTCAGCGGCTGACGACACCGCTGGTTCAGCGCACCTCGCGCGAGATCCTCACAGGCGCCCGGCGACTGGCGCCCCGTGGCGACCACCTGTCCGGTTCAGGACGCCGGAAGTCGGGGCGTCCATTGATCAACGCTTTGAACGCGAAAATCGACGTCGGCGTCAACATCGTCTCCGGTTACGTGGGCGCCAACACCGACTGGGCTGCCACGGTTCATCAGGGATCGGAAGCACACCGCATCATCTCCAAGCAGGGAAAGATCCTGCGGTTCCGCTGGGAGCGGGGCTCGCTGCTTATTCAGCACAAGTCAAAGGGACGCCGGACCAAGACAATGTTCTGGTTCCCCGAGGTCAAACATCCAGGCAACAAGCGGCCCGTCCGCTATCTGACCACACCTATGCATTTGTACGGGCGGGCGAACGGCTTCGTCACGAAGTCACTTCCTGTATCACGTTCGCGCTTGCCGTAACATGGTCAGCATGGCTGAGGAAGTTGTCGAAGATACGTTCCCGTTGACGCTGGCCGGACGGGAGATGCAGTTCAAGTACAGCAGCGAGGGGCAACTCATTGCATTGCGCCGGGTACTTAACCGGCTTCATGCCCAGTTCAAGGCGACCGATGACATCAGCGTCAAGGCCGAGCTTTCCTCCAAGATCGGGACGACGGTTCTCGATGTTGCCGAATCTCGCTTCATCGATCCCGACGACCGCGACTTCGTGGAAACAAAGATGCTGACGGGAGAAATCGACCTGGCCGACGTCATGAACATCTTCGGCAACGGCAAGATGCGCGAACAACAGTTGCCCGACGATGCGCCGCCGCCAGCAAAGAAACCAGCAAAGAAGGCAGCAGCGAAGAAGACGACGGCGGCGAAGAAGACAACGAATGCATCCCGGGCACGGCGTTGATGTCTTTCAGACGGTTCGGCCAGGGCAAGTACGAGTGGTCTGCTTCGATGTCGAATGGGACTTGTACCCTGACACTGCATACGAATGGCTCGGACTGGTTGGGGCGGATCTGGAAGGGCTTACTGGGATCCTCCCGGGAGCTGTCTGTGAAGATCAATGTGAAGCAATGCTCCGAGTTTCGTTGCAGTTCCCTGATCGTGACGATCGATGGGCCAACGCCGCACGGGTTGCGCTTGGGAGAGCTGGCGGACGCGATTGGTGGTGGGTGCGTAACCTGTCCAAGCGTTGCATCCAGAGCTGGCCCTACATCAACGGACGACTCCTGCGCGAGGGAGTCTCCGCCCGCACCGTGGCATATTGTGACTGGCTAGATGCCGCCTACATGCTGCTTTGGGACGGGCAGGACGACAAGAGCCGCACACTGTTCGATCTTGAACTCAACCGGCTACCGGTGGGCGTGGCGGTGCGGCGGGACTTTACCCAGATCAAGACGATGGCGCAAGCATTCGCCGCTGACTAACTAAGACGCTCTGATCTACTATGTTTGCATGGGAAAGCTGGGTGAGGCATATATCGCCGTCAAGGCGGACATGCGACCGTTCACCCAAGGCCTCAAACACGAGGTCGAAGAAGCCGTCAACAACATGGAACGGGAGATCCACACCGGTCTCGGTCGATCCCTGGAGAAGTCTGTCAGTCAAACCGGTGGTCACGCGGGAGAGCGGCTAGCCGAGGAATTCGAAGACGGCGCCAAGAGACGGTTCAACCGCAACGACAAGAAGGGCTGGTTCGTCCGGATCTCCTCTGCGCTGGCCTCCGCTCTCGACGACGGCATCTCGGCGTTGCCGATGGAAGCGAAAGCCGCCATCGTCGGCGCCCTACTTTTGGCGTTGCCGATCCTTTCCGGTGCGCTGGCATCCCTGGTGTCTGCCGCCCTGGGTGCTGCGTTCGCCACCATCGGCGTGATCTTGGCGTTCCAGTTCGAACAGGTCAGAACCAAAGCCACAGACGTATTCACTAACCTGCGCATCCAGTTGGCCGGGCTCGCGGAACCGTTCATCGTCGAAACACTCAAGGGCCTAGACCAAATCCGGTTGGCGTTCGATCAATGGACACCGTTGCTGCGCAGCATCTTCCTGCAGTCCGCGCTGTTCGTGGAGCCGTTGACTCGCGGCCTGCTTGGCATGGTCGACCGGATCCTTAAGTCCGTACAGCGGATCGGCCCGAAGCTGGCGCCGTTCATCGACGAACTTGGCAAAGACTTCGAGATCCTCGGTTCGGCGCTGGGTGAATTTTTCGAACTGATGGCGGCCACCGGGGACGAAGGCCGTATCGCGCTGCACGACCTGATCATGATGGTCGCGCAGTTGATCGTCAACATCGGGCGCCTGCTGTTCATAATGGCCGAACTGTACGGCTGGGTCCGCAAAATCGCTGACGCCGTACCGTTCCTCACCGGCATATTCGGCATATGGATTCAAGACTCCGACAACGCCGCCGACTCCACCGAACTGTTCGGTGATGCCCTCAACGACCTGAACTACCAACAAGAAGCCAACGTTGTGGCCACACAAAAGCAACAACAGGCCATGGAAGAACTGGTACGCACCATGGACGATGCATACAATGCCGCGTTCGCGTTGGTGGATTCAGAAATCGCCTACGAGGAAGCCCTGGACCGGCTCACCGAGGCCATCAAGCAGAACGGCAGCACCTTCAACATCACCACCAAGGAAGGTCGCGAGAACCTGCGGGCGTTCGAGTCCGCGCTCAAAGCCATCCACGACCAAGTCATGGCCCTGCTTGCGCAAGGCAAGATCACCTCACAGCAGGCCGCGGACATGCAGGACCGGCTCACCGAGGCCCTCTACAAGCAAGCAGGCGCCGCCGGAGCCAACACCACACAGCTACACGCCATGTTCGACGAGGCGATGGCGTTCGCTGACATCCCCGTCGGCAACCAGGCATGGCTTGACGTCATCCAGGAGAAGGCGAAGAAGACCGCTGAAGCGCTGGCTCATGCCGCCGCGATGGCGCGAGCGCTCAACAACAGCGCCGGGCTACCGTCCGGCGGCACACGGCCGTTCTCGGAATTCGCTGAAGGTGGCATCGTCAACGGCCCAATACCAGCCATAGTCGGTGAAGCTGGACCGGAAGTTATCATCCCGTTGTCCAAGCCGGGACGGGCAGCGCAACTAGCCAGAGATTCAGGTCTGGCCTCAATGCTCGGCATGGGTGGCGACGCGCCAATGGTCTACGTATTCATCGGCAACGACCAGCTTGACACGTACATGGTCCGCGTTGTCGACCGCAACAACAAAGCACTTGGCACCGAGATGGCTTACGGGGCAAGGGGGTTGTAGTGCCGACCATTACCGCGACCACGTTCCCCAACGAGGCGTACGTTCGCATCGAGGCCGACTGGACCGACACGCCAGCGGTCCTGTATGGCGGCGTCCAGCGCACCAACACCGTCACCGGTGAAGTAGTCACCCTGCGGCCCTACGTCGCATACGACGCAGACGGCAATCTGCTTCTGTCGTGCAGTAAGGGATTGTGGTATGACACCGAACCGCCGCTGAACACCTTGCTCAGCTACTGCTTGATCGCATCAGGTGTCGAAACGAACTTCACGAGCAACTCTTCCTTCGAGCTTGGCACAGCACCGTGGACCGCGACGGGCGGCACTCTCATCGACTCGGCGACATTCGCCCACTCCGGCACCATGTCCGGCCGGATCACCCCCGACGGCACGAGCGCTTCGGTCGGCATCGTGCACCCGTCTATGGCCGGTATCATGTCTGACATTCCGTTGACAGCCTCGTGCTGGGTGCTCTCACCGCAGGGCTACAACGCAGTTCAGATACAACTCACACTATCCTATTCGGACGGTACCGTATCCACGGTGTTGTCTGACGCCGAGATCATCGACGACGCGGAGTGGCGTTACATCACCTTCACCATGACACCCACGCTTGATGCGACCATCACCGACTTTCGGGTTGTCGCACTGGGCATCCCACCCAACACTACCCTGTTCTACTACGACGAAGTTAAGGTCACACAAGAAGCCGCCGTCAACGTCAACGTCTGCACCACGGCAACGATTATTGACACCACAAACATCCGGCTTAAAGACCCCAACAGTCCGTGCAACGACCTGACAATCGGCATATGCAGCCCGATGCTGGGGGACTGTGACGACGACAACCGGATCTCCTACGCCGGGCAAAGTTCCGATGGTCGCCCCGCGGCGACGCTTGTCATCGACCCGGTAAACCGTGAGTTCCCTATACCCACCAACCGCAGCCGTCGCTCACCACGCACCGAACTGCGCCTCATTGCCCATGACTGCGACGCACGCGACGCGATTGTGCAGATCAACGCCTCAGGCGATGTGCTGCTTCTCCAGCTACCCAGCGAATACTGCCAAGACGATCGCTACATCAGCGTCGGGGAGGAAACCGAGACCAGACTGTCGATCGACCAACGCGACGAGTTCAGGCTGATGTCGTTGCCCTACATCACCGTTGAGCGCCAGTCCGGCCCGGCCAACGGTGTGTGCGGCACCCGCGTCCAAGACATGTGCGACATCTACACCAGTTGGCAGTCAATGGTGATCGGTGGCCTGACGTGGCGTGACCTGTTGCTCGGTGCTGCCGGAAACCACGGCCCTGGTTCGGACTTTGACGCGCTGCGTATCTGGAGCGAGGTCAACACCGAATTCGCGAACTGGACCGCTGTTGCTGGCGGCGGTCGCACCTGGACGCAACTGCTGAATGGACTGTGATGCTTGCTGGCGGCGCAGACCCGTTCTACCGGGAGATCCTTGCCAAACCTCACCGGCACTATGTGCGCATCGAGGTCTGGTCGGGCCTTGGTGTGCCGCTGGAAAGCCTGATCCCCGCGCAACGCGGCGGTGAACCGGAAGGCGGTCTGTGCTTCTACAACGGCGAGGTGTCGGCCTCGCTGAATTCTCGTGTCACACGCTCGCTGCAGATAACCGTGCCCGCAGACCTATATCCGGTCAACACCGATGACTTGCTGGCCCCGTTCGGCAACGAGATACGGGCGTTCCGCGGTGTGATGCTGGCCGATGGCTCGGACAAGTACACGTGGCCGGTGTTCCGCGGGCGTATCCGCGATGTCAGTAAGTCCAACCGGGCCGGGAATGTCACCGTGGCGTGCGCGGACCGGGCCTCCGACGTCGCCGACAACCAGTTCGTGAACCCGCAAAACTCGCAGACAGCCAACACTGTCTATGCGGAGTTCGTCCGGTTGATCCGTGACGGTGTACCCGACGCGGAGTTCGGCGTCTCTGACACGTTCAGCGTGCGCGTCAAGCCGTTGACGTGGGAACTTAACCGATCGGCGGCTTTGGACGAGATGGCAGTGTCGTCTTCGGCGATCTGGTATGCGCTGGCGGACGGGTCCTTCGTGCTGCGACGTCTGCCCTGGACCGTGGCACAAGACCCGGTGGTCACCTTGAGCGAGGGAGACGGCGGGGTGGTCACCGACTGGACATGCTCGCGGACCCGGCAGTCCATCTACAACGTCGTCACTGTGTCAGGGGAGCGCCTCAACGGAGACGCCCCTGTGTTCGCCACACAGGCTGACACGGATCCAACCTCACCGACCTATTCGGCTGGCCAGTTCGGCGTCCGTAGCTTGCTCCAGCGGCTTCAGACACCGGCCACGCAGGCGGGCGCGCAGGGCGCCGCAGCCACGTTGCTCGCCAGCTCCGTCGCGCCGGTTGAAACCTGGGATCTTGAGATGCCCACCGACGCTTCGCTTGAGCTTGGCGACGCGCTGCTGCTGCAGCTGGACGGCCGGGAAGTGGTCCAGGTGATCTCAGATATGCGCGTTCCTCTAGGTCTAGCAACGCCGATGGTAGTATCAACTAGGTCGCTTGTGCTGGGGAAGGTCTAGGAGGTGCGATGACTGCGACCACAACCAACTTCGCACTTCCATATCCAACAGCACTGGACAGGCCGTGTGACTTCGCCAGCCAATGGTGCGACTTCACCGACGCCCTGCAAACCGTCATCGATGGATTTCAGACGGTCATCGATCGCACCAACCCCGTCATCCCCATCGCCCGGATGATGGTGACCACGCCGGTAGATGTCGCATCCAACGGCGAAATCCCCTTCGACACCCTCAGCGTGGACACCGCGGACCTGGTCGACTTCGACTTCGACCCAGCTGGCGTCACCATCAGGCGGGCTGGGCGCTTCGTTCTTGTTGGCTCAGCCACGGTCCTATCCACCGGCATCAACAACAACTATGTGCGCCTGTTCATCTCCGGTGATCAGGATATTGTCTTGGATCGCACCGGTATCCCGGGCCTGACACTCGGGCTCAACACAGCCAACCTGACGATCAACACCGGCTCCACGCGACGGGCGCTGCTGGTAACCCGGGACGACTCCACGACACTCGCGATCACCGTCCAGGCGGCTACCTTCTCGGTCTTCTGGCATGCGGACAGGGCGTCGCCATGACCGACTGTTTCGACTGCATGGAGCCGGAGAACTATGCCGCGGTCGCGCTCAAGCTGCAGGAGACGGCGCTCTCAGCAGAGGCATGCTTGTTCCCGGTCGAAAGGTTGCTGCGCCAAGCAGTCAACCTGCCGACGCTTATTCGCACGTCCACGGCGACACAGTCAACCACCAACAACGTGCAGTCCACCCTGGCCGGTACCAGCAGCACCGCGCTTACCTTCGCCAACTCCTCATACACCAGCTTCGGCACTGTGATGCCTGCCGGGGTGTGGCTTGTCGGCTGCTACATCAACGCCATCGCAACAGGTGCCGTCAACGACAACACATTCAGGCACCTGTTCATCGTCACGCGTCGCGCCAACGCGTTCTTCTCCGAAGTGGACCGTTACGTCTTCAGCGAAACCCAGTTCGAGGCGAACTCCGGCAACGGTGTCGACATGATCGGATGCACGACTGTGGTCGCCAACGGGCTAGATGACGTTCTTCAGTTCCGGTTCTTGCACGGCAACACATCCAGCACGTTGAACATCAGCATCGGAGCGATTTACTTTGCGCACCGGCTGTCTGATCAAGTCGCCTTGAAGACGGTGTAGCCATGCCAGCTAACACACCGATCTACGGATTCACCTACCCGTGCGAGAGCGACGCAATCAACTTCGCCGCGTTCAAAACATTGGCGGACCAGATAGACGCCAAGCTACTGGACATCGCGGCTGACCGTGATTTTGCCATCGGCAGGTACAACGTCCAGCAGGACATGAGCCCAACCCAGGGCGCGATAGTGGCCGGTGCAGTAACACCCCTCGTGAACGCTGGCTCCACTTACACCGCACCAGTTTCGGGCATCTACGTCGTGGACGCGTACACCAGCGTTGTTGCTACAACCGTTACCTACGCGCGGCTGGCGGTCCGGGTGGCCGGTACTGCCCGCTTCGCACGCTCAGTAAACAACGAGGACGGCAGCCCGCTGTCCAAGCAATGGGATCTGCCCGGCACAGCCACCATCGTCACGTCCGGTCAGGTCATCGACACCACGATGCTGTTCGCTGGTACGGGCGCTGGTACCGCATCGCTTCACCTAAATATCCGTTTGATTGTCAGGCTCGCATAGGAGGGCTGAAATGCCAGGCGCAACAACTGATCAAGGTCTAAGCCTTCCCATCGGGGCCGACGCCGCGAACAACCCAACCGCGTTCGGAAACTTCGTCGCAGGCGTAGAGCCACGCCTCGTGCGGCTTTACACCGACGTTGCCGACCGGACCGCGAAGATGCTCGTAGTGGCAGAGAATGAGATGTCGGGGCTTGCCACCGAGAACCGCGTGGATGTCTACAACGGCACCAACCACATCAGCCTCTACACGCGATCTCTGTTCGCCCACGTCCGCAAGACAGCCAACCAGAACGTGGGACCGTCCAACACCACACTGCAGAATGTCACCGACCTCGTGGTCGCCTTCCCGACTGGCATCAACAACTCCATCTTCGGGTTCGAGGCAACGATGTTCTACGACGCGGCGACGGCGGCGGACATCAAGTTCGCGTTCACCATCCCGACCGGCGCAACAATGATCTGGGGCATGATCGGCGCGGGCATCGCGACAATCGGTGACCCAACGTTCGGTTGCACCGGCACCTCGGGTACAGCGATTTCGGTGGGCGGCAACGGTGTCGGCACGCCGCTGATTTGCAGAATGTACGGCGAGATGACGATGTCCACGAACGCCGGGAACCTGCAAATCCAGGCGGCACAACAGGCTTCAGATGCCACGGCGACAACGGTGCAAGCCCGTTCGCGGCTGAGGGTATGGCGCACTGAGTAATGGGACTACTTGACCAGATTGGCAAAGATCGCGGGCAGCCAGCGTCGGTTCGAATGGGGATCGTCACCAGTACCAGCCCGTTGATAATTGGCGTGCAGGGCACCAACTACGACGCCGACTCGGTGGGTCTCTTGGATACCTACGTGCCGACCATTGGCGACAACGTAGCCCTGGTGGGGCAGTCGTCCATATCCACCGACGGTTCCTCATGGCTGGCTGTTGGCGGGACGCGCGCTGGCGCCGCCGGTAAAACTGGCGTACTCATCAAGTACGGCAACCGTACGACAAGCTCTGGCACGACCACGACAACACCACTCGGGGTCCTGCGCCTGGACAACATCCGCTTGTGCGCCGGGAACCAGTATCTGGTCGCATTGAACGGGACGATCTTCTCCAGCGTTGCCAACGACTCTGTGAGTATGCGGGCGTATCTAAGCCTGGCCGGTGCAGCAACTACGGCATCTACGTTGATTACGTTGTTCAACTCGTCGGCGATCCCCAACATCGGCAACGGTGTGTCAGGTGACTGCTCAGTGGTCTACTTCTCGGCCACCAATACCACGACGGCGTCAATCCTGATGGGCGTGTTCCGGCTCACCGGAACCGGCAACGTCAGCCTGTTCGCTGACCCCGTGGTCCCGGCAGAGATCGCAGTGTACGAAGTCGGCAGGAACATCTCTAACGACGGTGTGGCGCTTTAGGGTACATTGTCGACATGGATGACCTGTTCAATGATGCAGGTGCATGATGGCGTCGCAGGCGTACTACACCTGGGATGCTGCGGGCAGACCCTGGAAGCTCGCACGCCCCATCGCGGAACTTCAAACATGGGCGCAGGCCAACGGTGTAACCGTGCTGGGCACCATCGGCAACGAGGAACACCTGCAGCATGTCCCGCCGCAGGACCACACCCCGTATCCCGCGACGGCGTGGCCGGTGAAGTTGTCTGGATACATCGTCACTGCCATCGATCTTGACAACGTCCGGGAGCTGGGGCAGCTGATCGAGGACGGCGCTCGTGCTGGCGAGTACCCGTGGCTGAAATACATGAACCACGACAACCAGCATCTGGACTCGCGTGACCTGGACGGCGACGGGCTCACCTGGGAAGAGTACCCATCGTCGGACAAGCACGTACATATTTCGATCCGGACCGACTGGATTGACAGGTCGATCGGGACATTCGATCCATTCGGAGGGGATGACAGCAGCATGTTCTGCAAGTACGGCGAGAAGAGCGACAAGGTGAAGGCGTTGCAGTTGCAGATGCTGCGGGTCAACCCGGCGGCGCTGCCGAACTTCGGGCCGGATGGCGGCTACGGCGACGAGACTGCCACATGGGTGTCGATCATCATCACGGGCGGCGACGGCAAAACGTATGGGCCGCAAGGATTCGACATCCTCCAGGCGCTCGTAGCGCAGAAGGAGGGCGGCGACGGCGGCTCAAGCGTGGGCAGCACAGTCCAGATCAAGATCCCCGAGTCGACATCGGTCGCAGCGGTCACCATCGCCGAGGTCACGGTCACCGGCACCATCGTCAGCTAACGTGTCTCTATGGCTAGCAAATACGAGGCAAGCGACATAGCTGACAATGGGGAAGATGACTTTCCAGAGGCCCTCCTGGGCGACTTCGACACCTCGCGCCTCGAAGAGCAAGGGGACGAAGATGCCAGCGCCGCATGAGGCCCGCAGTCTGCGCATCCTAGGCGCCACCGTGAAGGCGCGGCGTAGTGGCCTGTACGCGGAAGCTGACGGCTGGCTGGGTGGTGTGTGGTCGAAGGGACGCATCTCCGACCACAACCCGGACCCGCGCACGGGCGTCGTACGTGCACGTGATGTCGACGTAGAAGGCATAGTCGCTCAAGTTGTGGTGGCATCAGCCATGTTGCACCCAGCTACCCGCTACGTCATCTTCGACGGCCGGATCTACCGCGACGCCGACCGGTACCGGCCACGCATCTACGAAGGCGCCAACCAGCACACCGGATACGTGCACGTGTCCATCCTGCGCGAGAGCGCAGCCGAGAACTCCCAAGCCCCGTGGGAGCTGATCATGGGTTTCGATTGGCCTGAACTGGCGCTGGGGTCGATCCGTAAAGACGTGAGGGCGTTGCAGGCACTCTTGAATGCCTGGGGCGCAAGCCTGGTTGTGGATGGGCTGTTTGGGTCAGCGACCGCCGTGGCGTTGAAGGCGTTTCAATCACAACGCCAGCTCCTGGTGGATGGCCGTGCCGGACCGCAGACACAAGCCGCCCTCGCGCAGTCGGTGCCAGACCATCAAATCCTAGAACCTGCAACCACCGATTGAGGCTCTGGGCCATCGGCCACGATCGCCCGTTCTCCCACGACACCACCGTCTTACGGACACACGGGATCTTCTCAGCGAGGTCACCTTGCGTCCATCCGAGAGCCTTACGCCGCGCCACCAGCACAGCAATCATTTCCTTGGCGGGGTTCGTTTTCACGGCACAAACTCCAGGGGGAAGAGCCGGTCATCGGTTACCGTCTTGATCGCATAGCCGTTGATCCAGGCGTGGCTGACCGTCGGGATCCCGACGCGCATGGCCTTACGGGTGCAGTCGCTGGTGCCGCGGGAACGGTCCCGGTTGAAACCATGACAGGCTACAGAACGCCCCTGCGACATCAGGTCCGCGATGTGTACGACCATCTCACTGTTGCGGATGGGGCCAGCCCTCTTGCCATAGCGACGACGGTCCATCGGGTGTTTGACGACGCTCACCTTCGGTGTCACGGCGTTGAATGCGTTGCCCCATTCGTCGGCGATCTGGTCGGCGCCGCCTTCCGGGCAGTCGCCGTGGTGTATCTGGATGCCGCCGTGCAGGATGTAAAGCCTGGTCAGCTGCGCCCAGATGAAGGCCTCGTCATCCCAGTTACAGGAGCCGGTCACAAGCAGGTACAGCATTATTTCACCTGCACGCTGAGGTGATCGATGATCGCCTTGAACGCGCGCCAGGCGGCATGCTCCCCGTGTTTGATGGTGGCCAGCAGCATGGCATAGGCGCACAGCTCCATCATCAGCGGGCCTTGGTCGATCATTGAGGCGCGCAGGACGGTTTCGTTGGTGTTGTAGTTTTCCAGTTCAAGGTCCATCCAGCGGGCGGCCTTGGAGGCGTCGCCGTCGCAGTAAGCGCTGACAGCGTCATCCCAACGGATCTGGATGTAGCGGGAAATGCCTTGGTCCCAAAGCTTATGCGTGCTCTCATCGAGGGATTCGCGTACTTCGGCGAGGGCGCCAAGGCAGTTGTCCCATGAACGCAGGGCCATCATCGAGGCGCTAACGGGGTCCATCTTCTCGTCGGTCACGTCCCAATTCTACCTTGATCTGACTTCCAGTTCAATGCTTCCGTACGAGTCCGCACGCGCGTAACGTCAGCTATGTTGTCCAAGTCAAGCCCGGATGCGATGATCAAGGTGTGACGATGCCCGAACCTGACGACATCCCTCGTCTCGCTGAGATTTCTCGTACCCTGTCTGACTTCCGGTCGGAGTTCCGGGAAGCGATCTCCAGCATGGTTCGCAGAGACGTCTACATGGCCGAGATGCGCACGTTCGACGTCCGGCTGGAAAACCTTACGCTGGAACTGAAACGGATCGAGAACGACGCCAGCCTGGAGATCAAGCGTGTCGACGCGGACATCGAGAAGGATCGCTCGGAGCGTCGTACCCTACGCGCCCAGGTCATCGGCGCTGGCCTCACCGCCGCGGTCACCTTCATCTTCCTGATCGTCAAGGCTTGGAGTGGTTGACATGTTCGCCAAACAATGGTGGAAAGAAGTCACCGAACGGATGATCAAAACCGGCGCCCAAGCGCTCATCACGCTGATAGGCACCGACGTCACCGGGATCAAACACCTCGACTACACGTTCATCACACAGACAACCGTGTTGATGATGATCCTGTCCCTGTTGACCTCGATCGTCACAACCAAGATGGGCACGGACAAGCAGAGCCCGTCTGCCGTATCCTGATACGGTGATCCAGGTCCATGTCTTCCGGGTGCCGCTGGGCACCAAGAGTCACGATGAAGCACTGCACGGGTTGGTGGCGGCGCGAGAGGCCATCACGTCGCGCCATCCGTCGCTGCTGGGCATGATGCTCACAGCCCAGGACAGCAGCTACATCATGGACCTGCGCGTGACCGGGCACGACCGCTGGCGGGTACAGCACAACGCCCGGCTCATCGCCGCCGTTTTGGCGAGAAGAGCCGGGCTACCGTACAAGGAAGTCGAGTGGGTGCAGATCTACAGCCAGCCAAACGCCCGCCACATGACCAAGGACGAAGGGCGCCAGTTCAGTCACGCGCCGCGAGGGCCTGGCGACGCATCCGGTTATACCGAATCCGCTCGTTAGAAGTAACCTCCAAGATCGGGCGGCCATTGAGCCCCAGCATGTCTGCGTAGCACTCCAGAACGCTGCCGTCCGCGGGCGTCCACGACACGTGCTCAACGCCAGACGCATCCGTCCACGGCCCCACAGGCGCCAGTTTTCCTTCACGGTGGAGGTTTTCAAGCGCGGACAGCGCCGCACTGTAGAGCGGGGCGAGGTCTTCGACGCTGGCGCGGGCGAGGAACCGGCTACGCGCTGGGTCTAGATCATCGACACTCATTCAATGTCCCTGTCTGTTGTCGCGGGTTTGCTGATCAAGCTGTTGAAGTCGGCGTACTTGACACGATAGTGGCCGCGCCGCCCCGGCAGCCTGGACGCCTGCAACTGTCCCGACCGTATCCAGGTGACGATGGTGCGCCGGTTGACTTTAGCCAGCACCGCGCACTCGGTGGTGGACAGCTGGTCGTCCGGATCATGGTTAGCTTGGTTCACGGTGCCTCCTCGTACATGATGGCCCTTACATGTACTTTAGATGATCTCAGGAGGCGGAACCAGGCCGACACGGATAGTCGCGCCTGGCGCCCCGAGCGGGTCGTCGGTGGCGTAGCGCTTGGAGGCCCGCCAGTTGACCACCAGTGCGTCGTCGCGGAAAACCCCGGCCTGGGTTAAGGCGTCCCAGGTGTTGCGCTGCAGCTTGTCGCCGTCCGGCTTGACGTGAGGATAGGGGCGCCGTCGCAGGCTCACCGATGTCGGGCGCGGCAGCCGGAATTCGATGTCCACCCACACCGCGGTCTCGATCGTCTCCAGGTTCAGCGCCCGTCGCGCGATGACCGCCGCGTTCAACACGTCCTGGCGCCAGCTACGCTGAGCCTCGCTGTTTTGTTCGTAAACGAACGTCTTGCCCGTCTTGGGATTGTATCGGGCATTCTTCGAGCCCTGCGGCGCAGGGGTTCCAAGGACGTTGAAGGTGAGCAGAGGCGTCATACGACTTAGTATCACACCTCTGCTGCGCTACAAGTAGTCCTAGGAGTCCTTCGGCTTCTTGTGCTCGAACTCCGCCTTCTGCGCTTCCTCGATCGCCCGGTGTTCCGCTTCGGTGAGGATCTTCTGCAGCGGCAGGGCTGCGGCGGCGGAGGCGATCCGGGGGTACTTCTCGTTCTTGCGCAGGCCGAACGTGAAGTCGTCGTTGGCGCCGGTCACCCAGGCGTTGAAAGCCTTGATGCCGATGCCGAGCAACTCCTCGCTGGACCAGTCGCGGTGCGTGTAGTTGGCCCGCGCCAGGCCCTCACGGAACACGTAGCGCGCGTCCAACTCGTCGGGGTTGACGCCCTTCTCCAGCCCTCGCATGAACCAGGTGGCACGTTCGCCGCCGTCGTCCATCGAACGGTAGATCAGATACCACAGGACCGCGCCGGGGACCACCGTGAGCAGATGCCGGGAACGCGTGGCCGCTCGCACACCCTCACGCAGCATCGGGTTATCCTGCAGCACCTTCAGCTGAAGCTGCGGGGACCAGCGGGAACGGCGCCACGATTCAGGGAACGTCCGCGGGATGGTGTCATAGCAGTACAGCATCTTCAGCGCCGCCGAAAGGACGTTGGCGTTGGTCTGCCCGTGCATCCTGAGGAAGTCCGCTGAGGTGCGCCGCTTGCCGATGTCGATGACCATGCGTGCCGCGTCGGGGGCGTCCACACAGACGGCCAGTGGGATACGGATCCCTGGCTTCGTCTTGGAGGCCTCCACGATGGCCTTGAGCCGCTGTTGCCCGTCCTCCTGCCAGCCGGTCTCAGAGTAGACCACGGGCTGCGGGTTGATGCGCCATTCGTCGCCCAGCATCGCGTTGCAATACTCGGTGACCTTCGCAGGCGACGCCTTGCGGTTGGTACCTGACGTGCCTTCCTCGGGTTCCTGGTTCCACTGGAGCATGTTGCGTGCCAGTTCTCCGTCGACCCAGACGACGTAGTACGTCATCGGTGTGTCCACCAGCTCCGCGCCAATCACAAGTTCGCGTGGGTGGACCTTCTCTTCTGTCATCTCCGTCTCCTCTCGGCTTCCCTAGCCGTTACTTCACTTTGAAACTTTGGGCGCGCATCTGCGCCCAGATCTTCGGATGATCCTGCCTGAAGGCCTCCTCGTCGAAACGTTCTGTCGTCACCCAATGCGTGTACTGGGCCACGAGATCGGGGTCCGTTTCGGCGAGCTTGGACAAGGTGAACTTGCCGTTGCGTTCGTCCACCGCGACGATGCGTCCCTTGTAGCGATACACCTCTGCATCGTTGGACAGACGCCGTATCTCGGCCTTGAACTCTTTGAGCCATCTCTCGTCTTCGGCGTGGCGACTGTGCCGGTTGAGGAACTCCTCGAACAGGACACCGATGACGTCCAGTTCGAACGGTTTCTCCAGCGTCGCGTCGCTCGCGGGCGCCGGTATCACCAAATCGCGGCTATCCATGTTCACCTATACCTTCGGGGGATTTGTGAGTTTTCGGTACGCGTTTCGAGGATGCCGACACGCGAACGCAAATCGGTGATGTAGGTGGTCGCGGTCGATTCGAGTTGTCTGATCTGGCCGTCCTGCTTGATGACGATCTCCGTCAGTTCGGCCACGGCTTTCGCCAGCTCCAGGAGTGTTTTGCTGACGTCCTCCATGGCCTGTTCACCAGTTGAAGCCACGGTGTTCTCCTCGGTAGCTGCGCCGGTAGTTGTAGAACCTCAGCTGGTTCCAGGTGCCACGGCGGTACGGGTCCCGGCTACGCCCGGCAAGGCGTAAAGGTTTGGCTGCAAGGCCTGCCATCTGGAAGCCGCATTCGCGTACCCATGGTTCGATCACCCAGACCGCGGCGATGATCATGACGATGGAGGTGATCATCGCGTAGATCAGCTTGGCGTTCAGTGCGTTCATGACCGGCAGCATACTCTCGGGTATGATCACGCGCAACCTTCAAATACCTTCTACGTACACCCTTGACGTTTAGTGTCTTTGGTGGGAGGATTGGGGAACCTTCAGGGAACTGGGCGGACCCGGCGCGACTGAAACTCGCCGCTGGTCCCAGCGAAAACGCGGGGCTACGTGCAGACGCCTGAGGCAAACAAGAGGCCCGATCCTGACGGACACCAGGATCGGGCCTCAAACTCATCGGATCCCGAACTTCGCCAGGCGCCGTTGCAGCCACGTGTGCTGGAAGTAGTGCTCCTTCAGAACCTGTGGTGGCCAGCCACCCAGGTTGCGGTAGCAGACAGAGCACTGAACAACCTCCGGCTGCAACGCCTCGAAGTTGTCGACCATCGGTTGCAGCACCTCCGCGAACATGCGTATCGCGTCACGCAGCCGTGCCGACAACGGCAGATCACCAAGCGTCGGGCGGATGTAGGCGTCCGGCGGCAGCGTCCGGTGATCGTGCGCCGACCGGCGGACCGGCGGGCTGGCGGGCTGCGGCGGCACAGCCACCATCGCCACGTCCGGCCAAGTCATGGGGTTCATTCGATCATCGCGAACGGGCAGGTTGTCGGTCATATCTTGGTTCCCCTCTGTCGACTCATCAGAAGATCCAGTCCTCTCTCTTCCACAGTTGCAGGTGCACCGAGGTCCCGACGGCCCGCGCGTACGCCATCACATACCCCAGGTACGGGTTGGATGCCGTGCGCTCCCACTGGGTCACCGAGTCGTGCTTGATACCCATTGCTTCACCGACGTCCAATGTGGACACACCGAGCCGTTCGCGCCAGCGGCGCAGCGCCGAAACCAGCCACAGGCGCTGCATCCGGTGGTTGTCGAACGGACGCGTTAGCCGGTAGAGGAAGGACAACTCGTCGTTAGGCCAAGCAAACGTCCAGAAGTCACGGACGATGAACTCAACCCGCATGTCATAGATCGAAGCCCACAATTGCAAGTTTTCGACCTTGATCGAGGAGCGAAGGTTCTCCATCTCGTACAGGAAGTTCTCCGACCGGCCGATTTGCGCCCCGGCCTGTGGATAGGTCCAGTCGCGGCTCAAACGTTCGTCACGCAGCCGGTCCCGAAGCACCTCAAGGGTTTCCGTGTCTTCCTTGTGGACCTTGTAGTTGATAACGGTCACCGCCACCACCTTCGCAACGTGTACCAGCGACGGCGCCGCCGCAGCCGACGCCACTTGGCCTCGATCTTGCGCACCGTTGCGTCATGTATGACAAGGAACTCGAACTCGTCGTCGGGACCCACGCCGTCTCCGTCAGTCTTGCGAACGGTCATTTGACTCGGTCTCTTCACGCTCGCGTTCAGCCGCATAGCGGGCCAGTTGCTCCTGTGTGTAGAGCCAGCCGGTTACGCCTTGGGCTGGATGCAACTTCTCCGCGATCTCACGGATCAGTATGCGCAACGGTGGGTCCGGGGTTAGGTCCCACGGCTGCGGTTCCTCGATCACTGGGGCGGCTATGTCGATCTCTTTGGTGAGTTGCTCGAACAGCAACAGGCGGACATCCATCTCATTGTCCAATCTGGACGGCCGGTGCCCGACCCCCGTCTGGAATCGTGCACCGGCCATCTGTGTTCACATGTCCCTGTCTTCGGTGGTCTCGTCGATGATGTCCTTGTCGATACCCCACGCCTTCAGGGACCGGCGCACAAGCGCCATGTAGCGGCCCAGGATCTGGCGGGCGAAGTCGTCACTTTCGTCGATGTTGCTGTCGGCCAGCTCGTGCAGTTCCGCGAAGTTGTTGAACGTCTGGCAGCCGACACGTCCCGTCCACTGGCCGCTGGCGGTGGGGGCAACCAGCACCGGACCCCAGGCGCTGCTAACCACCAGGTAGCGGTCTGATGCTGTCACCAGCATGTCACCGCCGAAGCAGCCCTGGGAGATGAACAGGTCCTCCTCAGAGCGCACGATCGCGTTGTCCTGGAGAATGGTGTTGCCGTCAAGGAGGACGCCTCCACCTTCGACGCGTGCGTTGTCTTCCAGGCGCGCATTGCCCTGCACACGTCCGTCTTGGACAACAGCCTGGCCGTAGATCTGGGCGTAGCCTTCGATCTGGGCGCTGCCAAGGATCTGTGCGTCTCCGGCGATGGTCGCGTGGCCGGTGATGAAGGCGTTGTCGGCGAGGACGGCACGGCGGCGCAGCCGAGAATAGCCCGCCACCCTAGCGTAGTCTTTGACCTTGGTGTCGGGTTCGGTCCAGCATGTGCCGTGCTGGGACAGGGAACGGTCGCTGGCCAGCCAGCCGGACCGGGTCCCCGCGGAGATGGCGATGGAGCCGTCACCGTGGAAGATGTTGCGCAACGCCACGGCGTAGAAGCCGCTGCCGCCGTCCGCGGGTTCCAGCCTGTACTTGGGTGGCTGGCGACCGTCGTCAAACGTCGGTGCCGGTGTCGCCGGTTTCTGGGTCACGTCCCACAGACCGTTGCCGTTGCGGGTCAGTTCCAGAGTCAGTGTTTCCATGTGGGTTTGTCTCCTCTTGTTGTTGGTCGTGCAAACCGAGCAACTGGCCTTCATAGAAGCGCAGCAGCTCCTCCTTCTCTTTTGCTTGCTGGATCATGTTCGCCAACACGATCCCGGCGACACCGACAGTGTTCGCCAGGATCACTCTGCCGGTTCCGGCTTCCAGAAGCCCGTACGCCACCGAGGACATGATCAGCGTGTCAGGCATCATCTGCTCATCGCGCAAGGACTGCACCAAGACCGCAAGCTCAGCCATCGACGTGCGTAGCTTCTCCATGGACTGGCTGGCACGCTCGAAAGCCTCAGCGTCATTCATGAACCCAACCCCTCCATGACGTGCCTGATCCACGCCTCGACCATAGACTTCGTCGCGTGCGCCGTCGCCGGGACCGGTGACAGGCCAAGCGTCTTCGCTATCGCATCGACTGACCTTGCGTTCAACATCGTCGCAAGGGTTTGCAGGGCGCCGACGAACAAGTCCCGGCGGACCTGGTCATACAACAGCCAACCACGCTCATCCAAAGCCTGCACCGGATCCCGGCCCTGCACGCGGCAACGCTCCAGCAGTGCATGGATCTTCGCCGCCTCGGCTGGGTCAATCCTTGGAGGCATCGGACTGGTCGGACGAGGACAGATACGTGTGCTCGAACGCGTCGGCGATCTGCCCGAAGTTCCAGCGCAGATCGTCGTTGAGGCGGGTTGCCTCAGCCCACACCGGAATGGCGCATTCATCCTCAGGGCCGTGTGTGCACGGGCCCGGCTCAGCGTCACAGCGGATCTCCACCGTCCCGTACACGCCGAGGAACCCGTAGAACGACAGCAGGCCGTTGAGCAGAAGGCCAACCTCAGATGCGATGATCGGGTGCCCGTCGACATCGTTGACGTGAATGTCCGACCCGTCGGCGGCAGCCATGTCGAAGATGTGTCCCGGGTTGTCGCTTTCCCGGCTGTACGGGTCGTATTGCAGATAGCGCAGCAGCTGCGGATGCCACACCGCCGGGAACCCGGCCTTGATCGCCTCCTCGGTGGCAACACCGAGACAGCACAAAAGCGGGCCGTCGGGGGTTTCCGTGCGCAGCCGTTCCTGGCCTTGACGGTATTGACCGGAACGCAACGCGTCGACAAGCCTTTGCATGTTGGCGCGTTGTTCCTGGTTCAGGATCGGGCGCAGCGTTGGCCCACTCACTGGTCCTCCTCGGACCCGTCGCGTTGCGCGGGCACCGCCGGGTGCAGGTAGGTGCGCTCGAACGCGTCGGCGATCTGGTTGAACGACCACTTATAGTTGTCGTTGAGTTTGGTCGCCTCGATGCGCACGTTGCCGTCGCAGGTGCCCAGGTCCCCGCCGATCGAATGCGCCGCTTGGGCGTTGGCGCCGCCGCTGCAAAGGAGATCGGTGCTGCGCCTGCCGAGTTCACGGCAGGCCACCGTCACATAGCCGTACATGTTCTCGATGCCGTACCAGGTCTGCAACACGTACGGCAGACCCTTGGCGTCTTGTCCTGACTGGTCGGCGTCCGGGACGGCATAGGAGGTGCTGAAGTCGGTTCGCCACTGGACAGGGCATCCGTCGATGATGGCCTGTTCCACGGCGACACCGAGGCAGCAGTGCAGTGGGACCTCGGACTGTTCGGTCGTGTCGTAGTTGTAGGTGGTTTTGAGGTATCGGCGTCCCTGCCGATAGTTACCGCTGCGCAGCGCGGCGATGAAGGCCCGCATGTGCTGGCTCTGCGCTTCGGTCAGTTCTTCGCGTTCCATCCTCAACGTCTCCTCCCATGAATCCTACATAGGTATGCCCGGTACCTTACTCTACCTTCCTTGTCTGTTCAAGCGTCGGCTTCCGGCACGGATC
>Ga0207708_10000396_pt1 | contig 34358 bp, 15 predicted proteins | sample KBSK5101metaG_FD_184340 | JGI IMG/M metagenome (GOLD analysis project Ga0207708, IMG submission 184340) | Corn, switchgrass and miscanthus rhizosphere microbial communities from Kellogg Biological Station, Michigan, USA - KBS K5-10-1 metaG... | ecosystem: Host-associated > Plants > Roots >... | reverse complement strand
TGTGGGGCCGGAGTCACCGGTAGGCATTCTGCTGGAGCGGTCGGTTGAGATGGTGGTGGCGCTGTTGGGAGTGTTGAAGGCTGGTGGCGCCTACGTGCCACTGGATCCGGAGTACCCGGCGGAACGAGTGGGCTTCATGCTGAAGGACGCGCAAGTCTCAGTGCTCATTACACAGCAGCGACTGGTGGAGATTCTCCCGGAGTTGCGAGCGGAAGTGATCACGCTGGATGCGGAGTGGGAAACGATCTCTGAGCAGAGCGTGGAGAATCCTTCGAATGTGGCGACGGCAGACAATCTCGCTTATGTCATTTACACCTCCGGGTCGACGGGACGGCCAAAAGGCGTCATGGTTACGCATGCCAATGTCGCGCGACTCTTTGAAGCGACTCAAGGATGGTTTCATTTTGACCATGAGGATGTCTGGACGATGTTTCACTCTTATGCCTTCGACTTCTCGGTATGGGAGTTGTGGGGAGCACTGTTGTACGGCGGACGCCTCATCGTCGTTCCTTATCTGGTGAGCCGCTCGCCGGCAGCTTTCTATGAGTTGCTATGTGCGGAAGGCGTGACAGTGTTGAATCAGACGCCCTCGGCCTTTCGCCAGTTGATGCAAGTGGAGGAATCTCCGATCGTCAACGGTCACCTGAAACTTCGCCTGGTCATCTTCGGAGGTGAGGCTCTTGAGCTTCAGAGCTTGCAGCCGTGGTTCAACCACCACGGCGACCAGTCGCCGCAGTTGGTCAACATGTACGGGATTACGGAGACGACTGTCCACGTGACATATCGTCCGCTCTCGGGCCAAGACATAATGGGCGGTTCGGGCAGCATGATCGGAAGACCTATTGCTGATTTGCAGGTCTACGTGCTCGATGAATATCAAAATCTTGTGCCGGTGGGAGTGTCGGGCGAGTTGCATGTTGGTGGCGATGGCCTCGCGCGTGGCTACCTCAACCGTCCTGAATTGACGGCAGACCGCTTCATCTCCAACCCCTACAGCAGCAAGCCCGGGGCGAAGCTCTATCGCAGTGGCGACCTGGCGCGTTACCTACCCAACGGCGACATCGAGTATCTCGGGCGGATAGATCATCAGGTGAAGATCAGAGGCTTCCGCATCGAGTTGGGTGAGGTGGAGGCGGCATTGCGAGAGCAGGAGGGAGTGCAGGAGTGTGTGGTGGTGGCGCGTCAGGACGAGGTGGGAAGCGATAAGCGCCTGGTGGCATATGTGGTGGACGGGGCGAGCGCCGCGGGACTTGACACCGGGGAGTTGCGGCGGGGGCTGAAGAGGCGTTTGCCGGAGCATATGGTTCCCTCGCAATTCGTGTTGATGGAGGAGTTGCCGCTGACGGCCAACGGGAAGGTAGACCGGCGAGCTTTGCCCGAGCCAAACGGAATAGAAAGCTCGACCGAGAAAGGATACATAGCACCGCGGACTCCGGTGGAGGAGATGCTGGCAGGAATTTGGTCCACCGTGCTGGGCATTGCGCAGGTGAGTGTGCACGACACTTTCTTCGATCTGGGCGGGCATTCGCTTTTAGCGACGCAGGTCATGTCACGTATACGTGCAGCTTTCAAGATCGAGATCCCGCTATCTATGTTCTTTGGAGAGCCGACGATTGCAGGACTCGCGGCCAATGTTGAAGCTGCTTTACAAGACAAGTCAGAGTCGCAGATACCTCCGATTCGACCAGTTCCGCGAAGTGAGGAGTTACCGCTGTCGTTCGCGCAGCAACGGCTGTGGTTCCTGGACCAGTGGGAGCCGTCGAGTCCGTTCTATAACTCACCCTCGGTGGTGCGGCTCTCCGGGCGGCTGGAGTTGACAGTGCTACAGCGCACGTTGTTTGAAGTGGTGCGGCGGCACGAAGTACTGCGCACTTCATTTCCGAGTGTGGGTGGGCAGCCACGCCAACAGATCGTGGAGCAGTGGCAGCCGGCGCTGCCGTTGATAGACCTTTCGGGGTTGGACCAGGCTGCGGGCGAAGAGGCGGCTCAGAGGTTGGTCCAACGAGAGGCGTTACAGCCTTTCAACCTGGCGACAGGACCACTGTTGCGAGCAACACTGCTGCGGTTGGGAGCAGAGGAGCATGTGCTTTTGTTCACCATGCATCACATCGTCTCGGATGCGTGGTCGATGGGTCTTTTGGTGCGAGACGTGGCCGCGCTCTATCAGGCTTACCATGCGGGAGAGGAATCGCCGCTGGAAGAGTTGGCAGTGCAGTACGCGGACTACGCGGTGTGGCAGCGCGAGTGGCTGGCGGGAGAGGTGTTGGAGGGGCAGTTGGAGTACTGGCGGCGGCAGTTGGCTGGGGCACCGGCAGTGCTGGAGTTGCCGACGGACCGGCCGCGGCCGCGGGTGCAGAGTTATCGTGGAGCGACCGCGGAGTTTCGCTTGAGTGGAGAGTTGACGGCGGGGTTGAAGGACTTGTCGCGACGGAGTGGAGTGACGCTGTTCATGACGCTGTTGGCTGGGTTTGAGGTGCTGTTGTGGCGGCTGAGCGGGCAGGAGGATATCTGTGTAGGGACGGCGATCGCGAACCGCACGCGACGAGAGACGGAGGGGGTAATTGGATTCTTCGTGAACACACTCGTGCTGCGGGTGGAGGTGAGTGGGGAGCAGAGCTTCCGGGAGTTGCTGGGCCAAGTACGCGAGGTGTGTCTGGGAGCGTATGGGCATCAGGAGGTGCCGTTCGAGCGGTTGGTAGAGGAGTTGAGACCGGAGCGGAGCTTGAGTCATACGCCGCTGTTTCAGGTGGCGTTTGGATTGGACAATGCGCCGCGTGAGGAGTTGCAGTTGCCGGGTCTGAAGTTGAGTGGGATGGAGTTGGAAGACGAGGTGGTGCGTTTCGACCTCACGTTGTGGGTGGTGGAAGATGGAGGAGAGTTGAGTGGGTATTGGACGTACCGGACGGAATTGTTTGATGCGGAGCGAGTGGAGCGAATGAGCCGGCAGTTCGAACGGCTGCTGGAGAATATGGTGGCAAATCCAGAGGCAGCAGTAGAAACGCTGGAGATGTTTACCGAGGCCGAGAAAGAGCAGAGGGAGATTGAGGAAACGGTCCGGGAAGAACTGATTTCCGAGAAATTACTGAGGACAACAAGGCAAGCAGTTAAGCTGGTCGAAAGTGTGACTTAGATGAATCCCATGGTGACAATCGCGCCGGCGCTCCTTGAAGAATGGATGAGGGAGTACTACTTCAAGACCGAAATCGACATCGGGAGTAGCGGAGTTCAGAGCTTTTCTTTAGGCGAGATTCGGGAGTTGGTCGGCATCACCGAAAGCGAACTGGACAACATCATCTTTGACGATAGCCAAACGCTCGGAGGCTCCGGTTTGAGAAGAGCTATCGCCGAACGCTACGGGAACGGAGATCCGGAGCGTGTTATCGCCACCCATGGATCCAGTGAAGCAATCTTCCTGATTATGACTGCGCTTCTGAATCCCGGTGACGAGGTTCTCGTTCTTGACCCTTCGTATCAGCAACTATTCTCAATCGCGAAAGCAGTCGGGTGCCGGTTGAAGTTCTGGCCGTTACGCTTTGAAAACGGCTTCATCCCTGATGTGGAAGAAGCAAAAAGCTTAATCACCGAGCATACGCGAATGGTAGTAGTAAATTTTCCGCACAACCCGACCGGAGCTTCTCTCACTCCTGAACAACAGGAAGAACTCGTGAAGGCAACTGCCGCAGTGGGCGCTTATCTCGTTTGGGACGCGGCCTTCGCTGACATAACGTATGACTCCGCGCCGCTGCCTGATCCTGTGCAATACGAGCGCTCCATTTCCATGGGCACGCTTTCAAAAAGCTTTGGCCTGCCCGGCCTGAGGGTTGGATGGTGTTTGGCTTCGCCGGATGTGTTGCAGCGCTTTGCAAAATTGCGCGACTACACCATCCTGCACCTTTCACCTCTAATCGAGTTGATTGCTCAAAGGACGATAGAGCAAGCGGAAGTCGTTGTAGGTGAGCGCCTGCGACAAGCTAACGCGAATCTCAATATTCTCAAGACGTGGTGCGATGAGCACCAGGAGTTTATGGAGTGGATCCCTCCGCGAGGTGGGGTCTGTTCCTTTCCGCGCCTGCGAAGGATAAGCGACGTGGAAACTTTCTGCCACCGCCTCGCTCGGTCTTACGGTGTCCTGCTCGTCCCCGGCAATTGTTTTAACAAACCTTTCCATGTCCGACTAGGCTTTGGTGGGGCAACCCCACTCATGACAGAAGGCCTTTCACGTTTCTCAACGCTGCTCAAACTAACTGCCACGGGCAGCACTGCATAACGAGTCCGCACTCCTCGCCAAAACGAACACCATTTCGCCGCATTGCGCCCACGCATGCTGGCGAGAAGCATCTGGGAAGTGTTGTCGAATCTTTGCCAACACGACCCCGAAGCATTAAATCCAATGAAAGGACCATCAATGAATCAGCTTGTGCTCAGTACAGAGGAAAACACTGAAATAAAAGCACTGCTGAGTGAAATCGCGAGTCGATATAACTCGGCGGAAGATCCGGATTTGCTGAGCGAGGCATGCGTTTATGGACACGAACTTCCGAGGCGCGTGCGCAAGTTTCTCAACAATTTCAAAACCTTGGAATCGCCTCCGGGGATAGGTTTAATCTCCGGGTACACGATCGATGACAATAAAATCGGTTCTACACCGACTCACTGGAAATCAAAGCCGCCTATCTCACCTTCACTGGAAGAGGAGATTTTACTCGTCCTTTTCGGTTCGCTGTTAGGCGATCTGCTTGGCTGGTTGACTCAACAGGACGGCCACATCATTCACGACGTTATGCCGATCAAAGGCCACGAGCACGAACAACTCGGCTCCAGCAGCGAGGAGTTATTGTGGTGGCATACGGAAGACGCCTTTCATCCACACCGGTGCGACTACCTGGGCATGATGTGTCTGCGCAATCTCGATCAGGTGGAAACCACGATGGGTTACCCGGACTGGTCCAAACTCAGTCCCGAGACCATCGACATACTGTTTGAGCCGCGCTTCACTATTCACCCTGACGAATCTCATCTGGAGAAGAATAAATCGGATGTCACCAAGCGAACCGGTTCGCAGCAGCTCATGTTGGAAAGCTCTTACAAAAAGATTAACAGCATGAACAAAAACCCCGAAAAAGTCGCGGTTTTATTCGGGGACCGGAAATCGCCTTACGTGCGCATTGATCCATATTTCATGGATCCATTGAAGGACGATGACGACGCGCAGCAGGCACTGGACCTGCTGATAAAAAACATCGAGGCCAACTTGTTCGGCAAGGCTTTACAGCCCGGTGATTTTATTTTCATCGACAATTACCGAGTGGTACATGGCAGAAAACCATTCAAGGCGAGGTTCGATGGATTCGATCGTTGGCTTAAAAGAACAAACATTACGCGTGACCTGAGAAAGTCTCGGGCCACGCGCATCTCCAACGCTTCACATGTAATTGCTTAAGAGGCGTTTGTCAGACCCGGGGTCTCACCCTCTAACCTAAGCGGCGAGTGGCTTTGCCTTAAAAGTCGAACATCATACTTTTGAGGCAAAGCTGCGCCGACTCAACCAGGCACCAGCTCGTGAGGAGAGTATCGCCATGACAACCAGCCGTAATCCCGATTGCCTGATCATCGGTCACAACGATATGGATTTCCAAACCGTACAGTTGGAACTCGAAAAGATCGGAAAGCATTCCGGGGCCTATAACGATCTTAAAGCTAATTCAGTTCTCTTCGATGGGAAGAGAATAACCTACATGAATTTGCTCAATCAGACGTTGAAGAAAGCGACCGGCGTAGACCCTGGCCTATATGCTTGCGAGCTGCCTCATCTCGGCGCGGCTTATTTGAAGAGCTTTTTATGCAAACGTAATTTCAACGTCGAGATTGTGAACTCCTTTAATAATGAGAAAGAACGTCTGAAAGAGTTGCTGGCGCAATCGCCGAAGGCGGTAGCGATCACCACCACTCTCTACGTCGATTACAGTCCGATCGTGGAGGTCGTGAAGTTCGTGAGGGAGCACAATTCAAATACGAAGATCATCGTCGGTGGACCACACATCTATACCATTTGCTCAGATCATGATCCGGCAACGCAGGAGTATATCTTCAAGGAGATCGGCGCCGATATCTACATCTTCGACTCTCAGGGAGAATTAGCTCTCTCGAACGTCATGGCCGAACTGCGAAACCAGAATCCGGATCTCAGCCGTATCCCAAACCTCACATACACTTCCGATAACGTTCATTTTCAACGAACCCCCAGGGTTATTGAAGATAACGATATGGATGAGAACGCAGTCAACTGGGGCTATTTCGACTCGGACTATTACGCACCGACCGTGCAAATCCGCACCGCCCGAAGTTGCGCTTTCAAATGCTCGTTCTGCCGTTACCCGGCGTTCGCAGGGTCGCTGAATCTAACGAGTCTTGAAGTGCTCGAGCGTGAACTGCAACTGCTGCACTCCTCTGGTGTAAAAAACGTCGTCTTCATCGACGACACTTTCAACGTTCCGCTGCCGAGGTTCAAGGAGATTTGCCGAATGATGATCAAAAATCAGTTCGGCTTCAACTGGTTCTCCTTCTTCAGGTGTTCGAACGCTGACGACGAAGCCTTCGATCTCATGAGAGATAGCGGCTGTAAGGGCGTATTCCTCGGTATCGAATCAGGCGATCCAAGAATTCTGAAGAACATGAATAAGTTTGCGGACGTGGATAGGTACAGGTACGGCATTCGTAAGCTGAAGGAAAACGGCATCGCCACATTCGCTACGATCATTGTCGGCTTTCCAGGAGAGACTCAGGAATCCATACGCAACACGATGAATTTTCTTCAGGAGACCTCACCGAATTTTTACCGGCTCGAGTTGTACTACCACTACACGAATGTCCCCATTCATAAAGAAGCGGAGAAGCACGGTATCCGCGGCACGGGCTATAGCTGGAAACACAACACGATGGACTGGAAAGAGGCCAGTCAGTCCCTGAGAATGATGTATAAAACCATCAAAGGACCGGTCATCGTACCGGGTTACATGTTCGACTTCTGGTCGATCCCATACCTGCTGGGCAAGGGAATTTCCATTGAACAGTTCACCGAGTTCACCAGCACGGCCCAGGAGATACTTGTGCAAGGTCTCGACGACAACGCCCTTCCCAACCTCAACGGGCATGAGGAAAAACTACTCTCCATCTTCCGTCCCGCATCCGCTGGCGCATATCAGTCAAAGCTTGTTGTAACTACACAGAGTTGAAGATCAAACACATGGCCCCCGCTATTATTGATGTTCCGCCCCGCCCAGCGGATGTCGTCGGGAGGTACACAATTCATGAGAATCTTACTGGCAGAAAGCAGCAGCTACTTTGGCCTGGGCGGCGCGGCCAAGGTTTGCCGAGAGTTGATTCAAGGACTAGCGCAGCTGGGACACCCGTGCGCCATTGTATCCCTTGAGGATCGCAATGAAATGGCAGTTAAAGGCTTTCAACCCGGCAATGCGCCGGGCGTAGCCGAATTGGAGGTGGACGGACTCAAAATATTTGCATCCGAAAAGGACCAATGGCGTCCAATGAGCGAATGCCTCCGAACCTTCAAGCCGGATTGGACGCTCATCTCCGAGGGCGGTGTCCTGCTCCTGGCCATCGCCCTTGAGGAATATGACCCCTCGCGCATCGTGCTTGTGGTGCAAAGTACGATCACTAATCTGTCGACGGAATCGTCCGACGCCATTAAAGATCATGTCCGCTCCCTGCTCAGAAAGACGCGCGGGATCGTCACTGTCAGCAACTACATGCGCAACTACATAAAGGAATGGAGCGGCTTGGATTCGACAGTTCTTCATCCTGCCTCCTACGGCTCCGGCCCATTCACACATTTCCATAACTTCGATAGCGGTTATGTCTCAATGATCAATCCATGTTCCGGTAAAGGCATCGCCATCTTCTTAGCGCTGGCGCGCAGTTTGCCCCACGTGAAATTTGCAGCCATCCCGTTTTGGGGCACGACCCCGGAAGATCGCGCCGCGCTTTTGCAATTGCCAAATGTGATTTTGCTCAAGCCCGAGCGCAATCTTGACGACATTTTCACGAAGACGAAAGTTCTATTAGTGCCATCGCTGTGGGGTGAGGCGTTTCCCCTGGTGGTTGGCGATGCGATGCTGCGTGGTATTCCAGTGCTGGCAAGTAACGCCGGGGGGCTTCCGGAGGCCAAACTCGGAGTGGATTACGTTCTGCCAGTGAACATGATTGAACGGTACGAATTGGACAGTAAGGGACAGGTTCAACCGGTCGTCCCCGAGCAAGATGTGAGTATGTGGATGAAGGTGCTAAATGATGTGATAACAGACCGTGCGCTTTACGAGCGTTTGTCGCTGGCCTCGCGCGAGGCCGCACTATCCTTCGTCGGCAATTTAGGGCCGCACCACTTCGTGCGATACCTTGAAGGACTCGCGGCGGCCGAGCAGCGCTCCGAAGCGGCAAGCTTTACCGCTAAGTGACTTCTTCAAATGCATCGAGCGATGCAGGAGATTTGTTTCGTCCATGTGCCTAAGACCGCCGGCAACAGCCTGCTGGTCGATACCGTCGCCGCGCTCGGCACCGTGGAGATCGCGATCGAAGGGCCCAACTTCTCCACCTACCGCGTCGCACAGCGGCCTGATCTCATCTTGACATACATCGGCCACAACGCCCGGATTAACAACTACATGACCATTGCGCAATATAAGAAGCAACATCCCGACTGCTTCGCGTTCGGCTTTGCGCGAAATCCCTATGACCGTCTGGTTTCCGCATTCCATTTCCTCAACAAAGGCGGAATGACCATATGGGACCAACGCGAGGGCATGCAGTACCTCGGTGAATACCAGGGCGACTTTCGGCGGTTCGTTCTCAACGCACTTGCGGGATCGGAGCGGCCGAGGATCTTCCACCAGATGCATCTACGCCCCCAGGTGGATTGGCTGTGCGACGAAACTGGCCGAGTCAGGGTCGATTGCCTCGGGCGCTTCGAATCGATCCATTCCGTGTACGAGGAACTCGGGCAACGGATCGGGGTTGCATTGCCCACCCCCACACATGTGAACAAGTCCCAGCACGCGCACTACGACACTTATTACGATGAGACCCTGCGGTCGCTGGTCGCGCGTGCCTATCGGGCCGACTTCGAGCGGTTGGGATACGCAACCTGACTCAGTCCGGTTCAAGTTACATTTATCTGTAAGCCTTCTCGCAGGAATGAGCAGCATGAATACGAACGAAGGTAGCGCCGGCAGATTCCACACGATGCAGCGTAAAGCGGTGCGCATCTCGCCGGGCGCAGTTGTGCGGTACAGCTATCTGGATGAGGACAAGCGCTTCCCCCTCGTGATCGAGCCGGCAGTGGACAGCGTCAATCTCCCAGGCTGGGCCACAGCCAATCGCGAGCAGCTTGCAGCACGATTGCTGCAACACGGAGCGATCCTCTTTCGGAACTTCAACGTGAATTCCGCCAGCCACCTCGATCAATTTATTCAAGCCACTTCCGGACAACCGTTGCAGTACCAGGAACGTTCTTCGCCACGTAGTCAAGTAAGCGGCAACATCTACACTTCAACCGATCATCCACCCAACGAGCCAATCTTTCTGCACAACGAGCAGTCGTACAATCTAACTTTCCCGTTGCGGATTTTCTTCTTTTGTACGCAACCGGCGGAGCATGGCGGGGCCACGCCCATCGCCGACACGCGCAAAATTTTCAACCGCATCAGCACGGAAGTAAGAGAACGCTTCATTGAAAAGAAGTACATGTATACGCGCAACTTCGGCGACGGTTTTGGCCTGTCATGGCAAACAGCCTTCCAGACCACGGACAAGAGCGCGGTGGAAGACTATTGCCGCCGGAATGACATCAGGTGGGAATGGAAAAGCAACGGCCGTTTGCGAACACAGCAAGTACGCCGGGCCGTCGCCTATCATCCGCGTACCGGCGAGCCGGCCTGGTTCAATCACCTGACATTTTTCAACTTCTCGACTTTGGAGCCCGCCGCGCGCGAGACTTTGTCGGTCCTGTTTTCCGAGGAAGACCTGCCGAACAATACCTACTACGGAGATGGCTCACCGATAGAGCCAAAAGTTTTAGAGGAACTGCGCGCGGCATACCGGCAGGAAACAGTCAGCTTTCCGTGGCAGAGGGGCGACATCCTGATGCTCGACAACATGCTGGCTTCACACGGGCGCGAGCCGTACTCAGGCCAACGGCAAGTACTTGTAGGAATGGCCGAGCCGTACAACTGGGAACTCATCCCGACACATAAGCAAATGTGACGATCATGTCAGAAGAAATCATCGAAGGGTTTCGCCTCTCACCGGCGCAGCAGCGGCTGTGGCAACAGATGAATCAGCACGGCGCTGCCGCATTCCACTCGGCGGTCCGGATTAAAGTATCCGGTCCGTTGGACCAGGTGCTGTTGCGGCAGGCGTGGTTGCGTTTGGTCCAGCGTCACGAAGTGCTGCGTACGACTTTCAGCTCCGCGCCGGGTTTGGATTTACCGCTGCAAGTGATCGGAAGTGCGGCAGCGAAAGATGGATGGGAGCTGCGTGTTCGAGAGAGCGGTGAGCTGGAAATAACAGCCGGCGCAATGCTGGCCGATGCGCGAACCATGCAGAACATGGTTGCGGAGCTGGCGCGTTGCTACGAAGCTGATGACGATCAACCGCCGGCTGACGTAGTGCAGTATGCAGATTTCTCCGAGTGGCAGCACGAGATGTTGGCGAGCGAAGAAGCTGAGAGAGCGCGCCAATTGTGGGCCGGGAACAGCGGGCGCGAGAGCGGGACGTTGCAACTGGCCCACGAGCGAGACGGATTGCGGAGCAACAGTTACGCGCCGCAGTCAGTCACAGCGGAAGTAAGTCGGGAAGTAGAGGAGAAGCTGAAAGCAGTAGCGCTGGAGTTGGATGCGAGCGTTGCGGAAGTGCTGGAGGCCGGCTGGCGAGTTTTGTTGTGGCGATTGAGTGGCGAGGCCGAGGTGGTCATCGCTCGACTCTTCGACGGGAGAAGAGTCAAACATTTGAAGAACGCATTCGGACTATTCGCAAAATACCTGCCTGTCTCCAATCGTCTGTCAGGGACGTACCGTTTTTCCAAAATCGTGCGACAGGTGAGAGATGCAGTCAGAACGATCTCTATGCAGCAGGATTACCTGACACCTGAAGACGATTCTTATGCTTCCTGGATCGGATTCGATTTTGAGTCGCTGCAGGACACGTCAAAAGGTTTCAGTATTTCGCAACTCTATAGCTGCGTGGAACGCTTCAAGCTGAGGTTGTCCGTGCAGGAAGCCAACGGCCGACTGCGTTTCACTTTGCATTACGATCCGGCAATTTACGTGGCCGAAACCGTGGAGCGTTGGGCCGCTTCCCTGACAACGCTGTTGGAGAATGCAACTCAGCATCCGCATGCATTTATCAGGGACCTGGAGATCATTGGCGAGCACGAGCAGCAGCAATTGCTGGTCGAGTGGAATGACACGGCGGTTGATTACCCGAAAGATCTTTGCATCCATCAACTATTCGAGGCGCAGGCTGTTCGCACGCCGGACGTGCCCGCCGTCGTCTTTAAAGATAACCGGTTGAGCTACAGGGAATTGAACGAGCGGTCCAACCAGGTGGCGCGATATCTGCGCCGGCACGTAGCCGGAGCAGAGGTGTTGGTGGGCGTATGCCTGGAACGCTCGGTCGAATTAGTCAGCGCGGTGCTCGGCGTGCTGAAAGCCGGCGGGGCGTACGTGCCTTTAGATCCTGAGCAACCACCGTCACGCTTGTTACGAATGATTACGGATGCGGGGACAGCGGTGCTGTTGACACAGCAAAGCGTGGCCGCGCGGTTTTCAGATACTGTTCCGGCGCGAGTCGTTTGTATTGATGCGGACGCGGACGCTATCTCCCAGGAGAGCACACAGAACCTCGGCGCAAATACACTTGCAGACAATCTTGCATACGTTATCTACACCTCGGGGTCGACGGGGACGCCCAAGGGAGTGATGGTCCAACACCGCTCGGTGCTCAATCTTCTGACCGCGTTGCAACACATAATCTACGTCAACGTTCCCGTACCTTCGCGCGTCAGTCTCAATGCGCCATTCTCATTCGATGCCTCTGTCAAACAGCTCATTCAATTGCTTGCCGGCCACACGCTTTATCTCGTGCCGGAAGAGTTGCGCCCCGATGGCGAGCAGTTGCTCCGTTGGCTGGGTGAGCAGCGAGTGGAAGTCTTCGATTGCACTCCGGCGCAGTTGCAGTTGTTATTCGATGCGGGACTTGGTAGGGCGACGATGGCGGACGAAACACTGCGCGCCGTACTGGTTGGCGGTGAAGCCATCAACGACGACCTCTGGACGCGCCTCAGCAGCAGCGCGCGAACACGCTATTACAATGTTTATGGTCCAACCGAATTCACTGTGGACGCACTGGTGTGCGAGATAAAGGGCGAACCGCCGGGCATTGGAAGGCCGGTCGCAAACACGCGGGCTTACGTGCTCAACGAATCGCAGGAGCTGTTGGCGACAGGTGTGACGGGCGAACTTCACCTTGGTGGCGCGGGTCTCGCGAGAGGCTACCTGAATCGACCGGATTTAACGGCGGAAAAGTTTGTCCCCGATTCCTACAGCGGTGAAGTGGGAGCGAGACTGTATCGCACAGGCGATCTCGTGCGTTATTCGACGAACGGCCACGTACAGTTCATGGGCCGCACCGATCACCAGGTGAAAGTACGTGGTTATCGTGTGGAACTCGGCGAGATTGAGGCGGTGCTCCGGGGACACGAAGCGGTGCGCGATTGTGTGGTGACGGGGCACGAGGACGAATCAGGATCCAGGAGGCTGGTCGCATACGTCGTGGGAGCGACCGACAGTCATGCCGCTAATAACGGCGACGCGAACGGACACTACAGCCTGCCTAACGGGATGACCGTGGCCCACGAGAACAAGAACGAGACGGACTATCTCTACAGTGAGATTTTTCAGAAGCAGACATACTTCCGTCACGGCATCGGCCTGCGCGACGGTGCGTGCGTCTTCGACGTGGGCGCGAACATCGGACTCTTTACCCTCTTCGTAACGCAGCACTGGAAGGATCTCACCGTCTACGCTTTCGAGCCGATTCCGCACATCTACACCAATCTACGACGCAACGCAGACCTCGCCGATAGTTCAGTCAAGACGTTGCCGGTCGGGCTGTCTAACGAAGAGAAGACTGAGACGTTTGCTTTCTATCCGCGCTACACAATGATGAGCGGGATCAGCGCCTATGCAGATGCTGCGCAGGAGGTTGAGGTTATCAAGCAGTACCTGCGCAACGAGGAACAGAGTGGCGTGGCTGGGGCATCGGAGTTGTTAGCGCAGTCAGACGATTTACTGGCCGGACGCTTCGAGGCCAAACTCGAGCAGTGCCGGCTGCGCGTTCTTTCAGACATCATCCGCGAGGAAGGAGTCGAGCACATCGATCTGCTGAAGGTGGATGTGCAGCGCGCCGAGCTGGATGTACTGCAAGGCATCAGTGATGAAGATTGGCAACGGATAGAGCAGGCGGTGATGGAAGTGCACGACGTTGAGGGCGGCGCGACCGCCGGACGCATCGAGGAGATCACTGCGCTACTCAAACGACATGGTTTCAGTGTGGTCGTAGAGCAGGAAGATTTGCTGCAGGGGACGGATCGTTACAACCTCTACGCTGTGAAGCACGCAACGAATGGGCATCGGTTGAACGGGCGGAAAGAGACCTTGTTTGGACCACCGCCGGCTGTCGTCACGACTAAAGGCGAGGAGAACGCTAAATTCCTGATCGATGAGTTGCGCCGCCATCTGCGTGAACAGTTGCCGGAATACATGATGCCGTCAGCCCTCGTAATGCTTGATAAGTTGCCGCTGACGCCGCATGGCAAAGTTGATCGCAAGGCATTACCAGCGCCTGAGTCGGCAGGCGGAAGGCCGGAACAATCTGGTGCAGCTCTGCCACGCACACCACATGAAGAATTAGTAGCCAACGTCTGGGAGTCAGTCATCAATGTCAGACCGATAGGGCGTGATGATAACTTCTTCGAGTTGGGTGGCCATTCACTTTTAGCCACGCAGGTCATGTCACGTATCCGTGAGGTGTTTCAGATCGATTTGCCATTGCGGACTTTGTTTGAGCAACCGACTGTCGCAACCTTTGCCGCCAGCGTTGGCGAGGCGCTTAAGCTTGAGTCTCAAGCAACACCCACTCCGCAAATTCGATCGGTTCCTCGAAGCGAGGATTTACCACTATCGTTCGCACAACAACGGCTCTGGTTCCTGGACCAGTGGGAACCAGCGAGCCCGTTCTATAACTCACCATCCGCGGTGCGGTTCTCCGGGCGGCTGGAGTTGGCCGTGCTACAGCGAACCTTGTTTGAAGTGGTGCGGCGTCACGAAGTGCTGCGCACTTCATTCCCGAGTGTGAATGGACAGCCGCGCCAACAGATCGTGGAGCAGTGGCAGCCGGAGTTGCCGTTGATAGATCTCTCGGCGTTGGACCAGGCGGCGGCGGAAGCAGCGGCCAGGTGGCTGGCGCAACGTGAGACGTTGCAGCCTTTCAATCTGGCGACAGGACCGCTGTTGCGGGCGACGTTGCTGCGGTTGGCAGCCGAGGAGCACGTGCTGCTATTTACCATGCATCACATCGTCTCGGATGCGTGGTCGATGGGTTTGCTGGTGCGAGACGTGGCCGCGCTCTATCAGGCTTACCATGCGGGAGAGGAATCGCCGTTGGAAGAGTTGGCGGTGCAGTATGCGGACTATGCGGTGTGGCAGCGCGAGTGGCTGGATGGAGAAGTATTGGAGCAGCAGTTGGAATACTGGCGACGGCGATTGGCCGGTGCGCCGGCGGTGCTGGAGTTGCCGACGGACAGACCGCGGCCGCGAGTGCAGAGTTATCAGGGAGCGACGTCGAAGTTTCGGCTGAATGCGGAGTTGACGGCAGCGCTGAAGGAGTTGTCACGGCGTACCGGAGTGACGTTGTTCATGACGTTGCTGACGGGGTTTGAGGTCCTGTTGTGGCGGTTGAGCGGCCAGGAAGACATCAGCGTCGGGACGGCGATCGCGAACCGGACGCGACGCGAGACTGAAGGCGTGATCGGATTTTTTGTGAACACGCTGGTGCTGCGGCTGGAGTTGAGTGGTGAGTTGAGCAGCCGCGAGTTGCTGAGTCGAGTGCGGGAAGTGTGTCTGGGAGCATATGGGCATCAGGAGGTGCCGTTCGAGCGGTTGGTGGAGGAGTTGCGACCGGAACGGAGTTTGAGTCACACGCCGCTGTTTCAGGTAGCGTTTGGATTGAACAATGCGCCGCGGGAAGCATTGGAGTTGCCGGGTCTGAAGTTAAGTGGGATGGAGACGGTGGACGAGGTAGTGCGATTCGATCTGACGTTGTGGATGCTGGAACAGGCAGGAGAGTTGAGTGGGCATTGGACGTACCGCACAGAGTTGTTTGATGCAGAGCGAGTGGAGCGAATGAGCCGGCAGTTGGAACGCTTGCTACAGAGCATGGCGGCGAACCCGGAAGCGCGGATAGAAACGCTGGAGATGTTTAGCGAAGCCGACAAAGAGCAGCAGGCAATCGAAGGCCAAGTGCGCGGCCAGGCAAATTACCAGAAGTTCAAAGGCGTCAAACCAAAAGCAATCCAAATCTCCAATGCGAGTTCCTGAAGGGAACAGAGAGTAACGATGAATACGAGCGGAGGCAGCGCCGGCAGATTCCACAGCATGCAGCGCAAGGCGGTGCGCATCACCCCGAGTGCGGTCGTGCGTTACAGCTATCTCGATGAGCAGGAGCGCTTCCCGCTGGTGATCGAGGCAGCGATGGACGGCGTCAATCTCGCCGGGTGGGCCGCAGGCAACCGCGAGCAGCTTGAAACACAGTTGCTGCAACACGGAGGAATCCTCTTCCGTAAATTCAACGTCAATGAGGTGTCACAGTTCGAGCAATTCGCGAGAGCTATTTCACCTGACCTGCTCGATTACAACGAACGTGCAGCACCACGCACCGAGGTCGGTCAAAAGATATACACCTCGACTGAGTTCCCTGCTAATCAACACATCCCGTTGCACCATGAGATGTCTTACTCGCATAACTGGCCCACTAAGATCTGGTTTTATTGCGATCAACCAGCGCAACAGGGAGGTGAGACTCCAATCGCTAACGACAGAAAAGTTTTCGGAATGATCGACCCGAAGATAAAAGAGAGATTTATCAACAAGAGAATTCTCTATGTCAGAAACTACGGCGAAGGAGTTGACCTTTCCTGGCAGGAAGTCTTCCAGACCACTGATCGATCGGTGGTGGAGGACTATTGCAGGAAAGCCGGGATGGAGTTTGACTGGAAAGACGGAGACCGTTTAAGAACGCGGCAACTGCGCCCCGCCACCGTTGTCCATCCCAGGACGGGCGAGACTATCTGGTTCAATCACGCGCACATGTTCCACACGTCAAACCTCGAGCCTCATGTTCGTGACTCGCTGCTGGCGGAGTTTCAGGAGGATGAACTACCTCGCAACGCTTTTTACGGCGATGGCTCGTCGATTGAGTCCTCGCTGTTGGAGGAAATTCGCGAGGTATACCGGCAGGCAGCGGTCGTGTTCCCATGGCGCAAGGGAGATGTCCTGATGCTGGATAACTTTCTTGCCTCTCACGGACGCAGACCGTTCGTCGGCCCACGCAGAATTTTGGTAAGTATGGCCGAACTCTTCACCGATACTGCACACGCAACGGGCTAAACCCGGTGTGAATGAGACGATTTTGAATGCAAAGCTGCGTCTTGTTGATAGCCCACGTCTCATCGAGCCACAAACAAATACGCCGAAGGCGTTGGCTAATTTCAGCCCAGGATTGGAGCGCAGTGACAACCCTGGGTTACGAATCCCAAAAAGCACTCCAACCCTGAAAGGGTTAAAAATTCAGGGGAGTCGAATCCGGAACAAACCCTTTCAGGGTAAATAATTTTGTTTTGATGATTGCTCCCAGGGTTGTCGCTTGCGCTCCCACCCTGGGCTGAAATTAGCCAACGCCTTCGGCGTATTTATTTACAAATTTTCAAATTGACGCATTACCAAAGATTCATGTCTGAAGAAATTATCGAAGGATTTCGTCTATCACCGGCGCAGCAGCGGCTGTGGCAACAGATGAACCAGCACGGCGCTGCGGCGTTCCACTCGGCGATCCGGGTTTCAGTGCGCGGCTCGTTGGACCAGGCGCTGTTGCAGCAGGCTTGGTTGCGCCTGGTCCAACGCCATGAAGTGCTGCGTACGACTTTCAGTTCCGCCCCGGGTTTGGAGCTACCGCTGCAAGTAATCGGAAGTGCGGAAGCGAAAGACGGGTGGCAGGTGCGTATTCGAGAGAGTGAAGTGGAAATAACGGCTGGGGCAATGTTGGCCGATGCGCGAACCATGCAGAACCTCGTGACGGAGCTGGCGCGTTGCTACGAAGCCGCACTCCTGAATCGCGAGCTTGCGGACGATCCGGTTCAGTATGTCCAGTTCTCCGAGTGGCAGCACGAGATGCTGGAGAGCGAGGAGGCAGAGAGAGCAAGCCAACTGTGGGCCGGACGCGAAAACGGGATCTTACGGCTGGCGCACGAGCGAGAAGGATTTGGCAGCACCAGCTACGCGCCGCAGTCAGTCACAGTCGAAGTGAGTCGAGAGATAGCGGAAAAGCTGAAACAGATTGCGGTGGATTTGGATGCCGACATCGAGGAAGTGTTGGAGGCCGGATGGCGAATTTTATTGTGGCGCTTGAGCGGCGAGGCTGAAGTTACTGTCGCACGGCTCTTCCACGGCAGAACATACGAAGAGCTGCAGGAAGCTTTCGGACTTTACGGAAAATATTTGCCTATCAGTACACGCCTCAGCGGAAATCTTCGCTTTCATGAAACGCTTGAGAGAGTTCATAAGTCGTTATCTGAGATCAGCGAATGGCAGGAGTACCTGGCGGTCAACGATCTGGTTGCTGAAAAAGCGTCACTCATCGGATTTGATTACCAGTCGTGTGGTGGTCCATTCCGAGCGACCGGCGTCGAGTTTGTCGTAACCCACCTCGAAAGCTTCACCGAGTGCTTCAAGCTGCGACTGTCCGGCTTCGAAAACAACGGATCGCTGGAGCTACGGTTGCACTACGATCCGGAGTTATACGCAGTCGAAACGGCTGTGCGCCTGGCCGGTGAATTGGCTGAACTCTTCCGAAGCATCGCGCACGATCCGAAGGCGCTCATCAGCGATCTCGATATCCTTGGCACACGCGAACGCCAGCGAATGCTGGTCGAGTGGAACGATACTGCACTTGAATTCCCGCAGGGCGAGTGCATCCACGAACTATTTGAAGCCCAGGTCGAGCGCACGCCTCATGCAATTGCTGTCGAGCATGAGAATGCGCAACTAACTTTCTTGCAATTGAACCAGCGGGCGAATCAAGTGGCCCATCACTTGCGCTCACTCGGTGTTGGACCAGAGACACGTGTCGGCATCCTGATGAAACGATCGGTCGACATGATGGTCTCACTATTCGGCGTGTTTAAGGCGGGCGGGGCCTACGTGCCTTTAGATCCTGATTCGCCGCCTGAGCGACTAAGTTTCATGTTGGCTGACGCCCGCGTCGAAGTGCTTTTGACGCATCAAGAGCAACTTGCAGTGAAGCTGGATGAGCCGGTCCAGATCGTTTGCCTCGATACCGCCGACATCTCGCAGATGAGCGCGGACAATCCGCCCAACGAAACGATTTCTGAAAATCTCGCCTACGTGATTTACACCTCGGGTTCGACGGGCAGGCCGAAGGGAGTCATGATCGAACATCGCTCGGTCGTTAACCTCGTGCGTGCCTTGTCTGAGACTGTCTACGCCGGCCGCAGCCAGGACCTGAGAGTCAGCATAAATGCGCCATTGGTGTTTGACGCTTCAGTGAAGCAGATCGTGCAGTTACTGCAGGGTCGCACCATCTGCATCATTCCCGAAGAGGTGCGTCCAGACAGTGTCTCCCTACTCTCTTATTTAAAGGAGCACAAGGTTGAGGTGCTCGATTGCACTCCCTCACAACTGCGTTGGCTACTCGCCGATGGATTGGACCAACAGTCCGACATGGAATTGGTGTTGATTGGCGGAGAGGCCGTTGATTCGACACTCTGGCAGGAATTGTGCAAGTCTCGCCGTCCGGCCTTCTACAACGTTTACGGCCCGACCGAATGCTGCGTCGACGTCACCGTCGCCGAGCTCAAAGATGGATTGGCAACACCGACAATCGGACGCCCACTGCCTAACGTGCAGCTCTTCATTCTCGACGAGAATCAGCAGCCCGTGCCGGTCGGAGTCGCCGGGGAGATCTGTGTCGGCGGTGCAGGGCTCAGTCGTGGGTACTTGAACCGTCCCGAATTGACTGCCGAACGATTCATTCCGAACGCATACAATCAAGAGGTTGGAGCACGACTGTACCGCACCGGTGATATCGGAAGATATCAGGAAGACGGAAACGTCGAGTATGTGGGACGCGTCGATCATCAGGTGAAACTGCGAGGCTTTCGCGTGGAACTGGGCGAGATCGAATCGGCGCTCGAAGAACATCCGCAGGTCAAGGAGTCTGTGGTCCTGGCGCGAGAGAACGAGAAAGGCGACAAACGCCTGGTGGCATACGTCGTGGCTCTCGACCGGTACGCAGCGCATGGCGATCCACTCTCCCGATACCGCCTGCCCAACGGCATGGTCGTCGTGCAACTAAATAGAAATGAAACAGATAATCTTTATCAGGAGATCTTCGAAGATCTAATTTATCTCAAGCATGGCATCCGTCTGGCGCCAAACGCATGCGTCTTCGACGTCGGCGCAAACATCGGGCTCTTCACGCTCTTCGTCACACAGCATCGTCCGGACGCGAAGATCTATGCGTTCGAGCCGCTTGGTCCAATCTATGAAAAATTAGCGATCAACGCGAGGCTTTATAACACTTCAGCGAAACTGTTTGCCTATGGTTTGTCGGATCAAGAGAAGACCGAGAGTTTTGATTACTATCCTCGCTACACAGCCAAGTCTGGCGTGAGCGCCTACGCCGATGCAGTCGATGAGGTCGAAGTCGTCAAGACATTCCTGCGCAACCAGCAACGTCAGGGCGTGGCCGAAGCGCAAAGCCTGATCGATGTCGAGGACGAGCTGTTAGGCAATCTCTTCGTGAGCGAAAGACACGAATGCTCGATGAGAAGACTCTCGGACGTAATTAAGGAACAGGGCATAGATCATATCGACTTGCTGAAGATCGATGTGCAGCGCGCGGAAGCAGACGTGCTTAACGGCCTCGACGAAGACGACTGGCCAAAAATTCAGCAATTGGTGATGGAGGTCCACGACAGCCCGGACCACGCCACGAGCGGAAGAGTTGAAGAGTTTACTCGGATGCTCGAGAGCCGCGGATTCGAGGTCCTTGTCGAACAGGACCAATACCTCGTGGGTGCTGACCGTTACAATCTTTACGCAGCGCGCCACCGGCTGGATGTGCATACTGAGCCGAACGGCTTCGGCAAAAATGGGTATTCCCAGGTAGCGCAATCACTGTTCGTGGAAGAAGAGTTGTCTTCTGCCGAGCTACAACAGTTTTTGCGGAAGAGGATGCCCGAATACATGGTGCCGTCGGCATTCGTCATGCTCGACAAGATGCCTTTGACGCGCCATGGGAAGGTGGACCGCCTGTCGCTGCCTGCGCCTGAAGATCTGGAGAGACAGAAAAGCGATTTAGCTAAGCCCCGCACACCCGTCGAAGAGATAACGGCAGCCATCTGGACAGAGGTGCTGGGTGTCGAAGAGGTGAGCATTCACGACATTTTCTTCGAGTTGGGTGGCCATTCGCTTTTAGCCACGCAGGTGATCTCGCGGGTGCGTGCAGCTTTCAATATCGAGATCCCGCTACGCACGTTCTTCGAAGAACCGACGATTGCCGGGCTCGCGGCCAATGTTGAAACCGCGTTGCAAAACAGATCGGGGCTACAAGTGCCTCCGATTCGATCAGTGCCAAGAGGCGAGGACTTACCGCTGTCGTTCGCGCAGCAACGGCTGTGGTTCCTGAATCAGTGGGAACCATCGAGCCCGTTCTATAACTCACCATCGGTGCTGCGGCTTTCCGGCCGGCTGGAGTTGCCGGTGCTGCACCGGACGTTGCTTGAATTAGTGCGCCGGCATGAGATCTTGCGCACCTCATTCCCGAGTGTTGGTGGCCGGCCTCGCCAGCGCATCGCCGAGACGCTGCTGCCGGCGCTACCGCTGGTTGATCTCTCGGCGCTTGATCCCGAGGTGGCCCAACGTGCCGCCGCCATACTGGCTCAGGATGAGGCGCGGCGTCCATTCGATCTCTCGACGGGACCACTCTTACGCGCCACACTGCTGCGTCTCGCGGCGGATGATCACGTGCTGTTCTTTACCACGCATCACATCGTCTCGGACGGCTGGTCCATTGGCGTGCTTGTCAAAGATGTGGCGGCGCTCTACCAGGCCTACGAGCGCGGTCTCGAGTCGCCGCTCGCGGACCTCGCTGTGCAGTATGCCGATTACGCTGTGTGGCAGCGGGAGTGGCTCACTGGTGAAGTACTGGAACAGCAATTGGCCTACTGGCGGAAGCAATTGGCCGGCGCACCACCGGTACTCACTCTGCCGACCGATCATCCGCGCCCGCGCGTCCAAAATTACCGTGGGGCGGCCTCAACATTTGTGCTCAGTGCCGAGTTGACGACTGCGCTCAAAGAATTATCACGCCGCACAGGTCTGACTCTGTTCATGACGTTGTTGGCGGGATTCAAGGTGCTGTTGTGGCGGCTAAGCGGGCAGGAAGACATCTCCGTGGGGACTGGCATCGCGAACCGGACGCAGCGGGAGATGGAAGGAGTAATCGGATTTTTCGTGAACACGTTGGTGATGCGCACGGAGATTCGAGGCGAACTGAGTTTTAACGAATTCTTGACGCAGGTGCGCGAAGTATGTCTGGGTGCATATGGTCATCAGGAGGTGCCATTCGAGAGATTAGTGGAGGAATTAAGACCAGAACGCAGCTTAACTCACTCGCCACTGTTTCAGGTCATGTTCGTGCTACAGAACGCTCCTTTTGAGCCGCTGGAACTGCCGGGACTGCGACTGTCGTCATTCAGTGGGGATCAATCAACGACGAAGTTTGATCTACGCCTCTCGCTCTCGGAACTCGAAAACGACGGCGGCTTAGAAGGCACATTTACTTTCAACACTGATCTCTTCGAACCAGACACAATACAACGGATGGCGTTGTATTTAGAGCGTGTACTGGGTGCAGCCGTCGCCGACCCGCAGAAACCTCTCTCTAAACTCTCGTTGCTAAATAACAAGGAACAGGATCTGCTCCTCAACGAATGGAACGATACGAAAACGAACTATGGACCAACGCGCTGCCTTCATGAGTTGTTTGAAGAGCAAGTGGCACGTACGCCCGCGGCGACTGCGGTTATTTGCGAAGGCGAGCGGCTCAGTTACAGCGAGTTGAACACGCGAGCCAACCGCCTCGCACGCCGCTTATGGCAGTTGGGTGTTGGACCAGAGCAGAGAGTGGGAATTCTCCTCGAGCACTCACCGGAGACCATGGTAGCGGTAATGGGCATTCACAAGGCGGGCGGAGCATACGTCGGGCTCGATCCGCAGTGGCCTGTTGAGCGTTTCGCCTTCGCACTCGCCGATGCTGGAGCCAGCCTGCTGCTGACGCATTCGAAATTGCGGACCGTATGGGAGGATTGGCGAAGTCTCCCATGCCCGGTGCTGTTTTTGGACGAAGAGGAAGCCGGGCTTGCAGAGTTGCCGGCGACGAATCCTACCAGTCATGTGACTCCTGACGGCTTGGCATATCTCATCTACACTTCGGGTTCGACCGGGCGACCCAAGGCCGTGATGGGCGAGCACCGCCAAGTGGTTAACTACATACGTGCCATCTCGGAGCGGCTGGGACTTGGACCAGGCTCTTACGCTGTACACCAGAGTCTTGCAGTTGATGCTCCGGTCACATACCTGTTCGCGGCACTGATGTGGGGCGGCACCTTGCACCTCATCGGGCGCGATCGTGCGTCAGACGCCGAGCAGTTAGGAGATTACATTCGGCGAGAGCAGTTGGACTACTTCAAGCTCGCGCCATCCTACCTCGCGGCACTCCTGGCAGGGGCCGAGCCGGAAAAGATTATGCCGCGCCGTGTGCTACTAGTTGGAGGCGAGGCGTTTGGGCGAGGTCTAGCGGAGCAGGCGTTGCGACTTGGGGGCGGAGCCTGCAAAGTGGTCAACCATTATGGACCAACTGAGACAACTGTTGGCGTGCTGACTTACCAGGTCGAACCTGGTCAAGGCGAACGGGGTGTCGACGCCGGAGCAACGCTGCCAATAGGCCGGCCACTTGCGAATACGCGCGTCTACGTGTTGGACGAACACATGTCGCCCGTGCCGGTCGGAGTAGTTGGCGAATTATTTGTGGGCGGCGCAGACGTGGCGCGAGGATACCTGGGCCGTCCTGAATTAACAGCAGAAAGATTCGTACCTGATATGTACGGCGGTGAAGCGGGCGCAAGACTGTACCGGACTGGCGATGTTGCACGGTGGGCTCCGGATGGAAATGTGGAGTTTTTGGGACGCATCGATCACCAGGTGAAGATACGAGGGTATCGCGTAGAGATCGAAGAGATCGAAACGGTTTTGGAAGAGCACCCCGCTGTGCGTACCGCTGTCGTGGAAGCGCGTACTGATGGACGCGGCGAGTTGCGGTTAGTCTGTTATCTGGTGTGGAAGGATGTTAGCGACTCCGCTCAGGTAGATGGCTTACGGACCTGGGCGCGCGAGCGACTGCCGGAGTACATGGTGCCTGTAGGGTGGATCGAGTCGGATGAGCTACCGCGAACGCCGCAGGGGAAAGTCGATCGCAAGGCGTTGCCCGATCCGGTTTGGGGCGACAGTCCAGGTCGGGTTTACGAGGAACCGCGCGATGAGGTGGAGCAGCGAATGGCATCGGTATGGCAGCGGGTACTGCGGATAGAACGCGTCGGCGCCGTTGACGACTTCTTCGAGCTGGGCGGCCATTCTTTACTGGCGACGCAAGTCGTATCGCATGTGCGGCTCGAGTTCGGCGTAGAGGTGAGACTGCGCGAACTCTTTGAGCGAACGACTGTGAGAGGTTTGAGCGAGGTGGTGCGGGAACGACTCAGTGCTGGGACCGTTAACAGGAGTGAAATCGTCCGAACAGAGCGGTCCACACGGCGTCTACAACACTCTGCCCTGAGAGAAGAGGAACTGCAGTATGAAGTTTGACGACGTGATGCAGATGGTTGGGAACACTCCGCATGTCCTCGTGCGTTCGCCCGAAGCTGAGCCGGCAAATATCTATGTGAAGCTTGAGGGATACAACCCCACTGGCAGCATAAAAGATCGTGCCTGCCTGTACATGATTCGCGGCAAGATCAAAGAAGGCACTTTGCAACGGGGCATGACGCTTCTGGATGCTTCGAGCGGGAACATGGCTTGCTCGATTGCCTTCTTCGGAAAACTCCTGGGGTACTCGACCCTGGTAGTTGCCAATTCAAAACTCACGGCTGATAAGCGAAAGTTTATTGAGTACTACGGCGCGGAACTACAGGTCATCGGCGATTTCACTATTGACGGAAACCGGTACTGCCAGGAGAGAGTCCAGCGAGAAGAGCCGGGACGCTTCTGTTTTCTTGACCAGCTTCATAATTGGGCAAATCCCCAGGCACATTACGAAACGACGGGACCAGAAATCCTTACTGATTCTCCAGACGTGGCAATGGTGGTCGGCTCGCTCGGCTCCGGCGGGGCAATGGCAGGCACAGCGCGGTTCCTAAAAGAAAAGAGACCAGCCACGAAGGTCGTCGCAGTCCAATCGGCATCGGGCACAAAGTTACCCGGCACGGGAAGTTTCGATGACGGCGACTACATAACTCCATTCATTCAACAGTCGATGGATAACCACTTGTTTGATCACATCATCAAGATCAGTGAACCGGATGCAGTGCGCCGGACAATTCAGTTAAAGGAACAAGGAATCTTCTGCGGTCTACAGACGGGCGGTGTCCTGCATGCCGCGCTGACCGCAATCGAACAGTTTAGCGTCAAGGGTGATGTCGTCATTCTCTCGGGCGACACCGGATGGAAGAACATGGACAGGCTTCTTTGCCTCTAAGTCACTGCATCTACGGCACTGGCACAAAGCCGGTTTTGGTCAGTGTTGCAGCGTCTGATACCAGCGGCTACGATTGGACTACAATCGCTAAAAGATCAACTGTTCAGCATCTACTTTGTCGGGCCACTGGATACGGAGTCCAGTGACTGGAAGAGAGAAGTAGCTTTCCGCCAGCATTGAGTTGTCTTCCCAAAATGGTCTTAAAAAATCATTGACTTCCCATACTGCTGGCATAGGGTGCCCCACGAAAAGCAGAAATTCAGAGTGACCCTCTACGAGTTGCCTACAGAACTCGCCGGTTCTGCTTCCACTTTGTAAATCCTTCGCTCACGAATCAGGAGCTTTGCGTTGTCGCTAAGTCATCCTCCAACTCAACCGTTGCTCATCTCGCACGAATTAAGTTGGACTACCCGTGACTCTTCTGCGACTTATTAAGGAGAGGCTTATGGATCCACATAATTCCGCAGTAGCTACCGATTGTCTCATCATCGGTTATAACGACGGCTGTCTTGAAGACGAAATCCATAGCCTGCGCGCGATGGGCGTGGACCATCCGAACTACCGCGATCTCAATCTCAACATCATCGAGCATGAAGGCCGGCCTTACCGGGCGATGGACATCTTCAATCGCTTTTACTACGAAGGCCGAGCCCCAACCGGCAACGACAAGAGATGGCACAACGCGGACGTTCTCTGGATAGTCATAATGTACCTGGGGACGTATCTCCGGAAACGCGGGTTCACCGTCGATTACATCAATCTCTTCCAGTTACAGAAGGACGAGCTTGAGGAAAAACTCCGCAAAAACCAATACCTGACGACCGTAATCACAACCACCATCTACAACTTTGATACACCAATAATCGAAGCGGTCAACTTCGTCCGTCAGCGTAATCCGAAGACTAAAATAATCGTCGGTGGACCTTACATCGCGAAACGATCGGAGACCATGGAGCCGGCCGATTTGCAGGCGATGTTCACTTACATCGGCAGCGACTTTTATGTTCGCAGCCGTGAGGGAGAACAAGCTCTCGTCAACATACTTCGCGCTCTCAAAAACGGGAGCAACTTTGCGGCGATTCCGAACATTGCCTTCAGGCACGGCAACAGCTTCGTCCTGACACCCTCGCAGCCGGAGCTGAATCCGCTTTACGAAAACCTCATCGAGTACAACGCATTTTCCAAAGAGCAGATCGGAAACTACGTGAACGTTCGCATCACAAAAGGCTGCCCTTTCGCCTGCGCCTTCTGTTCCTTTCCGTTGCGGACCGAGAAATACGACGTCTCGCGGTTGGACTACATCGAGCACGAGCTGGACGCTATTCACGAGGTCGGGTCGGTAACGGGAATTTGTTTTGTTGACGATACTGTCAATGTGCCGCTCCCTACTTTCAAAGAAATGTTGCGCATGATGATCCGTAGAAATTACGGTTTCAAGTGGCACTGTTTCTTCCGCGCTGATTTCTGTGATGAGGAAGTCGTCGAGCTGATGGCGCAGTCCGGCTGTGTGGGTGTTTTCCTGGGCCTCGAGTCGGCAAACGACCACATCCTCGCCAATATGAATAAGACTCCTCGCAAGGAGCACTATCTCAAGTCAATACCGCTTTTCAAAAAGGCTGGCATACAGGTCTTTGCCTCTGTCTTCTTCGGTTTTCCCGGTGAGACCTATGACACCGCACAGGAAACCATCGACTTCCTTCTTGAAACCGAGCCCGATTTTTATCGACCGCTGATCTGGTATTGCGATCCGGTGACTCCAATCTGGCACGAAAAAGATAAGTACGGCGTCAAGGGCTATCACTTCTCATGGTCCCACAACACGATGGACGTAGCCACGGCCGTCCACCTCGTCGAGCGTTGCTTCATGAGTATCGACACGCCTGTCTGGGTGCCCGATCCCGGCTTTAACTACGTGTCACTCTACATGCTTGAAAATCGCGGCATGACTTTCGATCAGATCAAGACGTTTCTGAGGTGCTTCAGTGCCGTCATCAGAGAAAAGATTGCGCAACCGAATCGCCCGGAAACGTCTCCGGCTTTGATTGAGGACCTCAAAAGGGCTTGCCAGTTTGATCGCGCGTTTCCGAATGAAACTGCTGCGCCAGTCTTCTCCGCGGAAAGTTATAGGGCCGCGGAGGCTTTCTACTGTGACGAGCTCGGCGATAGATCATCCGAAGAAGAAATCGATCGCGACAATCACGTCCTGACCCGTGACGATTGGACAGTAAGCGATCCGCTCGACACGAGTCTGGTGCACCAACTGGCGACTGACTGCCAGATCGATCGCGTGGCTACTCTCATTGCCATTTACATGGCGACGCTTTGGCTGGCTGAAAATCGAAAAGACAGTTCGGTCGTGTTGGCGCTCGGAGATTATGAAAACTATCCCGTGCGGGTTGCCGTGCATCCGTCGGAAAGATTTCGTGAGCTGGCCCAACGGTGTGATGAGTCGATAAAAGCAGCGCACGTACACAGACTATTTGCGGTGCCCGTGATGTTGAGCCTGCGCGGGATGCCGTCTTCGCGCGTGTCACATCCGGTGTTCAGAGTGGCATACCTTGAAAGCGACACGATTCCCGGTCCCGAGGAACGCCTGCGGTTTCCGTCGTCCGCATATGGAGGTCTGGATCTGATCCTGGCGGCCAGTCACAACCAGGACGATCTAAGGCTGCGGTTCATTTACTCATCCAGCGTCCGCGGAGCCGGCGCGATCGAGAAACTGTGCCTGACGTTAAGTCACGTCCTGAAGACCGCAACTGACGACCCCGAAACCGGAATTTATCAATTCGGCGCGAGCAGTCGTTCAGCCGAACCGGTCCTTTCGTCAGAACACGCACCACAGTTCTCTTTTTAGATTGTGATAGAGGAAGGAAATGAGTACACAAACTCAGGAGTTAAAGGAGACGTTGGACAGCGCCCACATCGTGGGATTGCCGCTATATCACATCACCAGATCGAGCGTACATGCTGAGAAGTCCGCGAGTCTCACCGTCACAGTGCCGGCTGATTTGTCGGAGAGGCTTTACGCGATTACTAAAGGAGAGTTGCTGCTTCAGTACGCCGCGGTATTGGGGGCCCTGCACGTTTGCCTGTACCGCTACACCGGAACTTCACGGCATTACATCGGGTGTCCGATGGTGCTCTCCGGAAATGGCGCCTCCGGCGGCGTTGTATCAATCACAGTCGCGGTTGACGATCAGCTAACGTTTCGCCAGTTGCTGCTCGATTCTCGCCAGGCGATTCTCGATGCTTACGCGGAAGTGAGTCCTCCCGCACCGTTCGCCTGCACGCTGGAAGTTCCGGGCTTCCATCATTCGATGTCTGAAGCCCCTGCCGATCTGGCGCTCAGGTTCGACGCCCAGTTTGGCGCGCCCGCTCTGAACGCCACTTTTAATCAGAGCGTGTACGACGAAGTGACCGTGCGACGATTTTGCCGGCACGTGGTACGCATCCTGAGCTCGGGTTTGCAGGATGCGAACACCGCCGTGTACGAGCTCGAGTTCCAGACTGACGAAGAGCGTGACCAGCTATCTGCCTGGAACAACACCGTCGCCGAATATCCGAAGGACAAGTGCGTTCATCAACTATTCGAGGAACACGCCGTCAATTCACCTGACCAGACTGCGCTTGTGTTCGGCAAGCAGCGCTTGACTTATCGAGAGCTGAACGAGCGCGCTAATCAGGTCGCGCATTACCTCCGGCGTCTGCACATCATTCCCAATACTCCGGTTGGCATCTTCCAAAATCGTTCTCTGGAACAAGTGATCAGCGTGCTGGGTATTCTGAAAGCGGGCGGCGCTTATGTTCCCTACGATCCGGCATATCCAAAAGAACGTTTGAGCACGATGTTTGAAGATCTGAAAGTGAAGGCCGTCCTTACGACTGAGGGCCTTCTCGATCGCCTGCCGCAGCTTCGCGCACGAGTCATCTGCATGGATCGCGACGCCGGGGTGATCGATGCCGAGAGCCACGAGAATCCGGCGCCTATCGCGGAGCCGTCGCATCTGTGCTACGTGATATTCACGTCGGGTTCAACCGGCCGGCCCAAAGCGACCGCGGTCTATCATCGAGGCTGGATGAACCTGCTGCACTGGTTCGTTACGGAGTTTGGCATTACTGCCGACGACAAAACGCTGGTGATCAGCTCGATCAGTTTTGACATCACTCAGCGGGCGATGGCCATTCCACTGATCAGTGGCGGAGGACTGCACCTGGTAGCGTCAGACTTTTACGACTCCGAATTGATCTTAAAGACGATCGCCACCGAGCAGATCACCGTCCTGAACTGTGCGCCGAGCACTTTTTACCCGCTGATCGAAATCACGCCGGACAGGAGTTATCAAAGCCTCCGCTCGTTGCGACGTCTCTTTCTCGGTGGTGAAGCTATTTCCGCTTCCAGAGTGAAACCGTGGGCCACTGCGCCGGAGTGCAACGCCGAGATTGCCAACGTGTATGGTGCGGCCGAGTGCTCGGATGTCTCGAGTTTTTATCGTTTGCACGACTACGATCGTTACGTCGAGACTTCTGTTCCCATAGGTAAACCGATCTACAACAGTCAGGTGTATCTGGTTGATCAGAACTTGAAACAAGTACCAATCGGAGTGACGGGCGAGATATGCCTCGCCGGCGATGGTGTCGGTAAGGGTTATCTGACGGACCCCTTTTTGACTGCGGAAAAATTCGTCAGAAACCCATTTGGGAAATCACCCGAAGAGCTTTTCTACCGCACCGGAGATCTCGGGCGCTATTTACCCGATGGAAATCTCGAATTCAACGGTCGTATCGATCACCAGGTGAAGGTGCGCGGCCAACGAATCGAGCTCGGCGAAATCGAAACCGCCTTGCGGCAACATGAAGGTGTGAAGGAAGCGGTTGTAGTTGAAGCACTTTACGCGCCCGGCGATCAACGTCTGATCGGTTACGTCGTGCCTAATCAAAGAGAGTATCTGACTTCAGCGAATGGATTCATCGACGCGCTGCGCAGCACGCTCGCCAAAAAGATCCCGCGGTACATGATCCCCAACGAGTTTGTGCTTCTCGAAGAGATGCCTTTGAGTCCAAACGGCAAGATCGATCGCAGCGCCCTGCCCGCTCCGTCTCGTGTCTCTGAGAACGGCCCTAACGGCGAGCTGACTGAGACGGAGCAAACAGTGGCGGAGTTCTATGCAAAGCTTCTGGGTACCACTAACGTAAGTGTGCGGAGCAATTTCTTCGACCTCGGCGGTCATTCCCTGCTCGTCACGCAGATGCTGGCCCAGATTTCAAAAACATTTGAAATACAACTCGAGCCGCCGGAGTTCTATAAGGATCCCACTGTCGCCGGTATCGCCCGGCACATCGACATCGCTGACGCGAAGAGGCAAGGTTCAACGTGACTGCTACTGCAACAACGAATCAGATGCTAGTGCGTAATGAGGAACGGCCGGACGCCGAATTACGTTTGTTCTGTTTTCCTTTTGCGGGCTCGAGTGCGCAATTGTTTCTGCGCTGGGGTGATTATGTGCCCGACTGGATCGAGGTAAGTGGTTTTGAAATGCCGGGTCATGGGCGCCGGCTCTGCGAAAGCACGGCGATCGGGGATCAAACAGAAGCGGCAACCTATATAGCTGACGCTCTAATGCCTCTGATGGATCGGCCTTATGCTCTCTTCGGACACTGCCTCGGAGCCGCGTTGGCCTACGAAGCAACGCGCATACTGCAAAGCCGCGGCGCTCCGCAACCACTTCATCTTTTCAGCTCCGGCGCCCGCGCACCGCACCTGGGACTTCCGATCGCAAATGTCAATGAGATGAACGATGAGGAGTTCATAGAACACTTTGGAAATGTTTACGGAGCGCCGCTTGGCTTATTGAACGATCCGGTGATGCGACCATACGTGCTGCCTATGGTGCGGGCCGATGCGACTATGACCCAGAACTATCATTACGATCCTGGTCCACCCGTAACCTATGGCATTACGGCTGTGGCGGGCGAAGACGATCCGGATGTGGAATTAGAGCATCTGGACGAATGGCGCCAGCATACGACTGCGAGCGTAAGTACGCGATTGTATCCCGGCAATCACTTCTTTTTTGTTGAGGGTGCTCCTCAGCTCCTTTCGGATTTCACCGACGAACTCGAGCCGCAATTAGCATAATCGACGGGCATTTTGGCAAAGCACCTCTAAGAGTAGCTCAAGTCCTCACCACTTTTACTTTCAGCATCCCCAACAAACTCAAATAGTCTGGCTTCGAATATTCATCGAGTGTCCTGCCCAACTTTCTCAGACATGGAGCGCTTGAGTATGCGTCTTCAACACAACAAAAAATATGTACTCATTATTCCTGATGGCGGTGCAGATGTGTATCGCAGCGAGGGTCGATCACCTTTAGCCCTGGCGCACATTCCCTATTCGGACTTCTTAGCGTCCGAAGGGGTCGGCGGGCTGATGCAAACTCTGTATCCCGATTTGCCGAAAGAGAGCATCGTGGCACAACTGGGCATGCTTGGGTGGGATCCTCACCTCTATTACCCAAACGGGCGAGCCTCATGCGAGTTGCTGGCCCTGGAAGACATCTACCTTAAAGAAGGTGATTTGGCATTTCGTGCCAATTGGGTTCGCATGGAAGGGCGTGTCTTAGCCAGCTATAACGCCAACTACATTTTCAGTGAACAATCACAACCACTGGTCGAGAAACTCAACAAAGCGCTACGCGCAGAATTCCCTGACTTCGAGCTTTATCACAACGGCGATTTTCGCAATACCCTCGTTATGCGAGGAGTCGGGCTTGAGCCGAGGGATTTGCATTGTCCTGAGCCGCACGAAAACCACAACGTCGAATTCGATGTAGCCAACCTGATTTCGGGACGGAGCGTTAAGGGTTGTGCAGTGGCGGCGCGTATTAACAAGTACTTGAGTCGCTCGGCACAACTGCTCACCAGCGACGCGGCAAACATGCTTTTTCCCTGGAGTGCCTCTAAAGTTTTTAACCTCCCCGCATTCAACAAGCACACAGGCTTTGAAGGTAAAACTGCACTCGTCGGGTGCATGGACTTCCTGCACGGCATCGCCAAAGCCGGTGCGCTGGATTTTTTTGAAGTCGGGAACGGCAGGCCGGATACCGATTATCAGGGCAAAGGCGCAAAGACAGTTGAACTACTCTCCAACGGCTATGATTTTGTGATCTGTCATATCAATGCACCGGATGAAGCCTCACACATGGGGAATTTAAAACTGAAAATCAAAGCTCTCGAGGAACTGGATAAGTTCATCGTGCGCCCGATCGTCGAATATTTTCAGAACCAGCCGGAGACACTTGGTGGCGTGATGATCGTCCCCGATCACTACACCAATTACGCCGCCGCTCATAACCAGAAAACCCGCGTGGAAGCCCATTCAGGGCATGCTGTACCTTTCGCCCTCTGGAATGGGTGGGAACACGACGACACAAGATACTACAACGAGGACGATGTACTGGTCGGCAAGTACGCTCAAGAGCCGATTAGCCATCTGGACCTGTTACAAATCCTGGGTGTGCGATCCGCGAATCGAGAAAAAGTTGCCGGGAGCATTTCATGACGCAGGCCTATCTTGAAACAAGTGAAGTGAATGTTGGAAGCGAATCGCAGGGCGGTTCGGACGATCTCTACGTCTTTCCAGCATCATTTGCACAACAGCGCTTATGGTTCCTGCACCAACTGGAGCCTCAGTCTGCTGCTTACAACATTTCAAAGGCCATACGTCTCGCTGGTGAATTCAATTCCTCAGTCTTCGCGCGCTGTCTTAACGAAGTCATTCGCCGTCATGAAATACTTCGTACTACCTTTGCAATGCTGGGCGGACAGCCTATGCAACTCGTCTCAGAGTATCAGCCTGTCACACTGCCGCTGATTGACCTCTCCGCACTCGAGCCGACTCAGCGTGAGCGACTAGCGCAACAGCTTGCCGCAGACGAGGCATCTCGTCCTTTCAATCTGCGACGAGGACCGCTCCTGCGCACGACCCTGCTACGCCTTGCGCCGGATGACCACGTGACACTCTTCACCATGCACCACATCATTTCGGATGCCTGGTCAGTGGGCGTCTTCGTCAAAGAGTTCACCGCACTCTATTCCGCCTTCAAAGCTGACGAGCAGTCTCCATTGCCGGAGCTGCCAATCCAATATGGCGACTACGCGGAATGGCAGCGGGATTCGCTTCAGGGTGAGGTGCTGGAGAAGCAGTTGTCCTACTGGGAAGAGCACCTGGCGGCTGTACCTGCCGTGATTGAGTTGCCGATTGACCACGCGCGTCCGTCCATGCCGAGTGGTAATGGAGCGAAGTTTCCATTCGATTTAGGACCACAGTTGCTGAGCAGTCTGAAGGAGTTGTCACAGCGCAAGGGCGCGACGCTGTTTATGACGGTGTTGGCAGCATGGCAAGTGCTGCTCTATCGCTACAGTGGGCAGGATCAGGTCTGTGTAGGTACACCAGTCGCCGGGCGTACTCGTGCTGAAACTGAAAATCTGATCGGCTTCTTCATCAATACACTGGTGCTTAGAACTGATCTCTCCGGCAATCCGACTTTCGTCGAATTGCTGCAACGAGTGCGAGCGGTCTGTCTGGGAGCTTACGCGCATCAGGACATTCCCTTCGAGCGCATCGTCGATCACTTACAGCCCGAGCGAAGTCTCAGCCACACGCCGCTCTTCCAGGTGATGTTCGCTTTGCAGAACACACGGAGCGAGGTTCTGGAATTGCCGGGGTTGAAGTTGCTTCCGTTCGATAGTGCGATCCGGACATCAAAGTTCGACCTGACGCTATCACTCGGTGAAAGTTCTGACACTCTGGCAGGAGCCATTGAATACAACACTGATCTCTTCGATGAGGAGACAATCAGGCGGATGTCGGGACACTTCCGGCAACTGCTGAGGGCCATCGCCACTGATCCGCAACAACGCGTCTCTGACCTGCCACTGCTCACCGACTCGGAACGCCAGCAACTGCTGATCGATTTCAACGACACCGCCGCGGAGTTTCCGCGCGACGTCTGCCTGCAGCAGCTCATCGAGCAACAGGTGGCGCGCACACCGGACCAGGTGGCGGTGGTCTTTGAGGACGAAGAGGTCAGCTATCGTGAGTTGAATGAGAGAGCGAATCAACTGGCGCATCACCTGCGCTCGCTGGGTGTGGGGCCGGAGTCACCGGTAGGCATTCTGCTGGA
>Ga0207708_10000395_pt1 | contig 34400 bp, 23 predicted proteins | sample KBSK5101metaG_FD_184340 | JGI IMG/M metagenome (GOLD analysis project Ga0207708, IMG submission 184340) | Corn, switchgrass and miscanthus rhizosphere microbial communities from Kellogg Biological Station, Michigan, USA - KBS K5-10-1 metaG... | ecosystem: Host-associated > Plants > Roots >... | reverse complement strand
AAAACGCGCCGCGTTGACTGCGTTCTCGATGATCGGCGCAATCATCGGCGGTGTCACTTTCGGGCTGCTCTCCGACCGGATTGGCAGGAGACGCGCGATCGTCCTCGCGCTCTTGCTCGCGATTCTGGTGATTCCACTGTGGGCGTTCTCGCCCGCGATGACCGGCCTCGTGATCGGCGCGTTTCTTATGCAGTTCATGGTGCAGGGCGCGTGGGGAGTTATTCCGGCGCACATCACGGAGCTGTCACCAGACAACGTGCGTGGCTTTCTGCCCGGTTTCGCGTACCAGTGCGGAGTTCTTATCGCCAGCTCCGTCGCGTACCTCGAGGCAGTCCTGGCCACCCGTATGAGCTATGCCCGATCGATGGCGATTGTCGCGGTAACCGTTTTTTCGGCTGCGGCGATCATCGCCTGGCTCGGACGCGAAAAGCACCAGATCGAATTCGGTGTTTCAGCCGAACCAGACGGGCGTGATTCGCCGGAGCTCGCTCGCTCAGGCTGACTCGAGCTGTTTGGCTTTCTCCGCGAGCCCGTCAAGCAAAGCCTGCACGTGAGTCTCGTTGGTCCGCGCATTCATCATCGTCACTCGCAGGACGGGGCGTCCCTCGAGCACCGTCGCTGTAATCCAGCCAGTCCCCTCGCGGTTGTATAGCGGGCGCAGAGCGCGGTTTAACTCATCGATTCGTTTTGTCTCTCGATCGCCGGCGTGTCTCCGATTGCCGCCTGCGCCCAGATAACGGAAGCACAGAATGTTCGACTCCGGCTCGTGAATGTTCTCGAAGTCCTCGCGAGACTCGATGGCGTCATACAGCAGACGCGCGGTCAGGCACAGGTGATCGTACAAAGCTCCCAATCCATCTTTGCCAAAGCGCTGCATTACTACCCACAGCTTGAGCACATCGGCTCTCCGCGAGCATTGAAAGCTTCTGATTCCCTGATCGACTATCCGCTTGGATTTGCCTCCGTGAAAGAGATACGGGGCCTGTTGGGCAAACGCGCGCTCAAGGTCTTGCTCGTCACGAAGCAACACCATGCCGGCGGCGAGCGGGAGCAGCATCATCTTGTGCGGGTCCCAAGCCAGCGAGCGCGAGTGGCGCAGGCCGTTCAACGCGCGCGGTGGCCGGGACGACAACAGTGCGCTCGCTCCGTGCGCGCCATCGACATGCAGCCAGATCCCACGCTCCGCGCAGATACTCCCAATCGCCTCGAGATCGTCGAACGATCCAGTCGCCGTTGTGCCGGCGGTGGCAACGACGGCCATGATTCCCTTGCCCTCGTCGCGGAGGCGATTCAAGGCGCCGATGAGTAGATCGACGTCCATCTTGTAGCTGCGCGAAGCGATGGAAATGCTGTTGCGCCTGCCGAGGCCAAGCTGGCCGACTGCGCGCGTCACCGCATAATGCGCGTGCTCGCCGTACACCACCTCCGGAGGGTTCGACCCAACGCCCTCTTCCCACGCGTTCGGGAGCGCGGCGTTGCGCGCTGCAAGCATAGCCGTGAAGTTCGCTTCCGTTCCGCCCGAAGTCATCGTTCCACCGGCGCCGTCGCCGTAACCGGCGAGCTGCGCCAGCCAGGAAACGATGCGATGCTCGATCAGCGTCGCCGTCGGCGACATCTCCCACACGGCGACGGACTGGTTGAGCGCCGAGATAATGCTCTCCATCCACACACCGACCGCGAGCGGCGCCGAAGTCTGATGTCCCATGTACATCGGGTGGCAATACTTGTTGGCGTCCGCAATGACATCGCGCTCGAGGCGATCGATGATCTCGGAAACTGTTTTACCACTAGCTGGGAAGGATTCCCCGAACCGGCGTTCCAGCTCCTCGACAGAGCGGGGGGTCGAAACCTGTCCGCGTCCGGCGCGTGTCGTCTCGAAGTATTTGGCCGTTAAAGCCGCGAATTCTCTCCCTGTCTCGAGCGAGGTATCGGCTTCGAGCTCAGCGAGAATGTCGTCGATCATGCGGCAATTTACTACTCCAGCAGACCGTTCTGTCGGACGAAATCAGCGAGCTCGCCGCGAGAACTCACGCTCAACTTCATGAAAATGTTGGAGAGGTGGGTGCTGACCGTACGCGAGGAGATCTGTAGTGCGCCACCGATTTCCTTGTTGGATTTCCGAGCCGCCACCATCCGCGCAATCTCGATCTCGCGCCCGGTGAGACCGGCGGCGCCGCTGGCAACCGTTTTCGGCGGCGGACGCATTCCCCTTTCACGCATCTCTTCCCGAGTGCCTGTCAGCTCCTCCGCCGCGCCAAGCCTGGCCAAAACGTCGTGTGCCTTGCGCAATTCACGCGTCGCTTCGTCGCGCTGGCCAGTCTCAAGTAGCGCGCCCGCCAGCCGTCTCCTGATTCTCGCCGCCTGTGGAGGCAACGGGATCTCCTCCAGCGCCTCGATCGCCGACCGCAAGAGTCCGATTGCGCGCCGCGGATCTCCGTCACCGAACCAGGCGATAAGTCCATCGCACGCATCGGCCTGTGCCAGCCCAACCCTGTGGTGCAATCGGCCCGCATCCCTTCGCATGCGAGCTGAGTGCATCGCGGCTCGCTCAAAATCCCGGCCCAGCAATGCCGCTTCTCCTACCACGGGCAGTAACCACTGCAGCGACCAGACGACGTATCCGGTGCGATCGGCGATCGCCAGGCCTGCTTCGCCGATTCTGACTGCTTCGGCGGGATTGCCAGTCGCGAGGTGATACGACGCGAGGCCAAGATGCGCCGGGACGATGGACGGAATGTCGAGTGGGCGCTCACCCACGCCCTCGAGCGATCCGGCTTTTTCACCGCCGGCGAGCTTCCAGGCAAGGTCGAAATACTCTTTGGCTTTCTCGGTGGCGTCGCGCCACAGATAGATCAGTCCCGACCAGACGTAGAGCCGCGGCAGAAGCATCCGCTGGTTGAGTGTCTTCGCGAGCACTATCGAGCGCTCGCCAATCTCCAGCGCCTCGTCCCAGTTGCCCATGGCCGACAGGTACTGGACCGAGAGCTCCGCCGTCCACAACGGAAGAATTGGCGAATGCATCTGGTCGGCGAGCTCTTCGCCAGACTTGATGTGGCTCACCACGCCCGGCGCATCGCCGGAGACGCCGGCAAGCAGCGCCATGCCCCAATGCGCAGTCCAAAGCAGCATTCGCTGACCGGAGGCCTCAGCGTGCGCGATTGCTTTCATGCCGTGCTCGCGCGCGAGGTCGAGCGGGCCCGTCCAGCAGTAGAGCAGGAGGAGCGCACGATGAGCGCGCGAGAGAAGTCCGTCGTTCCGAATGTCGCTCGCAGCCGCGGTGACGAGCGCGCTTTCGACCTCGGCCTGAGCTTCCTTCAAACGCCCCAGATCCTGGAGCGCAATGCCCTTCGCAAGCTTGAGCCGGATCGTCGTCGTCGGATCCGCACCATCGAGCTCCGCCAAGCCGCGCTCGTAGTGCGTCAACGCATCTATGTGCTTCCCGCTCCAGTAGCAGGCGAGCCCCATGCGATGCTCGATACCGGCAATCGCGCCCCTCTCACCACGCGCGACGGCATCGGTGTGTGCCCGCCGCCACAACTCCATCGCGGCGTCGTATTCGCCGAGGCGCTGCCTGGTGCGGGCGAGCGTGGGGAGAATCTCGTCCCGCAGATCCTGCGCGATGGATGGGTCGCGATCGAGATGCTCGAGCGCCGCAGTCAGGTAATCTGCGGCTTCGCGATTTGCGTATTTCTCGAGAGCGGCAGAGCCGGCTTCATTCAGATACTTGACTGCTTTCCCGGCCTGCGACGGGGAGTGCGCCCGCGCGAAGTGAAAGGCGAGCTCGTCGACATGGGCAAGCGCACTATCGCCGTAAAGACTTTCCAGCGCTTCGGCGATCACGGCATGCAGCGTCCTCGCTCTCGCCTTGCCGAGCTCGGAGTAAAGCACCTGCTGGAGGAGGGGATGTGTGAAGTCATAGCTGATTTCGTCTACCGTGCCGGTCTCGTACAGCACGCGTTGGGCAATCAGCTCATCGAGTGCGGCAATGATATCCGCCTCTCCGAGTCGCGACACCATTGCCAGCGTTTCATAGGGAGCGCGCGTCCCTATAACCGCCGCCAGATTGGCGAGTGTCCGGGCGTTGGAAGAAAGTCTGTCCACCCTCGACTTCACGACATCACGAATGGTTGACGGCAGGTGGAGCGTTTCCATCTCCCACCCCACCCAGCGTCCCTCCCGCTGAGACAGGGCGCCGGTGTCGATGAGAGATTTGAGCGTTTCCTCGACGAAGAACGGATTGCCGCGCGTCCAGTCATACAGCAGCGCCGAGAAACGCCGCGTTGCGCCGGAGTCGACCGCGAAAGTCTGCTCCACGAACTTGTCGACGTCGGCCTGGGTGAGCGCAGTGAGACGCTGCACTGTCAGAACGCCGAGACGCGTCAGCGATTGCTCCGTGCTCCGCAACACCGGGTTCGCATCGCGCTCGGCCTCGTTGTAGGTACCGAGCAGAAGGATTTTCTGGTCGCCGATCTGACGGGCAATGAAGTGGAAAAGCTCCAGCGAGGAAGCGTCCGCCCACTGCAGGTTCTCGAGGACGATGAACAGCGGCTGCTTCGCCGAGAATCGGCCGAGAAACTGCGTGAAGTTCCAGAGCAGCCGCGATTTTATTTCAGATGGATCGGCGCCGCCTGACGAACGGTCACGCTGCCCTGAGTCCGACAGACTTGGGAAAAGATAGGCGAACTCGGACACGCTTCCGCGCGTGAGCACCGAGAGCGTCGCGGGCTCGATCTTTCGAAGCAAAGGGAGAAGAGCGTCCGAAAAAAGGGCGTACGGCACACCGGTCTCGACCGGATACGCGCGGCCGATCGCAACGCTCCACCCGCGCTTCGAGGCAATCTGGGCAGCTGCAGCAGCAAGTCGGGTCTTGCCGATCCCGCCCTCGCCGACGACGAAGACCGAGCGGCCGGCACCTCGTCCGGCCTCGTCCATCGCTTTCGAAAGCAGCGAAAGCTCGGCGCTGCGACCTATGAGTGGAGCGTCCGCTGCTCTGGTGGCGGGCATACGCCAATGTACGAACACCAGTTTAGCCGAGCCAGAGCGATGACCTGAAAACCGGCTGTCTGCCCATTTCCGCGACGGAGGTTCGCTCGTTGCTACTCCGGAGAATATGGCAAAACCGGACATCAATCAGTGGGCGCACACGCTCGTAGGAGCGGAATCAGACTACCGGCCCCTGCTCGATCTCGTCGGCGACGCCGAGCTGGTGTTGCTGGGAGAGGCGTCACACGGCACGCACGATTTCTACTTCGAGCGCGCAGAAGTAACCAGGCGCCTGATCGTCGAGAAGGGATTCAACGCTGTCGCCGTCGAGGCCGATTGGCCGGATGCATATCGAGTGAACCGCTACGTGCGCGGCGAGGGTGAAGACGCTGACGCCAACGCGGCCTTGAGTGGCTTCGAGCGCTTCCCGACGTGGATGTGGCGCAATACCGTGGTGCTTGAGTTTGTCGAATGGCTTCGTGAGTACAACTCGAGCCGATCGGAGGGCACCGGGGCGGGATTCTACGGGCTCGATCTGTACAGTCTCTTCAACTCAATGGCCGCAGTCGTTAGGTATCTCGATGAAGTGGACCCCGATGCCGCGCAACGCGCGCGCTATCGATACTCGTGCTTCGAGCATTTCGGTGAGGACAGCCAGGCATACGGCTACACCGCGAGCTTCGATCTTTCCCGATCGTGCGAAGACGAAGCGGTCAACCAGCTGATGGAGCTGCAGAAGCGGGGAATGAACTACCTGCGCTCGAGGGACGGCGAGAGTGTCGACGATTTCTTCGACGCCGAACAGAACGCGAGGCTGGTGAAGAACGCGGAGGAATACTATCGATCGATGTTTCGCGGCCGCCAATCGTCCTGGAATCTGCGCGACACGCACATGACGGAAACGGTCGAGGCCATTCGCAGCTATCTGGCACGACGGGGACGGGCGCCGAAAATCGTCCTGTGGGCGCACAACTCACACCTCGGCGACGCCCGGGCCACAGAGATGGGTCATCGCGGTGAGCTGAATGTCGGCCAGCTCATTCGCCAGCGACACGCGCGATCAGCAGCGCTAATCGGCTTTACCACATACACCGGCACTGTAACGGCTGCTCACGAGTGGGACGATCCTGGAGAGGTGAAGCGCGTGCGTCCCGCCCTCCCGGACAGTTTCGAGCGCGCATTTCACGAGACCGGGCTATCGCGCTTTTTCCTCCCGCTCGGTAACGGCGCTACGCAGCTGGAGCTGTTCAAGAAACCGCGTCTCGAGCGAGCCATCGGAGTGATCTACCGGCCCGAGACCGAGCGCGTCAGCCATTACTTCCAGGCGGATCTCCCGCGACAGTTCGACGCCGTTTTTCACTTCGACGAGACCCGCGCGGTCGAGCCTCTGGAGAAGCCGGAAGCGTGGCACGCGCTCGAGCCTCCGGAGACGTTCCCATCCGGGATTTAATAGAGCCGTTTTCCGCCTTCACCAGAACGTGGTGAACGCGTTCGCTCTGATTGCGCTTCTAGGCCCCGGGAACGGAAAGATCGAGCATCTTGCCTTTGCCGAGATAATCGACGGTCCTGGGCTCCCCAAGCTGGCGCAGGCGGCGCACAATCGCCGCGATGCGGTTTGAAGCGCCAAGTATCTCCTGCGCTATCTCCGGTATCTCGTGCGGCGTCGCATCCTGGGCCAGCAGCTCGGCGTTCATCATCAGCACTGTGAGCACGTTGTTCATTTCGTGAGCGACGGCGATAGTGGTCTCGTTGATGCCGGCGCGTCGCTGCTCGTTCGCCCTCTCCTCTTCCCGCTGGCGCTGGGCCGTTATGTCCTGGATCTGGCCGATGAAGTAAATGGGCCTGCCTTCGGCGTCGTGCACGGCTGACACGCCAATGGCGGCCCAGACTATACCCCCATCCTTCCGGTGGTAACGCTTGACGCGATGGTAGCTGCGAATTTCGCCGCTGACGATCCGTTGAAGCTGCTCGAGGTCAGTGGATTTGTCGTCCTCGTGCGTTATGTCGGCGATATGCAATCCCACCAGCTCGTCCTCGGTATACCCCAGCATCTCGGACAGCGCGTGATTGGCTTTCGTGAGGCGGCCCTGGAGATTGACGAACGCCATTCCGTGTGGCGATTGGCGAAACGCGTTGGCGAACTTCTCTTCGCTCTCGCGAAGCGCGCTCTCGACTGCCGCGCGCTTGCTGATGTCCCGTATCAATCCGAGAAATGCCGGCTGGCCTTCGAAGACGATCGGTACGGAGACAATCTCAGCTGGCATCACGTCGTTGTCTCGCGACACGAATCGCACTTCCACCGGATCTCCGGCCTCACCGCCATTCACCAGCTGCCCGATTCGGTCGACGACCATTCCGACATCGCCCGGATGAACAAACTCCATTATCGGGTGACCGATCAGCGACTCGGATCCTGCGCCAAGCCGACGCGCTGCGAACGCGTTCACAAACAGAAATTTCTCGGGTGTATAGACGATGATGGCTTCGGGAGCAGACTCGATCATCGCCCTGTAGTCGGCGCTCTGGGGCACTCGTTAATTTCCTGCCCAGGGAGCCGTTCGGTAAGTCACTATTAGTCGAGGTATACCGACCTGAAAAAAAGCACAGCTGGCGCCGAGAAGAAAAAGCGCTATGTCGTCGACGCGGCGCTCGCGTCCCGGACTCATGACCTCGAGGAGGCTAATAAGACCGCCAGTTTTGTCGCCCATGAACTGAATAACCTCCTGACGGTGATTCAGATCAACACCGAATTTCTGCTCGAATCCGCAGGCGAGAATCCTGCCAGTGCGGAGGAGCTGGATGAGATTCAGACGGCGACGAAACGAGCTTCGATACTGGCGAGACAACTCCTGGCCTCGTCCCGGCTCGAGCCGTTTGACCCGCGCATCGCCGAAGCTGCGCTGAAGCAAAAGTCGAAAAAGCCGGAGCCTCCGGAGAAAGCGCCGAAAGTCGGTGAGACGATTCTGCTGGTGGAAGACGAAGCAGCTGTTCGCGGGATCGCCAAGCGGATCCTCGCTCAAAACGGATATCGCGTGCTCGAGGCCGCTGATGGATCGGTGGCGTTGCGGCTGGCGGCAAGTCATGTCGGCGAAATCGACCTCGTGCTCACCGATGTCGAGATGCCGAACCTCGGCGGACGCGGGATGGTTGAAGAAATGCGCGAGTTGAGTCCGGGATTGCCCGTACTCTACATGTCCGGGTACTCGAAAGAGGAATTGTTTCCGGACAAAGAGCGCAGGCAGAACACGCCATACATCCAGAAACCTTTCACCGGCGACACGCTCCTCGCCGAGATCAGAACAACGCTCGGCTACGCGAGCTGACCAGGCTCTCGTAACTACGCGGCCGCGCCGCTCAGCTGGCTCGTGCAGTTCGGACAGCGTACAGCGGCTGCATCGATGGACATCTTGCAGTAGGGGCAGTCTTTCTTCGGCACATCCTTGATGAACATCAGCGAGATGCGCCAGGCGACCAAGCCAACGATTATGAAGTTGATGACCGCCGCGAGAAAGCCGCCGATCCCGAACGTGAACGGACCCGCGCTCCACGTCGCCTTCTGCCAATCACCTCCAGGCTGCAAAACCAGGATGATGGGCATGATGAATCCGTCCACAACCGATTTCACCAGCGTGTTGAGAGCGGTTCCGACGACGACTGCTATCGCCAGCGCAATTACGTTCTGCTTGAGCAGGAATTCCTTGAACTGGTTGACGACGCGCATTTAGTGATCCTGGTTTAGGGTTCCGTCGAAACGCTCATTGACGCGGGTGAAACAACTCCGCGCAGCGACGCGAATCTACGAATTGCAGCGATTCCGGCTATAGGACCAAGGGCGAGAATAGCAAAAGCCCACCGCCAGCCGGTTCTCTGCGCGATGATCGGGACCAGCTGCATCGGCAACATCGTCAACAGAAAACCGAGCGAAGTCTGAACGGTGAGCGCCGTACCGACGGTGTGGGTCGGAACCGACTCGGTGACTAGCGTGCTGAACTGCGCGCTGTCGGCGATGACGAAGAACCCCCACGTCATCGCCAGTGCGCCGAGCACCCATATGGGGGCACCGAACAAAAGTCCGCTCAGGATGCAGCAGGTTCCGCTTACCAGCAGTGAGATGGTCACCAGCCGCTCTCTGCCACGCCTGTCGGCGAACAGGCCTCCCCAGACGGAGCCGGCACCCCCGATGGCGATTGTCGCGAAAGCCAGCAGGGCGACGAGTCGCTGCGATCTCACCAGCCCAGCCGAGCTTTGCCGCACGCTCGCGGCGAGAAACGTCGGTACCCAGGTCCAGAACGCGTACAGCTCGAACATGTGACCGAGATAGCTGGAAGTCGCGAGTCTCCACTCTCGCACCCGAACGACGTCCGAGACCTGACGCCAGGAGAACGGCCGCGGCGCAAAAGGGTATGGGCCGTCGCGATAGCCCGTTGCCACCAGAATTGCCGCGATGAGGGCGCCGAAGCTGGATGCCAGTACCACCGGCCGCAGGCCAACGTGGGGGATGGCCCGAACGAAGTATGGGGTGGCTTTGCCGACGGTGAGCGCGCCGACGATGACCCCGATTGCCAGGCCGCGCTCCGTCTTGAACCAGGTCGCGGTCATCTTCATCGCCGGAGGATAGACCCCGGCGAGAAAGAACCCGGTGAGGAAGCGCATAACCAGGACTGACGAATAGCCCGGGACCGCCAGGATCGACGCGTTCGCCAACGCTCCCATCAGAGCGCAAATGCTGAATAGGCGGCCTGACGGAATGACGTCGGCGAGGTTCAGAATCGCCGCCGTGGCGGTTCCAAAAACAAACCCAAGCTGGACGATTGTCGTGAGCCAGCCCGCCTCGGCGGTGGTCAGGCCCCAGATGGACCGCAGCTGCGGGGTAACGGCGCTGGCGGAAAACCAGAGCGACATCCCCAACAATTCCGCAAATCCGAGTAACGTCAGTACCCGCCAACGCGTCGTCTGTAGGTCAGCTGACATCGTAAAAAAATAGCCCAGCCGCCTTTGTACGTTTTGTGACCAACCCGACCCAGAACACTCCCCCACAGGTCCCGGCCGCGCCGGCAGCCTCGGCCTCCAAGCAGGTCACGCTGTCGCGCGACCTGGCGGACTTTCTGGTCGAGTTGTCGATCACGCTCAACAAGCACGCGATCTACCCGTCCGGTCATCCGCTGCTGGATGTCGCCGTCGACGGCGTTGCCAATCGCATCGGCATGCTTTTCAGCGGAGACCGGGATTCGCTCTCGATCGGAGTCGCGCGCCGGCAGCTGATCATCGAGGGCGTGGCCACCGACCCGCTCAACCCGGTGCTCAAGGAGCTCGCCCAACGTCTTCACGAGCACCACGTGGGGGCTTTGAAGTTCATTCGTGGTCTGACCCGCGACGAGCTGGGCGCCTCCCTGGCCGCGCTGGCCACCGATCCCGTGCGCGAAAAGCCACTCGGACACGACACCGAGCGCCTCGGCGAGCTGTGGGAGCATGTTCGCTTCTTCCCTCTGACTTATGACCGGCTCCAGCTGATCGAGGACGATCCCAAGGTCGAGCCCGCGAACGCCGATCACATGAAGGCCGGTCGCGCGACGCAGCTGTGGATCGGCCTCGCTCGCGCGGCGCTCGTATCCGACACCTCGAATCCGAACTCCAAAGCTGAGACCCCGGACGAGAACACTGCTCTCGAGCCGGCTACAGTCGCCAAGGCCATCGACGAGCATCAACGCGAGGAGGCGTACGATCAGGTCATCGTCGGCTATCTGCTTCAGATCGGCGAGGAGCTGAAGAACGCAGACGGACCCGAAGCAGCCGCGCTCCAGCGCCGTGTTTCGCGGCTCGTCGGCTCGCTCAAGGACACCACGCTGGAACGACTCCTCGAAATGGGTGGTGACGCTGCCCAGCGCCGCCGATTCCTGCTCGACGCGTCACAGGGAATCACCGTTGAAGCGGTGATCGACCTCGTGAAAGCCGCGTCAGCCGCGGAGAATCAGACGGTTTCCCACTCCATGCTCCGCATGCTCTCGAAGCTCGGACACCACCCGTCATCTGGTGGCCCGCGGGCTAAAACCGATCCCACCATCCGCGACGTGATGCGCCGTCTCGTCGACGACTGGACGCTCGACGATCCGAATCCCGACGCCTATCGGAAGACTCTCGAGGCGATGTCGAACATGCGCAAGAACGGCGAGAAAACTTCGTCGAACGGCGCTGTGTCTACCGAATGCGAGCCAGAGCGCATGGTACAGATAGCAATCGAGGTTGGCGCGATGGGCCCGCAAATCGCCTCCGCGATGGAGGAGCTGTGTCGCGCAGGACGCGCCGAGTTCCTCCTCGACCTCGTCGAGCGGGCGCCGAGTGCTGAAGCTGCAGCGCCGGTCTGGGATTTTCTGATGGGACAGCGCGTTCTCGAGCAGCTGTTGGCGCAGCCGCGGCTCGACATGCCGCTGATCAAACGATTTGTCGAGCGGATTGGTGAGAACGCAGTGAAGACGCTGCTCGACGCGACAGTGGCGATGGAAGATGCCAAAGCGCGGTCACAGTTCTACGATCTGTTGCATGCACGTGGGGATAGCATCGGACCGGCTGTATGCGATCGCATCGCAACTGCGCCGGCGATTGTCCAGAGAGAGCTGCTTGCTCTGCTCGGAAAACTCGCGACGCTGCCACAGGGTTTCTCACCGCGACCTTTTCTCGACAACGACGATCCGCTGGTTCGACGTGAAGCGGTGAGGCTGCTGCTCCGTAATCCGGCTGACCGCGATGAGACCATCATGAGTGCTCTCTCTGATGCGGACGACAGAGTCGTATTCGCCGGCCTCAGCGTCGCTCAGGAACGCTGCCCGCCCGCCGGCATCAAGTTGATCAAGCAACGCGTCGACCGCGGCGAGCTCGATTCGCAGTTGAGAACCATGGGCATCCGGATAGCGGCACAGCATCACAACGCCGAAACGCTGGAGTGGTTCCTGGGTTTTGTGCTCACCGAAGCTCACTGGCCGCGGCGTCCGAAGCTCAAAGCGTCATCGCCGGAGATGCTTGCCGCGCTGGGAATGATCGCGTCGAACTGGCGCACCGATCCGGCGGCGGAAACCGCCCTCAAGCTCGCAGTGCAGAGTAAGGCCCCTGAGGTGCGTGCAAAAGTCGCTCGCGCCATCCCGACTACGCCGACCGGCGGCAGATAATGAGCGATCCGATCCGTTTCCTGGTTTCATTTGGTCAGGCCGTCTCGACGATGGCGCTGTACCAGGATGGCCATCCCGCCAGAGAGCGCGCTGTCGACCGCTCGTACCAGTGCCTGCGCGACCTGCAGCAGCACGATCCGCATCCGCGTTTCTCTTTCCTCGGCGAAGAGACGATCTATCAGGACAATGCTCTGCGTGAGCTCGGCGAGTGGGAGTGGGGTACCCGCCTGGCCCAGGCGGGTGTCCAGCGAATGGAGCTGGAAAGCAATGTCACCCGTGAGCAGTACGAGGAATTCCTGGAAGAGATGATGGCCCGCATCACTCTTTCCTTCATCGACTCCGCCGAAGCACGTCCCAACAGACCAAGTGGCATCAAGGTCGGAATACTCGGCATACGCGGTGACAAGAAGGATCTTCCGGATCTGGCGACGACACCGGTACCCGTTGCCACGATCTCCTATTCGCTGCACGAAGAAGCCGAGTCGGTGCAATCGATGCACCGGGACCTGCAGCAACTTGGCAAGCTGCGGCTGGCGGAGGCGGAGGCGGTGGTACGCTCCCTGTCGATGGCCATGCACGGGGATCAGGAGATGATCATGCCCCTGCTCCAGCTGCGTGAATTCGACGAGTACACGACGACGCACTCTCTGAACGTGTCGGTGCTGGTGATGGCGCTGGCCGAATTCCTTCAGTTGTCGCAGCAGGATGTACGAGCCTTCGGAATCGCCGGCCTGCTGCACGATCTCGGCAAGGTCAACATACCGACCGAGATTCTCAACAAGGCTGGCAAGCTGACCGATGAAGAGCGAATGATCATGCAGAGGCATCCCGTTGACGGCGCCAAACTGATCATCGAGAGCGGCCGGCGCCTCGACATGGCGGCAACGGTCGCACACGAGCATCACATCATGATCAACGGCCACGGGTATCCCACCAGGCACTATCATCGGGCCTGCCACAAGGCCAGCAATCTCGTGCACGTCTGCGATGTGTTCGACGCGCTGCGCACCAAGCGCCCTTACCGTGAGTCGTGGGAGACGGCGCGCGTGCTCAGCTACATCGAGGAGCGCATCGGCACTGAATTCGAGCCTGCGGCGGCGACTGCCTTCGTGCAGATGATGCACAAATTCGAATCAGGAATGCAGATGTCCACGCTCGCGCCCACCAATGGCTCCGCTCCGGCGGCAGTTGCAGGCGCGGCTCCCACCGCCGCACAAAACGGCGCGGGCGCCCCGGTGCCGGCGGCTCCGCAGTCGACGCCAAAACAACCTTCCTAGGTACTTTCCCTGTCGTTAGCGGGCAAGAAAATGCGTCGGTACCGACGCATTTTTCGTTGCTGCCCGAAGCGCCTGCTCGTCTTTGAAATGCAGGCGCTCATCTAACGGGAGGAAGGATTTAATGACACGGAACAGGAAGGGGTTTACCCTGATCGAGCTTCTGATCGTGGTCGTAATCATCGGCATTCTGGCCGCGATCGCGATTCCGAAGTTCGCAAATACAAAGGAAAAAGCTTACGTCGCAGCGATGAAGTCTGACCTGCGCAATCTCGCTACTTACGAGGAGCAGTACGCAGCCGACAATCAGGGCGCGTACTTCGGCGGAACCGCCACCGCGGCCGCCCCGCTCGAGGGATTCACGCCGTCGCAGAACGTGACGATTACTGCTACCAATGACGCTGGTCCGCCTCCGACGTGGACGGCTACGGCCACCCACTCGCAGACCTCCAAGACCTGCGATAACGGCGTCACCACACCCGGTGTGATCACCTGCACCTAATCAGGTGATAAGCGGTTGGATGAAAGAGGGGCGTCTAACGACGTCCCTTTTTCATTTTCGCCTCACGCGCCCGTCGTTAGTTGTCGGATTTTCTCGCGTTCGCCGGCGTCCGACGCGTGGCCGGCTTCTCGAAAAGCATGGTCGAGGGAACGCGGCCAAGTCCCGATGCCTCGAGCCACTTCTCCAGGCCGGTGGCGAGTCCCCGTCGCACCGAAGGCTTGAGCGACCCAAACCCCTCGATCAGGTCTCCCTGTATGGCGCGCGGAGACGTCTTGACGGTTCGCGAACCCTGCTTCGACAGCCGCAGCACTGACCTGCGGGCGTCGCGGGCATCCGGAGTGCGGGTGACCAGCCCTTTGGCGATCAGCTGGGCGACTACCTCGGAGACGGTGCTGTGGGTAGTCATGGTGCGTTCGGCGAGGTCTTTGACGGACTGATCCGGCTGCTGCGCGAGCTCGTTGAGCACGAACAACTGGGCAGCGCTGATCCTGGCTTCGCGCTCGACGGAATCTGCCGCGGAGCGAAGTCCGCGCACGAACCGTCGAAGCGCATTGATCGCTCGGGAGACGTCCGGCTCGGGAGTGCGCTTTTGTTTCGGCATCGCTGAGAATCCAAACGCTGAAATCGGTCTTGGTTGACAGTCCGACCAATGTAGCTCAACACCCGGCGGGACACAGTCGCCGTTCGAGTCCCACTTTCTGCCCACGCGCCGAAGTTGTTCACCGCGATCCTGTCAGCCAATACCGCTTCAGGCTTGAATACTCGACCGGGTGGCTTAGGTTCTAACAAGTTCAAGCGGGTCTGCTACCTCTTCGTTTTTGGACGAAGGTTGGGACCAGCCGCGTACGTCGCGTCTATTGGGTCAGGTGACCAGAATGCGCGCCGTCAGTGGCAGTGCGAGATCGTCCTCGCCACCCGCTAGCAGTCGTTTTCCGAGCCAGCGGGAGCCGCCAATGTCGCCACACAGCGATTACTCCGCGTTTTATTGCGCGCCCCGCCACGGCGTATTCCCCGTCGTTTCTCCATCGCCAATCACGGCCTGCCACCCGCGGCCGTTTTCGGGCGCCGTTGACACACCCGTCCCGGCGCGGTTTCGAACTGCCTTGAGGCAGAACTGGAGGGGGTATGAAAGATCGACTGGTTCGAACCATCCTGTGGTTCGGACTAGCCGTTATCACCATGCCACTGTGCATGGGGAGCACGGCTAGCGCGCAGGATGCCGGCACCATCACTGGTATCGTTGTCGATGCCGCGTCACGAGTACCGATTCCATCGGTGCAGATGCAGATCGTCGGTACGACACGGACCGTTTTAACGGGCGATGATGGGAGGTACCGCATCTCTGGGGTGAGAGCGGGAACCTACCAGCTTCGCGCGCTCAGGCTCGGCTATTCTGCCGGAAGCCAGGGCGTCAGCGTTACAGCGGGCGGCACAGCAGAAGCGAACTTCTCGCTGGCACAGGCAGCGGTGAGCCTGGAGCAGGTAGTCACCACTGCTACGGGCGAAGCCGAGCGCAAGCGCGAGATAGGCTCGGCGGTTGGAACGCTGCAGCCTACGCAGTCCCAGGTCACCGCGGCGCAGAACGTCAGCCAGCTGATCACCGGCAAGGTGGCGGGCGTGGACGTGCAGCAGGCTGGAGGCACGGTTGGCAGCGGGTCGCGCGTGCGCATCCGCGGCGCGACGTCGCTTTCGCTCACCAACGAGCCACTCATAGTCGTCGACGGCATCCGCTACAACAATTCCGTGGCACAGAGCAATACCACGGGCTCGACGACGATCGGCGTCGGGGGACAGGTTCCGTCACGTTTCAACGACATCAACCCTGATGACATCGAGACGATCGAAGTCCTGAAGGGGCCGGCCGCCGCAGCGCAGTACGGGACGGCAGCGGCAAACGGCGTCATTCAGGTCACGACCAAACGTGGCCACTCGGGCAAACCCCACTGGACCGCGTACGCCGAGGGGGGGACGATCAAGGACGTGACTGATTATCCCGCTAACTACCTGTATACGACAGCAACGAGCACGGCGACCAGCGCGCCGTTCACTGGTACTCGCTGTACGCTTGACAGTCAGACGCGCGGGCTATGCACACAAGCGCCGGACTCCGTATTCGTTTTCAATCCGCTCGTTACCAACAGCCCCTTCAGAACGGGTCATCGCGGTGGGTATGGCGCCAGCGTGGTCGGCGGCAGCGACCAGGTGAATTTTTATGTTGCCGGGAACTACGACAAACAGCAGGGCGTGTTCACCTCCAGCCTCGACCAGCGCGGATCCGGCCGGGCAAATGTCTCGATGCAGCTGCGCGACAACTGGAATCTGCAGCTCGGCTCGAGCTATCTCGCCGATCACCTGCGTCTGCCACAGAACGACAACAACACACTGGGGATCGTGTCTGCAGGCCTGCTGGGCGCGGCGCGGAACAACCCGGTTACGCTCGGCTATCTCAGCGGCGCGACGCCTGAACAGATCTACAACATCAACACCCGTCAGGACATCAACCGCTTCGAAAGCAGCCTCAACACCGCGTACCAGCCGCTCAACTGGCTGACGGCAACGTTTGTGGCCGGGCTGGACTACCTCAATCGCTGGGACAACGAGCTCGTCCCGCCGAACAAGGTCAATTTCGGCTCGCTGCCTGACGGCCAGCGCACGTCGAATCCGTACTCGATCTACAACTACACGACCAACGGCACTCTGTCGGCAGTGTTTACGCCTTTTGCCGGCATTCGGTCGACGACGAAAATCAGCGGTCTGTTCAACAAAGAGCTCGTGCGCGGAACGTTGGCGTTCGGCGCGAAGCTTCTCGGCGGGACCGAGTCGCTGGCCGGAACGAGCGCGCGCTTCGCCGTCAACGAAGTGAACACCGACAACAAGACTATCAGCAGGCTGATTCGCGAAGATCTCGCATGGCGCGACCGCGTCTTTCTAAGCGCCGCGCTGCGCAACGACAAGAACAGCGCTTTCGGACAGGACTTCGGCTCCATCAACTATCCGTCGTTCACCCTGTCGTGGGTCGTGAACGAAGAAAACTTCTTTCCGAAGCAGCCCTACTTCAGCTCGCTGCGCCTGCGGGCCGCCAACGGCAAGTCAGGCCAGAAGCCGAATTTCCGTGACGCCATCACCTTCTTCAACGCACAAACGGTGACTGTTGCCGGCGTCGACGTGCCGGGCATCACAGTCGGCGGAACGGGGAATCCTGCGCTGCGCCCGGAGAAATCGAAGGAGACGGAGCTGGGCTTCGATGCCGGCTTCTTCGACGAGAAGGTGGGCGTCGAGGTTACGCATTACAACAAGCGGACGGACGACCTGCTCATCGCGGTTCCTCTTCCGCCATCGCTCGGCCTGACGACGACCCAGTTCCAGAACCTGGGATCGGTGAGCAACAAGGGCTGGGAATTCGTGATGAACGCAAGAGTGCTCGATTATCAGCGGGCGGCTCTCGACTTCACCATGACCAGCTCGACGAACGACAATAATCTGATCACTCTCGGGTTCCTGCCGACGGGTGATCCGGTGCCGCCAATCGTGGTCAACACCCAGCAGCAGCATCGCGTGGGAGTCCCGCTGGGCTCGTACTTCCAGAAGAGCTACACCTTCAACGACGCCAACAACGACGGCATCATCGCCCGCAGTGAGATCACTCTGAGCGACACCGCGGTTTATCTCGGAAATCCGCTGCCGACGCACCAGTTCGGCTTCACGCCGACGCTGACTCTGAACAGGATCTTCACGATCTCCGCCTTCTTCGATCACAAAGGCGGGTACAAGCTGTTCAACAACACGCGGCGGTTCCGCTGCACTTTCTTCAACTGCCCCGAGGCGTACGACAAGCGCATGCCGCTTGCCGACCAGGCGGCTGCAATTGCTGCTTCAGCTCTTGGCACTGACGCCGGCTACATCGAGGACGCGACGTTCACGAAGCTGCGGGAGCTGACGTTCAGCGTTCAGTCGCCGGAAGCGATGACGAGAGCGCTCGGACACGCCATGCAGTTCAGCATCACCGGCAGAAATCTCAAGACGTGGACGAACTACACTGGCTTCGATCCCGAGATCAACTCTACGCCCGGAGCCAACTTCAGTACGTCCGACTTCCTGACACTGCCTCCGACGCGCAACTGGACAGCCCGGCTAACCGTGAATTTCTGAGACATCCCAATACCGAGATAAACCAATGCGATATAAAAACTCATTACGCGATCGGCGGCTGACGCCGGCGCGGCTGGCCGCGGCGGGAGCGTTAGTAGTGCTCGCGGCCTGCAATGCTGACAAAGTCCTCCAAGTGGACGACCCCGACGTCGCGCGTCCGGAGGCGTTACAGGGCGCGGCGGCTCTGCCCGCACAGCGGGCCGGAGCGATAGGCAATTTCGGCGTGGCTTACAACGGCGGCGCGGCCGACGTCGAGCAGGTGCACCTCTCGGGAATGCTCTCCGACGAGCTGATCAACACGGAGACGTTCCCAACGCGCATCGAAATCGATCAGCGTGCGATGACGCTGCCGAACACCAGTCTCGTCGGAACGTTCTTCGACATCATGCGCGCCCGTTCGTTCGCCGATATCGCAATCGACAACTATCGAGCGAATGCGAAGACAGCCGCAGACAGCGCCGGCTTCCCCGAAGTACTCTCACTGAGCGGGTTATCGTACGTCCTCCTCGCCGAGAACTATTGCGGCGCCGTACCCATCAGCAAAGTGAACCCCGACGGCACGTTCACATTTGGCGCGGCCGAATCGACGACAAGCCTGTTGGACAGCGCGGTGTCCAAGTTCAATCAGGCGCTGGCAGTGCCACAGGCAAACGTCCTTACTGCAGCATTCCGACAGCTCGCTCAGGTCGGAAAGGGCCGCGCTTTGCTGGATCAGGGGAAGTACGCAGAGGCAGCCGCGGCGGTGAGCGCTGTCGCCACAACGTTCCAGTACAACTACACGCATTCGGAGGCGACCGGTCGTCAGAACAACGGCACCTGGTCGCTCACGGTCAGCGTCGCGCGGTTCGGCGAAGCTGATGTCGAAGCCGGCGTCGGCCTGCCGTATCAGTCAGACGGCAACGTAAAGAAAACGACCGGTCTTGTTGACCCGCGTGTGGCCGACTCAGTCGCGAATCGCGCCGGTCAGGGCAACAAGGGGTTCGATGGAACGACTATACAATGGGTCCAGGCCAAGTATCCGCTTCGCTCGAGCACAAGCACTATCGCCGATGGCGTCGAGGCACGCTTGATCGAGGCCGAAGCAGCGCTTCAGGCGGGAAATGCGGCTGGTGCGCTCACCATCCTGAACGCTCTGCGGAGCAACAATGCGTTGCTGGCTCTCCGCGGATACGGGGCAACTTCGCTTCCGCCGCTGACGCTGCAAGCCACTCAGGCGGCGCAGGTGGATCAGCTCTTCAAGGAGAGAGCCTACTGGATGTTCCTGACCTCTCACCGGCTCGGTGACTTGCGGCGGTTGATCCGTCAGTACGGAAGGCCGGTCAACTCAGTGTTTCCGAACGGTCCTTATTTCAAGGGAGGCACTTACGGAACCGACGTGAGCGTTCCAGTTCCCTTCCAGGAGCAGAACAACCCGGAGTACGACCCATCGCTGTGCAAACCGGACGTCGCATAACGCAGGTGTAGCGAGGGCAAAGAAAAGCTCCGTCGATTTATCGACGGAGCTTTTTTTTCTGCTCGACGCTCAGGAGGACGACGCTTCTTTGGTGTGGATGTATATCACACCCGCAACAGCGTTGGTGCCCTGACCGGACGTGCCGCTAATCCCGCTTTGCAGCTCGATGCTGTCAACGGCATCGGTCGGCATGTCGCGCAATACTGCGACGTCGCTCAATCGAGCTCCGTCGACCAGTACCATTGGGCTGTCGCCGCCTGCCACGTTGATAGTGCTCACACCGCGCTTGGTAGTGATCAGGCGCGGTCGGCCATAGCGGTCTTCGGCGAAATTGTACATGCGCGCGCGCTTGCGCAGCAGGTCCCAAACGTTGGTCGATGAGGAGCGCGCTATTTCGTCGGCGCTGATGAACGTTCGCGAAGAGCTGGACGACGGCTTATAGCCGGGAGTGGCGCAGCCGACGAGAGAAGCCGCGACGAGAAAGCCAATAAGGGGAGCCGCTCGCGTGTGATGCAATCCGCCTCCGGGATAGCACCTAGAGGCAAACTATCTCTGACTTTCAGCCCGCGCCAGCAAATCCTTTGGCTAGTAATGACCCGGGTGGGTCTCGAACCCACGACCTACGGATTAAAAGTCCGTTGCTCTACCAACTGAGCTACCGGGTCGAAAAGCAACTGCAAGATAAACGTGATGTTTAAGAACGGCACGTCACGTGGATAATTTCCCGCAACGCGTTCCGCGATATCACAAAAATGCGTTGAGTCGCTATTTCGGGCACCTGGACCCCGCATTTGCGGCCGCACGTGTCTGCGGGCAGGAAAAAATCGTCCTCTGAGTACCCCGAACTGCGGGCGCGAAGATGCCATTCACCTTTTCAAAGGTTAACGCGGTAATTCGCGCTGTGAGGATGTCCCGGCAGCGCGAGGTCGCGGCTGCCCAGCTGGCAGCTCTCGAAGAGAGCAACAGCGTTCTGCAGAGTCAGGCGCGAGACCTCGAGCACCAGACCAGTGAGGCAAGAGAGCTCGCCCACGAATTGGCGCTCACGAACGAGGAGCTGCGCGCAGCGATCAGCGAGGCGAAGAAAGCCTGGGCGGCGGCCGACTCCGCGAATCGGTCCAAAGCGGAATTCCTCGCGGTGATGAGTCACGAGCTGCGCACTCCGCTCAATTCGATCGGCGGATACGTCGATCTGCTCGAAATGGAGCTGCGCGGTCCGCTGAATGACGCTCAAAAAGCCGATCTGGATCGCATCAAGCGGAGCCAGCAGCATCTGCTCGGCATCATCACTGACATCCTCAACTTCACGCGCCTCGAGGCGACCGAGGTCCAGTTCGATATCATCGACGTCCCTCTTCGCGCCCTCATTGCCGACATAGATGCGGTGGTCGGCGCGCTCGCCAGAACGAAGTCTCTCATCTACGAATGCGACCTGCCCGACAACAACGTTCTCACGCGCACGGATCCCGACAAGCTCCGGCAGATAATGATCAACCTCCTGTCCAACGCCGTGAAGTTCACTCCTGAGGGCGGTCACATAAGAGTGCACACCAGCGAGCATGAGACTGTGGTCGCGATCCACGTCGACGACACCGGACCTGGCATCCCGCCTGACAAGCAGGAAGCCGTCTTCGAGCCATTCGTCCAGCTCGACCGCGGCCTCACCCGGACGACCGACGGGACCGGGCTCGGCCTAGCCATCAGTCGTGGACTCGCTCGCGGCATGGGCGCCGACATCACGGTGAAGAGCGAAGTCGGAAAAGGCTCAACCTTTACGCTGACACTGCCCCTCGCGTCGGAGCGCTCGAACGGCGACTTCGCCGACTAGGCGTTGTCGGGTCGAATGGCACCCATCAACCGTATGGTCTGATCCTCGCACTACCTCGAATTCGTTTCAGCAAATCGGGGTGTGGGATGGCGACGGCAGTAGCTCCGCGAGCGGCGGCAGCAAAAGGTGCAATCACAAAAGGTGCAATCAGATGTCGAAAGAAGTTCCTTCGTTTCTTCGCGAAGGGCTTCTACAGCGAGAAGTACGTCGATTGGGAGCGCGGGTACAAATGGGAGGCGCACGAGCGCTGGAGCGAAATGCTCAGCCGCGAAGCGCACTCCGACCTTCTGCAGAAAGGGAGCTTTGCCGAAGTTGCGCGCCGTGCCGTCGGTATAGAATCGCGAACGAATCTTCTCTTTTCCTTCGAGAAGATGGCACTGCGCGACGCCGTGAAGACCCCGGCAGGGGCGCGCACATTCGCTGAGGCCCTCTACGAATTCCTTTATGACCGCGGCTCGATGCGCACCAAATTCGAGCGCTGGTGCGAAGCGGTGGCGTCCCTGCCACGCCGCCAGACCCGGGTACTTACCTGGCCGCTGGTAACGATCTTCGGTTTTCTGGCCCAACCCGAGACCCATTTCTTCCTCAAACCGATGGTGACGCGTCGCGCCGCGGAGGAATACGGTTTCGACTTTCAGTACAAATCCCGTCCGAACTGGGGCACGTATGAGAACCTGCTCGAGTTCGCCGACAAGGTAGGCCAGGACCTGCGGGACATGCGACCACGCGATATGATCGACATCCAGTCTTTTCTCTGGGTTCAGGGCTCCGACGAGTACGAAGAGTAGGGATCAGCACGAGGGAGAATGGCGTGTCGGGCGGGCGCCGTCGGTCGTCCAATAGTATCCATCCCTCATAGCACCCGCACTTGCCGAACGAACTTGCACTGACGAGTCCCGAAAGGCTCGCCGCACTCCGAAACACAGGGCTGCTGGACTGCCCGGCCAGTGAGGACCGCCTCGACACCTTCACCAGGCTCGCGGCGCAAATCCTTGGCGTGCCTACGGTGCTCATCTCGCTGGTGGAGGACACGCGCCAGTACTTCAAGAGCGTGGCATCTACCCAGGACTCGGCGTGCAGGGGCTGGTATCCGCTGGACGCATGCTACTGTCAGGACGTGATCGGGGAAGCCGAGCCCCTGATAATGGCAGACGCCTGGACCGAGCCGGAGTTCGCGGCACGGCAGTCGAAGATTCGCGGCTATGCGGGGATTCCCCTGGTGACGGTCAACGGGCAGATCATCGGTTCCTTTTGCGCCCTCGACGAGAATCCGCGTAACTGGACAAAGCGCGATGTCGATGTATTAACGGCCCTGGCTGGCGCTGTCACCTGCGAAATCCAGCGGCGGATGGCCGAGCGATCGGCGCGTGATACCCAGCTCAGAATCATCGCCGAGCGAACGCTCGCTCACGCGGTGCAACAGCAGATGCCCGTGGGGGTGATTGTATCAGAGGTTCCGTCCGGCCGACTCGTGTCTGTGAATGCGCAAATGACGGAAATCTTCCGCACCGCATTCAAACCGGCTCCAAACCTCTCCAGCTACGGAGAGCTGATCGGTTTCCACGCCAACGGCGATCGGTACACTGCACTCGAGTGGCCCTTCGCACGCACCGTGATAACTGGCGAGTCCATTCGCGCGGAGGAGATTCGCATCCAGCGAGGTGATGGGACTGAGGGGTTCATTCGAATGAGCTCTTCACCGGTAAAGGATCCCCAAGGCACGATCGTCGCCGCCGTTGGAATTGTCGTCGATGTCACCGAGCAGAGAAAAGCCGAGCGAGTTGCGCGCTCCACTGACGAGCGGTTCAAGTTCGTAGCAAAGGCTACCAACGATGTGATCTGGGACTGGGATCTGCGGACCAACGCGCTCGTCTGGAACGATGCAGTAGAAACGGTTTTCGGACACCGGCAGCACAAGATCTACCCGGAAATCCAGTGGTGGCGCGACCACCTTCATCCTGACGACCGGGATAGAGTCGTCGCCGGGATTCAGGCGGTAATCGATGCGGGAGGCACCAACTGGAGCGATCACTACCGCTACCGCCGGATCGATGGGACTTATGCCGACGTGACCGATCGCGGCTACATCGCGCGAGACAATACCGGCGCCCCGACCCGCATGATCGGCGCAATGACCGACGTCACGGAGAAGTCCCGGTCGGAAGCCGCCATTCGGTTCCAGGCACAGCTGCTCAATGCCGTTCAACAAGCCGTGGTCGCGACGGATCCGGAAGGCGTGGTCATCTTCTGGAACTCATTCGCGGAGAAACTTTACGGGTGGGCGGCGGAAGAAGCCGTCGGCAAACCCATCGACGATCTCACGCCTTCCCCTTTCATGCGAGAGCACGCCACCTCGATCACCGAGCGCGGCGCCGCCGGCGAGAGCTGGACGGGTGAGTTTCTGGTTCAGGGAAAAGCGGGGAAGGCATTCCCTGCTCTGCTCACGACCTCGCCGGTTCGGGACGAGCACGGGCAGGTGTTGGGATTTGTGCGGGTGTCAATCGATCTGACCGAGCGCAGAAATCTCGAAGAGCAGTTCCGTCAGTCTCAGAAGATGGACGCTGTTGGTCGTCTTGCCGGCGGTATCGCCCACGACTTCAACAATCTCCTGACTGTGATCCGGCTCAACACCGAGATCATAATGGAGGGCTTCGATCCCACCGATCCCCGCAGCGAAGACGTCAAGCAGATCAGATCCGCCGCCGAACGCGCGTCGTCTCTCACGCGACAACTGCTCGCTTTCAGCCGCAAGCAAATCCTGCAGCCGCGCGTGCTGGACATGAACACCGTGGTTGGCAGCGTCGAGCCAATGCTCCGTCGCCTGATTGGCGAGGACATCGCTATCGCTTCGACGCTCAACGCACGCGGGTATGTCGTCGCCGATCCCGGTCAGCTGGAGCAGATCCTGGTGAACCTCGTCGTCAACGCCCGCGATGCGATGCCTCAGGGCGGCAGGATCAGTATCGAAACGTCGAATTCCGAGCTCGACGAGACCTACACCAGCGAGCACGCCCCGGTAATTCCCGGCCGCTACATCATGCTTGCGGTGAGCGACACCGGTGTCGGCATGAACCGCGACACTCGCGAGCACGCCTTCGACCCATTCTTCACCACGAAGGAGGCTGGTAAGGGAACGGGACTAGGCCTCGCCACCGTCTACGGAATCGTGAAGCAGTCGGGCGGTTATGTGTGGATCTACAGTGAGCCGGGCGAGGGCACCACGCTCAAACTGTACTTCCCTGAGGTCAGCTCGGCGGCAGCATTCAAGACCGGGGAGTACAAGGCAGTACCCAACGAGAGGGCACGGGGATCGGAGACGATCCTGCTGGTCGAAGACGAGGAAGCGGTGCGTGGCCTGACATCCAGAATCCTCGAAAAGCAGGGATATAAAGTCATTGCCGCTCAACACGGACGCGAAGCAATGGATATTGCGACGAAGGAATCGGGGAAAATCGACCTCGTCCTTACCGACATCGTCATGCCGGGCATGAACGGCCGCGGTCTGGTGGAGCGGCTCGCCGGAATTCGGCCGCACATTAAATCGCTCTACATGTCCGGTTATACCGATGACGACATCGTCCGCAGAGGCTTTATAGAGCCCTCAAAGAGCTTTTTGCAGAAGCCGTTTACATCGGACGCACTTCTCCAAACAGTGAGGAAAGTCCTGGACGAGGGCTGATCCGCTGCCAGTCGTCCACTAATTGCACAGGTGCTGCATACTCTACATGCAGCAGACCTCTACTGTGGCGGACGCCGAGCGCGTCGCCACGCAGGCTCCGGTCAACGTTCTTATTGTCGATGACCGTCCGGCAAACCTCCTCGCTCTCGAAGCGATCCTCGAGCCCCTCGGTGAGACCCTGATTCGTGCGAATTCGGGTGAAGAGGCGCTCACGCATCTGCTTTCAACTGACTTCGCGGTAATCCTCCTCGATGTGGCGATGCCGACCATGGACGGCTTCGAGACGGCTCGACACATCAAGCAGAGGCAGAGGTCGGCGACCACGCCGATCATGTTTCTGACCGCTAACAACGCCGATCCAAGGTCGATCCTGCAGGGCTACGAGCTGGGAGCGGCCGACTACCTGTTGAAACCGCTGACTCCGGAGGTCGTGCGATCGAAGGTCGGTGTGTTCTGCGCCCTCTATCGCAGCAGAGAGCAAAGCCGGCTGGCTGCCGCCGAAGTTGCCCGCGCTCAGATTGCAGAGACGCAGGCGAAAGAGAACGAGAGGCAGCTGACGGATGTCCTCGAGCGCATCAGCGACGCATTTTTTGCGCTGGACAACGAGTGGCGATTCACCTACGTCAACGAAAAGGCTGCCCTTCTCCTTCATCGCCAGCGAAAGGATCTCGTCGGCAAGGTGATATGGGACGAGTTCCCGGACGAATCGAACGGCGTTTTCTACGATCACTACCGGCGGGCGGTGGAGACTCAGTCGAGCGTGGCATTCGCGGATTACTATCCGCCCCTCGATTCCTGGTTCGAGGTCCACGCCTATCCTTCGCCGGAAGGGCTATCGGTCTACTTCGAGGACATTTCCGACAAGCAGCGTGCGCAACGGCTGCTACAATCGAGCGAGCGTCGATACCGCTCGTTGGTCGAGGCCACGACCGCTGCTGTGTGGAAGACAGACCGCAACGGACAGATCGTCGCCGAGGAAGACGATTGGCGATTGCTTACCGGCCAGTCGTTCGAGGAAATGAAGGGATCGGGCTGGCTCAGTGTCGTACATCCGGGCGATCGTGGACGCACGGTGGATGCGTGGCGCAAAGCCCTCGCTTCCGGGGCGACCTTCGAGATGGAGCATCGCGTGCGCACACACAGTGGCGAATACCGCGACATGCTCGCTCGCGCCGTGCCGGTGTTCGATGCAACCGGACAAATTGAGGAGTGGGTCGGCACTCACACCGACATCACCGCCCGCAAGTATGCCGAGGAGCAGCGCGACTCGGCGCTCGACGAGGCTGTAACAGCCAGAGAGGCAGCGGAGCGGGCGCGAGAAGAGGCGGAAGTGGCCAATCGCGGCAAGAGTGAATTCCTGGCCACGATGAGCCACGAATTCCGCACACCGCTGAATGCAATCCTCGGATACACCCAGATCATCGACATGGGCGTGCTGGGCGCGATCAGCTCCCAGCAGCACGATCATCTGCAGCGGCTGCGCGCGAGTGCGATGCATCTGCTCGGCCTGGTCAACGACGTCCTCGACCTGTCTAAGATCGAGGCCGGACGCGTCAGCGTTTCACTCGAGACGGGGCTCGTGAGCGACGTCATTCGGGCGTCGATGGCTCTCGTCGGGCCGCAAGCGATCGCGCGCGGCATCGATTTCCCGGAGGGTTGCGAGGGTGATCCCGGTATCTCCTACCTTGGGGACCCGGATCGCGTACGACAAATCCTCGTGAATCTTTTATCGAACGCGGTGAAGTTCACCAATCCGGGCGGCGCGGTCCGTCTCTTGTGCGGAATGGCGGCTCACACCGACCCCGGTGCCCGGCTCGCCGCTGAAGGACCCTGGGCGTTCATTCGCGTATCCGACACCGGGATCGGCGTGCCGCCGGAGCAGCGCACCAGAATCTTCGAGCCGTTCGTCCAGGCAGAGACCGGTTATACGCGGACCGAAGGCGGCACGGGTCTCGGTCTCGCGATCAGCCGCCGGCTCGCACGGCTGATGGGAGGCGATATCACCGTTCAAAGCGAGGTCGGCCGCGGTTCGACTTTCACACTCTGGCTCAAGCCCGGAGTAACCGATTCGACCCGGACGCCCACCGCGGAGTACCCTGCCTTCCACGATCCCGTCCCCGAAGTTGATGCTGAAGCGGTAAGAGACATCGCCGCCCAACTGGTGAGCGGCCTCGAGGAGATCTGCGAGCGTTATGTCGAGCGTCTGCGAGCCGAAGGTGAGGTGCCGGACCTGACCGGTATCACGGAGCCGTACGTGCGCGATCACGCCGATACCGTGATTACCGAGATCACCGTCGCAGCTTCGCAGCTGGCTGAGACGAAAGGCCGTGCCAGCGATTTGTTGAGAGACGGTGCGGAAATCCAGCGACTGCTCGCCGAGCTGCACGGCGCACAACGGTGCCGTTTGGGCTGGACGGAGCCGGAGATCCAGAGGGACGTCGACACTCTTTCAGCGGAAATCGTCGCCGCGACTGTCGCTCTCAATGCCGATCCCGCGGCAACCGCATTCATGGTCGATGTGGTAAGGAAGATCCTGGACCAGTGGAAGCAGACCAGCATTCGCGGCTACCGGTTTGCACGCGCGGCTGGCAACCACTAAGACTTTTCAACCCCGATTGAGCCGGAGTGTCCACGCCTGTATATAAGGGCATGAGCCCGGGGCGTTTGCGCACTAGCATATTGGTGATGGCGGCAACTGCGCCGCTCTTTGGGAGCAACGCGCGCGCGCAGGACACGGCCACGACGCGGCTGGAGCCGGTGGTGGTGGAGGTCGGGCGCGGAGCGCGCAAATCGCTTCTGCAGCTCCCGTTTGCCGTCACGGTTCAAACTCCCGACTCGGCGCGGCCCGGGCAACGGCATCTATCCCTGGACGAAACGCTGTGGCTCATTCCGGGATTGACAGTCTCGAACCGCAACAATCCCTCGCAGGATCCACGCATTTCAATCCGTGGGTTCGGGGCGCGGTCTGCGTTCGGAGTAAGAGGAATACGCGTTCTTCGTGACGGCATTCCGCTGACTCTTCCCGACGGACAAACCCCGGTCGACTATCTCGATCTGGAATCGATCGGGCGCGTCGAGGTCATGCGCGGCAGCGCATCCTCGCTCTACGGTAACGCGGGCGGCGGCGTGATCGACATCAGGACGAGCGAGCCTCCCCCCTTTCCAATCTCTGCGGCACTCCGTGGCTGGAAGGGCTCGTTCAACAACCGGCGACTGGTAGGCAAAATTGGCGGTGCCGCTGGCGGGTTTGGTTATCAGGGGAATGTCGCGCGAACGGAAAGCGACGGGTATCGCGATTACTCGCAGCAGAAAACGACGAGTGGACTCGGCCGCATCTCCTTCGACGATGAAAACTCATCGTACGGTCTCGAGTGGCTCGGTGTGAATACTCCAGTTGCTCAAAATCCCGGCGCGCTGACTCGAGCACAATTCGACGCGAGTCCGCAGATGGCCGATCCGCTTTCCGTAAGAAAGGGCGCGCGGAAGGCGGTGACCCAGTCGCAGCTCGGACTGACTGGGCGGAGACTCGGCTCGCGGGGCGAGCTCGAGCTGACCGGATATGTCGGCACGCGTGGACTGGACAATCCGCTGACCTTCGCCGTCGTCGACGTGGACAGGGAGCTCGCCGGCGGGAACCTGCGTGCGACTTTTCCTTTTTCGACTTTTGGCGCCGAAAATCGGCTCACTCTCGGAACAGAGCTCCAGTACCAGAATGACTGGCGCCGCAATTTTACCAATTGCAATGACGTGCCGCCGCCGGCTCCGTCCCCCGCTTGTCCCACGGCCGGCTTTGAGCGCGGATCTGTCACGCTGAATCAGCGTGAGATTATTTCCTCCAGCGGCTTTTACGGGCGTGACGAGATCGTGCTTGGCGAGCGGTTCAGCCTCACTGCCGGAGCGCGCGCGGACGCGGTGCGCTTCAGAGTGAAGGACAAGCTCATTACTGCCACCAACCCGGACGACTCGGGTGAGCGACTCCTCGACGCTGTAAGCCCGATGTTCGGCATCCTGGCCCGATTGTCAGATTCACACAGTGTGTACGCCAACGTGTCCACCGCGTTCGAGACGCCGACCGCCACCGAGCTGGGGAATCAGCCAAGCGGCGCCGCTGGAATAAATCGTGATCTGCAGCCGCAGCGGTCTCTCACTTACGAAACGGGCATAAAAGGGATCACGGCCGGTGCGCTGCAGTACAACGCCGTTCTCTTCTCGACGCGAGTGCAGGACGAGCTGATTCCATTTGACATACCGGGCGGCAATGGCAGACGCTATTTCCGGAATGCAGGTCGCACATCCAGGCGCGGGGCCGAGCTTGGACTTGGGGTTGAAGCAGGGCGAATTGGTTTCGGCGGATCGTACACCTACGCCAACTATCGATTCGTCGATTTCACCGTCGGGACCGCCGACTATGCAGGCAACAAGATTCCGGGAATTCCGCGTCAGACCTTCCAGGCTACCATCACGCTTCGCAGCGCGCTGGCGACGCTCGTCACCGAAGCGAATGTCGCTGACAGAATGTTCGTCAACGATGCGAACTCCGAGAGCTCACCCGGCTACGCGATCTTCAACGCCCGAATTACCTCTGGTGCTTTCTGGCAGGGATCCGGTGCGGAGCTGGTTGGCGGTATCCAGAACCTGTTCGACACGCCGTACATATCATCGGTCAGCGTCAACGCAGCTGCTGGCAAATTCTACGAGCCCGGGTCGCAGCGATCGGTGTATTTCGGTTTGACTCTGCAGGCGGCGGCGCGACACTGACTTCGAGACATGCGGGCTGGCAAGGGCAGGCGGCACAGAAATTTCCCTTTGCTCCGGCATGTCAACGCGGGACTCACGCAAGGAATCGCCGCCCGAGCACAAGGCTGAGGCAACGCCTTCTAATCCGCTCGGAAAGAAATCAATCCGTCAGCCCGAGACCGGGACGCGGCTGAGTGCTCTCGAGATCCACGAGAACATCCGCGCGCCGGCAGTCGAAGAGCTCGAGCGCCCCGCCAGCTCCTTGTTCTTTTCCTCGCTCGCCGCGGGAATGCTGATTTCGTTCAGTTTCCTTGGCAGCGCGTTCGTCTCTCATTACGCGCCCGAGGCCTACAAGCACCCGTTCGCGTCGATGGCGTATCCACTCGGGTTCATGTTCGTGATCATGGGCCGCAGCGAGCTGTTCACCGAGAATACGCTGGAGCCGATCATCCCGCTCCTGCACAGGAAAGACGCAAAGACACTGCGCCAAACACTCCGCATGTGGGGAATTCTCATTCTCGGAAACCTGCTTGGTGCTCTGGTGATCGCCCTCGTAATCGCGAAGACCGGGATGCTCGATGGGACTATAGAGCCGGAGCTGCAGAAGATTGCAGGCGAATCGACCAGTGGTGGCTTCGGCGAGATCTTCTACAAGGCAATCTTCGGAGGATGGCTGATTGCGTTGCTGGCGTGGCTGCTCGCATCAACGGTCGACAGCATCGCCCAGCTCTTTCTAATCTGGGTCACGACAGTACCAATCGCCGCGTTTCACTTCCGCCACTCGATAGCGGGGAGTGTTGAGGCTTTTTACCGGGCGGCAATGGGCCTGGCGCCCTGGGGCGAGATGTTTGGGGCCTTCGTTTTGCCCGCGCTGATCGGCAATGCAATTGGCGGGGTGCTGCTTGTTGCTCTCTTCAATTACGCTCAGGTCGCCGAGGAACACGCCAGCGCTCAATAGCGTTTAGCGCAACGTGTAGAGATAGGCCGCGATATCACGCGCGTCCCGAGCGGTGACACCCATGTTGGGCATCGCCGTCTTCTCGTCGACTGCCGGCGGGTTCTGTATCCAGCGGATCATGTTCTCGGGCTCGTTCGGCAGAACTCCAGCGATATAAACCCGGCTGGCTATCTGACCAAGAGGGGGACCAACGAGTCCGCCGGCGCCTGTGATTCCGGGAATGCTGTGACAAGAGCCACAGCCATAGCGGCGAATTGCGGCACGACCACGGCCGGCGTCGGCATTCGAGATCATATGACCTTGATCGCCTGACGCCCTGTCGCACCCGGTTAGCGAAAGGAACGCGGCTATGAGCACAGCTGCCCGCGCGGCGAAGAGGGTCCGTTGCCGCTGCGCGGCTCTTAGCTCCGATTCACGGAGCCACGCGGCGAAGATCGTTAGCGCCGCAATCACATAGGCAAGACTGCCGGGAATCCACATTATCAGACCGCCCAGCTGCTGATCCTCGATGGGCGATAAACCCCACGGCGCTGTAGTCGCGGCATAAGCGGGATACCAGAGGGTGCCGCTGAATGTGATGAGCGCGCCGAGAGCACCGGTCTGTAGAACGGTGGCAAAGAGATAGAACACCGCCATGCCTCTTCGAAACTCGCCACCGCGCGCGGCTAAGACGGTCCACCAGAAAAGAAGCGCCGTCGAAAGAAAACTGGCGTGCTGAAGCGAGTGCATCACGTCACTGGTCAGCGTCGCCTGATACAGGCGCGGCAGGTGCCACGTCCAGAGCGCAATTGCATGCAACGCGAACGCGATCGAGGGCAATGTGAGGAAGCGCCAGCCTGCGGCGATTGCTCTTATCCGCGTCCAGTCGCGCGCGTTTCTTCTCCACTCTTCGGGGAGTGCCCAGAGAAAAGGAATCAGCGGACGTCCGAGAACCAGCAGCGGTGCTGCCAGCGAGATGAGGAGCTCGTGCTGAGTCATGTGCGCCGAGAAGAGCACGCTACCCAGTGCGTGAAGCGGCGACACCAGCGCCACAAGCAGTGTCGTCCAGCCGCCGAGAAAAGCGCAGGCCTCCCAGCGCCTGACTCCGGCGCCGACCGCCGCCGCTTTCCAGAGTCGGCGCACGCCGATCAGGTAAAGGGCACCGGACGCGACGAGTAATAGAAGAACGATCGGCTCCGCGCTCCAGGAAGACCAAACTGTCGCGGGCTTTACGTCAGGCGTGTGGGCGAAGACACGCCCTGGTACCAGAGCGTCGCCGAAAAGACCCACACCCAACCATGCCAGGAACTTCAGGTGCCGTGACATGCGCCAAGGAAGAAAACGGGAATCCATTGCAAGACGATCCCGAAGACCGCGACTGAAGCGGTCAACAGGCCAACCGTCGTCATGAAGTGACTGCGTGGCAGCGGACCGACTCCCGTCGAGGGCCAGTCTCCCAATCGCTGGCGGAGTCGCCATGCCGTGAAGCCCGCCGCGATTGCCACAAGTAGAAACACAACAGTCAAAAGATGGAGCAAAACCGAGCTATCCCCGACGCAGGCCCGATCGACCACAGGATAGGAAATCATGACGTTCACGAAGCCAGCCGCGGGCCCGCCCAACATGGCGAACCAGAGCGCCAGTGATGTGCGGGTACGAGCCGCGTTCTCCCTGCCCTCATTCACGGGGCGCGCCGTCACGTGAACCTCGGCACCAGAAAAACGATCATGTAAAGCGCGACCCAGGAGATCACGATGAAATACCAGTACACCGCCATCACGGTGGCGTCGGTGTAGTGCTTCTTCTCCACCGGACCGACGAACATCACCAGCCCGATCAGAAAGGTTTCGATCGTTCCGGCAAGCAGGTGGGCAAGGTGAACCCCGAGGATTGTCCAGGTGATCGACCCGTAAGCGTTCGAGTCGTAGCGGGTGTGCAGCGCGTGAAACTCGAATCCGCGGAGCACGATCGCAGCCAGCCCGAAGAGGACGCCGACCATCAACCAAAGACCTACAACAGAGGCTTTCTCGTAGAGATGGGCTAGGCGGGCCGCGTACCAGAATGGCGCGACGCTGATCACAAGCAGAAGAAGATTGATCGACGAAACGCCGAGGTCCGGCAAAAGCGTGCGCGGCGGCGGCCAGTTGTCGAAGTTGCGCCGGATGTAGAAATAGCTGGCGATCAGAATCGCGAACGCGGCGCCTTCGATGATGATCATCAACAGGTTGCCCCACCAGATTGGCGCGTGATGGCTGAACGCGTTCTCGGGGAGGGCTCCGACATCAGTCACGGGCCGGCGTCTCACGGGCTTCTCCTGATGCGGCCGCGCCTGGGCGTATCGTGATCGGGAGAGATCGTCGGCCAAAACCAGCAGGTCAGAATGATCAGGGACAAGACCGCGCCGATTGTAACTCCCCAGGGTGAGAAGATGGCGATGATGATGGTTCCGCCTCCGAACACGGCGAGCATCAAAGGCAGAATAGTCTCGCGCTTGAACTCATAGCGGTGCTCGGGCTCGGCATCCATCAGGCTCGTCACCAGACCCTCGTGGCGGTCGGTGCGCAATCCGGTGACGACAGCCAGTTCACCGTCGCGGGCATCCCACAGCGGATCACGTCCCTCCACCACCGGAATGAAGAGATGGTTGTACGAAGGCGGTGGCGAGCTCGTCGCCCATTCGAGAGTGCTGGCATCCCATGGATTATCGCCTGCCGGCACGCCGGATCTCAGGCTCACCAGAACGTTCGCCAGGAAAACGCAGACGCTGGCGACGATGATGACCGCGCCAAGACTCACCAGCGCGTTTAGATTGCCCCAGCCCATTTCCGGCAGATATGTGTAGACCCTTCTTGGCATGCCGAGCAATCCCAGGATGTGCATCGGGAAAAAGGTGACGTTCATGCCGATGAAGAAGAGCCAGAAATTCCATTTCCCGAGTCGCTCACTCAGCATTCGCCCGGTGATCTTCGGAAACCAGAAGTAGAACGCGCCGAAGAGCGGAAAGACCGCGCCACCAATCAGCACATAGTGGAAATGCGAGACGATGAAGTATGTATCGTGCACCTGTAGATCGTATGGGACCGAGGCGATCATAACCCCGGTCAGCCCGCCAATGATGAAGAGCAGGAAGAAGCCGATCACGAACATGAACGATGTCGTGTACCGTGGCCGCCCCGACCAGATCGTCGCGATCCAGCAGAATATCTGCACCCCGCTCGGCAACGCTATCGCCGTGCTTGCAGCGGTGAAGAAGCTCTGCCCCAGCTGCGGCAATGGTGTGGCGAACATGTGGTGGACCCAGAGTCCAAATCCCAGAAACGCGGTGCTTATCAATGACAGCACCATCGCCGGATAGCCGAAGATCGGCCGTCGTGTGAACGCTTCGACTATGGACGAGATCATTCCCAGAGCGGGAATGAAGATGATGTAGACCTCCGGGTGACCAAAAAACCAGAACAGGTGCTGCCAGAGCAACGCGTCTCCACCTTCGGCAGGATTGAAGAAATGCGTGTCTATCAGCCGATCCATCGCCAGCATGCTGCTCGATACCACGATCGCGGGCAGTGCGAAGATGATCATGAAGGCAGTGATCAGCTGCGCCCACACGAACAGCGGAATTCTGTTGAGGGACATCCCCGGTGCGCGCTGCTTGAAGATCGTCGTCACGATCTCGACGGCGCCGATCAGCGCCGCGCTCTCGG
>Ga0207708_10000390_pt1 | contig 34452 bp, 36 predicted proteins | sample KBSK5101metaG_FD_184340 | JGI IMG/M metagenome (GOLD analysis project Ga0207708, IMG submission 184340) | Corn, switchgrass and miscanthus rhizosphere microbial communities from Kellogg Biological Station, Michigan, USA - KBS K5-10-1 metaG... | ecosystem: Host-associated > Plants > Roots >... | reverse complement strand
GAATTGGCCGCGTCATGAAAACCGTTCATGAAATCGAACGCAAGCGCCAACAGGACCAGAAAAACCACGACTTGAAAACTCATGAATCGCCTTGTTGTTTTAGGTGATGGCGAAAGCGGGAAGAACGCTAAGAATTGTCGATGACGATGCTTTCAATGATGTTGGCGACATCCTCGCAGCGGTCGGTAACACCTTCGAGCAGTTCGTAAATAGCGCGCAGCTTGATTACCTGGCGCACGTCGGGCTCGTCGCGGAAGAGTTTCGCCATGGCTGAGCGCATCACATGATCTGCCTCCGATTCCAGCTTGTCGATCTCCGCGCATACAGCCAGTATCTTCCCGGCATTCTCCATGTTGGAAAGCAGTGAGACAGCCTCCTTGACCTGCTCCGCGCAGCCCACGCAAATGTCTGCAAGGCGCTTCGCGTCCAGTGTCACCGAGCGCACGTCATAGAGGTAAATCGACTGTGCGGCGTCCTCCATCATGTCGAGAATGTCGTCCATGCGCGTGATGAGCTTGTGGATGTCATCGCGGTCGATCGGCGTGATGAAGGTCTTGTGAAGCAGTTCGATGGCCGAGTGCGTAATGCGATCACCGCGCTTCTCGATGGTTTCGATGTTGTAACAGCGGCGTTGAACATCGTCGAAAGCCGCCATCAGGCTGGCGAGCTCGCGACTGGCTTGGAGAATTTCCCCCGCATGTTCGACAAAGAGCTCGAAGAAGCGGCCTTCGGTGGGCATGAGTCGGGCGAACACGGCGGCTCCTCGTTGTGATCCATATTGCCAATGTCATTGCCGGCTACTTACGGCAACATGGCGCGGCGTACGGTCTTGGTCTCTGCAGGTCGGTCCGTGGGCGATATTGTAGTAGCTGCTCGAACGCTCGTCACACAGCTGGCATAATCAATCGGCAGAACGAACAAAGTATCCCATGATCGCATTGTTGCAGCGCGTGACCGAGTCCTGGGTGGAGGTCGACGGGCAGCGCGTCGGCGAGATCGGCCCCGGGCTGCTCGTGCTGGCGTGCGCCGAACGCGGCGACACTGAAGCGCAGGCTGATCGTCTCGTCGAACGCATTCTTACCTATCGGTTGTTCTCGGACGTCAATGGCAAGATGAACGTGAGCCTGCGGGAGAACGGCGGGGGTTTGTTGCTTGTGCCGCAGTTCACGCTGGCCGCCGATACGAAGAAAGGTACGCGGCCAAGCTTCACACCGGCTGCACCGCCGGAAACAGGCAGGCGGCTGTTCGATCATCTGCTCGCTTGCGCCCGCGCAAGCCATTCGCCAGTCGCCAGTGGAAAATTCGGCGAACACATGCGGGTTTCGCTCGTTAACGACGGACCGGTGACCATTTGGCTGCAAGTCGGGCCGCAGCCCCTGGTCCAGGCCCGGCCGGAGGCACACCCGGATTGAAAATTGATCGACTGGCGGAATCGCTCACAGTACGCATGAGACAATGACATTCCGGATGGCCTGGCGCCTGGAAGGCGCAGACTAAAATGGCAATGCATTCGAATCCCGAAGGACCGGTGCCACGCGTATTGCTGGTAGACGACGCGCCCGACAACCGGCTCTTGATGTCGCTTTATCTACGCCGTTCTGGCGTGGAAATACTGACCGCGCGAAACGGTGAAGAGGCTCTGCAAATCACGGCGTCGATGCTGCCGAACCTTGTTGTACTGGACCTGTCCCCGACGGGGATGTCGTGTTACGAAGTCTGCAAGCGAATCAAGTCCAATCCCGCCACCTCACTGACACCCGTCGTCCTTCTCATTTCGACGGACGAGCGCGAAGAGCGAATCAAGGGACTGCAGGCAGGGGCGGACGATTTCTTCAGCAAACCGATTCAGAAGGACGAATTTCTCGTACGGGTCAAATCGCTGGTGAACGGACACAAGGCGCGCAAGCAGGAAATGCAGATTCAGTGGGCGGTGGAGCCGGGAGTTGAGGGCGTACGCGACGACTACAGTCATCTGCGCTCGCGCAAGCTGATGGATCAGGTACTCACGACTCCGGGGATGCCGGGAAATCCCCTGGCCGGTTACCAGAACCGCTTCGACGCCGTCATCCTCTTTGCCGACTTGCGCGGATTCACGCGCATGGCCGAAAAACTTCCCCCACCAGAAGTGGTGCTGCTGCTCAACGAATATTTTTCACTGCTGACGAAAGTCGCGTATCGGTACAACGGCGTCATCTTCAATATGGCAGGGGACAGCCTGCTGGTCGGGTTCGGGGTCCCCTTCGAGCAGACCGACGCCGCGGAGCGCGCAATCAATTGCGGTCACCAGATGCTCGCTGAATTCGACGCGCTGTCCATTGACTGGCGTGCCCGTCACGGCCTTGAAACCGGCTTGGGAATCGGAGTGAACAAGGGCGAAGTGGTCGCCGGCAACGTTGGCTCAGCCGCCTATTCCAATTTCACGATCATCGGCGACGCCGTGAATATCGCTTCGCGGCTCATGCAACGCGCCCGCGCCGGTGAATTGTTGTTGTCGGACCGGGTCATGGACATGCTGAAAACGAAGGCGGTGGTCGTTGATGCACTGCCCCTCCCGCCGCTGACCCTGCGCGGCAGATCGGAGCCGATCGGCTTGTACTGTATCCCCTACAAAGGCCGCATTGATACCCGTACCTGACGCACGATCCAGCGCCGGTTGGACTCCGTTCTGGTTCATCCATTGGCGTTCCGTCGCGCCAGAGCGCGTGGCAGAATGCGTCTAATACAAAAATCGTCCGGAGGCCCACCCAATGAAACGTTTTGATCCTGTCACCCAGGCACGCATCGACTTGACCGCCGCTTTGCGATCTGCGGCGCGCATGGGCCTCAATGAAGGCGTATGCAACCATTTCAGCCTGGAAATGCCGGGCGACCCGACCAAATTCCTGATCAACCCCCAGGGATTCCACTGGTCAGAGCTGACACCGGCCGATCTGATGGTCGTCGACGAAAACGGCGTGGTCGTCGAAGGCAAGCACAAAGTCGAACCAACCGCGTTTTTCATCCATGGCCGCATCCACCTTGGAAAACGCAAGAAAGCCGTCCTGCACACGCACATGCCATTCGCGACCGCGCTGACCTTGCTCGACGGCGGGGAACTTGACGTATTCGCCAACCAGAGCGCCATGCGTTATTACGGCCGCATCGGTTACGACCGCGAATACGGTGGCGTCGCGCTTGCCAATGAAGAAGGCGACCGCATCTGCAACGCGCTAGGCGATAAAAGTGTCGTTTTCATGCAGCATCACGGCATCATCGTGTGCGGGGACAACATGGCGTATGCATTTGACGACCTCTATTACCTGGAGCGTTGCTGCATGGTGCAGGTGCTGGCAAAAAGCACCGGCGGAAAATTCAAGCACGCGCCAGAGAATATGGTCGCCGAAGTCGCCAAGCAGATCGAAAGCGAACGCCAGCAATCGATCCTTCACTTTGAAGCGCTGAAACGGATATTGGACCGCAACGAGCCCGGCTGGGCGCGTCTCACCTGACCGCCAGGCAATCCGGTTCACTCTTTCGCGACTGACATGGCGCTCGGTTCAGAGTTGCGAATTGCCGTTTTGCCAGGAGACGGCATCGGTATCGAGGTCATGGAAGCCTGCCTCGAAGTTCTGGAAACCCTGGCAAAGAAGACCGGCATTCCACGCTTGGCATGGAACAAGCTTCCAGGCGGCGCGATTGCGTACCGGAACACCGGCACCGCCTTGTCGGATGAGGTGATGAAGGACATCGGCAGCGCTGACGCGATCCTTTTCGGCGCGATGGGCATGCCCGACATTCGCTATCCGGACGGAACCGAAATTGCGCCGCAGCTCGACATACGGATCGAGTACGAACTCTACGCAGGGGTGCGGCCAATTCGCGCGATACCTGGTGCGCCGGGACCATTGAACGATCCGCGATCTGAGCAGATCGATTTTGTGATCCTGCGCGAACAGACGGAAGGTTTGTACTATTCGCGCGGCCGCGGGGTCATGCAGGACGCCGATACCGCGCTCGACACGCTGCGCATCACGCGAAGCGGATGCGAACGCGTTTTCGACTACGCGTTCCGGCTAGCCGCGCAACGGCGCAAACGCGGCTGGCCCGGCAATGTTACGTGCGTGGACAAAGCTGGCGTGCTCAAGTCTTACGCGTTCATGCGCCACATTTTCGAACAACGCTCCGGCAATTTTCCGGGATTCAGGTCCGCCTGCGCGAACATCGACGCGACTGCGCTCAACCTCCTGCTCAAGCCGTGGGATTTCGACGTGATTGTGACCGAGAACATGTTCGGCGATATTCTGTCCGATCTGGGCGCCGGTCTGATCGGCGGAATGGGCTTCGCGCCGTCCGGCGACATTGGGGATCGCCACGCCATGTTCCAGCCTTGTCACGGCACCGCTCCCGACATTGCGGGCAGCGCAAAGGCCAATCCGACGGCCATGTTTCTTTCCGCGGCGATGATGCTGGACTGGCTGGGGGAGCAGCATGGCAACGCCCGCCTGGGCGCCGCAGCGCAAATACTGGACGGAGCCGTGCGCGGCGCGTTTGCGGGTGGCAAATTGCGGCCTTGCGAATTCGGCGGCCGTGACGGAACAGCGGCAATAACCCGTGCCGTTCTGTCCGAGTTGGCGAAGGCCTGATGGCGGATCCGCGCGTGGTCATTTCCGCGCAAAACCAGATCGGGGAAAGTCCGCTCTGGAGTCGTTCCGAGAATGCGTTGTACTGGGTGGACGTCGAAGGGAAGTTGATTCAGCGCTGGCAAGCGCAAGATCAATCGATACGCCGTTGGACAATGGAAGAACCTGTCGGCTGCATCGGATTGCGCAAGGGCGGCGGCCTGGTCGGCGCAAGCCTGACCGGATTCTTCTTTCTGGATGTCGGTACTGGCAAAGCAACTCCGATTACGGATCCCGAGCCGGACCTGCCCGACAACCGTTTCAACGACGGCAAGGTGGACCGCAGGGGAAGGTTCTGGGCGGGCACGCGGAATTTCCGCGACCACAGCAAAGCCTCAGGCTCGCTATATCGCCTCGATCCGGATTTGTCGGTTCACCGCATGGAGGAAGGACTGCGTTGCCCCAACGGCATGGCCTGGAGTCCAGACGATCGGTCCATGTACCTGTGCGATACGTGGGCTCGAAGAATTTTCGTCTATGACTTCAACGCCGTTACCGGCACGCTTCGCGCGCGACGGATATTCGCGGAGCTGCGTGAGGATGAGGGATTTCCCGACGGCCTCACCGTCGATGCCGCAGGGTTCGTGTGGAATGCACACTACAACGGCTGGCGTGTCACGCGCTATTCGCCTGACGGGCGCGTCGATCGGGTGGTCCGATTGCCGGTGCAACATGTCACCAGCCTGACATTCGGCGGACCGGATTCCGGCACGCTGTACATTACCAGTGCGTCGTTGCGACTGAGCGAGGAAGAGCGCCTGGGTCAGCCGTTGGCCGGAGATATTTTTGCGGTCGATACAGGCTTGCCTGGCATCCCGGAACCGCAATTTTCTGCTTGATTCGATGAGCGGACTTAACGCGTGTCCCTTGAGGGCCAGGTGTTGTCGGCATGGATTTGGCGCGCCTTAGGCTCAAACCCTTCCTGCTTCTTCCCGCTATTTTTCGCGCTTCCCAGTATGCCGATGGATTGCGTTTCTGTTGCGGCCAACCCCTAAAACGTGTTAACACATTCCGGCGTTAACCCGGATATTTCGTCAGGACGCGGAATTATGGCGGAGGATTGGGCGAGACAGATCGGGCTCGACCGGCGCAGCCAATAGATCATTCTATTGGCAAGACGGGCATGCCCGATGTGGCCGGCCAGAACCCGCGAGAATCCGCGTAGCCCCAAATCCAATTTGTAGGCCCAAACCGAACGGCCTTGGATTGGCTGCATACACGCACCTGCAAGCAAACGGGGGGGGCCTGGTGAAATATCCGGGCTAGGGTATCGCTTCGCCCTTGTCGTTCACCATCGGCACATGGTATTCGCGCAGGATTCGGACGATCTCCTCGCGGCTGTCGTCGAGCGCCTGCTGGATCATCGCGAGCCACGGCTTCTCTCCCTGGCGAACTCCCATCGAGACACCGAAGTCCAGGCGGACCCCGGGCTCCGATTTGAGCAGCAACACGGCGAGTTTGGGTGAATCGATACGTCCTGCGAAAAAACCGCCTATGGGACCCCATATGAGGGCCGCATCGAGCTTGCCCTTGGCGAGATCGTCATCGATGATCTTGCCGGGGTAGTGATTCGGGTCGGCATTCAGCAGCCGGTAGGGCACAGCCTGGTTCAGCAAATCGTGCTTTTTCAGCCAGTCGACCGCCGGCGTGCGTTCGTAAACGCCTATCTTCAATTTTGCGAGGATGGCTTTATCGAGCGCCAGGAACTGCTCGACGCTGCTGACATCGATCTTGCGGCCCTTCGCGTATACCAACGCGTAAGTTGAGCGGAAATACGGCCGCGTAGTGGCCACAGCGGTAAAGTCCGATGGTACGCCGGTCAGCAGGTCGCAGCGGTAGTCGGATTCGTTCGGCAACTTGAAGCGCAGGGTGTTGCGGACGATGTTGATCCGCTGCGGATAATGAAAAACCTCCAACGGCAAGCTGAGACGGCGCGCGAGAATTTCGGCTATCTTGTTCTCGAAACCCTCGCCCTTGTCGTTGGAGAACGGGAGATTATTGGGGTCATCGCAGATCCTCAACGCACGAGGCTTCTCGAAAGGTTCGTCCTGCGCTGCGACGGTACACGCGAGGCACGCCAGTACAAACGCTCCGAACGCGGCAACCGGCCAGCTATTGGATCGCTTCGACCTTTGATCGTGTGATGGCACCGTCGGATCGCCCCTTGAGATAGGCATACAGTTGATCTAAGTTCGACATCACTGACTTGCTGGTCTTGAAGCTCGGCATTCCCTTCTCGAGCCGGCCCTCGGTGACAGTCTTGACGAACTCGTCCTTGGTCAGGATCTTTAGTCGTTCGATCAGGGAGGGGCCCACCAATCCCTGCTGGTTCGCGCCGTGGCAGCGATCACAGGCGGCCGCGCGCCAGGTTCTGAATCCCTTCATCGTTTCGGCATCCACTTTATAGCCGTCCTGCACCTGGTAAAGGGGCTCGTCGGCATGACCGGCGAGACAAAAGAAAAACAGCAGTGCGTTTACCGCGTAGGACAAACACTTCATTGCCAACTCCGGGGTAGGAACTCGTTCAATAACAAAGGCGTCCTGGCCCGAGGGCCGGGACGCCTTCTATAACGCACGAAGTGCCGCTTCGGTTTATTTCGGCGGCAGCGCGAAGACCGTCAGCGACCCGCCGAGGTCAGTGTAGTTCGCGAGTTCCTTGTAGCCACCCACGGCGCCCAGCCCGTCGGCGTCTTTTTCCAGGCCTGCCGCGAGACCGATGCCGGCCCAGCCGCCAATTCCCGAATAAACGCCGATGTACTCCTGGCCCTTATGCTGATACGCAAAAACGTTTCCGATGATGCCGGAGGGCGTCTTGAACTTGAACAATTCCTTGTTGATGTTCTTGGAATCGACGCACTTCAGATAGCCTTCCAGCGTGCCATAGCAAGCAATTCCACCTGCAGTCGTCAGCACACCGCTCCAGACAGAGAACTTCTCCGGCTTGGACTGCACGATCTTGCCCGCGTTTGCATCCCAGACGATGAAGTTGCCCATGTTCTTCTCGCCGGGAGGCGGATACATCGCCAGCGTGGCCCCGACGTAAGGCTGACCTGCAACGTACTCGACTGCAAATGGCTCATAGTCCATGCAGACGTGGTTGGTCGGAACGTAGAACAGGCCGTTGTTCGGATTGAACGCGGCCGGTTGCTGATCCTTCGAACCAAGTGCGGCAGGACATACACCCTTGGTGTTCTTCTCGGGCCCGTTCTGCGCCGTCGAGTAACGCGAAACGACCTGCGGACGGCCGGTCTTCATGTCGACATGGGTGGCCCAGTTCACGGCCGGGTCATACTTTTGCGCCACCAGCAGCGCGCCGTTGGTCCGGTCCAGGGTATAGCCAAAGCCGTTACGATCGAAGTGCACCAGCGCCTTGGTCATCTTGCCCTTGACGTTGATGTCGGCCAGGATCATCTCGTTGATGCCGTCGAAATCCCACTCGTCGTACGGCGTCATCTGGTAAACCCATTTCACTTTGCCGGTATCCACGTCGCGCGCCCAGATCGACATCGACCATTTGTTGTCGCCAGGCCGCTGTGCGGGATTCCAGGTGCTCGGGTTGCCGGTGCCGTAATAAACGAGATTCAGCGCCTTGTCGTAGCTATACCAGCCCCAGGTAGTGCCACCGCCGATTTTCCATTGGTCTTCCTGCCAGGTACTGAGCGACGAATCTGCTCCAACCGGCTGAACCTTGCCGTCCTTCCAGGTCGTCGTCTTGTTGGGGTCGATCAGCATTTCATCGTCGGGACCGGTGCTGTAGCCTTTCCAGGCCAGTTCACCAGTCTTGATGTCGTATGCGGCCAGATAGCCGCGCACGCCCCACTCGCCGCCGGAAATGCCGGTGATGACTTTGTTCTTGAAGACGTGCGGAGCATTGGTATTGACCGCACCGAGCGAGGGATCGCCATTCTTGACCGACCAGACGACCTTGCCCGTCTTGGCGTCGAGCGCTACCAGTGTGCTGTCTGCCTGCTGCAGGAAGACCTTGCCTTCAGCGTAAGCCACGCCCCGATTTACCGTGTCACAGCACATCTGCGGAATAACGGCCGGATCCTGCTTAGGCTCGTACTTCCACTTGATGGTCTGCGTGTTCAGGTCCATCGCGAACACCTTGTTGGGGAATGCGCTGTGGATGTACATCATGTCGCCAATCACGAGCGGGGAGCCTTCGTGACCGCGCAGGACGCCGGTGGAGAAGGTCCATGCCACTTGCATCTTGCCCACGTTGCCCGCGTTGATCTGATTGAGCTTGCTGTAGCGCTGGTTGTACATGTCGCCAGCCTGCATGGCCCAGTTCGCGGGATTCGCAATGTTCTTTTCGACATCGGAGTTGGCCTGCACGATTCCTGTTGCAGCGACCAGCGCCAACGGCACTGCGAGGTGCGTAAATTTAATTCTCATCTCTCCTCCTCCTACTTTTAGTGTTTGAAGTGCTAACGAGACTTTCACATTCGTCCCACGGCCACCCAAAGTGCCGCCAATCTCGCCGTAACGGCATGCACATCTGAAGGCAAACGCATTCCGCAGGGAAATCACACCGAACGTGTGCAGCTATACAAGCACAGTGGATTTACACGGTCAATGATTTTCCTGAATGAAAACCGCGCGCTCGCGTTGGGTGTTGCAGTTCTGGACAACTGTTTCAGGATGGGGCAGAAAACCGGCGCGGTCGGCGTGGCGCAGGAATAACGACGGTTGATCGGCAAACTGCAACCGAACACCAGGTCAGTTTGCGCCTCCCGGGGAATCTGGCAATCCCGTCTGCTTGAGTTTCCGGTAGAGCGTCGTCCGACTTACGCCAAGTTGACGCGCGGCCGCGGATATATTGCCGTGATTGTGACGAATCGTTTCCTGGATCGCGTTCAATTCGATTTTCTCGAGGCTCTCCATTGAATTCGCGTAGGCGGCCGACGGCGCAGTTCCCTGCTCCATTTGCGCGAGGAAGTCCTCCGGGAGATGGCGGCGCTCGACCCTCTCTCCTTCGTCCACCATGGCGATGGCGGTCCGGATCACCGAGTGCATCTGGCGCACGTTTCCGGGCCAAGGGTGATGCACGAATATCTGCAACACCTCTTCCGACATGTCGACCTGGCGCTTGGCGCGTGTCTCCCTTGCATCTAGCGCCTTGGCAAGTTCAATGATGTCCTTGCGGTTGCGCAGCGGCGGCAGCTGCAGCGTCAGCCCGTTCAGACGGTAATAGAGGTCTTCGCGGAATTCACCAGCGCGTACCAGATCCGCGAGCCGGTGATGGGTGGCGCAAATCACCGAGATGTCGATGTCGACGGGCACGCCGCCCGACGGCGTGACCGCGCGATCCTGCAAAACCCCCAGCAACCTCGCCTGCAATGCGGCCGGGAGCTCGCCGATTTCGTCGAGAAAAAGCGTGCCGCCATCCGCGCGCTGGATTCTGCCTGGCGCGGCCTTACCCTTCGTGCCGGTAATCGCGGCGTCCTCGAACCCAAATAACTCTGCTGCCAGCAGTGCTTCCGGAATGGCCGCGCAATTCAAGGCAACAAATTCATGTGCCGCGCGCGGGCCGCTGTTGTGGATCGCGCGGGCGAACCATTCCTTGCCGGTGCCGGTTTCGCCTTCGATCAGAATGGGTATGCCGCGTCCCAGGGTGCGCCTGGCTTTGTCGATGGTGGCGAGCAGTGCCGGATCGGAAACACTGAGTGCTTCCGGTGTCAGTGCCTGGCGCTCTGTCACGCTGTCCCGCGGCTTCTCCTGTTCCTGGCTCGATGGTTCGAGCGCTGCGCTGGGAACGACCTCGCGGGGAATCGCGGCATGCGCAAGCTGGACAAACACCGGTACGCCACTGTTTTGTAGGCGCAACTGGATTGTCGAAGGGCTGGCGCGGCGCAGCTTGTCCAGAGTCTGCTCAAGAGACGCATCGAACAATTCCTCGAAGCGCCCGTGAAATCCACACGGCTGCAGGTTCAGCTGGTTGCAGGTTGCCGGAGTTGCTGCAAGAAATTCGCCGTCGGGCGAAAACGCGACCTGAACATCGAAGGGACTCCCGAGATAGCTCTGCTCCGGATGAACGTTGAATACCAGATCACGGCCAAAGCGGTGCTGGAACATTTGCCTTTCGATGACCCGAACCGACATTTGCACCAGCGCAAGTGTGTGGCGCTGGTGATATCGGTAGTCGCAGGTGATGTCCAAAACGCCGGCAACGCCGCCAAAAGGATCGAGCACCGGTGCCGCCGAGCAGGCCAGGAAGTGATTGGTGCGTACGTAGTGATGTCCTGCATAGACTACGATCGGCCGGCGTTCGACAACGGCCGTGCCGATCGCATTGGTTCCCTTCTGGTTTTCCGCCCAGGAAACGCCCGGTTTGAGCGCAATGTGTTGCGCCTTGGGCAGGAAATCCGGGTCGCCCATCGAATGCAGGATGAAACCTTCGCCGCTACAGAGCAGCACGACGCTGCCCGAACCGGTGAGTTGATGATGCAGGTGCTGCATCACGGGCGTGGCGAGATTGATGAGGCTGCCATGCTGGCTTACAAAGATTCGCAGATCGGTTTCGTCGACCCGGCCAATCTCCCGGATGCGGTCATAAGCGACGCCATAGGCGGCGCTGCGCTGCCACGATCGTTCGATGAAATCAGGAACGACCCCGCGCGGTACCCGTCCCTTGCTGAGGAATTGCCCATAGGCGCGGCGGATCGCCGCCACATCGCGGGCAGGCTGAGTGTGCTTCATTCGACCTCCTCCACTCATCTCGACACGTGCGTGGGACGTCGGACAAGAGTTCTGCTTGTTACCGGATTTCGTATGCTGAAGCCTCGCCCTTAAACTGCCTTGCCAGGCATGATCCGGTTGAAAGAATCCGCGTTCTTGTAGACGCTAGTTTGCATACAAACACAGACGCCGGGACCCGGTCAATGTTCTTTCCCGACTGGTGTCGGCATAAACTTTTCGTATTGCAGCGCACGAACGGGTGACTGTCCACACGGAGTCGCGAATCCCGCAGTCAGGCGGGGTTCGACCCTGCAACCAGATGAATTTTCTCGCTTCTGCATTCAAGGACGAATTTGGCTCGGGCCGGTTTGGCGGCGCGCGCGGTACTTTTTAGGGCGGGCGATGCGCTCGGCCATGCCGCGACGCAATATCGCCCCCGAAATTCGTCCTGAGAGCTGCTAGGAGCGACTGCGCTCGATGCGCACGCCGACATTGCGGGCGCCGGGTACGACTCCGGTTTTGGAGAGTTCGATCCGCGCCCATTGCGCGTCGAATTTGTCGAGAATCAGGCCAATGATCATTTCCGCGAGCGGCTCGAGCAGGTGAAAGGAATGTGTCGCGAAGGCTTCCTTCACCACATCGACGACGGCGGAGTAGTCGATGGTATCGGCCAGCTTGTCCGTCTTGCATGCGAGGATGGAACGGCGGCCAATCTCGATGTCGACCTGCAGCGTGCGCGGGTGCCGGCGTTCGAATTCGTAGGCTCCGATCAAGGTATCCAGACGGATGTCGCGCACAAAGATGATGTCCATTCTCGCTGGCGCGTTGTCGTTCGCCACGGTGCCCATTTCAATCGTACTTGAGATATTTGAAGCGCTGGTCCTCGTTCGGCGTGCCCTCCAGCGCCCCGCCTTCCTTGCGCGGTTGCCATTGCACGACCTCCTCGATTTTCTTTGCCAGCGCGAGATCCTTTTCTGTGATGCCCTTGGCCGAGTGGGTGACGAGCTTGACAATCACGAACGCGTAGGAGACCGTGAGATCGGGGTGGTGCCACGCGGCCTCCGCGAGATGGCCGACCGTGTTGACCACCATGAGCGTGCCTTTCCAGCCGCCGGTCTTGAACTTGCGGCGAATCCAGCCGTCTTCGTAATACCAGTGCGGCAACTCGGCCGCCAGCCTCTGCTTGACCTCGCCTTCGCTGAAGGCTTTTTCTGCGGACTCGCCCATGCTGTCCTCCCGTTTCGAAACGCATTCTAGCCGGATATCTCCGCGCCACCAGCGTGTTCCGTTTGTCGGCGAACGCGTTTAACATCCTCACATCGGAAGCTTGCCCCGCGCGACCTTCCCAATTGAGACAGTCTCACCTGACGATGAAGGCCCACCGGTTGCGATGAAAATTTCAGTTCGCCTGGCCATCAGTTGCGCCCATGGTTAAGGACTCACATCCGCGCGTTGCATGGGTGCTGACCGGTTCGGGCCACTTTCTCAAGGAGTGCATGGACATCGTCAAGAGCTTGCCCGCCGTCGATTTGTTCCTGAGCGAAGCGGCTGGCGAGGTCATGAAGATGTACGGTTACGATCTGGCGACGCTCAAACGGGACATGAAAGTCTTCAGGGACAACACGGCGAGTTCAGTTCCGGTGACGTTCCTCTATGGCGGCGACTATCACACCGTTGTGATCGGCCCTGCGAGTTCCAACACCGTGGCGAAGTGCGTCGCAGGCATTTCCGACACATTGGCCACCAATATCTATGCGCAGGCCGGCAAATGCCGCATCCCCTCGATCGTCTTTGCCTGCGACACGGCGCCCGCATTGATATCAGAAGCACCGGGAGGCGACGTCTGGGTCTATCCGCGCCCGATCGATCTGGAAAATGTCAGCAAGCTTGCGAAATTCGACCACACGACCGTCGTGCTTTCGGTCGAAGAACTGGGAACCGCGCTGGAACAGAGGCTGCATTGTCAGAGCACATCCTCTTCCTGACCGGCCGGCTCGCCGAAAAGAACCTGCAGCGCGTTCTCGAGGCAATGCAGCCCGCGCCGTTCACTCACTCCGTGCTTTCGCTTTCCCTGCAGGTTGCAGGATTGATGACCTCCGACATGATCCGGCGGCGTCTGACGGGTGCCAACGGCGTCGACCGCGTGATGGTGCCCGGACGGTGCCGCGGCGATCTCGAATCACTGAGTTCCCACTTCGGTGTGCCGTTCGTGCGCGGTCCGGAGGATCTCAAGGATCTCCCGCGCTACTTCGGGCGCGAGACAGCGCCGATCGATCTGACCCGACACGACTTGCGCATCTTCGCCGAAATAGTCGACGCACCGAACATGAGCCTGGAAGCCATACTCGGTCAGGCAAACGATTTTCGCAATGCAGGCGCCGATGTGATCGATCTGGGTTGCCTGCCCGAAACGCCGTTTGGGCATCTGGAGGATGCAATCGCCGCGCTGCGCGGCGCGGGCTTCGCGGTAAGCGTCGATTCGATGGATCCCCAGGAACTGCTGCGCGGCGGGCGGGCGGGAGCGGATTTTCTGTTCAGCCTGAAACAGGAAACCTTGTGGATCGCGCAAGAGGTGGCCTCGACACCCGTGCTGATTCCTTCCACACCAAACGATATGGAATCGCTGTACGGCGCCATCGCGGCCATGGAGAAAATGGGCCGCGACTATCTGGCCGACGCGATCCTGGAACCGATCCATTTCGGTTTCACCGAATCGCTCGTACGGTTTCGCGACTTGCGCAACAGGCTGCCCGAGGCAAAGATCCTGATGGGCACCGGCAACCTCACGGAATTGACCGAAGCCGATACGCTCGGCGTCCAGACGCTGTTGATGGGTATCATTTCGGAATTGCGGATCACCAACATTCTGACCACCCAGGTCAGTGCGCACGCGACCGGAGTGATTCGCGAAGCCGACAAGGCCCGCCGCGTGATGTACGCAGCGCGCGAGGCGGCCGACCTGCCGCAGGGATTCGGCGAAGCGTTGCTCGCACTTCACTCGCTTGATCCGTTTCCGTGGAGCGCGCAGGAAATCGCCGCGACGGCGGCTGAAATCAAGGATCCGAGCTTTCGTGTCCAGATCAGTCCCGAGGGCCTGCACATCTACAATCGCGATGGCCTGCGCACCGCGACCGACCCGTTCCAATTATTTGCGCACCTGGGGCTGGAACACGACGGGTCGCACGCCTTTTATCTGGGTGTCGAACTGGCGCGGGCGCAGATCGCATGGCAACTTGGCAAGCGCTATGTGCAGGATAGCGAACTTGACTGGGGGGTCGCGCAATTGCGTGCCAGCAACGATGCGGCGGCGACGTTCGTCGCCTCGCCGAGAGCCGAGAAATCGAAGGCCGAGCCGTGATTTTCGAGACCATCATCACCACCCTGGACCAGGCAGGGGGCGATCACATCGCCCCGATGGGCATTCGCCATGAAGGCGAGTTCGTCGTTCTCAGTCCGTTCCGGCCCTCCGCCACGCTCGAACATGTGCAGCGCGAAAAATGCGCCGTCGTGAATTACACCGACGATGTCCGCATCTTTGCCGGATGCCTTACGGGACGTTACGGCTGGCCAACCCTGCCCGTCGAACACTTTGCCTGCCGCAGGCTCGCGGCCGCGCTTGCGCACTCGGAACTGCGCCTGGAACGCACACAGGACGATGGGACCCGTCCCCGCCTCTACTGCCGCGAAGTCAAGCACGTCACGCATGGCGCCTTCAGCGGCTTCAATCGCGCGCAGTCTGCCGTGATCGAGGCGGCCATTCTGGTGAGCCGTCTGAACATGCTGCCGCAGGAAAAAATCGATAGCGAAATGGCCTATCTCACGATCGCCATCGAGAAGACAGCGGGGCCGCGTGAACTCGAGGCATGGGGCTGGCTGAAGGCACGCATCGAGGAATTCCGCGTCACGAAGAAAGAAGACGTCGCGTGACCATGATGCTCGCCAGTGTGCGTTCGCTGGACGAAGCGCTGCTTGCGCTCGAAGGCGGTGCCGACCTGGTCGACCTCAAGGAGCCGTCGCGCGGAGCGCTCGGAGCGCTCGACCACGCGGCGGTGCGTGTGTGCGTGCAGGCCATCGGCGGCCGTCGGCCGGTGAGCGCCACGATCGGCGACATTCCCGCCATGGACCCGTCGTCGATGACCGCCGCCGTGAGTCGCATGGCGGCTACGGGTGTCGATTTCATCAAGATCGGATTCTTCGCTCACCGGCGGGCGATCGACTGCGCCCGAGCCCTGGCAGGATCGGCGCGTGACGCTCGACTCGTCGCGGTGATTTTTGCTGAGGAACCCTGGAACCTTGAGTCGATCGTGTCGGCCAAAGGAAACGATCTTGTCGGTCTGACCGATGCCCTTGTCCGCGCCGGATTCGCCGGTGTCATGCTCGATACCGCGCGCAAAACCGGCAAGCGGCTCAGTGACTGGCGAAATACGGATGAACTCGGAAATTTCGTGAGGCGCGTTCGTGGACTGGGGTTGCTAAGCGGCCTTGCTGGATCGCTGCGGAGCGAGGACATCGCAGCTCTGCTCGAACTGGCGCCGGACTACCTGGGATTTCGCGGTGCGCTATGCGCGCACGGGGACCGCAAGGAAACTCTCGACAATCAAGCGTTAGCTCATGTTCGCGCGCTCATTCCCGCGAACTTTCGCTCACGGACATACTCGACTCGTGCCCCGTTCTCACCAGAGGCACCGATGGTCCGGTAGCGGGCGACAGGCCAGCACAGCACGACCGCAGCCTGTGCTCACGGGGCCGAAGCGGCGTGGCCCGCGTTTAGCATTTCTTGCACCGCCTTCTGGTCGCCCTGCCCAGCCAGAAACGGCGAGAAGCGTAAGGCGGATGCAAATTTGCTGAACGCGCTGTCGACCCAACCCCGATGCATCATTTCTTCGATCGCAGGTTGTGGCCTGTCGATCTGCAAGGACTTCACCAGCAGCAGTCCCGAGGCATTGAGCCGCAATGCCAGCCAGGCGGCCAGGCTGTCCGACGTCACTTCCCAGCTTTCAGGGATGGCCGGATCGGCAACCACCATTGCGTGCGGCATCCACACAGCAATCTTGCCGTTGCGCAGAATGTCGTGAATCTCAGCGATACAATCCGCGCTCACAAGGTTCGGCCGCAACCCTGCGAGCAAGCTCGCGTACTGCTCCATCGCGCGAAGCGCCTTGCGATGTGCGACGCGATCGTCGAAACCTTCTCGCTTCTGCGCCTCCCGGACTTCATCGGCCCAGGTGCCGCCGCCTGGAACCAGCACGACTTTTCCCGCACCCGCGGTGGCGATGACATCCAGCCATAGGGGCAATTCCCCGGAGTTGGCGAGACTACCTCCGAGCTTGACGACCCACAACGTCATTTGCGCTTGCGCCTTTGCGTCAACAGCGCCACGGCGACAGCAGGCGCACAGCTCGACGCCCAGGACGCAGCGCCCGGCGCCGCGTCGATCAGCGAGTCGAACTCGCGATAACGCCGGCCCAGCAGGGCGGCGAGTTTTCTGGCCAGGAATCTGCCCGTACCCGCCCCCACCACCGGACTGCGATCAACTGCAACGGTCCGTGACAATACTCGTTCGCAAGCCTGCCGGATCTGCCATAGCTGCAAGTCGGCCAACTGGCGGGCACAGCGTTTCCATTGTGCGAGAGGCGCGGATTCGAGGTCGCGACCGATCATTCGGGCCAGACGCCGTGCACTCTCGCGCACGGTCTTGCCGCCGTTGTCGGCGGCGGGTAACTGATCGGCGCCGTCGGGAAGCTCGCCGGTCAGGCGGTAAATATCCGCTGTGGTGGCGAAATGCTCCGTCATCGCCGGGATCCATTGCCCGCCGAACGGAATCCGGTCGGCGAGTGCCATGAGCGGCGTGCGCACTACACCGGTATACACCAACTCTTCGCAGGCCAACCTGTCCGCGTCGCTAAAACCCCGAATCCTCAACACGCCAGCGCGGATGGGAACCAGGTCGGTTGTCGTGCTGCCGATATCGACGAGCAGCGCGTCCGGCAAAAGGCTCGCGACCAGTTGTGCACTCGCCGCCCAGTTCGCCGAGGCAACCGCGCCGGTCTTGAGCATCGCGCTTCCGGGCGTCAAAAATCCCGAAGGACCTGCATAGACATAACAGCGGCTGCGCGGCACTCGCCTTACGAAATGAGCAATGATCGATTTGACACCCTGCGCGCGATTGCGGAACAAATCCGTGAGCTCTCCGGTCATGGTGACCGCGTGCAGGCGCGCTGCCGGCATCGTGGTCAGTGCACGCACAATCGCTTCATCGAGATGTTCGACTCCCAGCCACAGCGGACACGGCAACTGCAGGACCTGCAGCACCCTGCCCTTGTCGTCCACCGCCGCAACCTTCAAGTGCGCGCCGCCGATATCCCAGCCCAGGACGGCATCAGCCGGCATGCGCAACCACCTCCACGATGCGGCGCGGCCGTGCGACTGGCATAGCGGCTTCGAGCGCGCCAGGCAGCTCGAGGACGAGTTGCGCGGGATTGATCCCGATCGCCTTGCGCAGTCCGGCATAGGCGGTCGTCAGCCGCGGATTCACTTCGATCACGGTCGGTCCCGCATCGGCTTCGATGAAATCCACGCCACAATAGCCCCACAATCCGGGCAAGGCACGACAGACGTCATTTGCCAGCGCGGAATATCGTCCGCCTTCATCCGGCATCGCATTGACGCCGACGCCATTGAATTGGAACACACCATTGTGCACTTGCACGTTCTGGCGATTGCACGCCAGCAAGCGGCCGCGACCATCGCAACAGAGGATTGAAAGACTGCGGGCACCACCGCGAACATAAGGCTGGAATATGGATTTCGCTTGCGCTTGCGCCTTGGACCAAACGCGCAATTCCTGTCGATTGCTGAATAACAAAGTCTCCTGGCAGCCGGCGCCATCGTCCATCTTGGTCACGACCTCGCTGACATCCGGAGGCAGATCGCTCTCGCTGGTATAAGTGCAGGCCACTGCAATTCCCGCCTGCGCCAGCACTGCAGCCGTAGCTTTCTTGCTCGCGGCGATCGCTATTGCGTCGGGTCGCGTCCCCAGAAGCCTGCGACCCCGCAAAAGGATCTCCTGGGTCAACCGGAACAGGATGCCATCCGTCTCTGGCGCGATAGGCCAGACTGCATCACAGGCGTCCACCGCCTGTCCGAAGACAACCTGAAATTCGCCGGGACGCACGATGCGAATTTCTGCCGGCACGTCGGCATTCAGGCGAAAATCTCGCAGGATTGAAACTTCCACGCCGTCAATTGCCCTGAGATCATCGACCAGCGCGCGCAACATCAAGTCGCCTTCGGTTGCCAGCACGGCCATGCGCGGATCGTCCAGCATCCCGCCGCCGGTTATATGCTCGTACACAAAAATTCTCATAGTTGGGGCGACCATTTAGCCACAGATACCCTACGTGCATGGCACGTCGGAGTACCCTTTTTGGACACAGAGATCACAGAGGAAGGCGAAAGCGTGCGAAGTTATGGAATACTGCAAACAGTATCGCTGGTCGTGGCCAGGAACCGACATTCTCTCGAGTTCTTTCTTCATCGTTCGCTCTTCTCTGTGCACTCTGTGACCTCTGTGGCTAGATTGCATTTAATCCCCGTCATTGACCTCAAGGGAGGAATGGTAGTCCATGCCCGCGAAGGCCGCCGCTCGGAATACGCGCCGATTCAATCAAGACTGTGCAAAGGCGCCGATCCCGAAACCATCATGGCCGCGATTCTGGATTTGCATCCGTTCCGGACTTTCTATTTCGCAGACCTCGATGCCATCCAGCGCCACGGTAACCACTGTGAAATCGTCGAGCGGCTTCATCATCACTATCCCGCTATCGAACTCTGGGTCGACACCGGTATTTCCGACGAGCCGGCACTGACGCGATGGAACGCGGCCGGACTCGGACGGACCGTAATCGGAAGCGAATCCTTGCGGGACGCGGAATTCATGGCCGCGGCACGCGACAAAGACTCTGCGACGGTGCTTTCACTGGATTTTCTTGGCGACGAATTCAAGGGGCCGCCATCGCTGCTGGCCGATCCTCAGCGCTATTGGCCCCAGCGGGTGCTGGCAATGAACTTGCAACGCGTCGGCAGTCCGATAGGACCGGACTTCCCGCTCATTGTGGAATTGGCGCAACGCGTGCCCGGATGCCAGGTCTACGCGGCAGGAGGTGTGCGCTCGGCGCAGGACCTCGAACAAGTGGCTATGTCAGGCGCCGGCGGTGCACTCATCGCAAGCGCGCTCCACGACGAGCGGATCGGCTCCGCCGAACTGAAACTATTCCACAAAGACAGTTAGCCACGAAGAGTAGCTGACATCTCACACGCGCCCGTGGGCCGGACAAGAGATAAGCCCGCTCCGTGAAAGCGGAGCGGGCTTGGGGACAGCGTGTTACTTGTGCGCCTGGAACGGATGATCCATGGAGCCGCGTTTCGCAGTCACCTCCGCAGACTTGGGTTCGCCCTTTACGGCGCGCGCGATCGACTCCTTGACCGCCTTGTAGTTGTAGTCCTGGATCTTCTTGTCGTCCGCTGCCTGCCAGTGGATGAATACACCCACACAGATAAACAGGTCGTCGGCTTCGTTCGCAGGGATGACGCCTTCCGCGACACTGTCCGCGACCGCCATGGCAACAGCGCGTTGGGCGGGTCCGAACATCTGCACCGCCTGTTTGGCGCCCTTGATCGTGACCTTGTTGAACATCACGGTAGCCGGCTTCGTTATCAGGTTGGGCGCCACCACCGCGAGCAGCGAGGTGAAGCCGTCCTTGTTGTTGGTCAGCGCGTTGCAGAATGCCGCCTCGACGGGACTGCCACGCGGACCGATCAACAAATCGATGTGCGCCACTTCGTTGCCCTCGCCGACCAGCGATTCGCCGACACATACTCCGTTTATTTTCGCCATTTACTCCTCCTTCGGTTCTCGACTGCGATTGTTGAACGAACACGGGCCGAAACCCGCCACTGACTACAAACTCATCCGCTGGCGCCGACCCACCCCCGGCTTTGCGTTGAAACTTTTTTCCAGCGAATCCTGCAGGTCCATTGCAACCAGGGCGGCCACGGTCAGATCGGCCGTCGTGCCCGGATTGATGGACCTTGCCTTCAACTGGCGATCGAACGCCTCCAGTGCCGGCATTTCCTGCGCCAGGTCGCTCGCGCGGCCGAGCGCATGATTCAGTTCGCGCGCCTTCAGGGCGACCGACGCGGCGACTTCCAATCCATGCTTGCGTACGATGTGACTATCCTCGAACAGCGCCAGAAAAATCAGATAGGCATGGACGGTGGCCCAGTCGCGGTTGTGCCAGCGCGCCAGACCATCCTGCAATGCCGGCAATCCGGTTTCGAAAATGTCCTCATAGTCGGTGACATACTGATAAGCGATCCGATCCCGTTCACATGCCTCTTTCATGGCTTCGCCCAGCGTGACGCGCGGCGAGCGCATGACGTCATGGCGACCGGATCGGCCCAATCCGCCCGGTTGCACCATGCGAATCGCGCGATACGCGAGTTCCGCATCATAAACATCCAGCGCGCCGAGCACGGCGTGGAGCCGCACGCGCAGGCTGGGTTCCTTCGCGCTCACGGTCGCCGCATGCGCCAGCGGCGCACACAACAACACGATGCCCAGGTTTGTATTGACCGATACGACCGTTCGCGTCGCTTCGACTGCACGCAGGATGCGCTCTCCCACATCGACCATGGGCGCCGCAATTTCTCCGGACATCGCATGAGCGCTCGCAATAAAATCCTCCGCATGCATGCCAAACCCCGGCGACGCGAGGCTGACGTTGCCTGGCTTGAATGCGCGAATGTCGGTGAGGCAAGCGTCCCGGACCACCGCGGCAACGGTCTCCGGGTCCAGCGCGAATGCCCGTGTCGACTTCATGCCACTGAATGCAGCGCCCGGCGCTGCAGATACCTGTCGACGAAATCGTTCACCAGCATCTGGGCAATGCTGTCACGAGTCACGGACTGCAGGCCTTTCCACGCCGGGATGCCGTTGACTTCGATGACCTGAAGCCGCCCATCGCGATCGCGGATCAGGTCAACTCCCGCATAGTCCATCTGCAACGCTCGACAGGCTTTTCGCGCGAGCGCGAGCACGCTCTCGTGTTCGGACAAATCGACAGGCGCGCATGTGGCACCCTGCGATACATTCGTGATCCAGCTCTTGCCGTGCCGCTCCATCGCGGCCACCGCGACATCGCCGATCACGAACACACGCCAGTCGTGCCAGCCGTCGCTGTCCGACTCCACATAGCGCTGCAGGTAGAACACGCCGTCGTATTCCTCCTGCGACGGCAGATCACTCAGGGCGCAGATCTGCTTCAAGCCAACGCCTTGCGAACCGAACAGCGGTTTCACCACCAGCTTGCGTCCGGCGGCGATCTGCACTCGCGCCAAGGCCGACGCCTCGCTTGGCGATTCCATGACCCAAGTCGCCGGCGTCGCAATGCCCGCGTTCGCCAAGACGAAGCTGGTCATGGCTTTGTCGACCGTGCGTTCGATCGCCCGGCCATCGTTATAAACCGGAACACCAAGCAGCTTTAGCGCATGCAGCACATCGAGGCGCAATACGACCTGCTCAAGCGTGCCGCCAGGCACGCCACGCACGAACACGCCGTCAGGCAACCGGCTCTCGAAGCCAGGCAGCAGGACGCTTGAGGCGGGATTGTTGCCCAAATCGAATTTGCAGTCGCGCAACGACGCGAAACGCACGACGATATCGCGGGTCAGGAACGCCTCGTGCAATCGCGCGCCGTGCCAGCCCGGATCATCGGTCAGAATCACGACCTCAGGCATCGGCGCCTCCAAACGAGGATTCCAGCAATCCCTCGTCGATGGCGCCTGCGTGAAAAGTCCTGCCGCTCTTCAATGCGGTTACCGCCACAACCGCGGGTGCAAACAAATGCGGATCGATGCGATAGAAATCGTTGCCTGCATCCTTGAACACGCGCGCAAAGGGTTTGCCGTAATCCTTCGAAGCGCCTGACGGAAGACTCGTCGCCAGGCGTTCCGCCTGGGCATCGTCGCAATCCACGAACAGTTGCACGCGGCCGCCGAACAGTATCGCGTCGTTGGTGCGCCCCATGGCCGTCAGAAAATCGGCGGCAGGCGGTGGTAACGGCGCCGCACCCGTGCCGTCCACCACATGATGCAAGGGAAAGCCGAGCGCATGCGCCTTATGCAGCGCCACCTCGAGCACGCGCGCGACGACCTGCACGGTTCCGGCCAGACTGCGGGTCGGCGTCAGGATCAGCGTGACCTGGTCAGGGCCGACGCCACAATCGCGTGCTATCTTTGCGGCGATCTCGACTGGCGGTTTCCTGTCGACTTCGAGCACGAGACAGACTGATTCGGCGAGATCTCGGTAGGCCAATTCGGCGAACAGGTCTTCGCGGCACGCGGCGGCGCGCCCGGGACCGGATCCAAGTGCCTGGAAACTTCCCTTGCCTTCTCCGTGCGCAAGGCTCCAACCTGCATACTGGCTGCCCAGACAGGCGAGCACCGGGTCCGAGCAGTGCACCGAAAGCACGGATGGCCAGCGGGCAAGGCCGGAGGATTGCAGCACCACTCGTCCCAATCCTCCCATGCAGATTTGCGCGATGCGAAGGCCAGCTTCGAGCCCGCCGCGATGCGCAATTCCCGCATCGACCACGACGCTGCCATTCTCCAGCCGTTCCACGCCGAGCCGCAGACTCTTGGCCTGCAAGATCAATTCGCGCACGAGCGGCGCGGCCAGCGCATTCACACTGGGCCAGTTTGCGGCGATTGCCTCCTGCCGCGAGTCCACCGCGGCGACCGCGGCTTTGGTCTCGTTGGCCTTCATGCAGCCTTCCGCCAAAACGAAGAACCGATCAGTCGCAGGCGGTCCATGGTCAAATCGCGGGCCTGAACGCTCGTGTCTGCTTCGGCATGCACGCTGCACAAGGGCGCGCCCCCTGCAATGAAACTGCCGTTCTCGGGAATATCCGTGCACCAGGCGGGCCACTGCATATCATCGGGAACGCGCATCGCGTCCGTGGCGTACACGATCGCGTGTGCCCGTGCCGGCGCGAGCCCCGGCACCTGCGGCAATTCGCCACCGCACGCGCGCACATGAACCGCGAAGAGCCCGTCAGCGAAATTGGCGTCGTATAAATCGAGGGTAGCAGTCGGCCGTGGGTTGATCTCCAGCACCTGCGGCTCTTCTGCCGCGTCGAGGATGAAATCCAGTCCATTGAGTCCGATCAGCCCGGTCGCCGCCACCAGATGGTTAAGCATGGTCGCGACCCGCGCGACCACATGCTCCGGCAACAGGATGCCGCTTACCGCGCCGCCATAGCGGTAGGGAGCAAGTTGCCCGTTGCCTGCCGTCCATTGTTCGTTGCAGCCGATCACGCTTGCCTCGCGTCCGTCGGCAGCGAACAGCACCGACAAACTCCGGCCCGATTGCAGCTTCTGAAAATAGCGATGCCGTCCGGCCCGATGACGCGGGCGCGCCGGCTTTACGTGGGTTCCACCGGCCCCGCCCCTGCGCTTCACCAACCAAAGGGCGACGTCCGCAGGCGGATCCAGGCGGGTTTCTGGGTGCGCGATATTGAATTCATCGAGCAGGGCAAAAAAACGCGCCGGGTCCTTTAGCAAGGCGATCGTATCGGGAGAATTGCCAAGCAAGGTACGACCTCGCGCCAGGTGAGCGAGCAATGCGGGACGCCCTTCGAATCCGGAGCCGTACACCAATCCGCCACATTGTCCAGGCGGACACAGCATTTGTGCTGCCGCGAGCAGTTGCCGCGCATCGAACTTGCCGTTGCGTCCCGCTACACAGCGGCTCGCCGTTGCCAGTGCGCGCAAGTCCATGTCGTTGAAAAGGTCGAGCACCACGACCTTGCGGCCGCTTTTTAACGCGGACTGGGCCAGTGCCCGTCCGGACGCGGAAACTATCAGCAGCGGCGTTTGTTCAGGCGACGCCGGCATGCTTGCGTGCTTCCGCGAATGCGTCCCGCAATTCGAGATAAAGTGCCTTGTCCGCTTTGAGCATGGCTTCGAGCAGTCCGCGCTGGGTCTGGTATTTGATGTTGCCAATGGCCAATGCACCGATCCCCACGGCATTTCCTGAACCCGACTGCAGCGGCTTGCCGTCATCCATTGCGTCCAGACCCTCGACACCCGCCGGAGGCACGGCATTGACGTCCGCCGCAACCAGCAACCGCGCCGACGCGGCCAGCAATTCCTTGCCGATGACGCGTTGTCCCGCCTTCGCGGTAGCCAGTGCAATGTCCGTCTTTTGCATCAACGCTGCCTTCTGCGACTCGGTATTCGCCATGAGCGCTTCAACGCTCGTTCCATAGCGCCGATTGCAATCCTCCGCCGCAGCGCGCGCCCGGGTTGTGTCGCGCCCGACGATAGTGACTTTGGCGCCGGCCTGCGAAGCAAGCACCGCCGCGGCAGCACCCACGGGTCCGCTCCCGCCGAAAACCATCACCGTCTTTGCCTTCATGTCGGTGCCATGAGCCTTCCTTAAATGCTTCTCTACGGCCGCCACCATTGCCGCCGCAGTCGTGAAGGCACCGCTCGGATCGACGAATACCGAGACTTCGAACGGCGGCACCATCGCCTTGCGCGCCGCCTCGAGCATGTCCGCGGCAAGGCCCGCTTCGCGACCGCCGATGAAAATGCCCGTGCGTCGCACGCCCTTGGGACCGCGCGAGAAAATCGCGTCCTGCGTGAGCGGCGCGATCTGCCCAAGCGCGACTTGCGTATACGGCACCACCGCATCGTAACCGGCGTCGTACGCCATGTTGACATCGAATGGACTGGCTTGGTCCGTGGGCGTGAACAGATGCAGGATGTGAGGTTTTTCCACGTGGTGGCCCGATGAGATTTCGCTAGTTCATCTTGGCTGATGCGACGGGGGACTGAATCAGTTCGACATCAGCGCCACGGTTGCGGCCAGCGCAAACTTCGAATTGCAGGCCGCCGGACTGGCCCCAGCGCGATTGCGCCGCGCGTGCCAGGGCCGCGGCGCGGTCTTCTCCTTCGACGATGGCGAAGCCGGTCGGCCCCCAGGAACTTTGGCCGACGCCGGCGATGCCCTGCTTCTCGGCCCACGCGAGCACTTCCGCAACCGCCGGCCGGGCAAATCTTCCTCCCTGCGCTGGCGCAAAATAATCTCCGGTGACGCGTTGCAATTCGCCGATGGCCTGGCCAAAGCCTTCGATATCCTGCTCCGCCAATGCGGGCAGGGCCTGCATGAGCATCAAGCGGCAAAGCTGGCTCGCAAGGGCCTCGGGAAAGGCAGGCAAATTCTGAAATGCGCGCACCTCGCGTTCGCCATGCAACCCGCTGGCGGCTCGTTCCATTACCAGCAGGATGCGCCACTGCGGCGGAAACTCGACCCTCGAGACAATCGGTGGCGGATCATCGCTTTCCCCTTTTCCGCCGTCGACCAGAAAGCCGCCGGACTCGAACGCTCCCGCGCCAATGCCGGAGCGTTGTCCGCGCTGCACGACGGCGGCAATTTCGCGCACCGACAATTCCAGGCGGAAGAGCCGCGCGAGCCCAGCACCGATCGCGATGCCGAGTTGCGTGCCCGATCCCAGTCCCGCGTGTTCGGGAATGGCATGCTCGACGGCGATCTGGAAGTCCTCGGGCAAATCGAACCTGTGGCGCAGGATGGTTGCGAACTGCGCGGCACGTCCCGATTGCGGTCCCGTACTCGCCTGCGCAGAGGCTCGGCGAACCGACAATTCCACCCGCGGCCCCTGCAGGGTCAATCCAACGCTGCCAAACCGTCTTCCCCTCGACCCGTTCATGTCCAGAAAGCCGAGGTGCAATCTTGCAGGAGCAATAATGGAAACAGCGCGCACGCCTGTCCTCTAGTGTGTCGCATGCGCAGGCTGTCCGTATTGGGCTTCTCGGCGGACAGCGCACACCACGCGGCGATCAGTTAAAGTTTACATCCCGGCCTGAACAGATCATCGAAAAGTTTTTGCGCGCGGTGTTCAATTTCGGGGCATGGACACTGAATATGTATCGTATTGCGACACTCCGAGCGTCATTTTTCCCGCATCCCTATGCAAAAACCTGACATTGTCCGTGCGCAGGAATTCGACAACGTGCCCTGCCCGTTTTGCGGGCTGCTGTGTGACGACCTGGGGATTTCAGCCGCTGCGGGCACGGTCACGGTTCGCGCCAACGGCTGTGAAAAAAGCCGAACACTTTTCGCGGCGCACGCGCAAAGTACCACAACCCCTTCCGTAGACGGCAAGGCCAGCACGCTCGATGAGGCAATAGCGCGCGCAACGGCAATCCTGCGCGCCGCCAAACGGCCGCTTTTCTTGTCGGCGGGCACGGACGTAGCGGGCATGCGTGCGCTTATCGAACTGGCCGAACTGACCAAGGGCATTGTGGATCACGCGAACCGGGAAGCGATGTTTCGCAACCTGCGCGTGCTGCAGGATACCGGGTGGATCAGCACGACCCTGACCGAGATTCGCAATCGCGCCGACCTGCTCGTCGTTGCTGGCACGCAAGTCAGCAACCGATTCCCTCGCTTGTTCGAGCGCTGTTTCGGCGACTTCGATACGCTGTTTGATACTCGGCCCCGCGAACTGATTTTTCTGGGAGCACGGGCGGACGACCTGCCTTTGCCCTTGAAGAGCAGGTCCACGTCCCTGGCCATCGAGCCTTTGCGCATTGCCGAACTGTTTGGCGGCTTGCGCGCATTGCTTCGCGGCAGGACCTTGCTGACGAACGAAATTGCCGGAGTAGCCATCGAGAAAGTTATGGTCCTGCTTGAGCGCATGCGCGCCGCGAAGTATGGCGTTCTGACCTGGGCGGCGTCGGAGTTCGACTTTGCGCATTCCGACCTTGCCGTGCAGGCGATGTGCGAACTGGTAAAGGAACTCAATGCCAAGAACCGTTTTGCAGTGCTGCCGCTCGGTGGCAGCGATGGCGACCTGACTGCAATGCAGGTAACGACCTGGCAGACGGGTTTTCCGGTTTGCGTGGATTTCGGCCGCGGAGTTCCCTCGCAAGCCGCACCAAACTATCCGCCGGACATCCTGATCGAACGTGGGGAAGTCGACGCTCTGGTGCTTGTCTGCGCTTTCGATGCGGATCGCATAGCGACGTCACCCAACATTCCATCGATCGTGCTGGGGCGCGCCGGCCCGCCGCCCGGCCACTGCAACGCTTACATTCCGGTATCCGTACCGGGGTTGCATCATCCCGGCCACCTATTCCGCACCGACAACGTGGTAGCCATGCGCATGCGCCAACTCGTGGCGGCCGCTCATCCCGCTGCCAATGAAGTTTTGCAGAAAATACTCGATGCGCTCCGGGAGGCTGGATGATCAGGCTTGCAGGCGCGCGAATCTACGACCCCGCACATGGGATCGACGGCGTGATCCGCGATCTCTTTATCGAAGGAGGGCGCATTGTCGCCGCGCCCCGTCCCGGCACGCACATCGATGAGGAATACGATCTGGCCGGGCGCATCGTCATGGCGGGCGCCATCGATCTGCACACGCATATAGGTGGCGGCAAGGTCAATATCGCGCGCGCCATGCTGCCCGAAGATCATCGCGACAGCGCCTTTGCGCGCACCGGGATAACTCGGTCCGGCAGCGGTGTAGTTGCACCCTCGACCTTCGCCGCCGGCTACCGCTATGTTGAAATGGGCTACACGGCCTGTTTCGAACCCGCCATGCTGCCAGTCAACGCGCGTCAGGCCCACATGGAGATGGGCGACACGCCCATCGTGGACAAGGGCGGCTACGCCCTGCTCGGCAACGACGATTTCCTGTTGCGAATGATGGCCGATGGCGCCGAGCAGAAACTCATCAACGACTACGTCGCCTGGACGCTGCACGCCACGCATTGCATCGCCATCAAGGTCGTCAATCCAGGAGGAATCAGCGCCTTCAAGTTCAATGCCCGCAGCCTGGATATCGACGAGCCGCATCCGCACTACCGGGTTTCGCCGCGAGCCATCGTGACGACGCTGACGCGCGCGTTGCACGATTTGCGCGTACCACACCCGCTGCATGTGCATTCGAGCAATCTGGGCGTACCGGGCAACGTCGCGTCAACGCTGGCCACGATCGAAGCGGCCGAGGGTCTGCCCATCCATCTGACGCACATCCAATTTCACAGCTACGGCACGGAAGGCGAGCGCAAATTCTCGTCGGCGGCGGCCAGCATCGCGGAAGCCATCGACCGGCACACCAACGTTTCGGCCGATGTCGGACAGATCATGTTCGGCCAGACCGTAACGGCTTCAGGCGACACGATGGCTCAGTACCGCAATGCGTCGCACGCGCATCCCGCAAAATGGATGTGCATGGACATCGAATGCGATGCGGGTTGCGGCATCGTTCCGTTTCGCTATCGCGACAGCAATTTCGTCAACGCGCTGCAATGGGCCATTGGCCTGGAATTGTTCCTGCGCGTGAAGGACCCGTGGCGGGTGTTCCTCACGACCGATCACCCCAATGGCGCGCCCTTCACCAGTTATCCGCATCTCATCCGCCTGCTGATGGACCGCAATTTCCGCAACGAGAAACTGGCGCAAATCCATCCCGAAGCGGCCGCGCACAGCCAGCTTGCCGCGCTGCAACGGGAATATTCTCTTTACGAAATAGCCATCATGACGCGCGCCGCGCCCGCCCGCAGCGTCGGGCTGTCCGACCGCGGTCATCTTGGCGCCGGCGCCGCGGCCGACATCACGGTCTATCGCGACATCGCGGATCGTGAAAACATGTTTTCTGCGCCGGAATACGTGTTCAAGGATGGCGAACTGGTGGCGCGCGACGGCGCGATCGTCAAGGTCACGCGCGGCGCAACCCACGTCGTGCGGCCCGATTTCGACCACGGCATCGAAAAACGCCTGCGCGACTATTTCGAGCGCTATCACACCATCGGCTTCGACAATTTTGCGATTGCCGCCGACGAACTCGACCGCTTCGGCAGCCGCGAAATCCTTGTCCATCCATGCACGAGGCCGGCGCCATGATCGTCAATGGCGTGGCGATAGACGACACATTCGCCGAAGCCTTCGGCATGCGCGCGACGCGCATCCTTGTCACGGCACTTAACCTCAAGTGGGCTTATCACGCGGCGCATTCGATGACCGGCTTCGCCACGTCGGTCATCGGTTGCGGCTGCGAAGCCGGTATCGAGCGCGAACTGGCGCCCGATGAGACGCCGGATGGCCGTCCCGGATTGTCTGTGCTCTTGTTTGCCGTATCGGGCAAGGAACTGGCGAAGCAACTGGAACGGCGCGTCGGCCAATGCGTGCTCACCTCACCCACGTCCGCCGTGTTTGCGGGCCTCGACGGGGAACCCGTGAATCTCGCCAAGAATCTGCGTTTTTTCGGCGACGGCTTCCAAATGTCGAAAGTCATCGGCGGCAAACGTTACTGGCGCGTGCCGGTGATGGACGGTGAATTCGTCGGCGAGGAAACCACCGGCATGATCAAGGCGGTGGGCGGCGGGAATTTTCTGGTTCTCGCGCGCGGCCAGCCGGAAGCACTCGGTGCCTGTGAAGCGGCAGTGGCGGCAATGGCGAAACTGCAGGGCGTCATCATGCCCTTCCCGGGTGGCATCGTGCGTTCCGGCTCAAAGGTCGGCTCCAAGTACAAGGCGCTTCCCGCATCGACCAACGACGCGTTCTGCCCCACCTTGCGTGGCGCAGTCAAAAGCGAACTGGCGCGCGACACCGGCGCCGTGCTGGAAATCGTGATCGACGGGTTGTCTGAAATCGAGGTGCGCAACGCCATGCGTGCCGGCATCGAAGCTGCCTGCAAGATTGGGTCGGCTGGCGGGGTGCAGCGAATCAGCGCCGGCAACTATGGTGGAAAGCTTGGACCCTTCCACTTCAGGCTGCGCGAGATCATGCAATGACGGCGCTAACGCTCACGCTGCGAGCTACGCCTGCGCGCGACATCGATCTTTCCGGCCTGAATCCGGAACGACTGGCGGCCATGGACAGGGACGCCATCGGCACCATGCGCCTGTCGGGCGGACGACAAGTGCGGGATTTCTTCGATATCGCCATTGGCGACGCGCAACACCTCGTGATCCGCAACGCGGATCAACAATTGACTTACGTTGGCGCCGGCATGCGCGCCGGTACAATCACGGTCGAGGGCAACTGCGGCGCTTACGCCGGCCAGGCCATGCGCGGCGGCAAACTGATCATCACCGGCAGTGCAGGGGATTTTGTCGGCGGCGCGCCGCCGGGCGAGAGGCAAGGCATGCGCGGAGGCACCATTGCGATTTACGGCAATGCCGGCGATCGCGCCGGCGAACGCATGCGGCGCGGATTGATTCTGATCGGCGGCAATGCCGGCGCCTGCTGCGGAGCGAACATGCTCGCAGGAACGATTTTCGTGGCCGGCAATATGGGCGCCATGCCGGGATTTGCGTTGAGACGCGGCAGCTTGCTGCTACGCCGTCAACCGCAGGCGGTGCCCGCCACGTTCCAGGAAAGCGGCGAGCATTCGCTGCTATTTCTGACCCTGCTCGAAAAACAACTGCAGCGCGAAGGCGCGGCGTTTGCACGCTTCCTGCCCTTCCCCAACAAAGCGCGCCGCTACTGCGGCGATCTCGCCTGCGGCGGGACGGGTGAAATGCTGGTTTTTCAGCGGGACTCCTCCAATTCCGATATACGTTCTTCGTAAGCCTTGAGCATGCACTCGACGTCGTTGCAGAGGTCGCGCACATCGTGCGCCCACGTGCGCTGACCTTCCATCAATAGCTCCGGCCTCACGCCACGATTGATCGCGTCGTGAAAAGCCAGCGCCATGCGCTGGTCCGCGCGCTGCAGGCGCGAATTCGAACACAGCAGTTTCTCGGTGTTGGTTTTTGCGCGGCTGCAATCGATCGCTGCGGGCAAAGAGGCCGGAGCGGCCAGAGCCGTTGCAAGCAGCAAAAAAAACACCTTGTTCATGTAAGGAGTAGCCGGCCGTTCTGAAGCAAAGGGACAACCTTGAGCTTGCTCAGACCCGCGGCGTAATGCACCTCATGCGTCAAATTGCGCTCGACCATCATTCGCCCGACGCGGGCGCGCAACAGGCAGTCGGCGGGATCCTCGCTGCGGAACAGACTTCGTACCGCCAGCGCCGCATCGGAAAAATCGCTGGTCTCATCGAGTGCGCGAGAGAGCAAATCGACCAGATACCCGGCACCGTACAGATCCTCCAGGTTGACCATGCCCATCGATCCGGAGCATACGATCAGGACGGTTTTGCCCGGGTGTTGCTTCAGAACCCGGTCCACGACGGCTTCACCGTTGAGCAACGCGCCGGCATAGACATGATCGGCGCGGGAAGACTGGCGCAGCGCGACGGTCCCGTTGGTTGTCGAATAGATCAGCGTACGACCCGCAATGTTTTCTTCCATCAGTGCCAGCGGAGTGGGCGAGGCAAATCCCGGCAGGGTTTCCGCGTAGAGTTCACCGGCAAGAATATAACTTCCCGACGGATGCTTTTGCGCTTCCGCCCGGGCGCCCGCCTCGTCCAGCGTCGGGACGACTTCGGTCGCGCCGTTTGCCAGGGCCGCGATGATCGTCGACGTGGCGAACAGCACATCGAGCACGATCGCCACCTTGCCTTCGAGCCGCTCGTGGTCGAGCTCTTCCTTGCGGTAGAGTACATGCACTTTGTGTTTGAACGCCATGTTCACGTTGCCGCGCCTCCGGAATTGCGGCGGCGGAACATGCCATGGCCTTGCATGGACATCACCAGTTCGCCTTTCTGGTTGAAGACCTCCCACAGGTTATTGACGATGCCGATGTCCGGCTTGCTCTTCGATGCACGCGTGTCCAGCGTGGTGCGCCGGGCGCTGATGGTGTCGCCAGGACGTACTGGCTTGAGCCATTTGAGATTCTCGATGCCGGGCGAGCCGACGCTGGCCGCTTGCGCAAGGTAGGCGTCGCACATCATGCGCATGATCATGGCGCAGGTATGCCAGCCGCTGGCAATCAGACCGCCGTACATGGACCGCTTCGCCGCGGCTTCGTCGATGTGAAACGGTTGCGGATCGAACTGCCTGGCGAATTCGATGATTTCATCCCTGTCGACGCGCTTCTCGCCAATCTGCTGCACTTCGCCGACCTTGAAATCTTCCCAGTAATATTTCGGTTCCTTCGTTGTCATGTTGTTTGTTGCCGAAGTTTATTCTGCTAGATTCCGCTCACACCCGCCCTGATGTTGCCCACATCAAGCGGCAGCATTCAGAGATGACCGCGCACGGTGACGAACAGGAAATCGCCGCCCAAGTCGACGCCCGGGACGAGGCTGCCAAGAACCGCATCGAACTTGAGCCGCCGGTACTCCACACCCACGGAAATGCGGCGTGAAATGAAGATATCCGCCCCGGCCATGGCCTGGAAACCGACGTCGGTCAACAGCGACGTGTTATAGATTCCGAGGCCGCCTCCCACGAACAACTCAACCCGATTCAGCGGCAGAATGAATTTGACCAGACCTCCGATTCCGCGGGTATATATATCCGCACGACCATCGGAACCGAGCGCCAGTCCAACAATGGTCGATGACGTTTCGACACGCTGTGAAGCAAACAGCCCTTCGATTTCGAGGGCGACGTGAGGCGTTAGCCGGTAGCCGGCGCCGATTGCAAGACCGAATTGGCTGTCCAGGTTGACAAGTTGCGAGTTGGTCTCATCTTTGATTGCGCCCGCCGCCCCGAACAAATACCAGCGCCCAACACGCTCTGGTTCAAACATATTGGTATTGGCCTGCGCGTGGCAGCACATCGGGATCGCGGTCAACACCGCAAGAACCAGGCGGGCCCATCGGTTTCGCACTGCCATTTTGTCGGACCTTCTGGAACATTCCATCGGCGCTGGCGCGAAATCCCCTCTGCGCGGAATCAGGAGCGGGACTGCTGCGCTGAAAGATCCTCTGGGGAAAACGTCTTTCAGATCTTCACCCAGGATTTGCGCGGTGCCTTGAACTGCGCCGCGGGCTGGACTTCCTTCATGGTCGCAAAGCGCGTGCGTTGGCTCGTGGAATTGCCGAACAGCACGTCAATGGCTGTCAGCCGCTTGAAAAAGTGGCTGACGTTCAGTTCATCGGTCATGCCCATGCCGCCGTGCAACTGGATCGCCTGCTGGCCAACGAAGCGGCCCGCGCGGCCGGCCATTTCCTTTGCCGCGGCGACGGTGCGCCGGCGCTCCGAAACATCCGGGGAGTCCACTTTGGAAGCAGCGAGCAACGCCATCGAGCGCGCCTGCTCGAGTTGCACCAGCATATCGACGGCGCGATGCTGCAGGGCCTGAAAGCGGCCGATGGGCTGGCCGAATTGCTGTCGCGTCTTCAAGTATTCCACGGTCGCCGTATGCAAGGCGTCCATGATGCCGACCGCTTCGGCGCACAGCGCGGCCATGGCCCGATCCAGCACCGTGTCAATCACCGGTCCGGCCTGATCCACGGCGCCAATCACGGCATCCGGACCAACCTTGACCCCGGAGAGTTGCAGATCAAGCGCACGAGTCCCGTCGAACAGGGGATATTCCTGCCCGCCGAGATTCTCCTCGTCGGACGCCACAACGAACAGCGTGACACCGCCCTCGTCCGCCGACGCGCCTGCGGTGCGCGCCGAGACAATGAATTTGTCTGCCACTGAGCCATGCAATACCAGAGTTTTCTCGCCGTCGAGCACGAAGCCGTCGCCATGCCGGACTGCGCGCGTTTCCACGTGGCCGAGGTCGAATCGCGCATTGCGCTCCGAATGTGCGAAAGCCAGGATCAGCGATCCGTCGATGATCTTGGGCAGGAGCAACTTCTTCTGCCCTTCGGTGGCACCCAGCGCCACACAGCCTCCGGCCAGCACAACCGTCGCGAGATAGGGCTCCAACGTCAGGTTGCGGCCGAGGGCCTGCATCACCAGCATCGTTTCCACCCCGCCGCCGCCGAAGCCGCCATCCTCCGGGGAGAACGGCACACCGAGAACGCCCAGTTCGGCCAAACCCTGCCAAAGTTGCGCGCTCATCGGCTGGCGGTCGGCGAGCATTCGCCGGCGCTGCTCGAAAGTGAAATTCTCCTCGAGGAAACGCTCGACGCTGTCCTTCAACATCGTCTGTTCTTCAGTCAGTGAAAAGTCCATA
>Ga0207708_10000386_pt1 | contig 34516 bp, 32 predicted proteins | sample KBSK5101metaG_FD_184340 | JGI IMG/M metagenome (GOLD analysis project Ga0207708, IMG submission 184340) | Corn, switchgrass and miscanthus rhizosphere microbial communities from Kellogg Biological Station, Michigan, USA - KBS K5-10-1 metaG... | ecosystem: Host-associated > Plants > Roots >... | reverse complement strand
GATGTATACGAAGGTGCGCCGACTTCAGTCACAGCGTTTCTCTCCACCGGTTCGAAGGCCGCGAGCTTCGCGTTGTATGCACGCATCTTCAGCGAAGCGCTCGGTGGCATGCGCGAGGATTGGGCGCCATTGCTGGGGCTCGTTGCCGCGATCACAATCATGGTCGGAAACTGGGCCGCAGTTACTCAGGAAAACTCCAAACGTTTGCTTGCTTATTCTTCGATCTCTAACGCCGGTTACCTTCTGCTGGCGCTCGTAGCCGACAACGAGTTTGGCAGGCTTGGGCTCATCATTTACCTGTTCGTTTACACTCTGATGAACATGGGCGCCTTCGGCGTCATCATCAGCTTGCGGCGACGTGGCATCATCGGCGACAACGTTGACGATCTGACCGGCCTCGGACAGAAAGCGCCGTTGATGGCGGCAATGATGGCGATCTTCATGCTGTCTCTCGGCGGTCTTCCCATGACCGGTGGCTTCATTGGCAAGTATTTTCTGTTTGGCGGTTTGCTCCAACGCGGCGCGGCTGATGGTAAGAGTTGGTATTACTGGCTGGCGGGTTGGGCCATTCTTAACACCGTCGTCTCGTTCTATTACTACGTGCGCTTCATCAAGGTGATGTATCTCGGCGATCGCATCGCCGACAACAAGCCACTGGCACTCTCGCCCGCATTGCAAGTCGCTCTGGCAGTTTCCGTAGTCGGAGTGATTGTGATCGGGGTTTACCCGCAGCCGTTAATCGCGTTGGCCCAGAGATTACTGCCATCACTCTGATGGTTGTCTACTACGTCCTCGCAGCGATCTCCTGCTGGATTGGTATCAAATCGTTAATGGGTGGTTTTCGTTTCGCGGCTTATGTGCGACGCGAAACGAGTCGTCCGCTTCCTGACTTCAGACCCTTTGCATCAGTGATTGCGCCGGGCCGCGGACTCGAGCCTGGTTTGGCTGATAACCTGCGTCCACTGTTGGCGCAGGATTATCCCCGCTACGAAGTTCTCTTTGTGTTCGATCGAGCAGACGATCCGGCGATCCAGGTTGTCGAAGAGTTGAAAACAAACGTAGCGATGCGGATCATCATCGCCGGACCGGCAACCGACAGCGGGCAGAAAGTTCACAACCTGCGAGCTGCGACAACTCGAGTCGATCCGGAATCGGAAGTGCTCGTGTTTGTCGATACGGATGCGCGGCCCGGAAAAGACTGGCTCAAAAAGCTTGTGGCGCCGCTGGTCGATGAACAGTTAGGTGCTTCGACCGGGTATCGCTGGTTCATCCCGGAAAAAGGCGGTCTTGCCTCGCGTCTTCGTAGTGTCTGGAACGCCTCGATTGCTTCGGCCCTTGGCCGTGATACGACGAAAAACTTTTGCTGGGGTGGTTCAACTGCGATTCGTCGCAGCACGTTCAATCAACTTGCTGTAAACGATCGCTGGCGTGGCACTGTCTCTGACGACTTCACGATCACGAGCGTTCTTAAAGAAGCGAAGTTGCCGATTCACTTCACGCCAAACTGTCTTGTCGCTTCCGCCGGCGACTGCGACTTCAAAGAGTTGCTCGAATTCACCACTCGCCAGATCAAGATCACACGCGTCTACGCCTCACATCTCTGGCTGCCGTTATTACTCGGTTCATCACTCTTCACAATCGCTTTCTTCGGCGGCCTGATTCTAATCAGTCTCCATCCGCGTTTATCCGTGGCTTGTTTTCTGGTGATCATTTTCGCGCTCGGCGCAGCAAAGTCTTTCATCCGCTTCCACGCGGTTTCCCGCGTTCTCGAAACATCACATCGCGATCTAGTGGCCCACATCCTCCTCTGGCCTGTGGCGTCTTTGCTTTATCTCTACAATGCCATCATCGCCGGTTTATCTCAGCGCATCACCTGGCGCGGCATTACCTATGAATTGAAATCACCTCGCGAAGCTGTCATTATCTCTCGCGATTCTTAATGACCAGTAAAGCCGTACAGCTTGTGCAGTTACTGCGTTCCTCGAAACGCGAAAAGCGTCTCGGCACCGTGATCCTGTTTGTCACTTCACGCTGCAACGCGTTCTGCCAAACGTGCTTCTATCACGCCGAGTTGAACCAGCCCGGCGACATGAGCTTCGCGCAGATTGAGAAAATCTCGCAAACGATGCCGGCGATCACGGATCTCTGGCTCTCCGGCGGCGAGCCGACTCTGCGACGGGACCTCTCCGACATCATCGATCTCTTCATCGCAAATAACGGCGTCAAGCGCGTCATCATTCCCACTAACGGACTGATCAAGTCGCGTGTTTACGACGTCGTCGATCGCGCCCTTGGCAAAAATCCGGCACTCGATCTGTATTTGAATATCGCGCTCGACGGTTATGGTGAGACTCACGATCGCATTCGCGGCGTTCCCGGTAATTGGGAAAAGGCGCTCGAGTGCATCGAAGCCCTCTATCCGTTAAAGGGAAAGTACACCGATCGCTTTCGTCTCAACGTGAACACGGTTGTCTGCGCCGCAAACTACACCGAGATCGAAATGCTCTCGGAGTTCATGTGGGAGAACTATCGTCTCGATGGTCAGTACTTCAACATCATTCGCGGCGAAACGTTGGTAGGCGAACAGATCAAACAAGTGCCGCCCGAAGTTTTGCCGGCGATGTACGCGCACGTTGCTAAGCTGACGAAGCGTTACGGCGATCGAATGTTTGCTGGTGACGACCGCAGTAAACGTTTCATCAAGAACGCCGTCTACGCGGGCACGATCACCACTCACTACCGCACGCAACACGCAAACTTTCAACAGCCAACACCATGGCCATTTCCGTGTACGGCAGGCGAGACGGCCGCGGTCATCGATTACAACGGCGACGTGCGTGCGTGTGAGTTGCGCGAGAAGTTTGGCTCACTCGCCGATTTCGATTACGACTTCAACGCGCTTTGGTCCGCAAATGAACGGCAGCAGGAACTCACTGCGATCGACGGCGGCAAAGCTTGCTGGTGTACGCACGTCTGCTTTATTCACGATTCGATGCGCCATTCGCGTCGCGCTGCGCTTTACGAAGTTCCGAAGAACTATCTCACCCGGGAAAGTTGGTGAGCGGTGGCAAACGATCAGGACGAGAACAGAAAGGCTGGTTTTGCCTACGCCGCGGGGATCGCGTTATTCGCCTCGGTAGCCACCTTTTGCGCGATTGGTTACTTCCTGGATCGGTGGTTCGGAACTCAGCCGTGGTTCCTGATCGGCGGCATCGTCCTCGGCTCCGCCGTCGGCCTCTTCGAATTCATCCACATCAGCTCGAAAACGTATTAAGCCGCAGATGAACGCCGATTAACGCGAATCAGATCCGCGTTAATTTGCGTTAATCCGCGGCTTCCAGTTAAAATCACCGGCTTCGCCAATGCTCGACTCCAGAGTTTTTCGCACTATGGCGGTCGCAACCGCTCTGGCGGTGATGATCTCTGTGTTCATCGCCCCCTGGCGTGTGACTGCGGGTCTGCTGGTCGGTGGTTTATTGGCGCTTTTCAGTCATAGCTGGTTGAAAAACTCAGCCGCGGCAGCGATTCAGCTTTCAACCGCCGGCGGTCATCCGCAACTCCGGCTCGCGCAGTTTGTGCTGCGCTACTTCGTGATGGCGGCGGTCATCTTTGCGCTTTACACGCTGGATCTCGTGTCGCTGCCGGCGGTCTTAGCCGGCATGTCCACTTTTGTTGTCGCGATGTTTGTCGAAGCCGCCAGAGAATTTTATTTCGCAATTATCGAGCGAGAGGAAAACTAGTTGATGTTCTGGTTTGCAGAAGCCGCAGAGGGAGCCCATAAAGCTGCCGAACATGCAGAAGAGGCGGAGCATCATGCGCCTATCGTCGTGCAGTTGGTCAATCAATATTTCGGCGAGGCCGCACTCAAGTTTGAACTTGCCTACACTAAACCGCTTTGGGACAAGTTCCTGCTCAAGTTTGGCACCGACGCCGAGTCAGCCTTTGGTCCATACACGGCCGACAACGCGATCCCGTGGTACACGGTGATGTTTTTCATTGCCTGCATCCTGAGTGTCGTGATCATCTGGATCCTGAAAGGCAAGCTTTCCGAGAGTGAGCCCGGCCACGGCCAGCAGACACTCGAAGTCAGTGTGCTGGCAGTGCGCAACATGATCGAAGACATCATTGGACCACACGGTTTGAAATACTTCCCGGTGGTGATGACGTTTGCGGTGCTGATCCTCGTGTCGAACCTGATGGGACTCTTCCCGCTGTTCATGAGTCCGACTTCGGCTACGAGTGTGACGTTCGCGCTCGGTTTGAGCTCGTTCCTTTACTACAACTACATCGGCATCAGCGAGAATGGTCTCTTTGGTCATTTGAAACACCTCGCTGGTCCAATCTGGTGGATTGCGCCGTTGATCTTTCCGATCGAGTTGATCAGTAACCTGATTCGCCCGTTTTCGCTCGGTATTCGTCTGTTCGGCAACTTGTTTGCGGACGAGAAAGTGCTCGAAACGCTCTCCGGCCTCGCTCCGCCGTATACATGGTTTGCGCCGATCCTGCTGATGCCTCTGAGCGTGTTCGTGGCTTTAATTCAGACGTTTGTTTTCATACTGCTCTCGCAACTCTACATCAGTGAGGTGTCGCATGCGCCGCACGATTTCCACGCGTCACACGCGGAAGACGAGAGCGAAGAGTTTGTTGTCCCGGTTCTTACTTAATGGCTTTATCCGTAGCGCGCAGTGAGCGGTGTGATCAAACGTGATCGCGAACGTTGCTGTGTAAGTTGGAAACTCATCAATGACGAAGCATTACCTGACAAATTCATAGTAAGGCAAGTCTGTCTCGCAGGAGCACCGTTGTAAGAGGGGCGGTGGATACCGGATGCAGGCGAAATAATACCGTCGGGTCTGCGGCGAAGGATGAGATTGATTAGATAGAGGAGGAAGCATGAGCAGATTCAGAATGTTGCTGTTCGCGGTGGTCGGAATTCTCGCAAGCAGCATGAGCGTGTTTGCACAAGCAACCGCAGAAGCCGGTGACAACGCGAGTTCAGTCAGCAAGTATCGCGCGCTCGCGGCCGGTGTCGGTTTCGCAATTGCGGTGTTTGGCGGTGCGGTCGGACAGTCGCGCATTGGCGCCGCGGCGTGTGAAGGCGCGGCACGTAACCCCGGTGCAGCCGGACGTATTCAAACGATGATGATTCTCGGCCTGGCGCTGATCGAGTCGTTGGTGCTGTTCGCGTTGCTGGTAGTTTTCGCGGTTGTGAAGCCGAGCTAATAAAACTCGCAGCCCCTTTTTTATCCACAGATTACACAGAATGATTTCAGAATCTGTGTAATTTGTGGATATGTTTTTGTTCTCTCTGAGGGTGTGATAGGCTCACCTTAATGAAAAAGTGCCCTAAGTGTGGAGATGAATATCCCGACGCGACGACGCTTTGTCCGTCAGATGGATCGGCGCTCGAAAAAGACCCTGATTCGCTAGTGGGAACCACGCTCTCGGGAAAATATCGCATCGATGGGCGCCTCAACGAAGGAGGCATGGGCACTGTCTATCGCGGCACACACGTATTGATGGACAAGACGGTCGCCATCAAGGTACTGCGTCCGTCACTTGCGGCTGACGAAAAGATCGTCGCGCGTTTCTCACGCGAAGCACGCGCGGCTTCCCGCATCTCACATCCAAACGCGTTGAGTGTTACTGATTTCGGTGAAGACGAAACCGGTCACGTCTTTCTGGTGATGGAGTACTTGAGTGGCAAGACACTCAAGCACGTGATACGTGAAGAAGGTCCACTGCCGCTCGCACGCGTAGTTGATATCGCCCGGCAAGTCGGTGACGCGCTTCATGCCGCACATGAGCAGGGCGTTGTCCATCGCGATCTTAAGAGCGACAACATCATGTTGCTCGATACGATGACCGGCGACCATGCAAAGGTCTTGGACTTTGGCATCGCGAAGATCAATGAGCCTGACGGCGTTGTAGACACGAATTTAACGGCGCCGAATCTGGTAATCGGTACGCCGCAATACATGTCGCCGGAGCAGTGTTCGCAGGATGGTGAGATTGATGCGCGCTCTGATATCTATTCGTTTGGCGTGATCCTTTACGAGATGCTGGTGGGACACGTGCCGTTCTCGGGCGACTCGCCGACGATAGTGATGATGAAGCACCTCCAGGATCCGGTGCCGTCCGTGTTAGAGGAAAGAAGTGACCTGCCGGCCTCGGTCGCGCGCGTGGTGGCGCGTGCGATGGCGAAGGTGCCTCGTAATCGTTATCAGAACGTTGCTGAGCTGGTAGAGGATTTGACGATCGCATCGGGTATGACGATTCACCGGTTAGGGCCGGTGGATACGACGGCTGCGGGAACTCCGACGGTGAGCGATGAGCCGGATGAAGTGACGATGGTGAGGCCGCGCGAAGAACCGGCGTATGTGGCGCCGTCTGTGCCACGTCGCGAACCGGTGATGGTGCCTGTGTCGGGTGCTATGCCACCGCCGCAGGCTGCTTCCAGTTTTAACCCGATGAAGATTTTGATCCCGGCGGCAGTTGCTTTGCTGGTTGTGTTTGCTCTCTTCTTTGTGTTCAACAGAAATACCCCCGCCACAGACGCGAATACAAATCAACAGCCGACGCAGACGCTCGCTGCCGATCCGAACAGTCAGCCGGTGCAGCCGGCGCAACCGGCGACTGGTAAACCTGAAGAAGGATTGCCTTCCGGAGGAACGATCAATCCGTCGGCGAATGTGAATGCGAGTCCGAATGCGAATGTGAATGCGGCAGTCTCGCCGGAGGCTGTTGAAGACGTCAGCCCATCAGTTAACGCAAACGCAAACGAGAACAGCAACGCGAATAGCAACAGCAATAGTAATCGGAAGGTCCTGCCGTTGCCCGAGCCGACGAAGAGCGTGGAGACTCCGCCACCACCGGCACCCGTACCGACCAAGCCGCCGGCCGAAAAACCCTCGCCTACTGCAACTCCGTAAGAAATATTTCACGCAAAGACACAAAGGAAAAACCAAAGGCACAGAGCTTTCTTTGCGTCTTTGTGTCTTCCTTTGTGCCTTTGTGTGAAACCAATTCTACCGGTTAGCAGCATCTACGATTAACTGCGTGAACTCTTCAGCGTTCTCGATCGCGATCTCAATCTCCATCACATAACACGGCACTGAGAACGACAGCGACCGTAGTTTCACTGCATCCTTAGCAGTCGTTATCAAACTACTTGTACCTGCATCTTTAATAAGCGAGTCGATCTCGGTCTGCGAGTAGACGTGATGGTCCGGAAACGATCTCTGTAACCCGATCTCATATCCTAACTGCCGTACGTTCCTGAAGAACGAATCCGGATTTCCCACTGCACAAAACGCCGTGACACGCGCCGGAGCCGCAAGCGCCTCGCCCGCATTCTTCAACGAAACGACACGCACTGGCCGCATCGACGATTTAAATATAGGTCTCCCGCCGATCAAGCGCGAGATCTCTGCGCGGAGCTCTTCAACGTCACCGGCCTGATCGCAGCGCGTAATCACCACGCAATCCGCTCTGCTCAGACCTTCCGGCGCTTCTCGCAGTCGCCCATAAGGCAGCAGTTTGCCGCCGCCCCACGGATTCGTCGCATCGATCGTGACGATGTTGAGATCGCGCGCGAGCCGCAGGTGCTGAAACCCGTCGTCCAACACAAAACACTCCGTGCCGAAATCCTTGATCGCTTCTTCACCCGCCGCGATTCGATCGGCGCTGCTGATGATCGCAGCCTGTCCGGTAAGTTTTGTTGCCAGCAGATACGGCTCATCGCCGGCTTCAGCAGGCGAAGCGAGAACGCCGTAGCCGTCAGACACGATTACCTGGAGATGAGGATCTTTGCGACCATAGCCGCGCGTCAATATGCACACTTTCTTACCGTGCGAAGCCACTGTTTTCGCGACCCACTCGACGAGCGGAGTCTTACCAGTTCCGCCGGTAGTGATGTTGCCGATGCTGATAACCGGCCGATCGAGTTTGGTAGTGTGAAAGGTCCCACGACGATACAGCGACAGGCGCGTACGCGTGACTGCGCCGTACAGTAAGCTCAGCGGCGGAAGCACAAATGATTTCATGAGGTGTGAGAGAGCAGCGGCGCGATGAGTTTGACGGTTCTATCAGCGGCGCCCTGGTTATCAGTGACAAGTTGTTTTGCGCGGCGACCCAGTTCCTCTCGTTCCTTTGTATTTGCGAGCAGGTTTTTCAAAACGTGAGCGAGTTCGGCGGGAGCGCCTGACGTTTCAACCGGCGGCAGTTGAACGATCGCGTTTGCCTCACACATGAGATCCACAATCGCGTGGAAATTATGAGTGTGTGCGCCGGTGACTACTGCCGCGCCTGCCGCAGCAGGTTCGAGTAAGTTGTGCCCGCCTCGATCGACGATGCTGCCACCGACGAACACAACGTCGGCGAGCGAATAAGTCGCGGGTAGTTCGCCGATTGTATCGAGCAGAATCACCGTAGCGTTGGCGTCGTCAGCAGCGGGAACACCGGTTCGACGGGCCCAGCTCAGTCCTGTCTTCTGAATCAACGCCGCCACTTCGTTGAAGCGCTCCGGATGCCTGGGCGCGATCATCAGCCGTGCTGGTTGAAGTTGTTTGGTACTTTCGAGAATTACTTCTTCTTCCGGCGCGTGTGTGCTGGCGGCGAGAATCAATGGCACACCCGATCGCAAACCAAATCGGTCTCGAATTTCCGTCGTCTTACTGGCCAACTCTCCTGAAAGCTCAGCGTCAAACTTGAGATTGCCTGCGGTGTAAAGTTTCTCTTTAGACATGCCGAGCGCGCACAGCCTCGCGGCGTCAGTTTCTGATTGCATGACAGAGATGTTCAGGCACGACAGCACTCGCCTCAAGAAGAACTTAATCAGCTTGTACCTCCGAAACGACTGGCGCGAGATTCGTCCATTCACGAGAGCCACCGGGATCTGCCGCGCTTTGCATTCGCGCAGGAAGTTTGGCCAAAGCTCGGTCTCCATGATCAGCACGGCCGCGGGATTGATCGTCTTCAATGCCCGGCGAACGGACCAGCGCCAGTCAAACGGAAAGTAAAAGACACTCTCGGCCTGGGTGCGAAAGACGTCGCGCGCGAGCTTCTGTCCCGTGAGTGTGATCGTCGAGACGACTAGCGCGTGATGCGGAAACTGCTGTTTGACTCGTTGTGCGAGCGGCCGCGCCGCCTGCGTTTCGCCGACGGAAACACAGTGGAGCCAGATAACCGGTTTACCATTAACTGGAGAAAGAGAACCGAGGCGCTGGCGGAATCCGGCGATATATTTACCATGCGCCAGCGCTTGAATCAGGAAGTGAGGGATCAGAACGATGAGACCGAGCGATAGCAGAAGGCTGTAAGCCAGGTACATAAACCCTCACTTCGCCCGCTCGATATAACGTCCCTCCGTAGGATCTACGCGAATTCGGTCGCCTTCGTTGATGAACGGCGGCACGGTGATGACCACGCCGTTTTCCAGCGTCGCTGGTTTGTTGACGTTCGAGACGGTGGCGCTCTTCAGAGTCGGCTCTGTTTGAGTGACGGTGAATTCCATTGACGGTGGCAGATCGATTCCGATTGGTGAGCCCTCGTAAAACTCCGCCTGGATCTTCATGCCGGGCATCAGCCACTGGGATGCGTCGCCGAGTTCCTCTTCACTCAGGGCGGTTTGTTCGTAGTTCTCCGTATTCATGAAATGATGATGCGAACCGTCGGAGTAGAGATACTCCATCTCGTGCTGCTCGAGTGAGGCGCGTTCGATGGTGTCGGCGGAGCGAAAACGATGTTCAAATGAAGCACCCGTACGAATATCTCGCAATTTGGTCTGGATCATAGCCCGCAGGTTACCGGGTGTGTGATGCCTGAATTCGAGTACTTTGCACGGCTTGCCTTCAAAAACGATAACCATACCGCGTCGAATCTGTGTTGCTGGAATAGCCATATAACTGATGTTCTCCGTTTAATAAAGGTAGGGCTCTTAGCAAAAGGCGTAGTTTAAGGGCGCGCCGCAGGGTTGTCTAGTCTCTGCGGCCCTCTGCGTATCTCTGCGTTTAATGAAACTGTTTTAACGCCGAGAACGCAGAGATACGCGGAGGGCCGCAGAGAAAAGGGCGGCCTCCCTGAAACTCGTCCAGAAAGACCGCCCTTTGTTGAGGAGCCCACCTACCTCACTTGTATTCACTCAAGAGGGTATAAATAGTTCCACTAATTACGCCGCCCGCGCTCGGGGCACTCTCCGCAGCCGCGCCAGGCGCTCCAGCCACTTCTGCGCCTGCTCGTAATGTGGGAACCGGCGCTCATCGAGCCGAAAAGCGCTGGTGTGGTAATAACGTCGTCCTTTGATCAAACGTGCCGGATGTTTAATGTGCAGCATTTCGTGATAGAGGATGTACTCCACAAACCATTCTGGAACATCTACGGAATCCAGAGTCTTGCTGATCGTGATGCTGTCGTAAATATGGTCGTGATGACCGAGGATGCTCTTCGTCCGGCGCTGTGACCACGTGAGCGTCGGCTTCGGAATCTGCCCGTCGAAATAACGGCGATTCAACTTTGAAAACATTCGATCAAGATCGTAAACCTCGCCCTGCGCCGTTGAGATCATCTTGCGACCTCGACCTCGTCGCGCGAGATCCGACGAACGCATCACCGCCGGCATGAGTGAGTAATCTCGATAAACGCGGTCGTGGATCGTCGGTATTCGCTTCCCAAGCAAGCGCGCCACAAGAATCCACGCAAGCGCGCGCAACACGTCGGGAGGCGCGTCTTTACAAATATCCGAGAGCCGTACGTAGACTCGTCCCGACCGCAAGCGGATCGTATGTCGTAGTCCGGCGTAAGGATAAAAACGAACTTCAATCGCAGGCACACCGCGATTGCCGCCCATATGACGAAACGCATCGGCAAAAAATTTGGTTACTTCACTCATTGCGGCAACTCGGAGGCAAAAACAGCGGTTTGGGGAGATAATCTTAAAGACCGCGGGCGCGGCGCGTCAACCTCTGGCCGTCGGAGTCCGTAACTCGTGTAATTTCAGCATTTAAAGTCAGCCACGGACTACCCGAAAACAGCCAACTCGGGGCAATCTGTGCAATCTGTGGATAACTTTGTATACTGCCAGCCAATGCCCCGGAGAGCCGCAAATCTTCAAACTGCCGAGAAGGGCGCACTGGATTCGCGAGCGGAAGTACTGCTCGCAGCCCTGATCAAAGAACACCTCGTGACCGGCGAGGCTGTCGGCTCGCGTGTGCTCTCCGATCGTTTTGCGCATGGCTACGGCTGGAGTCCGGCGACAATTCGCAACGTAATGGCCGAGCTCGAAGACGCAGGTTTGGTCGAACAGCCGCACACTTCAGCCGGTCGCGTACCGACAGGCAAGGGTTATCGCTACTACGTTGACAACATTCTCGGCGAGGCGCGCCTCTCGCGCACCGACCTGAAAGCGATTGACCACCTGTTCTCGACGCACGAGATCGATGCCGATACTTCTCCGGATCGGTTGATGGAAACTGCGTCGCACGTGCTCTCAGCGCTCTCGCAAAACGTCGGCATAGTGGTCTCGCCGTCGCTCGCGGACAACCGGCTCAACCACATTGAGTTCATGTTGCTGCCGGACAGGCGAATTTTGGTCGTACTGGTGTCGACCGCCAACATTATCCACAACAAAGTAATCCGCGTGGCTGATGATCTGACTCAGGACGATCTCGATCGCACGGCTCGCTATTTGAATACTGAATTCAGCGGCAAGAGCCTGCTCGCAATTCGCACCGAGATCGTCGAGTTGATGAAGGAAGAGAAGGCACTCTACGACCGTCTGCTGCAAAACGCGGTGATGTTGTGCGAGCGTAGCCTTGAAGGTGAGGAAAATAGTGGCGGTGACGTTTACGTCGATGGTGCTTCAAACATCCTTACCAAGCCCGACTTCGTCGATATTGAGCGGATGCGCGAGCTGTTTCGAACGTTTGAAGAGAAGTCGCGGCTGATCAAGATTCTGAACGAGTGTGTTCACGATGCGGCGAGTTTTCCGGGCGACGTACACGTCGTGATTGGACGCGAGCACCCGGCAAGCTCAATGCAAAATTGCACTTTGATCACTGCGCCTTATCGAGTCGGATCCAACGACAACATCGGAACACTCGGCGTTGTTGGTCCGATGAGAATTGAATATGCGCGAATAATGGCTATGGTAAACTACATGGCGCGGCTGATTGAACATCGACTGGGCGAACCGGCAGCGCGTTGAGCCGGTAGAAATTTCGATCCTTCCTAATGACATCAGACAGAAGCGACAAGCGTTCGCACCGTATCCCAATCAGATTCACTGACGCCGACGACGAAAGCAGGTCTGCGAGCAGTACACCGGACGAGATGGACACGTACGATCCCGACGACGAGGGCGAGGAACTTATATCTGAACTCGATGCCGCGGCTGAAGATCCTTTCAGCGGCGCTGAGCCCGAGGCTGACGAAACCGGCGGACCGGATCGCGCCGAGTTAGTCGCCACTCGCGCTGAGCTGAAACGTGTCGAGGCTGAAAACGCCGAAATCAAGGATCAACTCACGCGCCGCCAGGCGGATTTTGAGAACTATCGCAAGCGAGTCGACCGCGAACGCAGTGAAACCTACAATCGCGTTAATGCGGACGTGGCCACGAAGCTGCTGCCCGTGCTGGACAATCTCAAACGCGCTCTGGAAGCTGAGGCTTCGGTTGAGTCGTCGGAGTCAGATGAGTTTCGCCATTTTCTCAGCGGCGTCGATCTGATCTACAAGCAGCTCAACGGCGTGCTCGAGACGATGGGTGTGAAGCCGGTGCCTGCTGTCGGTGAACAGTTCGATCCTCACATTCACGAGGCTGTGGTAACAGAAGCGACTGACGACTATGAGCCTGACACCGTAATGCAGGAAATGGTTACGGGTTACCGCCTCGGCGACAAACTTATTCGCCCCGCGTTGGTGAAAGTTGCAACGCGTAAGTAACGCCACGAAAAGGCATTAGCCACAAAAAGGCACATAAGGAACATAACAGTGAAAGGCAGCAGCGGACTTAAAGAAAAGTATTTTGTGACTTTTGTGCCTTTTGTGGCTAATAGTTGATTAATGGGAAAAGCGATCGGAATTGATTTAGGGACGACCAACTGCTGTGTCGCCGTGCTGGAGGGCGGCACGGTGCAGATTGTCCCGAACAAAGAAGGCGGACGAACGACGCCTTCCGTGGTTGGTTTCACTGATAAAGGTGAACGACTGGTCGGACAGATCGCCAAGCGCCAGGCGGTGACGAACGCGTCCAACACAGTCTATGCGGTCAAGCGTTTGATCGGTCGAAAGTTTAGTTCTGCGGAAGTATCGAAGATGCGCGAGAGCTCGGCGTTTGAAATCGTCGATTCTCCAAATGGAGATGCGCGCGTGCGCGTGCAGAACCGCAACTACAGCCCGCCCGAACTTTCCGGCATTGTTTTGCAGCGCTTGAAAGCCGCGGCTGAAGATTTCCTGGGCGAGTCAGTGACCGACGCGATCATCACCGTTCCCGCTTATTTCGATGACACGCAGCGTCAGGCAACGAAAGACGCCGGCAAGATTGCCGGATTGAAGATCGAGCGCATCATCAACGAGCCGACCGCGGCGGCGTTGGCTTACGGTCTCGGGAAGTCGAGCGTCGAGCGTATCGCAGTTTATGACCTTGGCGGCGGCACGTTTGATATCTCTATTCTCGAAATGAATGACGGCGTCTTTGACGTGCTTTCGACTTCGGGAAACACGTTTCTGGGTGGTGAGGATTTTGACGAACGAATTATGAGTTGGATGGCAGGTCAGTTTCTTGAAGACACGGGAATCGACCTGCGCCAGGATCGTTTAGCGCTTCAACGTCTGAAAGAAGTAGCTGAAAGAGCCAAGTGCGATCTTTCAACCGCGACCGAAACGACTATCAATCTCCCCTTCATCGCTGCCGACGCGAGCGGTCCAAAGCACTTCAACAAGACCCTCACGAGAGAACAGTTTGAAACGCTCGTGAAAGATCTCGTCGATCAGACGGTTGAGCCGTGTTTGACCGCGCTCAAAGACGCGGAACTGCAACCGGCGGACGTTCACAAAGTGATCCTTGTCGGTGGTCAAACGAGGTCGCCAATCGTGGAACGTACGGTTGAGAAGATCTTCGGCCGAAAGCCTTCCGCTGAGATCAATCCTGACGAAGTCGTCGCGATGGGAGCAGCGATCCAGGGTGGTGTGCTGACTGGCGAAGTAAAAGACATCGTGCTGCTTGACGTGTTGCCGCTCAGTTTGGGTCTGGAAACACGTGGTGGACTGTTCACCAAGATTATTGAGCGCAACTCGACGATTCCGCTGCGTGAGAGTCGTACGTTTACGACTGTCGTTGATAACCAGTCATCGGTTGAAATTCATGTGCTTCAGGGAGAACGTGAAGTAGCACAGGGCAATCGTTCGCTCGGAAAGTTTGAACTCGTGGGCATCGCGCCGAACCCGCGCGGCGTGCCGCAGATCGAAGTGTCGTTTGAAGTTGATGCGAACGGCATCGTCTCAGTTTCGGCGCAGGACAAGACAACGGGACGCGAACAGCAGATGCGCATCACGCCGACTTCCGGACTGGCGCCGGAAGAGATCGATCGTTTAATAAGAGAGGCAGATGATTTTGCCGACACGGATCGCGCAGCCAAAGAGGTTGTGATAGCGAGAGGTAAGCTTGATTCCTTGTTGAAAAACACGAGGAAGTCGTATCTAAAGTTTGGCGGCTTGATGTCACAGGAAGATCAGGGCAATGCTGAGTCGATTTTTCTCGAGACGGAGGCAGCAAGCCGGAGCGAAAAAGTTGATGATATCAGCAGAGCAATGCTGCGGCTGGAACGCGTCGCTATGCAACTCACTGCGGCGATGTTGAATGCCTCAGACACCGTTAGCAGCGAATCTTAAGATAGTGAATAATAGGTAACCAATAGGTCCTATAGGCCCATATAGGGCCTATATTTAATTTGACGTGAGAGAAGTTTATGAGCAAGCGTGATTATTACGAAGTGCTGGGCGTCACCCGCACCGCGACGGACCAGGAGATCAAGAGTGCCTACCGGCGACTCGCGGTCATGTATCACCCGGATAAAAACCCGAACGACGCCACGGCCGAAGAAAAGTTCAAGGAAGCGGCCGAGGCTTATAGCGTGCTGTCCAACGACGAACAGCGCAAACGTTACGACCGGTTCGGTCATGCTGGTGTTTCCAGCAGCGCCGGCGCGGGCGCGTGGGGAGCGCCGGGATTCGGCGGTATCGAAGACATCCTCGGAGACCTGTTTGGCTTTGGCGACGTGTTTGGCGGCCAGCGCGGCGGTCGTCGCACCTCCGCTCAACGTGGCGCGGATCTCCGTTACGACCTGGAGATCTCACTTGAAGAAGCCGCCAACGGTATGACCGCGCAACTCCGCATTCCACGTCTCGAATCGTGCGAAACCTGTAAAGGCTCGGGAGCGGCGGCCGGAAGTCAGCCTGAAAGCTGTACGACTTGCAGCGGTACGGGGCAGGTTCGTTACCAGCAGGGATTTTTCTCAGTGGCGCGGACCTGTCATGTTTGTCGCGGCGCCGGCCGAGTCGTCAAGAATCCGTGCGCGGACTGTAAGGGCTCGGGCCGGGTCGAACGCGAAAAACAGATGGAGGTGAAGATTCCGGCGGGGGTCGAAACCGGCTCGCGTTTACGCGTTACTGGTGAAGGGGAATCCGGAACGCAGGGGGGCGCGCCCGGTGACCTCTACGTTGTTATCCACGTAGCCGAGCATGACCAGTTTGAGCGACAAGGTAATAACCTCTACGAGGCCGTGCCGATAACTTTCGCGCAGGCGGCGTTGGGTTCCGAGATCATGGTTAAGACGCTTGACGAAGAAGAGAAGCTGAAGATTCCGATGGGCACACAGACGGGCACTGTGTTTCGGCTCAGAGGAAAAGGGATGCCGATTCTTGGTGGTCGCGGGCGTGGGGATTTGTTTGTTTCCGTGACAGTCGTGACTCCGACGACGTTGACGCGCGAACAGCGACGTCTGCTCGAGCAGTTGGCGGAAGTTGAGAACAAGGACCTGGAGAATAAAGGGCTGGTCGATAAGGTTCGAGATATCTTCGGATGAAGAAAGCTTTATCCACAGATTACACAGATATTCTAATCTGCGTAATCTGTGGATAACTTGGGTGGACCTATGAAATCTTTTCTGCTGTTTGCATTGCTCGCCGTGTTTTCCATCACTGCCGTAGCGCAGCAGGACACGATGGAGACCTTGAAGGGTCTGGACTTCAGTAAAACTTCCATCAAGCAAGTTCAGGCGCAGAAGCTGGCGATGGAAGATCTGAAGCTTCTGCGCGGCATCATCTTTGGCCGTCATGGGCGCGTCTTTAAAGACAACGACATTAAGATCTATCTCGAAGAGCAGTCGTGGTACAAGGCGAACCCTGATTTCAACAACTCAATGCTTAACAACGTCGAGCGCCGCAATCTCGACGTGATTCGCATCGCCGAAGCCGCTAAACACGAGACCATTCAACCAGGTGACATGCGCTACTGGCGTGATCGTGCGATCACGCCGCGAAAACTCGGCAAACACAGCGGCGCGGAGTGGAAAGTTTTACTTGCTGAAGTCGAGGCGATTCACGGCAAACGATTCGATGACGAGCCTTGGTTGCAGCAGTATTTCGAGGAGCGTTACTGGTATTTCCCTGACGAGAAGTACGACGCGAAGAAGCTGTCAGCGCTCGAGCAAAAAAACCTCGCGATGCTGAGCGACGCGCAGAAGAAGCAGCGCAAAGTCGCTTTGTTGCCGGGCGACATGGAGTTCTTCGAGAACAAGGCGATCTCCGAACAGATGCTTCGTGGGCTGAGTCTGCACGAGTTGCGTTTGCTGCGGAATGAAGTCTATGCGCGCCACGGGCGAATGTTTCGCGCCGAGTGGTTGCAGCAGTATTTCTTTTTTCAACCGTGGTACGCGCCCGATGAGAATTTCAAGGACGAAGAGCTTTCGGGCAACGACAAGCTGAACGTCGAGACGATCGTTAAGTACGAGAACAAGATTCACCAGGAGTTGAGCAGTAAGCCGATTACACGAGCAGTGCTCAACGGCTTGTTCCTCGAAGACGCGAGCCAGATGCGTCAGGAGATTTACGCGCGGCACGGCAAGGTGTTCAAAGAGCCGTGGTTGCAGAAGTACTTTTCGAGTTTTGATTGGTACAAAGCCGATCCAAACTTCACTGAGACGGCGTTGACCGACGTGGAGAAGAAGAACATTGCGACTATTGCGGCGTACGAAAAGAGCGCCGTAACGGCGATGAGTACGATAGAGGGTTGATAAGGCCCACCTTAGCTCTCGCGTGACGAGAGCCACCAACACAGATTAACGCGGATGATGCGAATAAAAACTTAACGCTGAGTCACCCTGTTTTAAGACTCGTGCCCGGTGCAGTTTCCCAACTGTATCGGGCAGTTGAGTTTTGTGATGGTGTTCGGCAATGAGGAGCCCGTCGTCATTAAGCACCGGCTCGATTAGTTCGATTGTTCTGACGTAGTCGTTCTTGTAAGGCGGATCGAAGAAGGCGATATCCCAGCGCGAATCTGTTTGTTTGAGAAACTCGTTGACCTCCGAGCAGTAGATCTCCCATTGCTCCTCAGGAATCCGGCACAACTGAACATTCGCCTCGATCAACATACACATTCTCCGCGAACGATCCACGAACGTCGCGTAACTCGCACCTCGCGAAAGCGCCTCAATGCCAACCGCGCCCGAACCCGCGCACAGATCGAGAAAACGAACATCCTCAATCCGCGGCGCGATCACGTTGAAAAGCGTTTCGCGCAGCCGGTCGGACGTGGGCCGTACCTCCAACGACGGCGGGCTCTTAAGATTTCGACCCTTGTAAGCTCCGGCAATGATCCGCATAGAAATATTCCATCAGCGGGGGCAAGCCACCCTTCCTGACTTGTTCTAGCCGAGTTTGTTCAAGGACTCTACAGCGATAGCTAGAACAAGTCAGGAAGAGGGGCTTGCCCCCGCTCACCCGACGTCCGCGAGTCCGAAGCGGGGATCCTGTTTGACGCGCGCGACCATCCTGGCAGTCACCGCTGACTTCGGTTTGCTGAGATAGAACTCAGATTCCTGCTTCGCTTGTTCGAGCAGCGCCTGATCGCGAACGATGTTGCCGATGCGAAACTCCGGCAGTCCCGACTGTTTTGTTCCTAAAAGCTCTCCCGGTCCACGCAACTCGAGATCCTTCTCCGCTATGACAAAACCATCAGTCGTCTTTGCCATGATGCCGAGACGTTCCTCCGCAATGGCCGTGCGCTTGTCGCTCGTCAGCAGAATGCAGTAGCTCTTCTCCGCGCCGCGACCGACCCGCCCGCGCAACTGGTGAAGTTGCGACAGTCCAAAGCGCTCGGCATGCTCAACAATCATCACCGACGCATTCGGTACGTCCACGCCTACTTCGATCACCGTCGTAGATACAAGAATCTTAATCTCGCCGGCGACGAACGCGTTCATCACTTTCTCTTTTTCCGCCGGCTTCATTTTGCCGTGCAACAGACCGACCGGAAGTCTTGGGAAAACCGTGTCGCGCAGGTACTCGTAGCGGCGTGTGGCGTCCTTTAGATCCATCTTCTCCGACTCCTCGACGAGCGGATAGACCACGTACACCTGGCGGCCTGCTTTGATTTCGCGCGTGATCAAACGTTTCACTTCCAGTCGTTGATCCTCACCAAAGACTGTGGTCTGGATCGGCGTTCGGCCGGGCGGCAGTTCATCGATGATGGAAACATCCAGATCGCCGTACACGGTCATCGCCAACGAACGCGGAATCGGTGTGGCGGTCATCACGAGCACGTCGGGATTGAGACCACGATCGCGCAACTCGGCCCGCTGCATCACGCCGAAGCGGTGTTGTTCATCGATAACAATCAGACCCAGTTTGTGAAAAGCAACAGCATCCTGAATCAACGCCTGCGTGCCGACGCACGCGTGAATCTCACCTTGTTTCAGTGCCGCTTGCAGGCCTCGCTTTTCTTTAGCGCGTAACGAGCCGGTCAGCAGCTCGATGCGGTAAGGAGTTTTGGCCAGGAGGCGTTTGATATTGCGTGCGTGTTGTTCTGCCAGAATCTCTGTGGGCGCCATCAGTGCCACCTGTAAATCATTTTCCATTGCCGCGATCATCGCGATAACGGCAACGATCGTTTTGCCACTGCCGACGTCGCCTTGCAGCAAACGGTTCATCGGCGTCCGCGATTTCATGTCGTTGAAGATCTGTGCCGTGACTTTTCGCTGCGCACGCGTGAGCTTGAAAGGCATCACCGAAGCGATGTGGTCCTGGACGGTCTGGTCGACTCGCAGCGGCGTTTCTTTTTGTTCTTTGACTCGTTGACCACGCTTCACGCCGATCGCAAACGTCACCCAAAAGAAGTCTTCGAAGATCATGCGATGGTGCGGTTCGCTCTTCGATAGCTCGTAGTCGAGCATCGAGACATCGGGTGGCGGAAAATGTATCTCGCGCAATGCCTGCGCGCGTCCGATCAGTTTGGTCCGGTGTCGCAGATCCGCGGGAAGCGTTTCTTCGATGTCCTTGTTGCTCAGTAAAGAGAGCACTGCGTGAACGATCTCGCGCACGCGCTTCGAGTTGAACTCACCGAGCTTGCGATAGACTGGAACTCTTCGTCCCACGTGAATGGCAGCCAACGCCGGGTCGGGCCGGTTCTCTTCAGTTTCCTCGGGATCTGGTGTTTCCGCGGTTTCAGGCGTTGCGAGAACTTCCAGTTCGTCGGCGGGTTTGTTTAGTCGCAGCTTGAAAGTGTTGCGGCGTGCTTCCCATTCCCAGCGACCAAAGGTGATGAAGCGGGTGCCGCGCACGAGCTTAGCAGTGTAGTACCTCACGATGTCATACGCACGACGACCGGAGACGAACCACCAGACGATCACCTCGCGACCGCTCATTGGACCATCAATCGCCGATACTTCGAAGATGTAGAGTTGCGCTCGGCCGTAACCGCGTGGATTTCTGACAGCGTAACCATGCGCGTGCGTGACGGTGAGCTCGAGCGAGGCCTCGACGCCATCGTGCAGATGTCTGATCAACGCGGGACGTGCTCGATCTTCGTAACGCATTGGGAAGTAAGTGAGCAGATCTTCGACCGTGACGGCGGCGGCACTCTTCTTGTGGGTTTGCGCGGCGAGGGCTTGCGCGAGTTTACGAGAAAGGACCGGCCCGAGTCGTGCGATCTTGAAACTGTGAAGATCCTCAACCGGAGTGTTGAGGGAGATGGCGCTGGGCATCGCGGCGATCATAACATAGCGCACGGAGAGGGACGGGTTATGGAAAACGAGAGGGTATCGGACACGACGCGTGAGAGTTTGCGATTGTTGCGGCAGGGGTTGTTGCGGCTTCACAAGACGCTGCTTGATCTCGAGCGCAGGGATTATGAGCGTGCGCGCGGGCGAATCGGCAATAGTTACGAGTTTTTACAGCTAGTGTTGAAAGATCCGTGGTTCGATTGGCTGCACCGGCTTTCGGAGTTGATCGTGCAGATTGATGAGACGCTCGACCCGCACGCCGAAACGCCGGCCACTGAGGCTGACGCCGGCGCGTTGATTGAGAGAGCAAAGACGTTGCTGGCGCCGGCGGAAACTGGGACTGAGTTTCAGAAGAACTATTTTCTCGCGTTACAACAGTCGCCGGATGTGGTGTTACTGCACTCGGAGATTATGAAGCTATTGCGATAGGTCGTTAGCAATACTTCTCAAACGCCTGCGTGAGCTCACCGGCGATTTGATGCGCATCGCGCCCTTCGATCTGATACCGCTCGAGCATATAGACCAGTTGACCGTCCTTCAGCAACGCGATCGACGGCGAGGATGGTCCATAACCGGTGAAATAGCTGCGTGCTCTTTCCGTCGCGTCGATGTCAGCTCCGGCGAAGACGGTCGCAACCTTGTCGGGTTTCTTTTCGCTTTGCAGCGCGAGCGCCACGCCCGGCCGCGCCTTTCCAGCGGCACAACCGCAGATCGAGTTCACCACGACCATCAGTGTGCCCTGGCTGTTTTTGACCGTCTCGTCCACGGCCTCAGCCGTTCTCATCTCCTCGACTCCGAGTCGCGTCAGATCTTCACGCATGGGACGTATCATGATTTCGGGATATGGCATATCGAGTTTCTCCTTATGAATTGTTCACTTCATAGTAGCACAGTAACAAAGCTCGTTTACCTATTGACTGGTGATTATAAGACTTGTACAGTTTCTCTGTACAACTCACACTAGGAGCTTGAATGCCTATACAAACAAGCTACAGCAGTGCGCGCGCTAATCTGGCGAAGTTATATGACGAGGTTTCTGAGAATCAGCGAATCGTTATTATCAGTCGCCGGGGAAGGCATGATGTTGCCCTTATTTCTGCTGATGAGTTATCCGGATTGCTCGAGACTGCCCATCTCTTACGATCTCCTAAAAACGCCGAACGTTTATTGACTGCGCTCAATAGAGCAAAGACCAAGAAACTAAGAGCGAAGAGCGTCGCTGCGTTGCGTAAGGAGCTTGGGCTTGGTCAATCGAAATAAGGACGCAGATAAGACCAAAACAGAGCGCGATGCGATTTTTCACCCGGAGTTCATCAAAGATTTGCGATATTGGGTTGAACAAGATCGCAAAATTGCGATGAAGGCACTGGAGTTGATTGAAGCGGTTTTAAGAGATCCCTTCGTCGGCATCGGCAAACCCGAACCTCTCAAACACGTGCTGGCGGGAACCTGGTCGCGACGACTTACTCAAGAGCATCGCCTTGTCTATCTGGTTAACGAAAACAAGATCCATTTTCTTCAAGCACGTTATCACTACTAAGGCTGTTCGCCGCGGGGGTCGAGGGAGCGGATGGCGTCGCTGAAGTGTTCGCGGATGTCGGACGCGAGCAATGTGCGCATGCCGAGTTTTTGGGCGGCGAAGTCGCCGGCGAGACCGCCGACGTAGAGAGCGGCAACGGTCGCAGCGACTGGATCCGCGCGATCCTGGAGTGTGCCGTAGGCTTGCGCGAGAAAGCCGGAGATTAGGCCGGTTAATGTGTCGCCCGCGCCGGCTGTGCCGAGGCCGGCGTTTCCCGTCGGGTTAATAAAGACGCGACCATCGGGCGTCGCCAGCAACGGGCGTGCGCCTTTGAGTACTAACAGAACGTGATGTGCCGTGGCAAAGTCACGCGCAACTGCAACGCGATCGTCAAGCACAGACTTGTCAGTCGTGCCCAACAGTCTGAGCATCTCGCCGGCGTGTGGAGTCAAAACCAGTGGGTGCTCGTCTGAACCTTTCAGATCGTTGGGCCAGGGTGCGAGTGAGTTCAGTCCATCAGCATCGATCACACACGGCGTGGAACGACGCTCCACGATCGCGCGCACGAAGCGCCGTGTTCGCTCGTCATCAGTCGTCAAACCTGGACCAACAGCCACTACCGTCATCTTTTCGGCGAGCTTCAGAAAATGATCCACAGCCTCATCGCTGATCGCTCCGCGATCCGTTTCCGCGAGGGCGGTCGTGATCACTTCCGGTATCGCAGCACTCGCGACAGAGACTTGCGCCGACGCCGGTGTCGCCACAGTCACGAGTCCCGCGCCGGCTCGCATGGCCGCGCTCCCGCTCAGCGCCGCCGCGCCGGAGTAACCACGCGAACCAGCCGCAATCAAAACGTGACCGTGCGTGTTCTTGTACGACTCAGGCGTGTAACGTGTGCTCACGAGCCACTGCTGCGCGTCTTCCATCTCAGTCAGAAACAACCAGGGCTGCGCGGCCTGGATCAGGGAAGTCGGACTACCAATGTCAGCAACGATCAGTTCGCCACCAAAGTCACAGGCCGGCGAAAGGACATTTGCGCGTTTGGCGGCCGTGAAAGTGACGGTGAGATCCGCCTGAACTGCCGGGCCAATAGGGGTTGGCTTGTTGGCGTCCAGCCCTGACGGAATATCGATCGACAGGACCAACGGACACGTTCCGAAGGCGCGATCGCGTGCCTCTTTAAGCATCCCCAGATGTTCGATGACTTTGAGAAACACGCCTTCGAGCGGGCGAGTTAGACCAGTGCCGAACAGGGCGTCAACGATGACGTCATATGCGCGACGCGGTTTCGCGATCTGTTCCCAGCCGGCAACGCCTTCACATTCGATGAAGGTCAATGGTGGTGGTGAATCTGACGAGCCGGCTTCGAAGCTCGCCAGACGACTGACCGATTCAAAATTCGTGCTCGCGTCGCCGGAAGTGTCTGAGAGCTTGCCGAAGAGAACGACGCTACAGTGCATTCCGGCGCGTGACAACGCACGAGCGAGGGCAGCGCCATCACCGCCGTTGTTACCTTTGCCGCAAAGGATTAGCGCCTTCCTGTCGTCGAGGTCGCCGCGGAGACGCGTGCGAATAGCTTCCATGCACGCGGCGCTGGCCGCGTCCATCAAGAGCAGGGAAGAGGTGTGATAGTTCTCAACCGTGAGACGGTCAATCTCGCGAATCTGTTCAGCGGAGAGTACGGGTCGCACGAAAGGGATGATAGCAGTTCTCTGCGGCCCTCTGCGTATCTCCGTGACCTCTGCGTTGAAAGTTACCTTCTAACGCAAAGATCGCGGAGATACGCAGAGGGCCGCAGAGAGCAAAAAGCGCGGCCCGAGCCGCCCCGCCTGCCCGCCGCTGCACCAACCGTCCGTTTTTCCAGGATATCTAATCTATATATTCAATACGCCGGGCTCTCCAGAAAAAATCAAAAAAAATTTCTGGAACAAGCTTCGAGCCTGTTCCAGAATCAAGAAAGGAGCACTAGCTTTGGTTTATATCGTGATCGCAGCCCGAACGTTGCTGCGAGTGATTTGCTGCGCCTGTTCAGCGACACGTGCTAAACCAGCGCCGATTATGTACATCAGAGTCTCACAAACTTCGCGTGACCCGGTTCCTACGACCTGACCTTTATCATCTTGCAGAACGTAGATGCGGCCGGTCGACTCGAGGGGAAGAATCATTGGCCTTGTATACATCGCTTTATCTCCCGTGACGGATGAGCGTTTATTTATTCTCGTTCTTTTTGAACTTTCGACGCAGTGCGCCGGCACTTCCAACGAGCCCACTGCCGAGCAGAAACAAGCTCGCCGGCTCCGGAACACTGTTAGGTGAATTGAACCCGCCAAGACGCCACTGATTGATGTCCTGGAAAGTCGTACCGCCGAGACCCTGGACCGTAACACTATTGATAACAGCGCCTTCCATGGCCTCGATACCGAAGAAGTTCTCGCCGTTGGTGTCAACCGAGAAAACCTGATTAAAAACCTGGCCGCCCGCAAGTGTGTAATTCACAGTGAATTGTACCTGGGTCGGTGGTGGCAAGCCGTTGGTGACGTCGATGTTCAGGATTAATTTGGTGAAAGTCGCGCCATTTTCGAGCTGAATCGTCGTGTTCGAAAACGGTGTGTTGCCGGCACCGCCCACGAGAACGGCCTGGCCGCCACTAACGCCGAGATTGCCGCTGCCGGAGGCGGAAGTGAAATCAACGATGAAACCCGCGCCGGCGCCATTGAAATCACCCTGGACCAACGTGCCCGAGTGAACCAGACTGCCGTTATTGAACAGAACGTTATCGGTGCCCTGGTTGCCAGGATTACCGACCGTGATCGTAATGGGATCGGCCCAGACGGTGGATGAGGCGACCATCATGATGGCGAATGCTGCAGAGGCCAGAATCAGGCGTTGCAGGTTGAAAATCTGGGGCATAAAAGGAGACTCCTTGTCCTTGGTTTCTCAAACTATGAAGGAGAAAGTGTTAATGGCGCGGGGGTTCCAGCGACTTGGAGAGGAGTTTCACGCAAAGGCGCAAAGGAAGACGCAAAGGCCGCCAAGAGGATCTTCTTTGCGTCTTCGTTTGTCCTTTGCGCCTTTGCGTGAAACTTATCTCAGAGACCGTATTCCTTGATCTTATTGAGGAGTGTTTTGTAGCTGATACCGAGGTCTTCGGCAGTTCTGCTCTTGTTGCCCAGATTAGCTTCCAGGACGCTGCGAATCTTTTTTCGCTCGACGAGACGTAGGGCGCGATGACCTGCTTCGGAGAGGGTGCCGGAAAAATCGAGCTGGTCGAGAGTTTCTGACTCAGGCGCGTCCAATGGTCCAAGGCCCAGGTCGGTGGGTTGAAGAATCAGCGAATCGGAGATGATGCAGGCCCGCTCAACCGCATTCTCGAGTTCACGGACGTTGCCGGGCCAGCGATGTTGTTTCAGTGCCGCAACTGCTTCCTCGCTCAACTGTGCTTCGCGGCCACGAAGTTCACGACCGATCTCCGATGTGAAGTGCTTAGCGAGCAAAACTATGTCGTCCCCACGTTCGCGCAACGGCGGTACTTCGATTGGAAACACTGCGAGACGGAAGAACAAATCACCGCGAAACTCCCCGTTATCAACCGCGGCTCTCAAGTCTTTATTCGTCGCCGCCACAACGCGAACATCCACTGCGACCGGCGCGCGGCCGCCAATTCGATCCACTACCTTCTCTTCGATCGCACGTAACAGTTTTCCCTGCACCCCAAGCGGCAGTTCTCCAATCTCGTCAAGGAACACGGTGCCGCCTGCAGCGAGTTCAAACTTTCCCTGGCGCCGATCGGTTGCGCCTGTAAAAGCACCGCGCTCGTGTCCGAACAGTTCGTTCTCGATCAGGGTTTCGGGAATGGCGGCGCAGTTGATCGCCACGAAAGGATGATTGCGACGAGGCGAGAGATGGTGAACTGCGCGCGCGAAGAGTTCTTTGCCGGTGCCCGACTCGCCGAGCAGCAGCACTGTGGCTTCGGTTTGGGCCACACGCTGCGTTTCGCCGACTGCGCGTTTCAAAACTTCCGACTCGCCGAGTATGCGCGGGAAGCCATAGCGGCGCGACCATTCTTCGCGCAGCAGTATGTTCTCGGTTCGGAGTCGTGCTTGCGCGAGGGCGCGTTCGACGAGCAACAACAAATGATTCGAGTCGACGGGTTTCTGGAGGAAGTCGTGAGCGCCGTCTTTCATTGCCTGGACGGCTTCGTCGATGGAGCCGAAGGCGGTCATCACGATCACGGGGACGTCGGGATCGGCGGCGCGCGCCGCGCGCAGGACGTCGAGACCGGAACCGTTCGGCATGCGCAGATCGGTGAGCACGAGGCGGTGCCGAGCGTCAGCGATCTCGTTGAGCGCCGCTCGGGCGTCAATCGCTTCCGCTACACTGTATCCGGCATTCTCGAGGGTTAATCGCAGTACGCGACGCAGACTGTCTTTGTCTTCGACGAGTAGGATATCGGCCACTGTCGCCAATGATCGATTTTTCGGTTGCTGGGTGTCAAGAAAGAAATCTCGCGCAAAGGCGCAAAGACGCAAAGCGCTGCCGCGCTGCTACGGAACTCAACTTCCTACTCATGTAACTTAAAGTAACGATCGTCGCGCTGCTTTCAATCCAAACACATCAATCGCGTGCAATCGTCGATGGAATAGCTATTGCTCTAAGGTCAGATCGGAAGAGCTTGTCGGAGGTGGACGCGCCAAATGGACCACAACAGCAGAACAGCCAGGCAGCAGCACGGATTCACGATCATGCAGATGGTCATTACGCTCGCCATCATCTCGGTCGTATCCACCGTCGGCGTGCTCGGTGTCAAATCAGCGCGCGAGCACTTCAAGATGCAAAACTCTGCCCGCCTCTTTGCGACCTACGCTGAAAAGGCCCGCGCTGACTCAGTTCGCCGGCATGCCGGCACCGGCGAGGAAGCTTCACTGGAGATGTTCGGAGAAGGAACCAATACTTACAACGTCACCATGGATTTCGGGTCAGGAGTTGAGACGCGCACCTTTCAACTCGATCCCGGAATCACATTTGGTACGGCTGCGGCAAAAGTGACGTTCGACTGGCGTGGCCGACTGCTCGGCGAGGCGGTCGTATTCCAGATAAAAAGTAACTATCTATCGGACGAAATTCCCGTTGACGTGTCAGGCTCCGGCGATGTGACGATCTGGTCACAATATTACCCCGATTATAAGATCCCAGCGGTCGCAGTCGCGTCGGTCAGCGACGATGTGGACCATGGCAGCGCAAGCCCGTCGCCATCGGCTTCCGTATCGCCAAGTCCCTCCGGCAGCCCTTCGCCTTCAGAAGATCCAACTCCGACTCCAACTCCGACCCCAACGCCTACTCCGACTCCCACACCGAATGGGAACGGAAACGGCAATGGCAATGGCAACAATGGGAACAATGGAAATAACGGCAACAACGCGACTCCAACACCCACTGCCACACCCACACCTAGCGCATCGCCCTCGGCGACTCCGATTCCGCAATGTGTCTCAACGATCAGTCCCAGCAGTCTCTCGCTAAGCCAAAGCATTGAAGCTCATAAGACGGGAACGGCTGTGTTCACGGTGACGAACGGAACTGGAGTACGCACTATCAGCGCCTCGCAAGCCGGCAACGGTAACAGCTTAGTCCTCGGACTATCGCTGGTAAGAATTGACGGCAATGGTACGAGCGTCCTCACCGTCACGACCAAGAACGGCGCCGGAAATCGCGGCGTGTTTGTCGTCAACGTGACAACCGACCCTGCTTGTGGTTCCGGTGCACAGTTAACAGTTTCAGTGACCAACTAAGGCGGCCTATGAAACTCATGCACAAAGAACAACAAGGCTTCACACTTCTGGAAGCCGCGATAGCCATGGTCATCCTGATGATCATCGGACTCGGCATCGCCTCGCTTTTTACTTACGCGATTCACGCGAACGGTAACGCCGACGATCGTGTTTTATCGATGGCCCTGGCCCAAAGGCGCATGGAGTGGTTGCGGACGATACCGTTCACCACGCAAACACGGCATGTTGCGTATTCATATCCCAACGGCGGGTTGGAAGTGACCGGCACTGCCGGAGTCACTGAGACGGTCACTAACGCCGGCCGCAGTTATACAGTGCGAACAGTGATTGAGAATCTGAGCACTGTGCCGGTGGGAAATCCGGATGCAGGCGAGCCAACGGTGAAGAGAATTCAAGTTTCAGTCACGCCTGTGGGAGCGGCAACGGCGTTTGAGACGGTCGCCGTCACTACTCAACGGTCCACACAGGTTACCGGTATCTACTAGCGAGGACTTTATGAGTTCGAACAAAAACGGCAGCAGCGGTTTCTCCCTACTTGAGCTCCTGATTGCGATGGTCATCACAATGGCTTTGATGACTGCTGCCAGCACGCTGCTCGCAAATGCTCTGCGCGTGCGCAGTCGCGAGAATCAGAAGTCTGACGCACTCGCTGATACGCAGCGCGCTCTCAATATCATGTCGCGCGAGATCGCGAACGCCGGGTTCAACTTGACCGGCAACGGTATTGTCGCTGCCGATTCAGGCTCAACCTCAATTCGAATTCGTTCGAACCTCAATCGATACCAGGTCGAGGACGCCGACGCTACTTCGCGAGACAACATTATGACTGAGAGCGAAGACATCAAATACTTCGTCAATGAAGCCGAAGAGACGATGTACCTGGTCCGGCACGATCCATATGGAAACGGCAGCACGGTGCTCGCCAATCGCATCGACCAGATGCATATCCATTACTTCGATCAAAAGGTGACTTACACCGCTCCGGCAGGAGCGTACGACATCACTGATATATCGGCGACACCAGTGTCGCCCGAAAATGCGAAATACATCGTCATAACTATCGCCGTGACGTTAGACCCTGTTGGACAGGAAGGCTCACCGGGGTATCAACCGCCTTACACAGTATTGCTTTGCTCTGACGTTACGCTGCGCAATACGAGTCTATGGAGCTACTAATGAGATCACAAAAGCCAACTCCGTGCTTTAAAGACCGTGTTGGTGAAAAAGGTGCGGCACTCATCACGGCAGTTCTACTTTCGATGTTGTTGCTGGCTGCCGGTGGGACGCTTGTTCTGACTTCCACGATGACCGGCATAACCGCGCGAGATTCGACCGCTGAGATGCAGGCCTACTACGCGGCGGAAGCGGGCGTGGCCAGGACGCTCGAAGTGTTAAGAGGCAACGTGCAATCAAATCCTGCGGGCACGCGCGCGTCCTTCAAAAATGTCTTATGCAGCAAGACGCTATGGACCACCACCTCGGGTAATGAAGTGAATGTTGCGTCCGACGGCTCGACACGTTTTCAGGTCCTCGAGATCATGGACCCTGACAACCAGACGCCCGATTGTACCCTCGCCTCATACAAACCGGACCAACTGAGGATTCGCGTCCTCGGACTTGGCCCCAGCGATAGCCAGAAGAAGATGGAGATCGTTGTCGGTCGTTACACGCTGGAATATAACGTGAAAGCGGTCGTCACATTGCCGAACGGCTCCGGAACCCCGATGGGATTTGATCTCGGCGACAGTAATGTGACTTCCACATCAGGTACAGACCTGAACGGTTCGGGAACTCTTGATGCATACGCGGTGAGTGGTAGCGACAGCAACATCGCCAACAACGTCATGGACGGTTGCGACCCTGATGGAACCAACTGCGGCAACGGACCTAACGTTTCACCGCCCAATCCGTTGGTCCTGAACTCCGACAACACTCCGAGCTTTCTAAAGTCGGTGTCCAACGCACGAGAGTTTTTGTATGGCACCGAAGGAATGATGAATGCTGCCATCAACCAGGGACGCTACTTCACGAATGGCGCATCCGCCATCGCCAGCACTGCGGGACTCGGCGCGAGTAATCCGGATGGCGTGCTGACGTTTGTTGATGGCGATTTCACGCTTGGACCAGGCAGCCCGACCGGGCAGGGAACTCTGATCGTTACCGGCAATCTCACTCTCGATGGAAGCTTCAACTGGAACGGCGTGATCATGGTGCTCGGCGAGGGTCATGTGTTGCGTAGCGGCGGCGGTCACGGAAACATTTATGGCGCGGTGTTTGTGGCGAAGTTTGCCCGCACCGGAGCCAGTACCGACGTGTTTGGCGCGCCGTACTTCAATACGAATGGCGGCGGCTCCGCAAATATCCAATACAGTTCAGATGCCGTTGACAAAGCGAAGGCGGTAGGCGGCCACACCATTAAGGGCGTGCGCGAGATATAAGTGAGCGGGAGCACCTATTAATCCACAGATTACACAGATCTGCTCTGTGTAATCTGTGGATACCTGTCTCTGGAATCTTCCCACCTTTATCAATTTATCTCCACTTGTCTAGCGGGAATCGTCCGCTGCTTTTGCGGTGCCGCACGCCACAATCGCAGTTGGACGGTAAAGTGCCCCGGCGATCTATGATTGCCGGGGCGCATTTTTGATTCAGCTAGAACAAGTCACCTCAACTAGAACAAATCACCTCAGCTAGAACAAGTCTTCCTGACTTGTTCTAATCAATCATCATAAATTCTTCATGATTATTAGTTGGAGCGTGAGGGTGGTTCGTACTCTTCGCCGTCACCGACTGTGCTCTCAGTGTGAGAGAGTTGCATCGTGAGCATCAGCGGCTTGTAATCGAATGCTTTCGGACCGCCACGACTGTTCTGCACCAGCATCACGAGGTAGTCCTGATTTTCACGGAACCGCCAAACACTGCCGCGTTGATTCATGATCACAAACAGCAGCACCTCGCCATTGGCTGCCCGCATTTGCCCGACTAACGAGCTCGCGCCGCCGTCGGTCCTGACCAACGTGCCGGTCTTCGCGATGACACTCCCACGCCACGCCAGACCATCGAAACGGTCTTCAAGCGTGCCGGGATCGATTCCCGCGACGGGCAGGATCGACGCAGGCGTCATCCCATGCTTCTGCAACTCAGCGCGCAGCTCACGATAGATCTTCATCATCACTCGCGGTGAAATGCGGTTCACGCCAAGGCCACTGAGAGAAGCGATCCTGATCTCGTCCGGACCGAGCTTGAGTTGAGTTATTAATTGCTGGCGCACTGACTCGGGTCCACCCAGTGCTTCACCGATGCGCTCAGCCATGAAGTTATTCGAGTAACACAAAAGCACTTTGAGAATATCGACGAGCTTGCTCGAACGCTGCGTCAAAAGGAGTTTTGCGGAAGGCGTGACTGGAGCAACTGTGACCGCTCCCATCACTGCAACGCTCGGCACCGTCTCGAGACTGGCCCGATCGTTGAGGAGGGTTCGTTCGTAGTTCCACGCGCGCACTGCTTCTGCGTAGCGCAGCGTCGAGTCGAGCGTGTCATACAGTCGCTCGCCGGAGCGTGTCGCCGAGGCGCTGAAATTCATCGTAAAGCCCGGCGCGACGATCAGATCGCCTGAGACCTGTTTGATACCGAGCTTGTTCAGCTCGCGCGCGAGCAACACTCCGTGTTCGTAGTGAAACGACGGATCACGCCCGGAGATGTACAGGTTTCCGTTTAGTACCCCGGTTGTTTTGTCGAGCACGCCATCCGTCCAGACGCCGGTCGCAAACCGGTGTTCGGGTCCGAGGGTGCGCAAGGCGACGAGCGCGGTGGCGAGTTTGAGTGTGGAGGCGGGGTTGAATTGTTCATACTCGTTCTGAGCAGACACTACCTTGCCGTCCAGTGTTTCAATCAATACGCCTTGCAGTCCATACAACGGTCTCGCGTTCTCGGGAGCTGGCGTCGGTGTGGGGGATGGCGATAACTGGGGAACCTGCGCCGGCGTGCTGGAACAGGTTACCAGCGCCACGAGAATTAAAAAGGTCAGTTTGGGCAATCCGTGCCACATCGAGTTCATCATAACAAGTAACCACGGATTTAGATGCAGGTAAGTTGATCCGCGTTCTTCAATGTAGATCCGCAGCCAAACACATCGTTGACAATGTTTCCGGCGCGCTCATAGAATCGCGGTGTTGACAAACTACAGTGCAACGCAACCAAGAACCCGTTACAGTTGAACGAGTGCTGGCCACTCACCGAGCACGGCGCAAGGAGATTCGGAAGCGGCTCCGTGAGTTTGAAGAAGTTTGGCGCAAAGGATCGGATGCCAGGCTCTGGGAAGAGTTGGCCTACTGTATTTTTACTGCCGGTGCTTCGGCGCGCATGGGATTGAATTCAGTCGATGCCGTGCGACCGTTGCTGATGGAAGGCGACTCGGACGCGATGACGGCGGCGTTGAAGAAAGCCGGTGCACATCGTTTTCCGGTGGCGCGGCCGCGTTACATTGTGATTACGAGAAACTACTTTCGCTCGGACTGCGGTATGGCATTGCGCAAGCGTTTGCGTAGCTTTTCAGATCCGTTCGAGCGGCGTGATTGGCTGGCCCGGGAGAAACAAGTCAAAGGGTTGGGTTATAAAGAGGCCAGTCACTTCCTGCGAAACATTGGAGTGAAAGGCCACGCGATTCTTGATAAGCACGTGATGAGATGTTTGGCTGAGATAGGAGTGATTGACTCGGTCAGGCCACCTTCAACCCGAAGGAAGTATCTCGAAGTCGAGCAGCAACTGATTGGGTTTGCTTGCGACATCGGTATTGATTTTGACGAGCTTGACCTTGTTCTCTGGTCCATGAAGACGGGAGAAGTTTTGAAGTAGCAGTTCAGGCGCGAAGCCGACCGTCACTCAGATGGCAGAAGGTGTGAATCATGCAAGGTAATAACCAGCAGCGTCTCTTACGGATGGCGGCCTTCAGTCTGGCCGCCTTCGTACTTTGTTTTGCGCTCGCCGGCTCATCTCAAACTGCCGCCGGGTTCACCGACAAGAAGGCCTATAACAAAGGCTACCGTGCGCTACGCAGAGGCGACTTCGAAGCGGCCGAAAAGATCTTTCGCGAGCTGCTCAACAAAGATGCGCACGACAATGAAGCTCGTCTGGGACTGAGTTTTACCCAACTCAAACAGCGCAGTTTGCAAGCCGCTTACGACAACGCGGCGCGAGTGATCATGCAGGATCCACTCTCGGCGCGCGCGCATGCGCTGCTTGGCGCGGCAATCCTCGGCGCGGGTGAGTTTTCTCTATCGGTAGAAGAGTTTCGTACTGCGCTCACGCTCAACGGAGACGAAGCCCTCGCAGTCGCCGGTCTGGCAATGGTCGACTTCTATGAGAACCGCATGCCGGCCGCTATTGCCGGCTTGCGCAAGGCCGTGAATATGGATCCCGATGAGCCTGACTTCGTTTTCAACCTCGGTCAGGCGGCGGCGCGTAGTGAGAAGTACAAAGAAGCCGCGGACGCGTACGAGAGGTTTTTGATGATCGCGCCGAAGACCGATATCGATCGTCGTGAACGCATCATCGGATTGATCGACTTCCTGCGCTATCTCGGCAGACAGGGACCGCTTTACATCCCCGGCGGTGACTACCGTTCCACTCTCTCGTTTGAAGCAACTGACAATCGTCCGATTCTTCAAATTCGTATCAACGGAAACAAGGAACCGCTGCGCTTTGTGCTCGATACTGGTTCCGGCATGTCGGTCATCTCCGATGAAACCGCGAAGAAGCTCGGCATCAAACCGGTGGCGCGGGGCGGACTCGCACGCGCGGTTGGTGGGGGCGGAAAGTTTGAAATCGTCTACGGCTTTGTAGACTCGATCGAGATTGGCGGCGTGCGCGTCCAGAATGTGCCGGTGTACATTCGCAAGTTCTTCGACAATCAGATCCCGGTTGATGGTTATCTGGGGCTTTCGGTAGTCTCGAAATTTCTCGCGTCGGTCGACTACGGCACGCGCCACATGTCGCTCGTGCGCCAGAATCAAACGGATCAGGTCGAGAGTTGGACCGCCGTGCGCCGGCCGGAGAACATGCAAGGGTTGATTCCGGTTGCGCCTAACGACGGCTCGATAGAAGTTCCATTACGAACGACGTCGAGCGGTTTTTTGAGTGGTGAAGTCGGGCTCGACGGTTTTGACAAGAACGTCAACTTCATCATCGATACTGCCGCAAGTATCACAGTGATTTCAGAAAAGCTTTCCCAACAGGAACAACTACTCGAGTTGCTTCAGCCTTCGAAGATGCGTGTGTTTGGAGCCGCAGGCGTTACGGAAGACGTGAAGCTGTTGCAACTGCCGCGGCTGAGTCTTGGCTTGAGCAAGCTCGAGAAGATCAATGCCGCCGTGCTCGACATGGAGCCGGTAAACGAGACTGCCGGGTTTACGCAGAGTGGAATTCTCGGCGGTAACTTCCTGCGCCACTTTCGTATCTATTTTGACTTTGCAAGGGGGGCAATGCGTTTGGAACCTTTGAATCAGAAACCGAAGAGCGTCGAAATTATAAATCCGGAAGCAGTGGTATCTCCATGAAGCAGGCACTTTATCTCGAGACATCGGTAATTGGCGCCTACCTGGATAACGGCGAACCGTTTCGGCGCGACTTGACGATCCGTTGGTGGGAACATGAGATGCCCGACTACCGCACGGTAGTCTCGCCGCTCGTGTCGGCTGAACTTGGTCGTGTGAAAGAACCGCATCGCAGTTCGTACCTAAAGTTGATCAGCAATCTGGAGCAGGTCGACTTAACTGAAGAGGCAGCGATTCTCGCGGAAGGTTACATCGCGCGCGGGATTTTTCATCGCAAGTACATCGCCGACGCTTTGCACGTAGCGATTGCTTCGTTTCACAAGATCGATTATTTGGTAACGTGGAACTTCGGCCATCTCGCCAACGTGCGACGCCAGGCGCGCATTA
>Ga0207708_10000385_pt1 | contig 34524 bp, 26 predicted proteins | sample KBSK5101metaG_FD_184340 | JGI IMG/M metagenome (GOLD analysis project Ga0207708, IMG submission 184340) | Corn, switchgrass and miscanthus rhizosphere microbial communities from Kellogg Biological Station, Michigan, USA - KBS K5-10-1 metaG... | ecosystem: Host-associated > Plants > Roots >... | reverse complement strand
CGGCTTGGATCATCCCTTCGTGTTCGTGCTGACGCCCCGCGCGGCGGCCGGGACAGAGCCAGACGCTCCGACCGGCGACGATCTCGCGCTCAGCTACTATGAAGGTGACGAAATAGACCTCACGCCTCTCGTGTACGAGCAGACCATCCTGGCGCTGCCGACCCGGCCTGTCGCGCCACAAGCCTGGCATTTATCCCACACGAACGAGAGATTGCTGTGATAGATGCCGGCGCAGCGTCTGCCGTTCACTGTCCGGCTGCAGCGGTGATTCACCTGTTCCAGCAAGTCGGTGATTGCACGACATTCGCTGCACGCCCCCAAAGGTTTCGGTCTCGCGAATCGCGGCATCAGTGATCCCGATCTAGGAGGCAGCGTGCATCACTTTATTTCGCGAACAGCATGGCCGGATTCTCGAATGCCTTGAACTCGATGGCGTTGCCGCAAGGGTCGAGGAAAAACATCGTGGCCTGCTCTCCGACCTCTCCCTTGAAGCGGATGTGCGGCTCGATGACGAAATCGATCTGCGCCTCGGTGAGTTTGTCGGCCAATTTTTTCCAGGCATCCATCGGCAACACTACTCCAAAGTGGCGCACCGGCACGTTGTCGCCATCGACCAGGTTGGTATCCCGATGACCGGCGTCGGGCGCGAGATGCGCGACGATCTGGTGGCCGTGGAAATCGAAATCGACCCATTCCGGGGAAGACCTTCCCTCCGGACAGCCCAACAATCCGCCGTAAAAAGCGCGCGCCTCCTCCAGGTTGGTGACAGGAAATGCAAGATGAAACGGTACTACGGGCATGAGTGCTCCCGAGAAATGACAAACCGCAGTTTACCGCACAGCTCCTCCGCGGTTGCGCCGAAATCGACCCGGCGTGACCGGTTCAGCTGTAAGCGATCCGTAACGGTTGTCCCCATATACTATGACGCGTGGGTAACAGCGCCGGCCAAAGACAATCAGCGGCCCGTGCAAGCCTGCGGCAAGGTCCGGGGAGGTTCCGTTTTCCAACATGACTCAATAAAATGAAAGGGAAATATCGTCATGACCAAGCTCCATATCACCGCTAAATGTGTGGCTGCGCTCATGCTTGCAGGAATTGCGCACAACGTCCTCGCCGAGGAGGAATTCGAGGCCCCGCTCGTTGCCTGCCTTTCCAATGGAACCGCCATCGGCGGCGTCAATTCCTGCGGAAAAATCTGGAAGCTCAAATCCGGCAAGGCCGAATTGAAGAAAGGCAAGCTGGAAGTCCAGGTCAAGGGGCTGGTGCTGAATGACGCAAGCGTCGGCCAATATAACGGCAGCCCCGACGGCGTGGATGCCGTTGCGGCGGCGGTCATTTGCCACGGTCCATCAGGCGCAACGGTGGCCGCGCAACTCGACCCGGTGCCGTTAAGCAAGACCGGCGACGCCAAGGCCGAGGGCAAGGTGTCGCTGCCCAACGGATGCGTCGGACCGGTCGTCGTGCTGCGCGAACGCTATGAGGGAAAAATCGGCGGCTGGCTGGCTGGCACCGGAATGTAAAGACTCGCACGACAGGCCGCCCTTCGGGGACGGCCTTTTTTTTCATCAATCACCTACCGACACGCTCACCGCAGAGGACGCGGAGGAAAACCAAGGAGAAAGGCAATATTGCGAAATGGCCGATGACCCAGTGCGGTGAATGTTGGCAGCGCAGGATTGTGACCAACTTCCGCGCTCTCAATCCCACGTTTTCTTTCCTCGTTCTTGTTTTTCCTCCGCGTCCTCCGCGTCCTCTGCGGTGAGTGCTTATTTCGAGTCTGTAATGAACGCCCTATCGAGTCTTCCGCTGGCGGAAGGCTTCAATGTACGGTTTGACGTCGGCTGCCTCGATCGCATGCACGGCTTGCGCTGCCGTTTGATCGATGCGCTGGGTGATGACTTCGATGCCCTGGATTGCGAGCATTCTCGTGTACTTGATGCCGGGGTTCTCGCCCGCGAACCGCACAACGTTGGGATAACGAGAAAGGTCGCGGACGCGGAACGGCTCGCGTGCCCACCAGGACTCCTGCAGCTTCAAAATCTCCCCTTCCGAACCTTGCATCTGATAGTCGATGCGATCGGTGAAGGTGTAGTTGGCGAGGACGGTTTCGCCGATGAGCAGCAGTTCCACCGTGACGCGTTGCTCGCGGCCTCCCTCGGTTTCAAAGTGCGTTGCGATTTCATCGGCCTCTTCCGCGTTCAATACGCCCGCGGCCGCTTTTGCCCACCCTTCGCGGAACCAGGCTGTATCCAGCAGTCGAGCCGCTATGATTTCGTCCGTGGCTTTTCCCAACCGGTTTTCCGCGGCCCGCCACTCGGGTGCTCCTGAATTCCAATCCGGTCCGAGCCCTGCTTCACGGCCCGCGCGCGCGAGCTTCGAGCGGATCGCCTTGAGTCCAGCTTGTTTCACCACCACGCGGCCGATGTCGATGGCGATTTCCGGATCATGGGTCGCCATCAGCCGGCTCAGCGCCTGATTCTTCATTTCGTCCGCAGGCACGCAGGTCGCGCCGGCCGTCAGGGACAATATCAGGGTAAAGCGAAAAAACGCTTTCGCGATCGATGAGGGTGCCATGACTGTGCAGTTTAATGGTGTTTGCCGCGCCCCGAGCGCTTTGCAATTTCCGGGGCGGCAACACCCTGCGGTATCATGCGTGAGGCTCGTCAGGCGGCTTGAGCCGCAATCCAAAATAATCGGGAGGAGATACAAGCAATGGCCACATCAAACAAGATCGCGATCGTCACGGGAGCAGGCAGCGGCGTAGGCAAGGCCGCGAGCCTCGCACTGCTCAAGGCGGGATACAGCGTGGCTATGGCCGGCCGCCGCAAGGACGTGCTGGAACAGGCCGCGAAGGATTCCGGCGCAGGCGCGCGGGCATTGGCGGTGCCGACAGACGTCGCCGATCCGCAGTCAGTCAAGGCACTGTTCGCCAAAACCAGGCAGACCTTCGGCCGTGTCGACGTGCTGTTCAACAACGCCGGCGTGAATGCGCCGGGCGTGCCGCTCGAAGAACTGACCCTCGAGCAATGGAAAAACGTCGTCGACATCAACCTGACCGGCATGTTCCTGTGCATCCAGGAGGCGTTCCGCACGATGAAGGATCAGGACCCACGCGGCGGGCGCATCATCAACAATGGTTCGATCTCCGCGCATGCGCCACGCCCAAATTCGATGCCTTACACGTCGACCAAGCACGGTGTGACCGGGCTGACGAAATCTGCCTCGCTGGACGGACGCAAGTACGACATCGCCTGCTCGCAGATCGATATCGGCAACGCGCTAACGGAGATGGCGGCGAAAATGACCAAGGGCGTGCCGCAGGCGAATCTGGAAATCAAGGTCGAGCCCACCATCGACGTGAACCGGGTCGGCGAAGCCGTTCTGTACATGGCGCAACAGCCGCTGGACGTCAACGTCCAATTCATGACGATCATGGCCACCAAGATGCCCTTCGTCGGCCGCGGCTGACTTGAGTCCTGGTGTACCCGGGCTGGCTCTGGATTCCGGTTACGCTCTGGGCGGCGTTCGCGCAGACTTTGCGCAATGCCGCGCAGCGCAGTTTGACCGCGGACCTGGGAACGCTCGGCGCAACGCTGGTGCGCTTTCTTTACGGACTGCCGTTCGCCGCCATGTGGTTGTATGCCGTCCATGCCTTCGGCCATTTCGACCTTCCCTCCCCCAATCGATCTTTCCTGGCGTGGGTGCTGTTCGGCGCGGTGAGCCAGATCGGCGCCACGGCATTGCTCCTGAAGGTCATGACCGAGCGCAATTTCGCGCTCGGCGTGGCGTACTCGAAGAGTGAGCTCATCCAGGTCGCGATCTTCGGGTTTGTTTTTCTCGGCGACAGAGTCAGCGGCGTCGTGGCGATCGCCATCGCGCTGGGGACCGCCGGCGTGCTCATGCTGGCGCCAGCCAACCGGGAACATCCTCTGCGGGCATTGCTGGCGGGCTGGACTTCGCGTATCGCCTTGCTCGGCATCGCCTCAGGCGCGGGATTCGCACTTTCCGCGGTAGGATTTCGCGGCGCCGCCCTCACGCTCCAGGGTACGCCCTTCCTGATGGCTGCTGCCTGCACACTGCTGACCGCTCAGTTGCTGCAGACAATGCTGCTCGGCGGGTGGCTGCTGCTGCGCAAGCGCGAAGTTGTCGTCCGCGTCCTGCGCGCATGGCGTGCCTCGCTATTCGCGGGATTCATGGGCGCTGCCGCGTCGGCAGGATGGTTTACCGCCATGGCGATCGAACCGGTCGCTCATGTGCGCACCCTTGGTTTGATTGAATTGCTGTTCAGCTATATTGTGTCGCGGCGCGTCTTCCGCGAACATTTTGCGCGCCGTGAATTGATCGGCATTGCCCTGCTGACACTTGGTTTGATCGTCGTCGCGTTGGGTCACTGAATGCGGCATTAGACTTAAAACGAGATTTCACCACGAAGACGCGAAGACACGAAGAAGGACAAAGACAGAAGAACCAGGACTGAATCGAATGGTTGTCGGCTCAATCGACGACGAGTGAACTGTCACCAGATGCAAAATCTTTCTCAATTGCCGAGCTTCTTCTTCACTGTTTTCTTCGTGTCTTCGCGTCTTCGTGGTGACAAATCGGGCAGTAGATATTGATGAATTGACGTATGTTTCCCAACCAACAGGAAAAATCATGATCCACGTCATCGCCACAGTCGAATTGAATCCCGGAACCCGCGACAAATTCCTGGCCGAGTTCCGCAAGCTCATACCCGACGTCAAGTCCGAGGCCGGCTGCATCGAATACGGTCCGGCCATCGACGCGGAAACGGACATCCCTATCCAGTACAAGCTGGGGCCTGATCGCGTCGTCGTAGTCGAGAAATGGGAAACCGTTGCGGCGCTGAAGGCGCATGGCGTCGCGCCGCACATGCAGGCGTACCGGGCGCGAGTGAAAGACTACGTGAAGGGGATGGAACTGCGCGTGCTGTCGCCGGCCTGAGCGTTCGCTAGAACCGGTGCTAGATATCTGAGCTTCGAGTTAAAGCGTCACCGTAGGTGAGACTCAGAGTCTATTAATGCTTGATTCCAAGCGAACGATTCTGGATTCGCGAAGTTCAGGCCGGAAAGACGGCCCGCCTGACGGAGGAAAGCCTCCATGGCGCGGACAGGTTGCTGTGTGCATGGGCGAACTGGGAAACATTCAATAGGCGCCCGACGAACTCGGCATGAGTACTAGAGCGCTCGGCCATAACCTTCTAATGAAATTTTCGGCGTTTGGATGCTGTTTTTGGCATATCCCCCTCTCTCCAGCTCTCTCCCGCCAAGGGAGAGAGTGATTTGAACCTCTTCGCCTCTAGATCTCCCTCTCCCCTGGCGGGACAAGGGCACACTTTAAGCGCAGCAGAGGGTCGGGGAGAGTGGGTTCAGTCGCCCGCAAGTCTGTAACCGACACCCGTTTCGGTCAACAAATGCCGGGGGCGCGCGGGATCGTCTTCCAGCTTATGGCGCAACTGTCCCATGTAAATGCGCAGGTAGTGCGACTGCTCGACATGGGACGGCCCCCAGACGTCGCGCAGCAACTGGCGATGCGTGATGACCTTGCCGAGATTGCGCGCGAGCGCCGACAAAAGTCGATACTCGATCGCCGTCAGGTGCACGAGAGCCGACCCGCGGGTAACGGCGCGGTTGGCCAGGTCCACCCGGACGGCGCCGAACTCCACCACGGCGTCGCCCTCGGGTCCGGACGCGACGCGCCGCAGGGCAACGCGAACACGCGCAAGCAATTCCCCCACTCCAAACGGCTTGGTGAGATAGTCGTCGGCGCCCGCATCCAGCGCAGCAATCTTGTCCGCCTCATTGGTGCGGGCCGACAACACGATGACCGGCATCGGGCTCCAGCCCCGCAGATCGCGGATGAACTCGACCCCGTCGAGGTCCGGCAAGCCCAGGTCCAGGATCACAAGGTCGGGCTTGCGCGTGCCGGCTTCGATGAGTCCCGCCTTTGCGGTCTCGGCCTCGAACACCTTGTGGCCCTGGGCCTCCAGCGATGTGCGCACGAAGCGCCGAATCTGTTTCTCGTCCTCGACGATGAGTACCGAAATTGCCGGCGTGTTCATGTGCGGGAGTCAAATGAAATTATCACCACGAAGTCACGAAGACACGAAGAAAACCCAGTCACCATCTTCATATCGGCATCCGACATCCGCTGAGTAGGCACGCTGAAAGTCCAGGTGGTCCGCTCCTGATTCGATATTGTGTGCTTCTTCGTGTCTTCGCGTCTTCGTGGTGACCATTGACCCTGCAATTCATGAATGATGCGAAGAAATGGCCGCTTGCGGCGATTCGTCGCCGGGTAGGGGCATTTGCGGCGGTGAACCAAGCGGCAGCGAAATGATGAAGCGCGCGCCGCCGTCCGGACCGCGTTCGGCGCGGATCTTCCCGCGATGCGCTTCCACGATGGCGCGCCCGATGGCCAACCCCAGCCCGACGCCGGGCGTAGTCGATTCACGCTCGCCACGGGTGAATTTTTCGAAGATCGCTTCTTCCGATCCCGGTGCGAGTCCCGGTCCGTTGTCGGCTACGACGATACGGATGTCGTCACCGCGTACCGAAGCCTCGATGCGGATCTCGCTGCCCTTGGGCGTGTACTTGGCGGCATTCTCGAGCAGGTTGACCATTACCCTCTCGAACAACACGGCGTCGATTTCCACCAGCGGTAAGTCGCCAGGCAGATCGATGCGCAATGTGTGAGCCGCCAGAAATTGCCCGAGCGCGGCAACGGCGCTCCCCACCACTTCTTCCAGCGGTTGCCACTGGCGGTTCAATTTCACCTCGCCCGCCTGCAACTTGGCCATATCGAGCAGGTTGTTGACCAGCGCATTCATGCGCACTGCCTCGTCGCGCATCGCCGTGGCGATTTCCAGCTGCGGACCGGACAGAGGCGGCTTTGTGAGCGCAAGCGATTCGGCCAGACCGAGCATCGCCGTCAGTGGCGTTCTCAGATCATGGGACAACGCGCTCAGGATCGAATTACGCAAACGCTCCGACTCGATCCTGACCAGCGCGCCCTGCGCCACCTGAACGTAGTGGACGCGCTCCAATGCGATCGCGATCAGGGCGGCGAAGGTCTCGAGCAGGCGGCGCTGTTCGGGGATCAGCAGCAGCCTGGCCAGTTCGGGTTCCACCGCCAGTACGCCACGTGTGCGCATCGGTGCCGGCAACGGCGCGTAGTGGATACGGCTGCCTGGCAACGTATCGGTACCGAAGCCCGCCGGCTTGCCGTTGTCGTAGACCCATTGGGCGATAGCAGGATCGACCACCGGCGAACCAGCTGCTTCGCCGGCCGAAGGTTCATGCAAATGATCGTGCTCGTCGGGCAGCAGGATCACCGCTTTGGCGTGAAAACTCGCCTCGATATGTTTGTCGCTGATCTCGATGACCTGTTCCTGCATCAGCACGCCGGATAGTTCGCGCGCGAGTTCGTACAGCGCCCGGGAGCGCGCTTCCCGGTGCCCCGCGACGCGAGCCTGGAAACGCAGACCCGCAGTCAGGTGGCCGACTATCAACGCCACCACAAGCATGACGCCGAACACGATCAGGTATTGCACGTCGGAAACGGCCAGGGTGAAGCGCGGCGGCACGAAGAAGAAGTCGAACGAGGCGACATTGATGAACGCCGCGAGCACAGCCGGACCGCGCCCGAATCGCACCGCCACCAGCACCACCGCGAGCAGGAACAGCATCACGATGTTGGCGAGATCGAGACGGGGCGCCAACGGCCAGGTGCCCGCAGTGACGAGCGCGCAGGTCGCCGTTGCCCATGCATAGCCGGTGTACTGGAATGGGGCCTTTTCGCCTTCCTCCAAAACTGGAGCACGGCGCGGGGTCCCGCTTGTTTCGAGGCCGACCTGGACCACTTCGAGATCCGGGCCCAACGCGGTCAGCTGCTCAGAGAAGGACTTGGTGAACGGCCAGCGGAAACGGCGGCCGCGACCGATCACCACACGCGCGAGATTGCGGCTGCGCGCGTAGGCGACGATCTGTTCTGCCGGGGATTGCCCCGTCAGCGTAGCCGTCTGCGCACCGAGCCGTTGGGCAAGCGCCAGCACACGCAGGATCCTTTCGCGTTTCGCGTTAGGCAACCGCTGCAACTGCGGCGTTTCGACGTAGACCGCATGCCAGGCCACATCGAGCTGCTGCGCGAGGCGGGCGGTGCTGCGCACCACTTTTTCCGAGCCGGGTTGCGGGCCGACGCAGGCCACCAGCGATTCGCGGGTCGGCCAGACGGGGCCGATCGCCTGATCGTTGCGGTAGACCAGCATCTGCGCGTCCACGCGATCGGCAGTACGCCGCAACGCCAATTCGCGCAGCGCTATGAGATTGCCCTTGCGGAAGAAATTCTGGATCGCACGCTCGGCCTGCGCCGGCATGTAGACCTTGCCATGGCGCAACCGCTGCAGCAACTCGTCGGATGGCAGGTCCACGACCGTGACGTCGTCGGCCTTGTCGAACACGCTGTCGGGAACAGTTTCCGAAACCTTGACGCCGGTGATGCCGGTGATCACGTCGTTCAGGCTTTCCAAATGCTGGACGTTGACCGTGGTGTAGACGTTGATGCCGGCATCGAGCAGTTCTTCGATGTCCTGCCAGCGCTTCGGGTGGCGGGAACCAGGCGCATTGTTGTGCGCCAGTTCGTCGACCAGGATGACGAAGGGATGGCGCACGAGCGCCGCATCGAGATGGAGTTCCACCAGACGTGAGCCGCGATATTCGACGTGACGCGGCGGCAGGACCTCCAGTCCCTCCAGCAGCGCCGCGGTATCCTTGCGGCCGTGGGTTTCCGCGATCCCGACGACGACGTCAACGGATTGCGCGCGCAGTTCGTGCGCCGAGGACAACATCGCGTAAGTCTTGCCCACACCCGCCGACGCGCCGAAGAAAATCTTCAGCCGGCCGCGGCTGGCGCGGTCTCGCTCTCGCCTGATCTTGGCGAGCAGTTCGTCGGGATCCTGCCGGGTGTCCGTCATCGCATTTAGGCCTGCTCCCTATTGTAAGGAGTGGCCGCAATCTGAGATAGCAACGTCCTCTGGCCCACTGTTCCTTCGAGATCAAATCTTGAAAAAAACTGGCCGGGGGCAGCCCGGCGGCTGGTCACTTTCCCTGCGCGGCCAAGGAAAGTAACCAAAGGAAGGCCGCCCCTGGTTGTCGCGCCCCGCGTTCGCGGGGTAACCCTGCGCTGCCTGCCGTAGCCTGGCATCCAGCAAAGCTGGGTCTACGTCCCGAGTCCTAGAGTCACTCCGTCACGATCTTCGCGGCCTCCCGTCACCCGTCACTCGTCACGGTTTCAAAGCATCGAGCGCGAGATTCAGTTCAAGCACATTGACTCGCGGCTCGCCGAGGAAGCCGAGTTGGCGGCCTTGCGTATATTGCGCGACCAAATCCCTGACTTTCAGCGGCTCCAGTTTGCGCGCCTTCGCAACCCGGTTGACCTGGTATTCCGCGGCGGCCGGGCTGATGTGCGGATCGAGCCCGCTGGCGGAAGCAGTCACCAGATCGACCGGCACCGGCGCGGTGTTATCCGGATCGGCATCGTGAAGCGCTTTGATGCGCCCCGAGACAGCATCGGTCAACGCTGGATTGAGCGGTCCCTGGTTGGAGCCGCTCGAGGCGCTGGCGTTATTGGGATAAGGCGACGTCGCCGACGGCCGGCCCCAGAAATGTTTCGGGTCGGAAAACGCTTGCCCGATCAGCGTCGAGCCGACGGCCTTGCCGCCGCGCTCGATCAGGCTGCCGTTCGCCTTGCCATGAAAGGCCACCTGGCTAATTCCGGTCACAAGCAATGGATACGCGACGCCGGTAATTACCGTCAATACGATCAACATCACGAGTGCGCGCCTGAGTTCGGTCAACATGATATTTCCTTTCCACTACCTAATGAGTAATGCACCAAGTCGAAGTTTCTACCGCGAAGACACGAAGGCACGAAGAAAAACAATCTTCCTGTGATCACGGATTGGTGGGCGGATGTACGAAGGAAAGTCATATATGTTTTCGCCGTTTGTCGTGAACATCCGCGATAGAGCGATATAGAAACGGACGCCCCAATAATCATTTCGCACTTCTTCGTGTCTTCGCGTCTTCGTGGCGGGATTGAGCATTCATTGGAACCTGAGGTATCAAGCGAGACCAAGCCCGACAAGGATCATGTCGATCAGCTTGATGCCGGCGAACGGCACGATGATCCCACCGACGCCATAGATCAGCGTGTTGTTGCGCAACAGCGCCGCGGCGCCAATGGCGCGATAGCGCACCCCTTTCAGCGCAAGCGGGATCAGCGCGATGATGATAAGGGCGTTGAAGATCACCGCCGAGAGGATTGCGCTGGCGGGACTGGCCAGATGCATCACGTTGAGTGCATTCAGTTGCGGATACGTGGTCGCGAAGGCCGCGGGGATGATGGCGAAATACTTCGCCACGTCGTTGGCGATCGAGAACGTGGTCAGCGCGCCGCGCGTCATCAGCAATTGCTTGCCGATTTCGACGATCTCGATCAGCTTGGTCGGATTGGAGTCCAGATCCACCATATTGCCGGCTTCCTTGGCAGCCTGCGTGCCGGTGTTCATCGCCACGGCGACATCGGCCTGCGCCAGCGCCGGCGCGTCGTTTGTGCCGTCACCGGTCATCGCCACCAGCCGGCCGGTCGACTGGTGATCGCGAATCAGCATGAGCTTGGCTTCGGGTGTGGCTTCCGACAGGAAGTCGTCCACGCCGGCCTCGGCAGCGATGGAAGCGGCCGTCAGCCGGTTGTCGCCGGTAATCATGATCGTCTTGATGCCCATTCCGCGCAGTTCGGCGAAGCGCTCCTTGATACCACCCTTGACGATGTCCTTGAGTTCGATCGCCCCAAGTACCTTCTGGCCGTCAGCCACCACCAGCGGCGTGGAGCCGTGGCGCGCGATGCCGTCGACGATTTCGCCGATCCCGGCCGGAAAAGCGCCACCTTTCGCCTCCACCCAGGCGCAAATTGAATCGCTCGCGCCCTTGCGGATCTGCCGCCCTTCCATGTCCACTCCGCTCATCCGAGTGTGCGCGGAGAAAGGGACGAAGCTCGCCTTCAATGCAGCGACGTCGCGCTCGCGCAGGTTGAACTTCTGCTTGGCGAGCACGACGATGCTGCGGCCTTCGGGCGTTTCGTCGGCGAGTGAGGCCAGTTGCGCGGCATCGGCGAGATCGCGTTCCGATACTCCGGCTGCGGGAAAGAAGCCCGAGGCCTGGCGATTGCCCAAGGTAATGGTGCCGGTCTTGTCGAGCAGCAGCACGTCGACATCGCCAGCCGCTTCGACCGCGCGGCCGGATGTGGCAATGACATTGGCCCGCAACATGCGGCCGATGCCGGCCAGTCCGATTGCGGACAACAAACCGCCGATGGTGGTCGGGATCAAGCACACGAGGAGTGCCACCAATACCGTGATGGTCACCGGATTACCCGCCTTCGCAAGCTCGACGCCGTAGATCGAGAACGGTAGCAGCGTGACCGTGGCGAGCAGGAAGATTATCGTCATCTTCACCAGCAGAATGGTCAGCGCGATTTCGTTCGGTGTCTTGTGGCGGCGCGCGCCTTCGACCATGGCGATCATGCGGTCGAGGAAGGCTTCTCCGGGATTGACCGTCACACGCACGATCAGCCAATCGGACAGCACGCGCGTGCCGCCGGTCACGGAAGAGAAATCTCCGCCCGACTCGCGGATCACTGGCGCCGATTCTCCCGTAATCGCCGATTCGTCGACGGACGCGACACCCAGCACGACTTCACCGTCCGCGGGAATCACGTCGCCGGGCTCGGTGATGAACAGGTCTCCCTTGCGCAGATCCGCCGAGGGCGTCCACACGGCCTCCGCATCGAGGCGCGCTTCCTTGACCTTGCGTGCGAAGCCAACGCGCTTGACCGCGCGCAACGCCGCGGCCTGCGCCTTGCTGCGCCCCTCGGCCACGGCTTCCGCGAAATTGGCGAATAGCACGGTAAACCACAGCCAGACCGTTACGGCCAGAATGAATCCGGGCGGCGCCTCGCCGTGTCCGCCCAGAGCCTGCACAAAAAGAATGGTGGTGAGAATGCTGCCGACGTAGACCACGAACATCACCGGATTGCGCCACTGGTGTTGCGGCAGCAGTTTGACCACGGCGACGAACAGCGCGTCTGCGACGATGCTTTTCGTGACAAGGGAGCGGCGCGGCAAGGGTGTGGCTGCGGAGGTAATCGCTTGGGTTGTCATGGCGGATCGACTCCTGTTTCCTTCGAATGCGGCTAGGCGCCGTACAGCATGAGGTGCTCGACGATCGGGCCCAGCGCGAGCGCCGGGAAGAACGTCAACGCACCGATGACGATTACCACGCCGACGAGGAAAAAGATGAACATCGGCGTGTGGGTGGGCAGCGTGCCGGGGCCCGCCGGAACCTTTTTCTTTGCCACCAGCGAGCCGGCCAGCGCGAGGACCGGGATGATGATCCAGTAGCGCGCGAAGAACATGACGATGCCCAGCGCGGTGTTGTAAAACGGTGTGTTAGCCGACAGGCCCGCGAACGCACTGCCGTTGTTGCCGCTCGCCGAGGAAAAGGCGTAGAGGATCTCGGAGAAGGCGTGCGCTCCGGGATTGGCGACGCCCGCCTTGCCGGCCTCCAGCAAGACAGCAACGGCGGTTCCCACAAGCGCCGTGAGCAAAGGCACCAGCACGCCGATCGCGGCCATCTTTATGTCGAAGGCTTCGATTTTTTTGCCCAGGTATTCGGGTGTGCGGCCGATCATGAGGCCCGCGACGAACACGGCGACCACGGCCAGCAGCAGCATTCCATACAGGCCGGAGCCAACCCCGCCGAATATCACCTCGCCGATCTGGATCAGCCACATTGGCACCAGCCCGCCGAGCGGCGTGAAAGAGTCGTGCATGGAATTCACCGCGCCCGTCGAAGTCGCCGTCGTGATCACCGCGAACAGCGCAGAATTGACCACGCCAAACCGGGTTTCCTTACCCTCCATGTTTCCCCCGGCCTGCAGGGGGGATGCCACCTGGTCGACGCCCAGTTTGGTAAGCGCGGGAATGCCGTATTGCTCCGACCATACAGCCACAGCCATCAGGCTCACGAAGACGACCATCATTGCGGCAAGGATCGCCCAGCCCTGGCGTTTGTCGCCCACCATCCTGCCAAACGTGAAGGTCAGCGCCACGGCGATCACCAACTCGGCGAGCATCTCCAGGAGGTTCGTCAGCGGCGTCGGACTTTCCAGCGGATGCGCGGAGTTTGCGTTGAAGAAGCCGCCGCCGTTCGTGCCCAAATGCTTGATCGCGACTTGGGATGCCGCGGGGCCGACTACGATCACCTGTTCCTTCTGTGTCGCTTTTTCGGTGATCGCATTGCCCGCGGTATCCCTGAGCGGTTGGCCGGCGGCATCGCGTTTGGGGTTGTCGTACTCGATCGACTCGATCAGAGGCACCGTCTGATATTCCGAAAAAGTCTGCACCACGCCTTGCGAAACGAGCACCAGAGCGAGAACGACTGATATCGGAAGCAGGATGTACAAAGTGCCGCGGGTCAGGTCCACCCAGAAGTTGCCGATGGTCTGCATGGTCTGCCGCGCGAAACCGCGGATCAACGCAATCACCACCGCCATGCCCATCGCGGCGGAGACGAAGTTCTGTACCGTGAGTGCGAGCATCTGCGTCAGATAGCTCATGGTCGATTCGCCGGCATAGCCCTGCCAGTTGGTATTGGTGTTGAAGCTCACCGAGGTGTTGAACGAGGAGTCGGGCGATACGGCGGCCATGCCCGCGGGATTAAGCGGCAGATAGTTCTGCAGACGCTGCAGCGCGTAGGCGACCAGCAGACCGATCAGGCTGAACGCCAGGACAGCCACGGCGTACTGGGTCCAGCGCATCTCCTGTGCCGGATCGACGCCGCAGGCGCGGTAGATCAGTCGTTCGAGCGGCGCGCCGATGCGATTGAGGAAGGCCGGCTGGCCTTCATATATCCGGGCCATATACAAGCCAAGCGGCTTCGCCAGCGCGACGACGACGACGAGAAAGAAGACAACTTGCAGATACCCGTTGGCAGTCATCAGAATTTCTCCGGCCAAAGAAGCGCGACAACGAGATAGACAAAGATGCCGGCAGCGAGCACGCCGCTCAGGACATAGATCCAGGTCATCGCGGTCTCCTCATCAATTTGTCGCAACCGTGCACGAGCCCGATGCTCAGGGCCACGAAAAGCACCATCAGTGCGATGTACAGAATGTCCATGTTTGCCCGTCCATAAAGTTCAGGATTGATCCGATGCCATCGGGATACTTCACCAGATCAAAGCTCCGGGTCAGAGCAGTTGTGGATCAATCTTCTGCCGTCATGGTAGGAAAGGCGACGTAAAGAACTCGTAAAGATTTGTGGTGACGTGCTAAAGAAATTGAAACGAATAGACAGGGAAGGACCGCTTGCAATCCGCTGACGCCGGAAGCGTGCTACTCCCGCACCTGGCACGCCTGTCTAATCTGGCCGTGGCTTCGTCCGCATGGCAGAATAGGCGCGCGCATGAGGTGAGACGTCCGGTGCAATGAATGCTCGCCGGGCACCGAACGTCGAATCAAGGCAATGAAAGGGAACGGAGGTCTTTCATGTTGAAGAAATTTCTGGTTTCGGTATCGATAGCCGTCTGGGCCATGATCGCCTGCTCGCCCTCGATGGCCGACACCAGCCTCGGGCTGCGTGTCGGGACCTTGGGCGGCGGCATCGAACTCGCTCACGCCTTTGGTGAAAGGTTCGGCATTCGCATCGGGGCAGACGGCCTGAAATACGACACGACCGATACCTATCAGGATGTCGAATATGACGCCAACCTGAAGCTGGCAACCGGCCAGCTGCTTTTCGACTGGTTTCCGTTCGCGAGCAATTTTCGCTTCAGCGCTGGCGGGATGTACAACGGCAACAAGCTTACGCTGGCTGGAAAACCTTCAGCCAGCGGGACGTACACGTTCAATGGCGTTACGTACAACGCATCTGACGTCGGTACAGTGGACGGCAAGGTCGATTTCAACAAGTTCGCTCCTTACCTTGGCTTGGGATACGGCCGGCCGGTCGGCAGGGGATTTTCGTTGATCGCCGACGTGGGCGTGATGTTCCAGGGTTCCCCTCGCTCGACGCTGACCGCGACCTGCGGGCCAACCTCCACTCCAGCGAGTTGTGCGCAACTCCAGAGCGACGTTGCGGCGGCGCAAGCCCAACTCGACGATGACGCACAAAAATACAAGTACTATCCGGTGCTGTCGATTGGGCTTGCCTACGTGTTCTGATTCGGTGTAGAGAAACAAGATTTCTCTCCGGGCGATCGCCCGGAAGAGAGCATGCTCAGGGCTTGGGCCCTCGCATCTGCGTCGACAATTTCCACGCCATCCAGGCAAGCAGGACCACGGCCGCCAGCAGCGCGGCCCACAGCCCCCACTTCTTGAAATCGATGCGTTGCCGTGCGGCCGCTCTCCCTGCCAGCGTCTGCTCGGATCCGGTCGCGGCCACCAGAATCTTCGGTTCCTGGTCGGTGCGCCAACCCGGCACCAGATTTTCGATGGAGAGCGCACCGGCTTGCGCCTTGGAATTTCCATACGACAGCCGGAACGGCCCATTGCCGCGCGCCGCGAAAACGATCTCCCGCGGCGTCCAGCCCGCATTCACCCTAAGTCGACCCGCGCCAACCCCGCCTGTGGCCGGGTCCGCCCGGAACAGCCAGTAGCGATGCGAGTTGGTGGCAATCAAGACGTCGGGACTGATGAGTTCCACGCCTCCTTGTTTCATGCGGTACACGACCGCGCGCGTGACCGGCCCCCACTTGTCGGCGGACTTTTCTCTGGAGAAAAGCTGTATTGGCACCACGGTGTTTTCCTGCGGCAATCGAAACGCCAGGCGATCGATTGGAAAAAGGCCGCCGATGTCGAAAAAATAATCGCCCGGTTTGCCGGTATCAAGCGTCGCGGCGATTTCCTTCCAGGCCCGGACCGACTGCCTGGTTTGCTCGGGAAGCAGACCGCGCGCGCCTTTCACTTCGATAGCACTCGCCACATCCATCCAGATGAGCCGCAGGTACTTCGCCCGATGGCTCCCATATTCGATGACCCTGCGTTCCAGGCGTTGACCGGCGTGCGACAACCCGCCGAGCGGCGTTTCGGCCGCGACCGTGGTCCAATGCTTCAGATCGTCGCCGGCCTCCAACCGCGCGGCGGTCAGACGATCGACTTGCGGCACGCTCCAATCGAACTCGATGCCGGCTAGCGGCGTCTTCAAGTGGGACGTATCGATCAGGTATCCCAGCAGCACCTGCTTTGCACCCTTCGTGCCGCGCGAATCCAGCCTGACATTAAGTTTGCCTGCGCTTCGGTCGAAGCTCAGGTCTAGCTGGTCGGCGCGGGCATCTCCGGGACCACGCAAGGCAAAGATAGCAAGATCCACCGGGGCGGGCTTCTGTGCGACGCGCTCGACAGGGCGGAAAGCAAACGGCACCGCCTCGCCGCCGCCGTTGAAAACTCGCAGGTCGCGCAAATCGGGGAAGGCCGCCGCCTCATACGTCGAAAGCGGAATCGTCACCCTGTAGAGAGCGTCGCCGCCGAGGCCCTCGATCGGCACCGCAAAGGCGAACTCATCGACCAGCTCGGCGGCGCCCGCCGCAAGAGTTGTCATCGCAAGCAGGGCCGGCAACAGATATTTCATCGATCCTTCACCTTGGCTGGGGGAAGTGGCGCCAGGTAACCGATCACCAGCATCAGGATGCCCACCGCAATGAACGAAACGATGCGCTCGACGCCCCCGACTTTCGCCAGCTCGACAAAAAAAAGCTTCGCGACGACGACCACCATCAGCCCGGCTCCGCAAACCCAGAGCACCCGCAGGCGGCGACGTGTTGCCATCACCATGGCGACCAGCGCAAGGACGGTCCAGAAGATGGACAGGGAAGTCTGCGCGAGATCCGAGCGCAGCATCGCGTCAAGCGAATACGGGATTCCGGCCCAGTGATGCAGCGTGCGCAACAATACCCCGTTCAGAAAAATGAATGCCGCGGCGCCGAGCAATACCCGAGGCAGGAAGGCCGGCACTTCATCGGCAATCTCGATGCCGTAACCACGCAGAGTGCTCCACCACATTGCGAGGCAGGCAAACGCCAGCAACTGCGCGATGTCGAGCGGATTGAGCAGCGGAAGATAGGGTAGCGGTTCGGGATTGCCGTCGTTGGTGAAATTCGCATACAGGATCCAAACCAGCAGGAAAACGGCCAGCGGCGCGGCGCCGGTCCACAGATAGGCGCGTGGATATCGCATTACCGGCCATGCCAGGCGATTGCCCCTGAGCGCAAGAGCAGCCAACAAGGCGCCGGGCCACAATGCCCACGCGATCAGTGGCCACACGTGCCTACCCTCCACGAGGTTGTCGATCTGCCAGCCTACTTCCCAGGCGCCTGTCGCCGCGAGCAGCCACACCCCGGCGGCATGGACGAAAGTCATGTAGCTGCCGTCGTTCTGATCCTGTTGCCTGAGAATGCGCCAGTGGAACAGAAACGCAACGGGCCACGCCAGCAGACCGAAGCCGGCCAGCGGATGCTGATGGGGAAGATTTGTCACGATGACGCCGAGCATGAGCAGCATGATGGGAGTGATCGCGAGGGCGGGAAAACGCGCGATCCACCAGCCGCGTGCCCACAGCGCGCTGAATGCCGCGCACGTACCGGTGAAGAAGAGCAGCGTCGCATTCAGTTGCTCCTCACGGGGCACGTGCAGGCGAATCTCGTGCACTCCCCCAAAAGTCCACCACGCCAGACCCCATAGAAAAACGATGATCGCCACCTGCATCGCGAAGTGGCCGACTTTTTCAGCGTTTTTTTCGATGGTCTTGTTGGAAAACAATGCAGCGCCGGCAATGAAGACGCAACCCAGGTAGTAACTGTTTAACACCGGCGTCGCGCTGAATTGGCGGCCGGCGTCGACGATGAATGCAACGCCCGCAGCGAATTGCATGAGCAATCCGAAAGCGCGCGGCAGTGTCCTTGTCTGACGCGCCCCCACCCAGTATGCGGCAGCGCCCTCGAGCGCCCAGGCGGCGGAGGTCCAGCGTCCGTCGAAGGCCAGCGGGATTGCCAGCGTCGCGAATATCACACCCAACGCGAGAAAGGCTTCGACCAGCATGCGCAGCGATTCGGCATGGCGGCGGTACAAGGCCCCGGCGAGCAGGAGATAGAGCGCGGATGCGCCGACAGCGCTCCAGGCGGCGCCGTATTCGATGTCGTGGACCAGCCGGGTCTGCAGCCCGAACGCCACCAGAGGCGTACCGAACACGATGGTACTGTCAACGTAGTGTTTCAGCTGGGGTGCCTGCTTCAAGGCAAACACCACCGCGATGACGACGTATTGCAGGAAGAACAGCAGCAAAAACGGCTCGGTGCTTTCCAACAGTTCCGGACGATAGAAGCGTGCGCCCCAGACGGCACCGATGCCGAACGTGAACACGAATCCGAGCACGTTGAGTGGCCGCCACGCCTTGTAAAGTGCGATGCCCAGAACGCCGGCGTTGAGCACGGCGTAGTAGCTGAACAGCATCACGTGGCTGCCGCCACCGGTGGACGCAAGCACCGGCGCGAGAAAGCCGCCGGAAACGCCGAGCACCGCAAGTGACAGAGCGTTCTGCAGCACTGCGAGCACAGCGGAGAAAGCCGCGATGGCGACCAGCAACAGGAACGCCGCTTCGCCCGGCAGGAGGTCGAAGAGCCGAAAAGCCCCGAACACGGTCAGGTATAGCAGCCCCACGCCCCCACCCTGCATTGCCAGCGCATAAACGGGTTTCGCTGTGCGCAAACGCCAGCCGATCACGAGCATCACCACCGCGCCCAGCGCAACGCCTATTAGCCTGACTTCGATTGGAACGCGCGAATGCTCGTAGGCGTATTTGAGAAGGAAGGCCACACCGAAGAAAAGAACAATGACGCCGATGCGAACCAGCGCATTGCCGCCCGTCAGCCATGCCCATGCGCGATCGAAGGGCGAAGGTCCCGCGGCGGGTACGGTTGCGGGCTCGACGTATTCTGGTTGTGGTGCGCGAGGTTCAGGCTGCGGTTGTAACGCGACCGGTTGCGCGTGGACCGGCGCAATCTCCTCGGGACCAAGCCCCGGACTCTCTGGCTCGGCTGCCGGCAGTCCAGGGGCAGTGACGGGACCAGGCCGCAGACCTGGAGCGGTTGAAGTCCCGGGGGCTTGCGAGAATTGCCTGCGTAGTTCTGCGACGATGGCTTCGAGCGCGGCAAGCCGTGTCTCGATATCGGAAGCACGAGGCTGCTTGCGGAAAAGGGAAAATACTGCACCGGCCAACGCGCCGAGCAATCCGCCCCAGAGCGTGCCTTCGCCGAAACCGGACACGCTGCCAAGCAGAAGTCCGATCAACAGTCCGATGAACCACATGGCCTCGCTCCCCGTCCGCGGCATATGACCGAATCGCCGCGCATCTTTGCACACAACCCGGCCAAGTCCTAGCCCGGATATTTCATCAGGACGCGGAATCATGGCGGAGGACAGGGCGAGACAGATCGGGCGATGGGTGTTGATGGGTGAAGGGCTACTAACCACTCCCCATTCCCCATTCCTCATCGCCTAGCTATCCGGCATATCGCCGGCGCTATTGCTTGGCGGGGTATTGCGCTACTTCAGCGGCTTGAAGCGGATGCGCTTGGGCTTGGCGCCCTCCTCGCCTAGCCGCTTTCTCTTGTCGGCTTCGTATTCCTGGTAGTTGCCCGGAAAGAAGCTCCACTGCGATTCGCCTTCGCACGCGAGGATGTGAGTGGCGATGCGGTCGAGAAACCAGCGATCATGGGAAATCACCAGCACGCTGCCTGCAAATTCCAGCAAGGCATCTTCGAGCGCACGCAATGTTTCAACGTCGAGATCGTTGGATGGCTCGTCGAGCAGCAGCACATTGCCGCCGGCGATGAGCGTCGTCGCCAGATGCAGGCGTCCACGCTCACCGCCGGACAGATTGCCGACGACTTTCTGCTGGTCCGAGCCCTTGAAGTTGAACCTGCCGGCATAAGCACGCGAGGGCATTTCGAATTTACCGACGGTGAGGATGTCCTGGCCGTTCGAGATCGCCTCCCACACGGTTTTCTTGTTCTCGAGCGCATCGCGGGTCTGATCGACGAATGCAAGTTGCACGGTGGAGCCGATCGCAACTTCGCCGCTGTCTGGCTTTTCCTTGCCAGTGATCATGCGAAACAGCGTCGATTTCCCGGCCCCGTTCGGACCGATGATTCCGACGATCGCGCCAGGCGGCACGCTGAATGAGAGCTTGTCGATCAGCAGACGGTCGCCATAGCCCTTCGACACCTCCTTGAACTCGATCACGCTGTCGCCCAGGCGTTCGGCAACCGGAATGAAGATTTCCTGGGTTTCGTTCTGCTTCTGATGTTCGTGGGACGACAGTTCCTCGAAACGTGCAATGCGGGCCTTGCTCTTGGCCTGGCGCGCTTTGGGATTGGAACGCACCCACTCGAGTTCCTTCTGCATCGCCTTGATGCGGGCGGACTCCTGTTTGGCTTCGACTTCGAGACGCTGCTCTTTCTGCTCCAGCCAGGAACTGTAATTGCCTTTCCAGGGGATGCCGCGGCCGCGGTCGAGTTCCAGAATCCACTCGGCGGCATTGTCGAGGAAGTAGCGATCGTGCGTCACTGCAACCACGGTGCCGGGAAATTTCTGCAGGAACTGCTCCAGCCAATCCACGCTTTCCGCGTCGAGGTGGTTGGTCGGCTCGTCGAGCAGCAGCATGTCGGGCTTCGACAGCAACAACCGGCATAGTGCGACGCGCCGCTTCTCGCCACCGGAGAGATTGGCGATTTTTGCCTCCCACGGCGGCAGCCGCAACGCATCGGCGGCAATTTCCAGAAGATGCTCGACATCGGCGCCGCTGGTAGCCAGGATCGCCTCGTACTTTGCCTGTTCCGTGGCGAGGTTGTCGAAATCGGCATCCGGCTCAGCGTAGGCCGCGTAGATTTCATCCAGTTTTTGCTTCGCGTTCAGGACTTCGCCCAAGCCACCCTCCACCGACTGCCGAACATTCTGCGCGGGGTCGAGTTGCGGCTCCTGAGGCAAATAGCCGATGCGCAGGTTAGGCATCGGCGTGGCTTCGCCTTCGATCTCCTTGTCTTCGCCCGCCATGATTTTCAGCAAGCTGGACTTGCCGGAGCCATTCAACCCGAGCATGCCGATCTTGGCGCCGGGAAAAAATGACAACGAGATGTCCTTGAGGATGACGCGTTTGGGCGGGACGACCTTGCCCACGCGGTTCATCGTGTAAACGTATTGAGCCATATGTGACCTGGGTGGGGATTCGAGGAAGCGGATGATTATAAGCGAGTGGCCGCAAGGGCCGTGGATATCGTAAGTGTTGCGAACAACGGCTAAGGCTCTGTCTTCACGGGATTCTCGTCTTTCGTTCTAGAAAGTTCGGCATATCGGGTAAAAATTCATTTGTCCGATAGCGCACATATGGCGCAAACTCTTCACCGCCGTATTGTGCATCTGCGCTTGCGGCGTTTTCGCCGGATCTCCTCGAACGCAGCTCGTTTGTGCCCGCCAAATGACTCCAAACGGAATCGTATTTTCACAAAGTTGGTCGCCGCGGCAAGCGTGAATCACGACACCGCGCTGCTCACGGTAGTGGCCTTGATTGCGATCTCGGGCGCCGTGTTCGCAGAGCCACCAGTGCCATCAAATACTGAGTCATCGTCAACGACCGACGATCTTCCGTCGGTCGAGGCACCGGCCCGTTCGGCCTGGAGTGCGCCGGAGCCGTGGCGCACCGACCGCTTCTACCTGGGAACGAGTATCTATACCAGGCATTTCAACTACGATGCCGCGCACGACAACCATCAGGAACTGATACAGGGCGAGTGGAATATTACCGAGCGGTGGCTCGTTGGCGTGTCGCTATTCGACAATTCGTTCGGACAGCCAACACAATACGTTTATGGCGGCTATCGATGGCGGCCTTTCGACAAATTGCAACCGCTCTATTTGAAGTTTACAGCAGGACTTGTTCATGGCTACACCGGCCAGTACCAGAACAAGATCCCCAACAACAGTTCCGGGATTGCGCCCGTAATCATTCCCTCCGTGGGCTATTGCCTCAGCCGGTTCTGCTCGGAGATCGTCATTTTCGGCGCGGCCGGAGCAATGGTGACAATCGGGGTAACCATACCCTAGCTCGCGGGTACCTGGCGGCACTGTCATTCCCCAAGCTGACGCCAGCAAACGACTTCAAATTCGTATATCGTCCTTGTCCATGACGATAAGAAAGACGAGCCCCGACAAATCTTTTCTCGACGGCGGCGGCGAACTTGGCGCGCTGATGCGTGCCTACAAATGGACTACAACGCCTCTGGGGCCGCCCGATAGCTGGCCGCGAAGCCTGAAGACGGCCGTGCGCATCATGCTGACGTCGCGGCAGCCGTTCTGGCTCGGCTGGGGACCCGAACTGACTTATCTGTACAACGACCCTTACAAATCCATCATTGGGGGCAAACACCCGCAGGCTCTGGGCCGCCCCTGCTCGGAAGTTTGGCGCGAAATCTGGGACGTGGTCGGGCCTATGACCGAAGCCGTCATGACACGTGACGAGGGAACGTATGTCGAGGCGCAAATGCTCATCATGGAGCGTTATGGCTACCAGGAAGAGACGTACTACACCTTCTCCTACAGTCCGGTCCCAGACGACGAGGGCGGTCCCGGTGGTTTGATTTGCGCGAACAGCGACGTCACACAGGCTGTGATCGGCGAGCGCCAGCTGGCCTTGCTTACTGAACTCGGAACAAAGACCGGCAGCGCGAGGACCTGGCAGGACGCCTGCGCGTTGGCAATGAAATCGCTGGCGACGAGCCCGCGCGACATACCATTTGCGTTGATCTGCATGACGGATGCCGACGGCGAGAGCGCCACAACGGTGTCCAGCTCGGCGGGCGCGGAGCATTTGTGCGATCTCACGTTGTGGCCCTGCACGCAGGTGATACGCAGCGGGCAAATCAGCATCGTGAAGCTTGATGGTACGCATGGCGAGATTCCCAGGGGTGCGTGGCCCCGCGCACCTGTCCAGGCTGCCGTGCTGCCGATTCCCGCGTCGGGCAGCGCTGGACGCGCCGGCGCGCTTGTGGTCGGGCTCAATCCCTTCCGGAAGTTCGACGACAGCTATCGGGACTTTCTTACTCTCGTGGCGCGCCAGGTGGCGGCCGGAATTGCAAACGCGCAGGCGTACGAAGAAGAAAAGCGCCGCGCCGAAGCACTCGCCGAACTCGACCAGGCCAAGACTGCGTTCTTCAGCAACGTCAGCCACGAGTTCCGCACGCCGCTTACTTTGATGCTGGGGCCGATCGCCGACATTCTGGCAAAGCCCGAAGATGGCGTGTTGCCGGAGAACCGCATGCTGCTGTCCGTGGTCCAGCGCAATGGCCAGCGATTGCTGAAGCTGGTCAACACCCTTCTCGACTTCGCGCGCATCGAAGCGGGACGCACACAAGCCGCCTTCGAACTGACAGACCTCTCCAGCATGACGGCAGATCTGGCGAGCAATTTCCGGTCGGCGTGCGACCGTGCCGGCATCCGGCTGCGGGTCGATTGCCCACCTCTCGGGGAATTGGCATACGTCGATCGCGAGATGTGGGAGAAGATCATCCTCAACCTCATCTCCAATGCGTTCAAATTCACGTTCGAAGGCGAGATCGGCGTACACGTGCGCGTTGCAGACAAGCATTTCGAGATCGAGATTAGCGACACAGGCACGGGGATCCCGGCCGAAGCACTGCCGCGCATGTTCGAGCGTTTCCATCGTGTGGACGGTGCGCGGGGCCGCAGTCACGAAGGCAGCGGCATCGGGCTCGCGCTGGTGCATGAATTGGTGAAGCTGCATGGCGGAACGATCAGTGTCGCCAGTGTCCTCGGGCAGGGAACGACGTTCACGGTCCGCCTTCCCAAGGGCAGTTCGCACCTGCCGGCCGAACGCCTCAAGACGCTGCACGCGCAGTCTTCAAATATCGCCCGCGCAGACGCGTATGTCGACGAAGCGTTGAGCTGGCTGCCGGAGGTGTCCGGGGTGCCAGCGGGCACGGAACAGGGTCATGCGCACCGGTTGCTGCTTGCGGACGACAACGCCGACATGCGCGAGTACGCACGACGGCTGCTGGCAGAGCATTATGACGTCGAAGTGGTGGGCGATGGCGAGGCCGCCCTGGCGGCGGCGCGCGCGCGCCACCCGGATATCATCGTTTCAGATGTGATGATGCCGCGCCTGGATGGCTTCGGCCTCATCCGCGAGTTGCGTGCCGACCCGGCGTTGAGGGCCATCCCGGTCATCTTGCTGTCCGCCCGAGCGGGAGAAGAGGCGCGCATCGAAGGCTTGGGCAAGGGCGCCGACGACTATCTCGCCAAGCCTTTCAGTTCGCGCGAACTCCTGGTGCGGGTGGGTACGCTGGTGCAATCAGCCGATGCGTTTCGCAAGGCAAACGAGGCACTGGCCCAATTTGAGACATTGCTCAATCAGGCGCCGCTCGGCGTTTACCTCGTCGACGACAGCTTCCGATTGGCTGCGGTGAATCCCGTCGCACGTCCGGCGTTCGGCGACATCCCCGGGTTGATCGGGCGCGACTTCGACGAGGTACTTCACATTCTTTGGCCCAAAGCCTACGCGGACGAAGTCGTGCAGCGGTTCCGCCACACTCTCGAAACAGGCGAAGCCCATGTTGTTCCCGAACGCATCGAAGAACGCCTGGACCGGAAGGTAACCGAGTTCTATGAATGGCAGATCCATCGCATCCCGCTGGCCGGCAACCGGCGCGGCGTCGTGTGCTATTTCCGCGACATCTCCAAGTCCGTGATGGCGCGAGAGGCATTGCGCGAAGCGGACCGCCGCAAGGACGAATTCCTGGCAACGCTCTCGCACGAACTGCGTAATCCGCTCGCACCGCTGCGCAACGCGTTGCAGTTGCTGCGTCTGAACGGAAAAGCCGATGCCTCGACAACTCCGATTCACGAGATCATGGAACGGCAAGTCAATCACCTGGTCAGGCTGGTTGACGACCTGCTGGAAATGTCGCGCATCAGCCGCGGAACGCTTCAATTGCGCAAGGAGAAAGTCGAATTGGCGGCCATGGTGCGCAACGCGATAGAAACGAGCAATCCACTGATCGTCGCATCGGCGCACCAGCTCACGTTGTCGTTACCGGATTCACCGGTATGGCTCGACGGCGATCCCGTGCGGCTTGCGCAGATCCTCGCCAACCTCCTGAACAACGCAGCGACTTATACGGAGCGCGGCGGACACATCTGGGTGCAGGCCCGGCTGCAGGATGGCGCCGCCGTCGTTTCGGTGCGCGACAACGGGCCTGGGATCGACCCGAGTGACCATGAGAGCATCTTTGCAATGTTCAGCCGTGGCGAACGTTCCACCACTCGCGCGCAGGGCGGGTTGGGCATCGGCCTCGCACTGGCACGCAGGCTCGCTGAAATGCACGGCGGGACGATCGCCGTCGCCAGTGATGGGCCGGGCCACGGCAGCGAATTTACGCTGCGGATTCCGGCCGCGCCGGATCAGGCAGCGGCTCCGCGCGCGGCATCGTTGGCCGAAGGAATTGCTATCCCGAAAAAGCGCATCCTCGTCGTCGATGACAACCAGGACGCAGCAGACAGTTTGGGCAAGATTCTGGAATTCCTCGGCGCCGACGTTCGCCTGGCGAAGGACGGTGCCGAGGCGCTGGAGACGTTCAAGACCCACGATCCTGCGGTGGTTCTACTCGATATCGGCATGCCGGGCATGGACGGGTACGAGGTCGCGCAGCGCATTCGCGGCGGATTTCCCGAGCGGCGTGCAGCGCTGGTCGCGCTGACGGGGTGGGGCCAGGAGGAGGATCGGCGCCGGGCACGGGAAGCCGGGTTCGACCATCACCTGGTCAAGCCGGCTGAAATCGCCGATCTGCAGAAACTCCTCTCCTCGCTCGGAAACTCCCAGCTCTAGCCAAAGGCGCTTCCCGCTCGTTGCGGAACAACAGCGCACCGCTGAAACAATCCAGACGCCCCGCCTTATTCTTCGAGCAGACCGAGCTTTCCGGCCAGCCAGCGCGTCGTGGTCGCCTGGATGAGGATGGTCATGAGGATGGCGATGAAAGTAACGGAAGCGATCAGCTTCGCCTCTGGGGCACCCATCCCCACCAGCAGACCGGCCAATGCCCCGGGCACGACCCCTGTCTCGCGCGTCCAGCACATGAACAGCAATTCCCTCATTGTCCATTTCGCACGGCGATCAGGCAAAGCGCAGAGGAAGACGGTCACCGGTCTTGCCACGAGCATGAACACGGCGACGACGGCGATGCCGCCGACCAGGTACTTGTCTATCAGCGCGAAATCCACCTGGGTGCCAAGCAGGATGAAAATGAACATCCGCATGATCAATGCCGTCGTCAGCACGTATTCGTCCAGCTTCTTCTGCTCGCCACCGGTCATTGCAAAACCAAATGCATCCTTGTTGCCGATGACGATCCCGAATACGAACACCGCCATGAAGCCGCTGGCCTGGAGTCCATCGGCTCCAAGGTAGGCGCCGATCACGGCCATGAGAGAAACGACCGGCGCATATTCCTGCAGGAAGCCGAATTTCTCATGGGCGATCAGGAATGCGGCCAGCCATCCCAGGGAAACGCCGACAACAAAACCGAATCCGGATTGCTTCAACAAATCCACCAGCGCGGCAGGGACGGAGAGTTCTTCCGTACCCATGGCAATGCCCAATATTGCGAATGTGACGATGGCACCGGTTGCATCGTTGAAGGCCGACTCCGACATCACCGTCTGCGCGACCTTGTCCCTGATCCTGATCTGCCGAAACACCGGCACCAGCGTTGCGGGGTCAGTGGAGGCTATGGTCGCCGCCAGCAGGAGTGCGACGATAAGCGGAATGTCCAGAAGATAAGAGGCTGCAATGCCGGTGATGGCGGTCGTAATAAGCACGCCGGCCGTCGCGAGGATGACGATGGTGAGCCATACATTCTTCAGCACCTTGAGCCGCAGCGACGCGCCGCCGTCGAACAAGATGTAGCACGCTCCGAAGATCAGGATCAGCTGATTGAGCGCGGAATCCGCCTTGACCTCCAGCACGCCAGCGGCGCCAGGACCGAGGAGAAGGCCGACGAGAAGAAAAACGACGACATCTGGTACGCGCAGTTTCTGCGCTAACACGCCTACTGCGGTGCCGACGGCCAGAATGATGCCGAACACCAGCAAGACGTGCTTCGCGACTTCCACCGATGCTGCAGATTCCACTTTCCATCCGATCGAGATCTTGAGGTTTGCGCCTGGGACCTCGGCCAATTTTGGCACAAGCCCTGCTGCTCGTGTGCGCCGGTCATTCTTATGCCGCAGGCGCTTCATTCCGACTCTTCACGCTGGATATAGCGGCTTGTCGCCTACGCCTGATCAGGATGCCTCGGCCTTGGATCAAATTGAACGCAAGAAACGGGGTGTTCCTGCCGACGCATCTGGCTATCGTTCACAAAGAGATCGGCGGTCGCGCATCTCTCCATCAACCATAACCACCGAAGGAATTCATCATGTCAAAAGAGCAAGACAACAAGGCAATCGTGGGCCGCTGGTTCACGGATTTCTGGGGAAAAACCTGCAATCTCGACATCGTCGACGAGCTCGCGGCTCCCGACATGCTCCTGCAGTACTCGCTGCATGAGCCGCGCCGCGGCCGGGGAGACATCAAGGCGTTCATGTCCGACTTTCGCGATGCTTTCCCGGACCTCAATTTCTGGGGCGCGGCTGATCTGATCGCCGAAGGCGACTATGTGGTCGGCCGCTGGGAAGGTGGCGGTACGCATACGGGTCCGGCTTTCAGTGACTTCCTGGCGGGATCGTTGCCGGCTGCGACCGGCCGAAAGATGCGGTTCACCGGCACGACCGTACTTCGAATCGAAAAAGGCAGGATCGCGGAGGAGATCGGTCTGGACGATGGGGTAACTGCCTTGATGCAGCTCGGACTGATCGAAGGCGCGCGGCGCTCCTGAACTGCGTATTGCCGAACGGGAATCCCACTAACTCGTAATGGAGACGGCCGCGCGAGGTCTTGCCACTCGCCGGCGGTCTCCACTTGTCTCAGGGTGCCCGGTGACGGACGAGCGTTAGCTCAGCATCGTCGTCGTCCTCTTTCATCCGACCGCAGGCCACCGCCGCCTCAGGCCACAGACGCTCACTCCACCGGAAAATCCACGCGCTTGATGAACACGACCTTTCCGCTCTCGTTCTTCACCACGTTGTAGCCATGCACACCGTCGCCTCTGGCATCGAACTCGTACGTCCCTTCAAGGCCTTTGTGGCCTTTGATGGCGAGAATCGCCTTGCGGACGGCTTCGGGTTCGGTGCTGTTTGCGTTGTTCATGGCTAGCGCGAGGATGCGCAGCGCGTCGTATGCCCAGCTGGAAAAGTTGTCCGGATAGATGCCGTAGCGCTCGAAATATCTCTTGGTATATTCACGCGCCGCCTCGTTGGCCTCCGGGTTGAAATCGGCAACGGCGTAAGCGCCGTAGAGGGCTTCGCCCGCCAGGCTCCGCGTAGTCACCGCCGCCGTGGTCGGCGACCCGATCCATTGAATGTTCACGCCCAGCTGGCGTAATTGCTTCGCAAAGATCGCCTGGTCGACAGGTACCGTCATGTAGGTTCCGAGCACTTCGGCACCGGATTTTTTGACGGCCAGTACGATCGGAGCGAAGTCCTGCGAATTGCTGGTGTACCCTTGATCGAGCACCGGAGTTATTCCAAAACCCTGCAGCGTCTCGGTAAGCGCCTTGGCGCCTCCCTGCCCGAAGGCATCTGTGGCGTGCACGATCGCCCACTTTTTCAGCTTCAGCGTGTTGACACCGAACTCCGCGATGACTTTGGAAGAGTAAAGATCGTTGGGCCGGGCACGAAACACCCACTTGTTGTTGATGCGGGTCAGGCTGGGGTCGGTGCCGCCTATCATCGTGGGAATGCCGGATCTCGCGATCGCGGGCGATGCCGCCTGTATCTGCGTGCTCGCAATCGGCCCGACGATCGCTTTGATGGAAGAATCGGTGAAGAGCTTGGTGAAGGCGAGCACGGTGCCCGGATTGGTACTGGCGTTGTCTTCGATCTGCAGCTCGACAGGGCGCCCAAGTATGCCCCCCGCCTTTTTGATGTCTTCCATCGCGAGCTGCAATCCGTTCACCTGGAAGGTTCCCCACTCGGCATAAGGTCCGGTCAGCGTGCTGACGACGCCGATCTTGATCGTTTCCGCAGCGTGAGCGCTTGCAGCAAGCAGTACAGCTGAACAAAACGCAAGGGCAAAACGGATCGGCATGTGCATTCTCCCGCTCGATGTCGTGTCAAAAAAAGATCAATGAGTATCGATTCTCAGCTGACCCTGATCGCCTAGGGGGCCCGGCCGGATTTTACAAATTCGAGCGAGGCTTGAAACAACGGGAGATCTTTCTCGTAGCCGGCCGCGTCTGCGCAATTGATCTGTATCCATTCCCTTGTGCTTGCCACGCCACCGGGCGAAAAGGGCACAACGTCATTTCTCGAGAACTGCAATTCTGTCGCCCTGGCGGCAGGCAGGCGCAGTCCGATGCCGTCGCCACTGATGCAGGCGAACATCTTGTCGCTGACGAAATAGGCGTCAAGCCCGTTTATTTTTCGTGAACTGGCACCCGGGAGCTTGAGCAGCAAAGAGTCGATCTGCGCCTTGCGGCTGGATTTGGTGGGGTCGGGTTGCAAAGGTTATCCGCCGTGGTTGGGTTAAAAAAAGAGATTAAATCACATACGCCGAGTCCCGCGCGTCCGCCATAGGCTATCATTTCCGCGTAAGGGAATTGCCCTGAACGCCATCTTGGCGCTAATGACCCACGTGCTTTTTTTGTTCGATCAAAGAGATCCCTGAAATGCCTGATCCAAGCTTCGCGCCGGTCCTACACGAGGAGTGCGATGTCCTTGTCGTGGGCGGCGGTCCTGCCGGCTCGACCATCGCGTCCCTGCTCGCCGAAAAGGGCTGGCGGGTCACTTTGCTGGAAAAAGAACACCATCCGCGTTTCCACATCGGCGAATCGCTGCTGCCACATAACCTGCCGATCTTCAAGCGCCTGGGAGTGCTGGAACAGGTGGAAGCCATCGGCATCAGGAAACCCGGCGCAGACTTCAACTCCAACCTCGAGGTCAGCGGGCATCACCAGTTCCATTTCTCCTTTGCGCTCGACAAGAGCCAGCCTTATGCCTATGAGGTTCGCCGCTCCGAATTCGACAACCTCTTGCTGCGCAACAGCGCAGCCAAGGGCGCGCGTGTACTCGAAGGTGTGCGCGTGACGCGCGCGGAATTCCCCAAGGGCGCAGATCCAAAAGTCCATGCGGTGGACGAGCAAGGCCGGGAATGCAACTGGTCCTGCCGCTTTTTCGTTGACGCCTCTGGCCGCGATACCCTGCTGTCAAAGCAATTCAACCTCAAGCAGAAGAACACGCATCACGCCAGCGCCGCGATATTCGGCCACTTCCTCGAGGTGGACCGGCGCGAAGGAGAATACGCGGGCAATATCAGCGTGTACTGGTTCCAGCACGGTTGGTTCTGGATGATTCCCCTCAAGGACGGCAGTATGAGCGTGGGCGCGGTATGCCGCCCCGAATACCTCAAGCAGCGCAAGAACAGTCCGGCGGAGTTTCTGTTGCAGACGATCGCGCTGGGACACCCTGAGATGCGTCACCGCTTGCGAAACGCCAAGCTGATCAACAACGAAGCGCGCGCGACGGGCAACTATTCCTACCAGTCCACGCGCATGCGCGGCGAACGCTACATCATGGTGGGCGATGCCTACGCCTTCGTGGATCCGATCTTTTCCAGCGGCGTGCTGCTGGGCATGAGCAGCAGCGTCAGGGGCGCCGAGGCAGTCGATGCCTGGCTGCGAAATGATCCCGCGGCGGAAGCGAAGTTCCGGGATTTCGAGCGCATGGTTCACCGCGGCGTGAAAGTCTTCTCCTGGTTCATCTGGCGCTTCAACTCGCCCGGCATGCGCAGCCTGATGCTGAACCCCGGCAATCCATTTCGCGTGCAGGAAGCGGTGACCTCGCTGCTCGCCGGCGACGTGTTCAGCAACGCCGGCGCCCGCTCGCGCTTCTGGGTGTTCAAGTTTTTCTACGTCATGTTCAGCGTGAAGCATGCGCGCGAATCCTTCCGCCTGTGGCTGTTGCGCATGCGCAATCCCAGCATTACCTTCACTGGCGGCACCACCCCGGTAGATATCGAGCGATAGGCAAGTCTCCGGGACTTTGATTCATCCCTTGGGTCATCCGTCAGGACAGGTCGCCCCGAATCGACTTGATGAACATCTGCCGCATCTCTGCATGACCGGCGGGACGTGGATTGCCGCCCGTTGACGGATCATCCACCGCCATCGGCACCAGCCTGTCGAGGTCGCCTTCCTTGACTCCCAGCTCCGCGAGCGTGTGCGGAATGCCGAGTTCCTTCCTGAGCGCGAGCACCCAGTCGAGCACCGCCTGGAATCCCGGGTTCGTCAACCCGAGGTAAGCCGCCAGCCGCGTCAACTTTTCCTCGAGCGCCGGTCGGTTGAACACCAGCACGTAGGGCATCACCACGGCATTGGTCTCGCCGTGATGCGAGTTGTAGATCGCACCCACCGGGTGGCTCAGCGAGTGAATGGCGCCGAGGCCCTTCTGAAATGCCGTGGCGCCCATGCTCGCCGCCGCCAGCATGTGCGCGCGGGCGGTAACATTCTTGCCATCCTTCACCGCGATCGGCAACCACTCGCGGATCAGCCGCATTCCTTCCAGCGCGATGCCGTCGGCAAGAGGATGAAATCCGGGCGCGCAGTACGCTTCGAGGCAGTGCGCGAGCGCGTCCATGCCGGTGGCCGCGGTAATGCGCGGCGGCAATCCCACGGTCAATTCCGGATCGGAAATCACCACTGCCGGCAGCATTTTCGGATGGAAGATGATTTTCTTGACGTGGGTGGATTCATCGAGGATCACCGAGGCCCGGCCGACCTCGGAACCGGTTCCCGCAGTGGTCGGCACGGCTATGGTTTGCGCCATGCCGCCCACCGTGACACGGGTGTACCAATCGTCGCGGTCCTCGAAGTCCCACAGCGGCCGCGTCTGCCCGACCATCAATGCGATGGTCTTGCCGACGTCGAGCGCGCTGCCGCCGCCAATGGCGATGACGCCGTCGCATCTGCCGGCCTTGTAGAAAGCCACGCCGTCATCGACGTTCCTGCCAACCGGATTGGCGCGGATGTCGGAAAACACTGCGTCCCCCAACCCGGCCTTGCGCAACGAAACCAGTGCACTCTCGATCATCGGCAGCTTGCGCAGGCCCGGGTCGGTGACCAGCAGCGGGCGTTTCATGCCGAGTTCCTTGCAAACGGCAGGCAACTCAACGATGCGCCCCGGGCCGAAGCGGATCGAGGTCGGGTAGTTCCAGTTGCGGGTGAGGGATTTAACGTCCATGGGCTATATGCAAGTGCTGAGTGCTGTGTTCCGAGTGCTGAGTAAAATCTCCCGCGACTACGGGAAAAGAACAGGTTTCATGATCTTTACCTCTGCTATTTCACAGATTCTGAAATACTCGCGCTTTCCTTTTCACAGCACACAGCACCCAGCACGCAGCACTAGGTTTTCAGGCGCAAGTGGAACGACTTCGGTCGGGTGAGTTGCTCATAGCCGACCCGCGACAACGTGCAGCCGCGGCCGGAATCCTTGACGCCGGTCCATGCGAGTGCCGGATCGAGGTAGTCACAACGATTCATGAACCAGGTGCCGGTTTCGACCCGATCGCCGATCGCCAGCGCCGCATCGGCATCGGAGGTCCAGATTGCCGCAGTGAGGCCGTAGTCGCTGTCGTTCATCAGAGCGACCGCTTCTTCGTCGCCCTTTACTTTCATGATGCCGATCACCGGCGCGAAGCTCTCTTCGCTCATCAGGCGCATGGAATGGTTCACGTTCACCAGCACCTGCGGCGCCATGTACGGACTGCCTTCCTGGTCGGCGGGAAACTCCTTCGGGCTCAACAACGATTTCGCGCCTTGTGCAATCGCCTCCCGGACTTGCCCGCGCGCGAATTCGGCAGCGCGCGCACGCACCATCGGCCCGAGGTTCACGTTCGCGTCGAGCGGGTTGCCGAGCCGGTACTGCCGCGTGAGTTTGACGAAGCCATCAACGAACTCGTCGTAAATACTCTCGTGCGCATAGATGCGCTCGATCCCGCAGCACGACTGGCCGGAGTTGAAGAATGCTCCGTCCACCAGGTTCTCCACCGCATGGGCCATGTTCGCATCGGGGCGAACGTAGGCCGGGTCCTTGCCGCCCAGTTCCAGGCCGATGCCGATGAAGCGCTCGGCCGCTGCTTTCTGCACCGCATGGCCGCCATCGACCGAACCGGTGAAGGCGACGAAGTCAATCATCGACGCAGCCACCATCCTCGAAGTCTGATCGTGGCTGCAATGAATGAATTGGAACACGCCCTCCGGCAGACCAGCCTCGCGAAAACATTCGTCGTATCGCTCGGAGCACAGCGGCGTCTGACTCGAATGCTTGAGGATCACCGCATTGCCGGCCATGATCGCCGGCACCACCGAGTTAACCGATGTCAGGTAAGGATAGTTCCACGGCGCCAGTACCAGGACCGTGCCCGCAGGCTCGCGCCGGATGAATCGGCGAAAATCCTGCTTGGGACCGGTGTCGATGTCCGCCAGCGATTCGGCGGCGATCGAGATCATGTAACGGGCGCGCTCCTCGAAGCCGCGCACTTCGCCCGGCGACTGCGTCAGCGGCCGCCCCATCTGCCGGGTGATCTCCCCGGCAATTTTTTCCTTGCGCGCCACGAAGGCATCGACAAAGCGGTTGGCGATGGCGGCGCGTCCGGCGATCGGCACGTGCTTCCACTGTTCCTGCGCACGCCTCGCTTTCTCCATTGCTTGCTGGATCTGAGCATCGGTGGCGAGCGGCCGTTCGACGTAGACGCTGCCGTCGACGGGAGAGATGGTGCTCTGTATTTTGCTCATCTGGAGACTTGGGCGTTTCGCCTAGTTTGCATGAAATGCAAAATCGCAATTCTTACCACGAAGGCACGAAGAACACGAAGAAACACTAAGAAAATCTTTGGAGTTAAACGGCATACAGTTGGATTCTTAAAGAGCCACCGCAGTAACTCGGTTCCGTGCGTTTACGTTCGCTGATGTAACTTAGTACGGTAACTTTAGTTCGAATATTGAATTCTGCGTCTTGCCCCTCTTCGTCTTCGCCGAGCGCAGCGCGACCGTGCCCTTGCGCGTGTCGACGATCGACCGAACGGGGATCGTGCGCGCCTGGGTCAGTGGGACGAAGCCGCCGCCCTTCTGGCTCGCGTGCGCCCCGCGCCCGGGGAGCTTGATCCGGACCTTGCCCTTCACCTCGGTGGCGGTCACGGTCTTGCCCAGCACGGGCGGCGGGGCCAGGCCGAAGCCG